>OGRO01000001.1_pt1 | contig 372996 bp, 288 predicted proteins | sample 1553451 | NCBI WGS metagenome assembly OGRO01 (sample SAMEA2580021, study PRJEB22360) | human gut metagenome | reverse complement strand
ATTCAGGGGGCGCATCCATACAGATCCACAGGATGTTCCTGAAGAACTGCGTGATGTGGTCTATTACAAGCGTAAGAAGTTCGTTGATGTGACGGAAATGTACGACATTGACAGTCCGGAGGATTTCATACGGTTCGCAACTGACCATTACGGAGAACTTGGACTTTCACGTCTGAATATCTTTGCCTCGAAAGACCGGCAGCAGGGATGGAAAATAGTTGTTTCCAACAGCTATTCAGCCAATGCCGGATTGGCTATTGAAGTAGCGACAGCTTTGTACAAGGCTGGGGCACCGCTGCTGATATATGACGCAGAAAAGTTCCTAAGAATCCTGCTCGAAGAGGATTCTGTGCGCCTGGTTCCCTACTCTTATCACAACTATATGGGCTATCAGGAAGAGGGCACTGTCTACGAGCTGCCGTGGGAATATGAATGTTCGGATGATGGTGACTCGCCTCTCACTCGGGAGCAATATCAAGCGATTGTCTTGCTTACAGAATGGCAGCCGGAGGAAAGAATAAGACTTCATTAAAAGAGTATGACAGAAAAAACAACACGTAAATTATATCCGATACAACCTTGATGCTATTGAAAGAAAGCGTTGTTTTTACTTCAAAAATCGGCTATAATCAGCCAAATCACATAAAATTTTAGAGATTTGGCTGATTATATGGTTAATTTGTTCTATATTTGTGTAGACAGAATTCTATAGTTGACTTCCCCTGATTTAGGTTGACACTTTTAGAGCGGTTAAACTAATATGATTTACAATATCACTGATTGGGTTTACAGTCGGTGTTTTTTATCTCTAAAAGTCTTTACAGAATCACTGTTTTGATTTACAGTGCTGCAGTCTGACCGGTTGGTTTTGTCCAGGTGCTGCGGTACCGCAGCACCTGGACACTCTGACAAATATATGCCTTTTTTCATTTTATCCCATAGCCCAACTATTTTTCCAGCACCGCCGCTGCTCTCCCGTCTGCATATGTACTGCTTCGGGGGGCTGCATACCGATGCTCATGTGTGGTCTCTGTGTATTGTAAAAGTCTATTATCCTATCCAATATAGACCGGCATTCATCCCTTGTCGTTATTCTCATCTTGTACAGCCACTCGACTTTCAATATGCCGTTGGCACGTTCCGCGATGGCGTTTTCGAGTGGGTCGCCGCTTTGGGTCATGCTTATATTCACATGGCGTTTCTTCAACTCTGATACATATTCATTGCTGCAATACTGACACCCGCGATCCGAGTGATGGATGAGCCGGGATGCCGTGACATCATCAATCGTAGCCAATGCCATTTTCAGGGCATTTAACGGATAGACGGTCTCCAATGTCGGACCGACAGCCCAACCGACTATCTTGTGAGAATAGGTGTCCGTTATTAGTGACAGATAACACACCCCTTCATCTGTCTCAACGTATGTTATGTCGCTGACCCATATTTCGTTGGGACGGGAGGGAACGACATCCGCAATGAGATTGGGATACTTGCGGTAGTGATGACGGGAGTCTGTCGTTTTATAGCGTCTGCGTCGCTTCAGCCTTACCATCAAGCCGTTTTTTTCGAAGCAACTCTATGAATGCGTCACGCCCGGGCATATTGTCATTCTCATCAAACAACCGTTTCACTATCAGGTATAACTTCGCACATCCCAAACCGGGATTGGCCTTGCGGTATTCGCTCACTTTCTCCACAATGAGCGGCTCTATGGCGTTGGCGGCGAACTCCTGATTGTCCCATTTGTAATAGGATTGCCTGCTGTAACCAAACAGCCCGCAGAGAGTGCCCAGTCCATATCCCGGACATTCCCCGCGTAGCAGACTTACCGTTTGGTGCCAGATTTTTTTCTTATGGGAATGTTGAACGTTTCCTCGGCCAAATTGATCATTGTATCATAGGCCTTTGCCCGCAACTTCTCGAGCTCGGCCTCCTTACGGGCTTGCTTGAGTTGCGCCTGGAGTTCCCGAATCTGGTCATCTTTACTTTTCCTGGCCATATCTTCATCGCTTTGTTCCTCCAAAGATAATGCTTTCTCCTGAGTCACATATTTGCCGATCCAGGTATAGACGCTGTTGACAGTGGCGATATCAAACTTTTTACGGACTTCCTCCGCTGTCATTACTCCTTTGAGGATATCCAGGACCGCATTAACACGGTCTTCTTCGTCCGGCTTGTAAACTGTGACGACCTCGTTGGACCAATACTTCTCCTTGGTTTCCGGATCGATTTTCAAGGCAATGTCTCGCTTGTGTCTTTCTCTCATTGACTCGTCTGTTTTATGCTCTCAAAACTGTCAACTTTTTTCAGTTCAAGTCACCCTTCAAAAGCATAAAACCACCATGAATCCTATACAACAATTTCAGCAAGACCTCATCAACAAATACTACGGTCTCATTCCCGCCTGGGAGATTACCAACCTCTACACACCTTCCGACCACGAGATAGTCTTCTCCGTCAAGACCGCCCGCTACGAAGGCAAGATCATCGCTTCGTATGACAACGGCACTCTCATCACGCTGTCCTTTCCGGCTATCGATTTCGTGATCTACGGAGTCAAGGACGCGCAGCCCCTGACTGATGCCATACAGGACTTCGTCGAGAGAGGGGGTGTATTTGTAATTGGCCGATAAATGGCAATGATCCGGGAAGAAGTTAGCTCGTTTGTGGCATTATTCGCTGCAAATGAGCTTTTTTCTGAATTTATAATGAATGTATCACTATATTTTTGTAATTTTGATTGCTAAAACTATACATGTAATGACTAAAAATACACAAGATTTGGCTGAAAATCGCATTAAGGCTGTACTTGCAGACAAAAAGAAGACTTGCCGTTGGCTTGCAGAGCAAATCGGTAAAAATGAAAATACGGTATCAAGGTGGTGCACAAACAAGATTCAACCTTCCATGCAGCAACTTTTTGATATTGCACGGATTCTTGAAGTGGATGTAAGAGTATTAATCAAAACTCCTGATTCAATATATTAAATAATCACAGAATTAAAGATTATGGATACACGGTTAGTATCAAAAATAAGACAAGCAGGAATATCATCTATAACTGCATCTAAGGAATATAGGAAAGCTCTGACAGAATTGGCGAAAAGTATTAGGGAGCAATGCTCAACCGCCCCTAATGAAGCGACCATTTCATCAAATTTTGATTTTCAGATACATGATTTTCTAAGGGCGGTTTTTGATATTGAATATACTCCGACAAAGGAACAAAGTGTAGATAGATTGCTCCATGTTTCAAAAGGCCGTATTGACAGCAAGTGGGGTGGAGTAATAATTGAATATAAGGATCGTGATAAATTATCTACTCAAACCCTGCAAGAGTCAGCTATTAGTCAAGTTTGTGACTACATTAATGGGTTAAATGCTGTTGATAATAACGATTATTTGGGTATTGTTACAAATGGACTTGTATGTGCTACAGTTGTGTTTACTTCTGGGGCATACAAATTTTCCGTATTTGATAAATTGGATAGAAATCATTTACAGATAATTATCGAAAATATCATCAAACTGAATCAGACAGGTTTGTCTTCAAAAAATCTTGTCAATGACTTCTGTAGTCCGATAGACGATTCTGTAAGTAAGACTATTACCAAACGTCTCTTCAAAACGTTAACTGTCTCGTCTACAGACAAGACGAAAATGTTGTTTGACGAATGGAAAGAACTTTTCAGCCTAGCTCATGATGATATTTCAAAACAGCAGGCAATTATTGATCGAAGGAAATCATTGCAGGAAGTCGTTGATGATAATTTGTCGACAAGTCAGGATGAATATTTTGCATTATTTGCATTGCAGACAACATATGCAATAATTGTGAAGTTGGTTGCTTACAAAGTACTGAGTCATATTCGCTTTTCTTCAAGTGTTACAAGCTTTAAGGCTCTAGCGAATCTTCCGCAAAACTCGCTACAAACAGTAATGAGCAGACTTGAAGAAGGAACTATTTTTCGTGATTACGGTATTGGAAATCTTCTTGAAGGGGACTTCTTCTCGTGGTATGCCTCTGAAGAGCAGTGGAATGAGGATATCGCATTGTCTATTAAGCAAATTGTTTCGATTCTTTGTCAATATGAAGATCTTTCTTCTAATGGAATTGGAATATCAATTCAAGATTTATTCAAAGAGCTATTTATGGCGATGATTCCTAGCAAAGTTCGTCATAGTTTAGGAGAATTTTACACACCGCAATGGCTTGCTGATAATGTTGTATCGGAAGCATTGTCAAAAGTTGCGCACAAGCAAAATTGGAGTGCATTGGATCCATGCTCTGGCTCAGGTACATTTATTACTGTCTTGATACGTAAAAAGTTATCAGAGTGCAATACATTATCCAATAAAGAGCAGCTAGAGGCCGTACTAAAGAATGTTGTGGGTATTGACTTAAATCCTTTGGCCGTTCTGACATCAAGAATTAATTATTTCATTAATGTAGCTCACTTGATTACCAATGAGGACATTATTGAAATTCCGATTTATTTGGGCGACTCTTCGTATGTTCCTCAGGTCGTATTTATAGATAATGTGAGCTGTTTGGAATATAGAATTAAGACACTGAAAGGACCAATTTCAATAGTAATACCAGAAAATGCGTTGAATGATTTGGGGCTATTCTCAAAGGTTATGACTGAAATAGAATTTGATATTCAGCAATGTAATAAGAGTGCTGTTTCAGAAAAACTTCTTAGCCTAATTCCGGAATCAGATAAAAATAAACGAATAATTGAATTAGTAAATCAATTGGCAGAAACATTCGTTTATCTTGAAACAAATCATTGGAATGGAATATGGGCGAGGATAGTAACTAATTTTATGTCAACTGCCAAGTTAGGCCGATTTGATATGATTGTCGGGAATCCACCTTGGATAGATTGGAAAAGCTTGCCAAATGGATATCGAGATAAAATTAAAGATTTATGCATTTCGAGAAATTTGTTTTCGGGAGATGGTGTAACAGGAGGAATTAATCTAAATATTTGTGCTTTAATTTCAAATGTAGCTGCACAGCGCTGGCTTAAGGACGATGGCGTGCTTGCTTTCCTTATGCCACAATCTCTTTTGTTTCAGCAGTCATATCAAGGCTTTAGAAATTTTATTGTAGACTCTAATAGACGGTTGTATTTGCAAACTGTTAGCGATTGGACAGCTTCAGGACACCCTTTCAAGCCAGTACAGGAGAAATTCTTAACATATTTCTGGAAAAGCGAAAAAGTTGATTACAGAAATGGTATGCCAATCAGCAAATATGTAAAATCTTCACGAAAATCATTAGAGGACTATATACACTGCGATTCCTTTGCAAAAGTTGCTGGAATTTTCCAAGTAGAGCAATTGATTATTGGTCAGGTAAGTAATAACAATAGTAATACAGGATTTTCGTATGCAACTTCGAAGACGCAATTGAAGGATTTTCAGCGTATTTCTTATCAGTCCGATTATCAAGGAAGAGAAGGAATAGAATTTTACCCACAAGAGGTGTTTTTGTTTGAGTACGAAGATAGTATACCGTCAAAAAAATTGCTTCAGGTTAGAAATATCCAGAATCCGAAATCGAAATACAAAATACCTCAAGATAGGTATGTACTTGAACAGGGGTTACTTCACCCATTAATTAAAGGTGTGAATATCAAAAGGTATCATTGCGATATTTCTGGAATAGTAGTACCATTCCCATATGAAATTAATTCTGGAAGAACCCCGATTCCTTTCGACAAGATGTGTTCAAATTGGCCCAAGACTGCACAATATTTTCAAAAATTCAAGAAGGTGTTGTCAAGTCAGACCTCATATAATGACAAAATTATTGGCGACAAATATAACAGTGAATTCTATGCTATAGCCCGTGTCGGTGATTATAGTTTTGCTCCATGGCGTGTTGCATTTAGAGATAACACAAAATGGCAAGCTTGTGTAGTAGGTACTGTTTCTACGCCTTGGGGCGAAGATAGATTACCAGTATTTCAGAACCACGCAGTAACAATAGCGCAAGACAAAGATGGAAGATTTATTTCGGAAGATGAAGCTCATTACATTTGTGCAATTCTCAATTCAGATATTGTATATGAGTTATATATGAATTCATCTGATTCTAGATCATTCCCAATCCGTCCCAAGAACTATATTCCAAAATTTGATGTTAATAATAGTATTCATCTGCAATTGGCTTCTTTGTCTAAACTTGCACATAAGTATTATGATCAACCATCAAAATTAAAAGACATCGATTCGAAGATTAATAGTTTATATCTGAAATTGTGTGATGAATTGGTAATGCCCCAAAGCAAGAAATTACAAATTGTGCAAAACGTTCCTAAAAAACTGCAGTATAAAAGATTTTTCCCAATATATTCGTTAAGAGCAGCTTGTGGCCGTTTCATCTATAATGACAATGTTGAGATTGATGGATGGATTGAATTGCAAGATAATACAAAGCTGAATGAGAATTATTTTATTGTGCAAGCAGTTGGCGAATCAATGATGCCAGAGATACATAATGGTGATTATTGCCTTTTCTGTAATTATTCAGAAGGACATTCATATGAAGGGAAAATTGTCTTAACACAATGCCTTGATACATTGTCTGATTATGATGGAAGCTATACTATTAAGAAGTATCATAGAGTGAAGGAGGAGAATGTTGAAGAAAATCGCATGGAAGCTAAATCATTGGTATTGAGTCCGTTGAATTATTATGGGCATAGTGATATTGTCATAGACGAAAATCCTGAAGATTACAAGGTTATTGGCGAGTTTGTTCGTGTTATTAAATCCGAATAAAGTACTATGTTACTGAAGATAAAAGCCCAATTATTGCGAGATGCGATCTTTAATTTTTTAGAATGAGTATTATTACAAACATATTTAGAAGGAAGAAAGATTCATTTGAGCATCGGGGGAAAATGCCAAGAGAGTATTTGTCATTGCTTGAGTTCAACAAGAATATCGACATTTTGCTCACCGCTGATTCATTCATCGCTCGCAGTGATTATGCGCAATTGGTTCCGGAATATGCGGAACTGGATAGATTCTTTCATGCATTGCAGACCTCAAGAATGCTTGACGACTACATTCGGAAGAATGGCTTGGACGCAAGCCAGGTGAATGATTTTCTGAGGGTGTACGATGAAATCAAGAACTTGGCAGTGGAATCGCCAACAATAAAGGCGCACAATGATAAATTCGTTGAGCTATCCCTGAAAGACAACAAGAAATATCTTGATACGATTCTGAAGAAATGTGATCCGAACATTTCGCTTGACAATGAGCAGCGCGAGGTTGTAGTCAGTGATGAGGATTACACTTTGGTCGTGGCTGGTGCCGGAGCCGGGAAAACAACTACAGTTGCTGCCAAAGTCAAGTATCTGGTTGAGAAGAGGGGAATTGCGCCAGAATCTATACTGGTTATCTCGTTCACCAATAAGGCCGTGAATGAACTCAAAGACCGTATCAACAAATCATTGGGTATTCCGTGCCCAATAACCACTTTCCACTCCGCTGGATATGCCATCCTTCGCAAGAAAGAAGATGAACGGCGTAAGATTGTGGACATGGGCTTTATGTACAAGGTAATCAACGATTATCTCAAGGCAAAGGTCCTGAAGAACCCTGATACTGTCCGCAAGCTGATTCTGTTCTTTGGCTCATATTTCAATGCACCGTTCGAAGGAGATGATTTGAACGATTTCTTCCTCTATGTCTCCAAAGCCGATTTTGCCACATTGAAGAGCAATACCGGCGAATATATCCAGGAAGTAATCGATAGTAAAACAAAGAAAGTTCAGACTCTCCGCGACGAGATTGTCAGGTCGCTTGAAGAGGTTCGCATCGCGAATTTCCTGTATCTGCACAACATCGATTACGAATACGAACCATTCTATCAGTACCATATTCTCGATGCCAATAAGCCGTACACACCGGATTTCAGAATATGGCAGGGCGATAAGTCTTTGTACATTGAGCATTTCGGTATTTCGAAGTCGGGAAACAACAATTTATACTCCGAAGAGGAACTGGCAAAGTACAAGAAGCGCATCAATGATAAGATTACTCTTCATCGCAAACATAAAACGGACCTGGCTTATACCTTCTCGCGATACAATGATGGGCGCGACATGCTGATCCATCTGAAAGAGCAGCTGATTGCCAAAGGGTTTGATCTGGTTAAGCGTCCGGACGAGCAAGTGTACAAGATGATTGTAGAGTCCGCAGAGAGCAAATACATTACTCGCTTGACGATGCTCCTGTGCAACTTTATTCAGAATTTCAAGACTCAGGGCTACGACCAGAGCAAGTTCGATAAGTTCGCTTCTGAGACCAAGAATGTGCGCACAAAGCTTTTCCTCGATATCTGCAGGCTTTGTTATCTCGAATATCAGCAGGCGCTGGAAGAAGAACACAGTATCGACTTCGAGGATATGATCAACGAGTCCGCCCGCATCATTCATGATAAGCAGGTAGCAAAGGAAAAGCTTCTGTTTAAGTATATCATCGTTGATGAGTATCAAGACATTTCTCGTCAACGCTATAATCTCATTAACGAATTATCTAAGTTGTGTAGTGCCAAGATTGTTGCAGTCGGTGATGATTGGCAGTCTATCTATGCCTTCAGCGGTTCAATTCTGCCATTGTTCACTCGTTTTTGCCAAGAATTTGGATATGGCCAGGAGTTGAAGATTACCAAAACATACCGCAATGCTCAGGAACTGATTGACATTGCCGGTAACTTCATTCAGAAAAACAGCACCCAGATTAAGAAACAACTGATCTCTCCGAAGCGAATAGAAAATCCGGTAATCATCAATACATACAGCGAGGAAAAGAGCAAAGATCAGAAAGAGGAGGGTGGAGTATATCACAATATGGCGCTCGCCGTCAATCAGGCAATTGAGGACATTATTCAGTCCGGAATATCCAAAAAACCTTCTATTCTGCTTTTGGGCCGTTATGGTTTCGATGCCAGAAACTTGGCAAAATCAGACGAATTCATATACGACGACAAAAAGAAGGTAATCAAGTCCAAGACCTATGGCACTAATGTCAGTCTTGACTATATGACGGCTCACAGTTCAAAGGGCTTGAGTGTTGATAATGTGATAATTATCAATGCGAAAGATGAATTATTCGGATTTCCATCAAAGATTGCAGATGATCCGGTGTTGAAGCTAGTTGTAAACAACGATGACTCTTACGATTATGCGGAAGAACGCCGACTATTCTATGTCGCTTTGACCCGTACAAAGAACCGTGTCTACATTATTACTCCGCAGAATAGGCCGTCAGTGTTCATCAAAGAATTGCTCAGCAATCAGAAAGATTATCCAAATGTCGCGCTTCGTGGTGATATAACATCTGACTTGCGTCCGGTTGACCATGTAAAGAATCGCTGCCCGAAATGCGGCTATCCTCTTCAGAAGCGTTACCATAAGAACCACGGTCTGAGACTCTGGATATGCACTAATGACCAGGAAATGTGTGGGTACATGACCAACGACCTCAAAGGCGGCTCATTATCTATTCGGAAGTGCGATTGGTGCAAGGATGGATATTTGGTTGTGAAGAAAGGACAGAGGGGATATTTCCTCGGTTGTACCAACTATAATAAGTCCGGGAATGGCTGCGGTAGAATGGTCAACCTAAATGACTGCCTTGAGAGTGATAGTGACCAGTTCGGAAAAGAATATTAGGAGACAAATAAATCAGAGAAATAAAACGAATAACTATATGATCGACCTTGAAAAAGTGAAAATTGCGAAAGAGTGGATGAACGCTCTTGCAAATGGATATAACCCTCTTGATGGAACTGCATTGGATGACAAGGATATTGTCAATAATGTACATATTTCGCGCTGTCTGTTTTATGTATGTGAGGTATTGGACTCAGTAGGGAAAAGAAAATCCGGCTCAGGTAAAGACTATGATCTGGACTTCAAACTGAGTCAAGAAGATGCCGCAAAGGTGTATATTTCAGATAGAACAGGCATATCTATATTCGTTAAAGAAATCAATAAGGTGATACCCGAAAATATGAAGCCGCTGTCTGCAACAGCTGTTACAAGTTGGCTAGTTAGAATCGGATATCTTCAGGAAGCTGTCAATGAGGTAGGACATAAGTATAAGGTGCCGACGGCTAATGGCCAGGCAATTGGAATATCGTCAGAACTTCGTACAGGTCCGAACGGTCAGTATATGGCCATTGATTATTCTGCAAACGCGCAGCGTTTTATCCTTCAGAATCTTTTCAAGGAATAGTTAGGGGAACATAATAAGGGGTAGTATTATTGACACAAATAGTGCTACGCCAACAATGAGTTTTTGATTAATATTAAAAAAGTATATTACGAAAAATGAGCGGTCCGGATATGATACTTGGGTTTATTATTTCCTATGCGGATGGAAAACTGCAGGAATACATGAAGCCCGACCTAGAAAGCCTTTTGGAAAAATGCTATGATCGAGCTCTAAAGAAATGGTCTAAAAATGAAGGCATAAGGCGTGATATGGAACTGGGCTATCATCGGCATGTACAGCAGTTGACGGAAACGATACTACATTCCCAGAAAGAAATGAATGCCGAAGATAAACAACTTGTCGCCTTGTGGGTAAATGAAATTCAAAAGGATCAAGATGCTTGCCAAATAATTCAGAATATGCAAATAGATGCTATTCTGCAACAATCGATAGAAGGCTATTCGGAGATTTATAATGAGCTTAAGAAGATTGTAGAGAAAATTGACAACATATTATCAAATACAGAGGATATTAAATTAGCTCTGCAAAAAACTAATGAGTCAATTCAAGCACTTGCAAAGAATTTAAATGGACTAGACATAAGATGTGACGAAACGATTGACTTAATCTGCCCAATTCCACCAAATGTGGCACTGCGAAAAGAGTATATTGATGATTTTGAAAAAAATTCTTGACGAAAATCACTCAATACATATCTTCGGAGGGTGGCACAGCGGAAAGAGTGTAACTTCATGTTTATTGGCTCAAAGATATGAAGACTATACAAAGATATTATTGCCTTTGTCTTCTATCCCGCAGGTTTCTTTATATCCGCTGAAAATTATTGCACAAGAAACCGGCAAGAAGGTAATTATTCTTGATGGAATAAATATTAATGATTCCGATTTATGCATCACTTTGTGCAGTCTTATAGATAAATTAAAGTCTGACGATACTCTGTTTATTATTAATTCCTACGAAAGCTTTACAAGTGTAAGCATGGGCGTGGAGTCTAGTGAATGGGAAGTTGAAGTTCCTGTGTTGTCAATCGGTGATGTGAAAGGCATGCTTGATGAAGCGCATAATATGTGGGGAGAAATTATTCATAGTGTTACTGCGGGACATCCTCAATTAGTCCAACTTGCTGTTAATTATGTTTCCTCAGATGAATTTAGTCCAACTGATGAAAAGATTGCCAATCTATTTACATTCTCCGGAGAAGTGAGTATAGCAGATAGGTGCAGGACGGCATTAGGACGTATGGTGTCAAACATTGATGCATTAGATCTCCTGAATAGGTTGTTACTTTTTGACGGTTTATTTACGGAGAAAGATTGTAGGACTATTGCGGAAGTTGAGCCAGCTATTCGTGTTCCTATGACGCTTTTGTCGTCATTATTGGGACCATGGGTGCAAAAAAATGAAGACAAGTACCAGGTATTTCCACTGTTAAAAAAAGCTCTAAAACCAGATCTGAATGCCTATGTAAATAGGGATTGCTGTGATAGAATTGCAGATATAATTATTAGCCGCGGAAGTTTAAGCCTTTCAGATGCTTTATCAATATTTGCACTTTATGTAAAGGGATCGCTGTATGAAAAGGCTGCAATTCTATATTTGCAGGTGATACATTTGTTATCTGACAAGGGCCTTCTTAAATCTAGAGGGGCATCCTTATTTAAGGGGATTTGGCATAATATGCCATTGCCGACAGATATGCCGGATAACCTCAAAATTTCTATTCGATCGGCTCAAGTCGCAATCTTCGGCTTGGAAGATCCGGAACAATATGCAAATTCAGCATCTGATTTAGAGCAGCTTCTTGATGGCACGGAAATAAATAAGCGTAAGGAATTGTCAGAAGGCTACATGCTGTTAAGCGGCTACTACTTGGTTAGCGGGGATTTCGCTAAAAGTGATGAGTTGAAGTCAAAAGTAATTCCATCTGAATACATACGCGAACTTGAAGAAAAGTTTGACGACAAACAGTTGCGACTTTTCCAATTCCATTCTGTGAAGACATTTGATGGACTAAAGGTTATTATGGACAAGCAAGCTGCAGAAGATTTTGCTCCATTTGATCTTTACTTTGAAGGGTGTAACTATTCTATTAGAAGCCTATTAGATGGGATTCCTAAAGAGTTACAGAATAAAGAGCTTCATTCAACCATTGATTATGCATATGCTCAAAATATAGGAAAATTATACCCTTTCGCAATTAGTTGCCTTTCTGCGCTAATAAAAGAGTCATCTGATAGCCATGATATTATTGCATGCGAGAGGTTGTATAATCAGTATAATGATTTGTTGTCCTTTGATTTTGGGCGATTGCAGTTGAATTTTAGCTTAGCCGTGGCATATGAAAATGCAGGAAATGCTGAGCAAGCAGAAGTCTATTATTCGAAAGCTGCTTCGGTTTCTGACCTGAGTATAAATGCTTATGAATCTATGGTATCCCATGTTTCATATGCTAAATATCTTGGCAAACGTGATTCTCAGAGCGCATTGGATATATTAGTCAATTTTATGAAGTACTCTGGCTTTAACTCCTACTTGGCAGATGAGCACAGGTCGCTTTTCTTTGGAACATTATCCATCGCGTATTGGTTCTGTGGAAAAAAGATTGAAGCTGTGAAGATGAGCAATCTAGTTTTGAATGGCATATATAAGGAAAAAGATAATCTCTCTGACCTGTATAAAGAAATTGCGGTAAGACACAGTGCAATGTTGACTCAATATATGAATCTTGCTTTGAATGGAGTTGAGAATCCGGATTCAATAATGCTTGGCTATGATATGTATTTCAATAGCATAAGGGATGTTTTGAGTTTGTATTCATCAACGAGAGTATTCGGGTGTCTTGCTATTTCGTGCCTGCTAAATGATCTCATCATAAAAAATGATGAATCTACATATGACTATGTGAAAAAAGGGTTAGAATTTTTCAAGACGGCTGAGCCAGGGTCTCTTCCCGCATCCATATTAACAAATATGGTTCCTTTGCTATTATCCCATGATGATATGGATGGCGTAGAATACTTAATGTCAGTTTTTGCGGATTCAATTAAAAGTTATAATGATAAACCGGCAAATATTGAACTTGTGCAATTGAGTACATGTTTGCTCCAGATAGCTTGTTATAGGACAATAAGGCAATCTGGAAGCTATTTTTTCGATGACGAACGTGTACGCAATTTTGTCCAGGCTGTGCTAGAACGTATGGGAAGGCAAGATGTGGTAGACGAGTATATTAAAAGTATAGGTGTGGAAACTTTTGACTTTAATTCCATTGAGGATGATATAATCAAAACAGTGGCATATATTTGGCGTATCAATGATTATTTAGCCTCTGATACTGTAATTTTGCTGCATAGAGTATATGTTCTTTGGAGCAGGAATTGGAAGCAGCATTCGATAATTTCTTTACTGAATGCATTTTTTGAAGCCGTTCTATATTATAAGATCAAGAACGAACCTAATGCTTTTAATCTCGGCTATACTAATGTTAGTGATCTAATCAGAAGAGCAAAATTATGTGAGGGGTTTGAAAGTAGCAGAAGACTTGCAGTAGCTTATTGTTATTTGCTAAAGAATCCTCCTAAGATGAATGCGGATCAGGAGGAGTTCTTTATGGCTTGATACCTCATCTTAATTGCTATCGAGAGCAAGCATTAATTCAATGTAAAAATTGGACGAAAGTATAATATGCCCCCTGATCTGTGGCTATGTTCATTGCCCCCCACCCTTAAATGAGGTATCAGCCACTTCGGCTGGCGCCTCAGTCGCTGATGCTTTTATATACCCAATGAAACCCCAGACAGAGTCTGGCTGACGCCAGCCTCAGACTGGGAGAATGGCAAATTATTATAAAATAGAAGGGACCAGAGAATCAACTTTGCAAAAACATAAAAGGATCCAAATCATATCTCCTCTAAACCTATTGACTTGAGGTATTCATAGGTGCCGTTATAAAACTCTGGAAGTCGGGTCGAATCTTCCGGGAAACCGCCAACGGTTTTATTGGGATTGCCCTCTGGAACGCAAATGACCATGCCGATGCGGGCACGTGTCAGTAGGACACGGTAGGCATTCAACATGTATTTCCTTCGTTCAATGCTGCTTTCAGTATGGCCTGTTTCTTCTCGCCAGGCTGTCCGGCCATTGAAGTTATAATATTTCCACTGTCCGTTTTCGAATCTCAGGTCAGCATCCCAAAGCACACAGGTATAATCCAGCTCCAGACCCTGAACCTGAATCTCGGTTGCTGCATCCTCAAGGTAGTTGGAAGAACGGATGTCATTTTTATCCTCCAGAAACCAGTGTACGGCATTTTCGTCGCCTTGATCTAGAATATCGACAGCCAATGGTTTGAACCGAGCCGCAGCTTTGCTGACCAGCACGCCTGACCGTTGGGAACCTTTGGTGTTCTTGCGCAGCCATGCCCTTGCCTTGGCCATATCTCTTGTCAGAACAATCGGGTAGCGCTCTTTTATCGTGTTGTACCAACTGGATGCATCCGGATTGAAAGAGAGTAGAGAGTGTACAAACGCAGAGAGGTTTTCAGCTCTGAACGAACGCAGACTAACTCCCAGATGGAGTTCCGGAGAGAACGTGACCTTGTCATTGTCTGCCAATAGTTCATTGACCCGACCTTCGGCATATTCCGCTTCGGTCAGTTTGTCAGTGATATAGATTCGCCAGTGTGTGAATTTCTCGTTGAGAGCCTTGATCCATTCTGATATGCCGGCTTCTCCGGTATTGATCTCCTGACCGCCGCCTACCAGACATACGATCGTTGCCCAATCTTCCCGCTGATCCAAAGACCAAATTAGGAACGCTGCCTCGGAGTAGGGGAAGTTCGGCACCTTGAGTTTGTTTCCATAAGTACCGCCTCGTTTGAGGTAGTCCGCAAGCCTTTTATGCGTCCATGAACGCTGGGCTTCGTCAAAGATGGCCACATGCTCCACTTCTCCATAACCGGATTTTGCCAGCTTCATCGCTTTCTGCGGGTCGATCTCGAGGACTCCGTTCTCAACGGGGTTCTTGATCTTGGCCAGCATGTTGTCGCGGTAGCGGTGAATCATCTGTATGAATTTGCCGACCTCCCTCCGAGAGTCCGACATATTCTTTTTCTCGCCCCGGGCTTTGCATTTCTTGTGGTTGTCTATGGCCAAAGCCTCGGTAAGCACTGCGACCAATGGCCCGTTGCCGGAGAGGTAGACCGCACCCTCGTCCTCGACCAATTTATCACCATTCTGATATGACTGTTTGACGGCAACGTCCAATCCGATCAGCGTCTTTCCCGCTCCGGGTACACCGGTTACAAAGCAGATGCTCTTCTCTCCTTTCTCTCGACTTGTCTTGATTACATTGAGGATATATGCAATGGTGCGGTCTGTCGATACCTTGTCAGCTTCGTGGCGGGTAATGTCCTCTACCGAGTGATTTTCATAGAGACTCTTGGCCGCTTCTATGATGGTCGGGGTGGGTGAATAAGGGCTAATAATCCAGTCGGATCCCAAGCTGGGATCCGGGGCTATTGCTCCGGCATGAACCAAAACATCCCCAATAAGTTTTTGCAATCCATTGGCTCCAGTCACCAATGGGTTGTATATGGAATCATCATATACCGAGGGAATGAACTCGCTTGAACTTGTTCGGAATCGGGTAGGCACGAGAATCGGGACAATGATCCTGTTTTGGCTCAGCAAATGAAAGTTTTTCAGGTCAAGGGCATAATCCAGGACCTGCTCTATATTGGATTGAAGCATCTCCCGCTCTCCGACCTTGAACTCGAGGCAGAAGATCAGTCCTCGAAGCAGCAAAACGACATCGATCCGTTTTCCGAGGCGTGGAATGTCGTACTCAAATATCACTTGTCCATCTTCATCCATCCACGGTTGCAGAACCTCCTGCATGATGCGAATCTCGTTGGCCCATGCTTCATTGGTTGTGGTAAGTGCAGCCCCGTGGTAATTGTTCACAAAATGTCCTAACAGCGTTTCGGGGGACAACTGCAGAAACTCGCGGATTGTGGAATTATATAGACAACGTGCCATATCTGTGTGTTAATAATCAAAGTGCTGATGATGTTGCAACGCAATATAATGGGCTGCATTAAGCATATTGATTTGAAATATACAAAGTTAAGACAATTACAATAAATATGTCTTATATTTGCTGTAGAATATACGATCGATATGCGTGAGAGGCGCAAAATAGGAAGCGACACTTTATAAATTTTCCAGATTTACATTATGTGGATGCGAAATGAAAAGAAGAGCCAAAGAAGTGCAAATAAACACGCTTTATAACAGCGCATTATAGCGCATTTGTATTTTCACTTGTTTTCCGTATTTGCAGATGTTTGGTTCTTTTTCGGTACATTTTTGTTTCTTATTTGTTCCTTAATTCGGATTGTTCTGCGTACCTTTGTAGCAGAAATAACGAGTAAAAGAGGAGGAGCTATGCCACGAGTAAAGAAACCCGCAAAAGTCAAAGAACCTATCCGTCTTCGGATGAAAGAACTGGCGAACGGAAACAAGAGTTTATATCTGGATATATACCGTGACGGCAAACGGACATATGAGTATCTGAAGATGTACCTTATTCCAGAAACGGATCATAATGCCCGAAGGCAGAACGAAACGACAATGGCTGCCGCCAATGCCATCAAGTCGAAGCGCATTATCCAAATGACCAACGGAGAAGCCGGAATCGAAAACAGGGAAAAGGTCTTTCTTTTGAATTGGATGGAAACCTACAAGGAGAATCAGGCGAAGCGTGGTAAAAAGGACGGAGACCAAATCAGGGTAACTATCCGTATTCTGAAAGATTTTGCCGGAGAACGCATGACGATGAATCAAATCGACAAGGCATTCTGCCAAGAGTATATCGACTACCTGCTGACGGAGTATCGACCAAAGGGAAAGCAAGTATCGAATTTCACACTTCACACCTACTATCGTATCTTGAACGGAGCTTTGAACGCTGCCGTGCGAGCAGAGGTTATAAAGGTGAATCCCTTTACGAAGATCAATAACTCGGATAAGATACGTTTGCCGGAGAGTAAACGCTCGTATATGACCATTGAAGAGGTTCGGGCATTGATTGCTACTCCAATGAAGAATGAAGCCATAAAACAGGCTTATTTATTCTCCTGCTTCTGCGGACTGCGGATAAGCGATATTATCGGGCTGAAGTGGAAAGATGTTTTTGTAGATAGGGGTCAATACCGATTGGCTGTATCCATGCAGAAGACCAAAGAACCGATTTATCTGCCGCTTTCTCCTGAAGCCTTGAAGTGGATGCCGGAACGTGGAGACAAGACGGCGGAAGACCATGTATTCGACCTACCGACCCAAACGGTGATAAATGCACATCTTAAGACTTGGGCGAAAGCAGCGGGCATCGACAAGCGGTTCTCATTCCACATGGCAAGACATGTTGAATCGTCTTTGTCTCTGAATTTGAGCAGTTTGCAAAGATTTGTTTCTTGACAGGTAACGATTTAGAAACGAGCGAAGTTCTTTATTCCGTGTTGTTTTGCAACTAATTAAAAGAACGCTTTTTCTGATGCAAAGATACGGATATTTTTCACAATCCGATACATTAAAGGCTAAGATTTTATAAAGCCATGATTTTCGAGAGGAACTAGAATAGATAGTAGTCCGATGTTTGTATATGCTGGAGTCGGTTTGATTTAATAAGTAACATTGGACTTAACACGAATGGGAGTTCTTTTATCTCTCAATTACTATACATTCCAAAAAAACTGTTTTTCGATGCAAAAAGTGAAATCTTTATTGACAGTCCCAAAAAAATGGCTAAATTTGCGATAAATTTTATCTTGGACAAAATGTACGCAAGCCGTAAGTATACATACATAGATTTGTTCGCAGGAACATCCGCTCTTTCAGAGGGATTTCTGCGGTGTGGTTTTGTACCGGTTGCCCATGTGGAAATGAATTCTGATGCCTGTTATACCATTAAAACACGATTGGCTTATCATTATCTTAAAGAAAATGATAGCTATTGTAATTATCTAAAGTATCTTAAGCGCGAAATAAGCAGAGAGGAACTCTACAGATTACTTCCTAAAGGCTTAATATCATCGGTAATTAATAAAGAGATTTCCGATGAAACAACAGAATCAATTTTCGATTCAATAGATTCTATCTTAAAACGACAACGAAGGAAAAGAGTTGATTTTATTGTTGGTGGTCCTCCCTGCCAAGCGTTCTCTATGCTAAATCGCCATAATACAAGTATTGCAGACGACAAACGTTGTTTGCTGTATTTGCAATATGGCAAGTTCCTATCTAAATATAAACCTATGGGATTTGTATTTGAGAATGTTTTGGGACTTCTAAGCTCAAAGAAGAATCATTTTGAAAATATAAAAACACATTTTAGAGAACTCGGATATAAAGTCCATTTTACCATTCTGAACTCGTCGGATTACGGCGTGATGCAGAATCGGCAAAGGGTAATTATATTTGGTTGGAGAAAATCGTCTGACCGAGGATGCCCTATAATTCAAAAGGTTCAAAATGATTGGACGTGCAAAGATATTTTCTCAGATCTTCCATCAATCTGTGCTGGAGAAAGTTCGTCTGAATATAGCTCTGCACCGTCGGATTATCTTCGCAGATTCCACCTTCGTAATGATTCCGATATTCTGACACTACATACGGCACGTCCGATAAACCATATTGATACCGAAAAATATCGCATGGCAGTCAAAATGTGGCTGAATGACGGCATTAGAATTAAAAATTCTGACTTCCCTAGTGAAATCAGGACTATAAATAATACAACATCCTTTCTGGATAGATTCAAAGTGGTAGACTTAAATGGGAAATGCCATACCGTGGTAGCCCATATCTCCAAGGATGGCCATTACTATATCTATCCTTCTATAAATACCATTAGATCTATTTCAGTACGCGAAGCTGCAAGAATTCAATCGTTCCCAGACGATTTTTTCTTTGAAGGTTCACGTTCCTCAATGTTTAAACAAATCGGCAATGCCGTACCTCCATTAATGGCTTACGCTATTGCCAAAGCAATCTTAAAATCGTTATGCCTAAAAACAATATAATAGAATCTCCATTTAAGCCAAGAGCCAGAATGCTTCTGCAACTTGGCGATCAACTTATAAAAAATGAGAGTATTGCGCTCGTAGAGTTGGTGAAAAATGCATATGATGCAGATGCATCAAAGGTAACAATTGTCATGTCTGATATTCATGATGTGAAAACAGGTGAAATTATCATTAGAGATGATGGTTGGGGCATGGATTTAGATACAATTCTTAACTGTTGGTTGGAGCCGGGAAGCGATTCTAAATCTCAGATCGTAGCAAAAGGCAAACGTTCTCCAAAAGGGAGACTTCCAATTGGAGAAAAAGGAATTGGACGCTTTGGTGTCCACAAGTTAGGTCATGAAATCGAATTAGTGACGAAAAAGGCTACTGGTAAAGAATATGTCGTAAGAATAGATTGGAATCAATTCTCACATTCCAAATATTTAAATGATGTACCAGTTATTGTCATGGAGCGGGAAACACCCGTTTTTTTTGAAGGTAGTGATCATGGCACAATCATCAAAATAACCCATCTAAACAAGTCATGGACAAGAGGAGAAGTGCGTGGAATAAAAAGAACTATAAACTCATTAAGTAGTCCCTTTGAATCTGATGACAGTTTTGAGGCTGTTTTAATTTGCAATGGTCATAAAGATTGGTTAGAAGGAATGATAGATTGGAAAGATATAAAGAAATACGCAATCTATCATTTTAAAGCGACATTTGAAAATAACGGTATCATATCTTTCAACTATGATTTTATGCCTTGGGATACAATGTCAAAATTAACCTCTTACTCCATAGAATGGAACAATCTTTCACTTGAAGATGAATCGGACATAAAGAAGAAGCTCATAAATAACTTTAAGTATTTTGTCAACAGCGATGGAGAGTTTTCTCTCAATGAAAATGGAAGTGAAATTGGTCTTGTTAAATTTGAGGGGTATATTTTTGACAGGGATGCTTTCGTCTTAAAGTTAGGTCTTTCTGATAAGCAAGGATTGAAAGAATATCTTGATACCAATGGAGGTATAAGGGTCTATCGTGATGGCCTAAGAGTCTACGATTATGGTGAAATTGGGAATGATTGGCTAAACCTTGATATTCGCCGAGTAAATCAGCCAGGTAAAAAACTCAGTAATAATATTATTCTTGGCGCAATTTCTTTAGATAGAGCATCAAGTAAAAGTCTTATTGAAAAAACAAACAGAGAAGGGTTTGTAGAAAATAAAGCATATTATTTGTTTAAAGATGCCATACTTCATGTCATAAATATTGTTGAAACTTTAAGATTTGAAGATAAAAGTAGAATTCGCGCCATCTATGGTCCAACTTCTAAATCTGAACCTGTGCTTCAAACAATCGGAGATCTCAAAAAATTCGTCGATGACAAAATTAAAGAGACTCCGATCAGAAATCACATTAATAAATATCTTTTAAAAATAGAAGAGGACTATAAATTAGTCTGTGACAATTTGTTGAAGGCTGCGGGTGCTGGACTAAATATGAGTGTCATTGTACATGAAGTTGAAAAAATCATTGCCGAAGTTTCACTTGTCTTAAAATCAGAGAAGGCTTCCTTACGCGCAATAAACCTCGTTGAACATTTATCATCTCTGATAGATGGATATGCTGACATTATCAGAAAATCAGACCAAAAGACTGAAAATATTGTTCATGTAATAGATAATGCTCTTTTCAATACAGAATATCGTTTGAAGGCTCATGGCGTTGAAGTTGAATGTCAATATAAAGAATTTTCAGGGACAAAAAAAATAAAGGTTTCCAGAAGTCTTCTAGTTGGAGCAATAATGAATATTGTTGACAATGCAATATATTGGTTAGAGCAATCTAAATTTGAACATAAGAAATTTTATGTTGGCGTTGTAGAAGATGATAAATTTTTAAATATTATCTTTGCAGACAACGGTATCGGTTTCCTCTTGCCTACGGATACTGTGGTAGAACCATTTGTTTCGGCAAAGCCAGATGGGATAGGATTGGGACTTCATATAGCAAATGAAATCCTTATTGCTCAAAAAGGAATGTTGAAATTTCCAGAATTTGATGATATCTCAATTCCTATAGATTATAAAAATGGTGCAATTATTGCTTTCTGCTTAAAAAAATGATACAATGAACACGTTACCAATCAATGGAAGAATAGTAATTATTGATAATAGTATTAAACAAGCTCTGCCATTAATGAAAGAGTTTGGAAAATTGCGTTTATCATATTCGTATTATGATGGTACACCAGAAAATCTACCTCAAGAAGGTTCAAGCGTTGATGTTCGCCTCGTTTTCTTAGATATTAATTTAATTGACGATTCTGTTCATCCAGTACAGCAATTATACTCAATGGTGTACGCAGTAATGAATAGATTAATCTGTCAAAGTAATTTCCCTTATATGCTTGTGTGCTGGAGTAGAAATACTGATGAATACAATCAAATTATCGAAAAACTTAATCATGATTTAGAAAATCGAAAGCCTATATGCTCGATTCCTTTACAGAAATCAGACTATTTTACATTGGAGGGAAATCCCACAGAAGAATTTGAAGAAAAAATAGAAAAACTGTTTGAACTGATTGCTAATGCGTTAGATCCACATACATCATTTTGTAATCTATTGCTTTGGGAGAATCATATTCATAACGCAATTAATCATGCACTCAAGGATGGTCTTTCTTGTATCAATGATAAGGAATGGGATGAAACAGCTAATTGGATTTTTACAAAATGGGGAAAGGCCTATTCTGGTAAAAACTTTGAAAATTTACCTGAACCTGAGAAATTAAGAGCTGCCTTTCATACATTGAATCTATTCCTACATGAAACAATAGAAGAAGAAATAGGTTCTGATGCAGATGAGGATTTACATTTTAGTTCAGATTTTAATGATAGAAATATCAAAATCTCACATTTTAACGAGCGGTTAATATTTACATTCTGCCAAACTCATCCCAAAGAACCTGGTAGAATAGTTATAACATCTGAAGAATATTCTGATTTTAAGGATATTTTAAACTTTTGTTTTACTCCAGATCCAGAGTTGATTCCCGAATCAATAAAAACACAAATTACCAGTGGCGAGAATCCTTGCAATTCTTTTAAAAAATATTATTCTAGTATAAGAAAAAACATAAGAACCGATTGGGATATCTTCAAACTTGTAATAAATGCCCCATGTGATTATGCGCAAAAAAAAGTAAAAATGAGCAAAGCTATTCCTGGAATATTTGTCAAATCAGAATTCAGAAAATGGTTTAATAATTCTAGTGATGCACTTTTCATATCTCCAGATTTCTATTATAGGCTAAAAGATGCTGATTATTTTTTTATTTTGGATTTTAGATATTTGACATCTGAGAAGGAGGATAATGGTAAGAGTCAAGTCAAATTAAAGCAAGTTGTCTTGGCTGAAATTCTTTCTAAACTATCAAGACATATAAACCGCCAAGGATTATTAACAATTGAATAAATTATGGCAGATGTAATGACCCCAGAACAGCGGAGCCGTTGCATGGCGGCTATTAGCGGCAAGGATACTAAGCCGGAGATGGTGGTGAGGAGGTTCTTGTTCTCGAAGGGACTACGCTATCGTGTAAACAACCGCAAGTTATCTGGGTCACCTGACATTGTTCTGAAAAAATATAAGACCATCATTTTCATTGATGGATGCTTTTGGCATGGACATGAGGGATGCAAGTATTACCGTTTACCGAAAACTAACGTGGATTTTTGGCGTCACAAGATTGCCATGAATATTGCCCGTGATTACAGCAATAACGTGGATTTAAAATTGGCAGGTTGGCGCGTAATCCGTATTTGGGAATGTGAAATTAAAACAAAGGCCCAAAGAAATACCGCATTAGAGGCATTGTATCTTGATATTATCAGTAAAACGACAGAATATAGTCAACAAGACACTCATACCAATATAGCGGCAGAACCAATTGTCCCTTATAGTAATCAATCTGAAGTTTAGGTTTGCAGTTGCCATTACAAGCAATACTACACCGTAGCTATCTAAACTGAAGTTTAACGTTTTAGTTTGGAACTCACAAATCAAGGACTACGATTACCTGAATTTGTATTTCAATCCATATTCTTCCAGTTTGTTGTACAGCGTCGTGCGTCCTATCCCGAGCAGTTCGGCGGCAACCTTGCGGTTCCCGTTCGCCTGCTTCAATGCGCGTAAGACACGCTCCTTATCTTCCGCATCGCTGCGCAGGGCGAAGCTGACGGGTGAGGTCGCCCTCGTCACGGCAAGTTCCAGATGCTCTTTCATGGCAAGCCCAGTCTGTGCCTGCAACACCGCTCCCATGATTTTCTGTCGAAGCTCGCGGACATTGCCCGGCCACACATGGGTCAGCAATGCCTTGCGGGCTTCTCCGTCAAAACCGATGACATCGCATTCCAGTTCCCGGTTCGCAATTTCACGAAAGAACTCAGCCAAAGGCATGACATCCTCCTGGCAGTCGCGCAACGGCGGGACGGTTATCTCGAAGTCGTGCAGTCGGTATAATAGATCCTGCCGGAAACGCTTTTCATTGACCGCCTTCTCCAGATCCTCGTTGGTCGCGGCGATGATACGGACATTGAAATTTTTGTCCGTTCTGTCACCTATCGGGCGGTATCTCCGTTCCTGTATAGCACGCAGAAGCATCTGCTGGGTTTCCGGTGCGAGGTTGCCCACCTCGTCCAAAAACAGCGTGCCGCCTTCGGCTTCATGGAAATAGCCTTTCTTGGCACTGTCCGCACCAGTGAACGCCCCTCTGACGTGTCCGAAAAAAGCCGACGGCGCAAGCTCTTTGGTGAGCGAACCGCAGTCCACAGCCACAAACGGTTTTCCTGCCCGCTTGCTCTTATCGTGCAGCAGGTGGGCGATATGCTCCTTACCCGTGCCGTTCTCTCCGAATATCAGCACGCTCATATCGGTTGGGGCTACCAGCCTTATCCGCTTCATGATGGCTTGGAACGCCGAGCCGTCACGCGAGAACAGGGGCATACGGCTTCGTCCGGTGTGCCGTTCTTTCAATATGTTCCGTAGCAGAGGGACGAGTTTGTCTTCCACAAGCTGCTTGGGTATGTAGTCCAGCGAGCCGAGTTTCATGCTTTCCACCGCCGTATGCACTTCGGCATAGTCGGTCATGATGACAAAGGGCTGCATCCTGCCCTCCTTGCGCATCCAGCGCAGCAGGTCGATACCGTTGCCGTCGGGCAGGCGCAGGTCGGAAACCACGATGTTCCCGTCTGCGACCTGTTGCAGATATTTCTTCGCGGTCGAGAGGTGGAAAGCCTGCACGGTGCGGAATCCCTCACGTGCCAGCAGGTTGCAGACGAACTCGCAATACACGATGTTGTCCTCCACCACGATGATTTTTGTCTTATCCATTTTCGTATTTTCTCCTTTCTTCTTTTGCCAGCCGGATGATTTCCGAACCCTTATCCAGTACAGCTTTTACAGCATTGCCAATTGTTTTATCGTCAGGTGTACCATCGCTATGAAGCAATTTGTATAGTTCCCTTAACGGTTGGTCGGCACGGAGTATCTCCCATGAACTTCGCAGGTGATGTGTCAGGGTGTCCAGTTCCTGAAGGTCTTTCTTTAGACCCGCTTCCCTTATTGCCTGCATTTCCTTTTCTGTTTCCGCTATCAGTTTCTCCAGCATGACGGCTTCATTGCCATAGGACAGCAGGGAGGTGAAATCCGGCTTTTCATTCCGGTTGCCTTTCATGGCGCATTTGTCTGAAACCTCCATAAGTTCCGATATGGAGAACGGTTTGAGCAGGCATCCGGCGAATCCACGTTCCATAAGTTCCTCCTTGCTGCAACTGCCCGAAGCGGTTGTCACGACTACCGGGATTGTCTTTGAATTGCCCACATTGGAAGTGCGCAGCAGTTCCAACAGCTCGAAGCCGTTGATTTCCGGCATGTTCAGGTCAGTAAGCAACAGACTGTATTCCTTTTCCCTTATCATTTCCATCAGTTCCGCAGCATCGGTGCAGATGTCGCAGTGTATCCCTTCCTGTGCATACATTTCTTTCAGCATCAGGAGAAGAACCTCGTCATTGTCGATGGCAATCACATCATGGAATGTACGGTCATGATGAATCCGTGTCTGATTTATCTGTTCCGGCAGTTCCTCGGCTGTCTGCATGGGTATTTCCACCGTGAAACGGCTGCCTCTGCCTTTCTCGCTCTCCAGTCGGATTGTACCGTTGAGCATTGACACGATACGCTGAACAATGGAAAGACCTAATCCGAAGCCGTCTTTTGCGGCTGCGTTTGCCAGACGCTCAAACGCACCGAACACCCGTTGCTGTTCCTCTTCGGTCATTCCCGTGCCCGTATCTTCGACGATAAGTTTCAGGACCCCGTTATCGTAGTCCGTTGTCAGAGAAACGCCACCGTTCTCCGTGAACTTGATGGCGTTTGACAGCAGGTTGTTGCCGATTTGCAGGATACGCTCCTTATCGGTCAAGACAATAGTATCCTTTTGATTCGTTATGGTAAGAGCCAGTCCCTTGTTCATGGCGATGGGCGTAAACTCCGTTTCAAGAATGTGCGTGATTGCCGAAATCCGGCAAGGAGAAATGTTCGGCTGTTCCTTGCCATTGTCCAAACGGAAGAAACTTAGCAACGTGTTGAGCATTTCGCGCATACGGTCGGAAGATTGCCGGATGTTACAGATATAACGCCCGATTCGTTCTATGTCATTCTCTTTTTCCACCAGTCCGGCATAACCCGTTATCGCTGTCAGCGGCGTGCGCAGTTCATGCGTGATAGTATGCACGGCTTTCTTGCGGGAGGCTATCAGAGCCTCGTTTTGCTCTACCGACTGTTGCAACTGTCCTATTAAATCAGTCGTTTTCTGTTTGTACCGTTTGATTCGGTTGGCATTACGGTGTATGATGATATATGAGATTACCAGCAGGAGGAGGACGAATCCTGTCAGGCTACCTATCTGCATAAACGACTGTTCCCCCATGGCGGTTATCTCGGCTTCCCGTTTTTGCAGATCGGCTTGCACCTTTTTATCCATCTGGCGTATAAATCCGTGCAGTTGCCGGTTAAGTTCCGCATTTCGTACCGCAAGGCTGTCGGTGTGTTCCGACAGACGGCGGCTTTGTGCCCGTTGCTCGGCTATCATGTCCCGGTCGAGGGAACGGAGCATTGTTGTAGTCACGGTTAGCTTTGGCTTTTCTTTCTTGCCGAATATACCGAGAAATCCTTTCCGCTTCGGTTTTTGCGGTTGTTCCTGCACACTTTTCTGTACGATTATGGGTACTTGACGAGTGATCTTATCATTGATGGCTTGTTGCTGCTCAAATACCTGCACGATTTGACGCATTTGTCGTTCCTTATCTTCGAGAAGATGGCGTACACTGTCTATGCGCTCTGTCGGATAAATCGTTTTGAAACGGCATAGCATACTGTCCATTGCCATGCGTTGATAATGGTAATGTTCCAAATCTGCATCTTCCCACTCCAATACAGTCTCGCCCGATAAAGATAGCTCAATAAGAAAAACAAATATTTCGTGCGATTCTTGGCGAAAAGTATCTATATGACGATTTTGAACTTCCAATTTCTCTAAATCGCACCATTCTTTATACCAAATATACATTATGCCGATAACCAATAATGCCATCAGCAAATAGCCGAGTGAAATTAGATTCTTGATTGATTTCATATTGCCTGTAATTTATCCCAACGTCCATTTTTCAGATAAGGCAAAAACTCCCGTATCTTATCAACCGACCAGTCCCACCATTTTAAAGCCTGCATCTGTTCTATTATATCAGGACTGAACCGCTTTCGTATCTCCTTTGCGGGGATACCACCCACAATGGTATAGGGCGGAACATCTTTCGTCACAACCGCCCTTGTACCAACAATAGCCCCGTCACCGATATGGACACCAGCCATAATAACGGCTTCATAGCCTATCCATACGTCATTGCCTATTACGATGTCGCCTTTGTTGTCCCAAGCAGAAGCTACATTTGCCTTATCCAATTCCCAATCTTCATAGAACAGTGGAAACGTGTAAGTCGATAGTGATTTCAGGGTATGGTTGGCGCAGTTGAACAGAAATTTTGCTCCACAAGCAATAGAACAGAACTTTCCAATTATCAGCCGTTCATGGTTAATGGGATAATGATACAACACATTGTTTTGCTCAAACTGACGAGGGTCTGAAACAAAATCATTGTAAATGGTATAGTCGCCTATTTCGATAGACGGGTCTTTTACGACAGCATTCAAATAAACGGTTTGCGTGTCACCTTTACGGGGATATATCTTGTTCATCATAACTTTCAGTTCTTAGTATTGTTTATATTTAAGATAAATGACGGATTGTGTACCAAGCAGCATTACATATAAGTATTCCACTGCCCAATATGCCGCTAACGGGACATCACAAAAATCTAATCCACATAAGCAGAACAGATAAGCAATAGTTGTTGTCACCTGAAAAATGAATACCGTCCGTGTCGCTCCCGTTCCTGTTGCAGCATTCAGATAAACGTAACCGGGTAGTGCAAAGAAGTAATTTAATAGCATGACAATAAAAGGCGGCCATGCAAGTTGTACGATAGCGGGATTTTCCGTATAAGCCCCTATAATGGGCTGGTGAAAGAACAACGCAAAAGCAATCAATGGAATGCCTGTTGCGTATCCTAAACGGATAATCTTATGGCAAAGCGGAAAAACTTTTTTCTTTTCACCTGCTCCAATCAGATTACTCACTAAAGAACCGGTGACACCTGCCAACGCATTGACGATAACAGAAAACAGTGCGGAAACACTTCTTACAATGTTTGATACTGCCAATTCCGTTTCTCCCAAACGTTCGATAGCCACGAAAAACAGAAACCAAATGGCTACACTTGTAAAGAACTGGAGCATACTCCATACCGAGATAGAAAATACCTCTTTCAATATCGTTATATCAATACGCCAGTATAAGCCATACACTTTTTTATCAATGTGTCTAAACATATATGCAGCCAATACAGCCAGCGAACACATTTCGGCAGATGAAGAAGCGATAGCCGCTCCCGATATACCCATATCGAAGCCGAATATCAGGAGCCAGTTCAGCGGAATATTCACCAGTACGGCAGTGAAAGCCGCCATGTTCAGGGATTTTGTCTGTGTGATACCGACCAAAAACGAGCGTAAGGCAAGGAACGGGAAAGAGAACAACGATCCCCAAATACGCCAATCCAAATAGCGGATAACCGCATTATAAACATCATCCGAAGTTATCAGATGTTTCAACAGAACGGGAGAAAATATCTTGGACAGCAGACAGAGGAGTACAGCCAGCATCAACAAAAAAAGCAATCCCTGAAAGAACGTTTTTCCCGTTTCTGCATACCACTGTTCTCCGTTTCGGCGGGCAATTACCACTTGCAACCCCAAACTGAACCCGAAGCCGAGCATATAAATTGCCAAGAACCATATTCCGGCAAGGGCAGATGCGCCCAGTTCCACGTCACCCACATGCCCTAAAAACAAAGCATCGGTAATATTTATCAGTTGTTCGATAAGGATGCTCATCATTACAGGAAAAGCGATGAGCCAGATTTTCTTATAGGTATAATTCATTTGTTCAAACCAATATGATACAATATATCCTGCCACTTTAAGCAGCACGACAATCTTATAGATTTATAATAAGGGGTAATGACAAAACAACAACAGGCAAACTTAAAACATAAGCCTGTCTATTGCTGAATAGCAATAATTGGAAGTGCTATTCACCCGGCGTAGCTATATGCACAACTGCCATTTCATATTGTTGAACAACTATTTCTTTTTCTGTTAGTTCTGCAAAGATAGCGTTTTTCCCTGAACTTATATTCTCAATTTATTAATTTCTTTCTGAACCCCGTCTAAAAATCGGGAAGCGTGCGCCCCGTCCATTTGCGTGTGGTGGAACTGGAAAGAAACGGTAAGCGTCGTTTTCAGCAGGCGGCGTTTGTATTTGCCCCAAATGAGGAACGGATTATTAAAAATGCCGCTATACATCCCGACAGCCCCGTCTATTTCATATTGTGCCAATGCGGAAGTTCCGATAACCATGCTTTCCGTCAAGTCGTGATTGACGCAACTTTCAGCCACTTGTTTGGTAAGTCGCAGATAGTGTCGATTAAACAAAGATAAATCATCGCAGAAAGGAATATCACACGAACTTACCTCGCCCTCTCTGTTGGCGACAATGGTGTTTACTGCAATGGTATCGTACTGCATCAGTTTACCGCCAACGGGCAGCAGATAAAATTCTTTCACGTCCTTTGCGGCTTTGCCGATGCACCAGCATATCAACATATTAAACTTCATGCCTGATTTCCGGCTGATTTTCACAAGGCGTGACACATTGAGTGTCTTAAAGAACGTCACCATTGGCATGGGTGCGTTCATCCACATCTCAAAGGCGTATGCCCGGCCGGTTTCTTGGGGATTTACTTCTTTCATACTTAATGCTATTTTCATTCAATGAATCAGGCGGCAAAAGTAGGAGAAGCGTTTGAACCCGGATAGAACAAACGGGACATTTACACGGGATTGGTGAACAAATCGGAATATGGATTTGATACTTTCAGCAAAGACATGGGCGTATATCCGCAGAATTTCTTGAACTCCCGGATAAAGTGCGACTGGTCGGCATAACCGCTGGCATATGCTATTTGTGCCTGATTGATTTCATTGCCTACATGATGCTGCATCTGCGCCAAAGCCTTTTGGAAGCGGACGATACGGGTATATTCTTTGGGATTGATGCCTACAAATGAATGAAACAACCGCTCAAACTGTTTTTTACTTAGGCAGGCAATAGAAGATAATTCATTTACAGAGATTTGCAGAGTGATATATATTCGCTGTATGGCGGCATCTACCCTTTTAATTCTGTATGTGGTATCAGCTAAATTATCGGCAATTTGTGACACCAGCCATTTTTCTATATAGCTTATGCAAATAGAATTATTCTCACAGTCGAATATTCGTGTAGCCAGTTCATTCAAACTTTTGTTTTCAAGGCTGTAACCGGACACTTCTTGATTGTAAAAGAGCGAAGTCGGCATGTTCAGAAACATACTCATAGCGTGAGGGTGGAATACAACCACTATCATTTCCGTATTTCCGTCTGCATATAGGTGTGACGAGAAATTAACTTGTCCGCTGATGGTAAGTTTGTCTTGTGTAGCATTCAATTCGGGAATATATAGTGGTGCTTGCTTATGGAAGATGATTTGAGGGCAACCGATAGGAAAAGTCAGGGTATTCAAAAACTGGTTACTTTTGAATACCCAATAATATCTCACGTAAGGTTGCAATAGCTTACATGGTCTGTAAAATTTGAACTCCTCTTGAATCATTTTACAAAAGTAGTAATTTTGTGCTGGTTACGAAGTAAAAAGAGGTAAATGAAACATAGAAACGACTGCGCATAATGACAAAGTCGTTTCTATGATAAGAATTATATTTTCAATCCTTTCGGTCGATTCCCATCTTTCGCATATAGTTCCGAACGCCCGATGATGACATGCCTGACCCTATGGAATTCTCGGCGTTTCGCGTTATTTCACAGGATTGTGTATCTACCGTATTTTTTAGGTGTACGATGGAATTTATCCTTTCTGTTGTTCCCATTTAGCATACATTTCCCTTGAAAGTTCCACAATCTCCCGGCTCAGTTTCACAAGGTCGATGGTATGTTTCTCCAACTTGTAGAGTAACGCCATCGCCTTCTTCTCCGAAAAGTGGATGCGCAACTCTTTCACGACCTGATTGTAGTTCGTACCGATGGCACGGAACTGGGCGTGGAAGTCCGACAGTTTGGTGTAGTAGTCCACCAGCGTCTTGTTCACCTTCAGCACCTTGAACTTCTGTCCGAAGAAATGCGCCTTGAGAAAGACGGCTTTCGCATACACGTTCGATTCTTCGTACATCGTCAGGAACCTGTTCCATTCCACATCGTCGAAGCGCACCATCACGCAGTGCGTCTTTGGGTTCAATTTGGGATTTCTCCCGTACTTGCTCTTCTTTTTCATGCTTATTCTTTCAATTTTATGGTTTATCCATTGTCTAATCTCCGATTAAAGACCCCCGAAATTATCCGACTGCGGAGGATAATTCTGCCCACGGCGGTGCAAGGATTTTCAGTTACTTAGAATTATTCGGGTAACTGAAAATATATCTTGCTGTGTCTTTGAGGACACAAGAATCCTCTGCCTGTCGGATTGGTCTGTGAGTATAATAACTCATTTGGAATATCAGTCAAGCCGATGGAGTGTATCCACTGACTTGACCGGTTTTACCGTAATCCGCTCAGAGTTTGCGCCACTGCTCGATATCCTCCCGGTAGGTTTCAAGGTGCAGGCGGGCGAGGTTCTCGATAAGTCCCGATGCGCTCATGCCACGCCCGCCGAGACGGCGGACAATCCCATCCAGCTGGTCACGCACCTCACCGCTGACAAACACAGGCTTGCGGTCGGTTATCTTGGGTACTCGCAGGTAAGCGGTACGGTACTCGTCCAGCGACAGCCTGCGTTGTTTGCTGCTGACACGCTTCTGTGGCATTGCCATATCTTCGGGCGTTCCGCTTGACGGTTCATCCGCAGTAACAGTTTCCGCTTTTTTCGTGACAGTCTTGCCGGGTTGTGCCAGCTGTCCCGGATCCGGACCGATGTTCTTGTAGAAGTCGTCCATAGACTTCTCACTGCGGGATTCCCTGCGTCCCATTCTTTCCACGATTTCACGAGCCTGCTGCTCACTGATACTTGGTTCTCTTTTCATTGTCATAAAACAGGTTGATTAAGTTATTACTGTGGTCTTGGTCAGTACCTCGACCGATCGTTGCAAGCAAAGTAAGACGTTTTAGTACAGTCAGTCAACAACTTGGATTCGATTAGGCAATATTGTGAGACTTTGCTTTATGGTGATAGAGATATCGGTAAGGACTTCACAGATTTGCCGGAACTGAATAGCCGGAAGAACAAAGGTGCGATTACAGTCAGGTTTGAATTAAGCCCTTGTTTTTCTCTCTTGCCACAGTCCTGATTTCAAGAATTAAGAATTATTGCTGTCCGATAAAAGTTTTCAAGCCGAGAATAACTCGTTAATATACAGTATGTTATATGAAAATTTTAGCAATGGGGCTTATCCATAAAAATAACACTGATAATCAGCCTATTGAATATGTTTATCGGACACTAATAATTAAGAATATAGCCCCAATCTGTGCCAACCTCTACCAACCTGTGCCACATGCTTCCATTTCCTGGAAATCCATTGCCGGATAACAGATTATGTATTCCTTTGCGGCAAAAGGAATACGTAACGAAAAGAAAGAGAGTATGGAAATTTCAGTCGCAGATAATCGACTGACGGCATACCGGACAATGATTACCGTATCAGCGCAACACGCTGCCACTTTCTGGAAATCCATTGCAAGGCAGTAGATTATGTATTCCTTTGTGGCAAAAGAAACAGTAACAATAAAAAAGTATGTATATGGAAATCGTATCTATTGAAAGAAAGACCTTTGAGGCGATGGTCGCCAAGTTCGACCGTTTCGTCAGTCGCATGGATGCCATCTGTCGGCGGCACGGAGAGAAGAAGATGGGCGAGTGGATGGACAATCAGGACGTTTGCCGGATGCTCAACATCAGCCCACGCACGTTGCAGACGCTTCGGGACAATGGGACGCTGGCTTACTCGCAGATAAACCACAAGACCTACTACCGTCCCGATGACGTGCAGCGTATTGTTTCCGTTGTGGAGGACAGGCGGAAAGAGGCGAAGTTCAAAGGAAGAACTATATAAACTTGATGAAATGAACGAAGTAAACTAACAATACCCACTAAATCCAAAGTAACATGAATGAACTGATTAACAAGGACAGCGAGTGGATAATCCACTTCATGGGCAGTCTCGACCGTCTTTTGGACAGCTTCGAGCATCTGGTCGTCAATTACCGCCCGACATTGAATGGGGAGCGTTTCTTCACCGACAAGGAGGTGTCGGCACGGCTGAAGGTGAGCCGCCGGACACTTCAGGACTACCGCAATGAAGGGCGTATCGCCTATATCCAGTTGGGTGGCAAAATCCTTTACCGTGAATCCGACATCGAAAGGATGTTAGCTAACAGCTACCGCTTCGCTTATCGACAGACGGCAACCTGATTTTCTTGAAGGAGCGCAGTTTGCCGTCTGCCCTGTGATTGCGTCAGCAATGGACTTTCGGCAAAAAGAGAAAGGAGCGGCTTACAGACGGAGCATCAAAATTCCGCTTCGTCTGTAAGTCGCTCCTCTCTTCTTTCTTCTGATTTCCCGTCAGTCGCTTGTTTCCGTTGCCGGATGCTCTTCAAGCGAGTGGCAGGCAGTGACAAGGTTTTCGGGTTGAATACGCTCAAACTCGTTTGAGGAAGATTCTGCCAGAAACGGCTTGCCGCCCGACCTTGCCGCTGCCATTAAGCCATACGCTACCTTTGCATCCGTGCATCGGGAACGAGTGGCTGACGGAATGAACCTCAACTATACCATCGGTTATTACCTCTGACGCTGGCAACAAACAGTGTAATCGGTGTAGCTTTCTTAATGGTGCTAATTTCATTTATTATAAACCGTCTGAACAAGACACTCTCTTTACTGCATATCCTGAATGCAACGGCTATAATCACTTCAATGTTATAGACATCGTAACTGATGCCATCCGGTTGCTTGAGATACTTCATCGTGTCAAATTCGTTCAGTTCCTTGTTCTTGTAAATGGTATGAATCGCTTTGCGGACATCGCATGAGAATATTCCGAATAGGTCGGCTATCTCAAATTGTGTCATCCACACGGGTGCGGTCGGCATAATGACCACACCCTTTTCACTGATTGTTATTATACCTCTGTTCATAATGGGTTGATTTGATGTTTGTTATTTTCGCTGTTTATCTTTTCGCCGGCCGATATTTTCTTTCTCCGTTCCATCAGCTTGTCCATGTCCTTGGAAATCTTGTCATCTGTGATTTTTGCATAGACTTGGGAACTGGTGATATTTGTATGTCCCATCATCTTGGCGATGCTCTCTATCGAAATGCCAGCGGAAATCAACAGGGTTCCGAAGGTGTGCCGGGCTTGGTGATGGGAGAGATTTTCTTCAAACTCCAGTGCGTTACCGATGGAATGCACCTCATGCCAAAGTATATCACGGATGGGCAAAGGGAAAACGGGGTTGGTATCATCGGTCGTGTTGTAAAGCGACAATATACGCTCTGCCACGGGATGCAACGGAACAAATGCTTCCACGTTGGTCTTACCTCTTTTTTTGCGGATATATTTCCTGCCGTCCGCAGCCTCCCCGATATGGTGCGGATAGAGCCTGTGTATATCCACATACGCCAGACCGCAGAAACTCGAAAAGATAAACATACGCCGTGCCAATTCCATGTTACTGTCCTCAAACGGAGTTGCCATCAGGCGTTTCAATTCGTTACGGCTGATATGTTTCAGCTTTGGAGGATTCTTCTTTTCATATTCCACGTCCTCGATAGGGTTGGCACGTATGATTTCCCTGTCCACTGCAAGATACAACAACCTGTTGAGCCAGCACAGGCACTTGTTCATCTTGTCTGTGCTGCATCCCAAGTCCTTTAACAGGAATGTCTTGTAATCGTTGCCGAACCCTTCCGTTATTTCCTCCAACGGTATATCCTGCATGTCATACACCGATTCTATGTACAGCCTGATACAGTCCTGAAAGATAATGGATTGTCGGTAAGTGGAGCGTGATTGTATCTCGACAGAGCGTTTCTTCAACCTCTCCAGCTCTTGTTTGCCTGTTTGTAACAGGGTTGTGGGCAAGGAGCTTTCCGCCACTATGGTGTTTTTCAGCAATTCCGCACTGACAACACCCTGTTCTTTCAGTATGGTGTCGTATGTATCTTCAATGTGTTGGCGGTATTGGCTTAACCGTCCGTTTGTGCGAACGTCCTTTACCTCGCCCTTTTTACTGTTCCAATCATCTGGATTGCAATAAATACCCGTGGAAAGCACCGCCTGTTTGCCATCTATGGAGATTCTGCACCAAATGGCGGTCGTACCATTAGCTTTCACCTTGCTGCGGTTGATGTAATAGAGTTGTTTGAATGTACTGCGCATAACTGATTATCTTATTGAACTTGATTAAATAGTTGCATCAGAGAACAAGCACCAAGTCTTTGGTCGCTTTGATAAATGTGTCCATGTCCTCAAAAAGTTTCTTCGGAGTCACACGGGCGTAAATTTGCGTTGTCTGGATATTGGTGTGTCCCAACATTCGGCTGATGGTTTCGATAGGTACACCCTCTTCAAGCGTTATCAGGCTTGCGAAACTATGGCGTCCGACATGATAGACGATATCGGTTTTGATTCCTGCCAGTACACGGAGGCTCTTCATGTTGGCTCTCAACACGCGGTAGTCCTGAACAGGCAGAAGTGTTTCCCGTAATTCGTCCTTGTATTTGTCCAATAGTGCAATCGCTTCGGGAAGCAGTTTCACCCGTGCGAGGTACTCGTTTTTCTTGCGGTGGTATTTCAGCCACAGGTTCCCGTCATCGTCGGAAAAGAGATTGTCCCGCGTGATGGACACGGTATCGGCATACGCTGTTCCGGTGTAGCAGGCAAACAGGAACAGGTCACGGGTGAGGGCAAGCGAGGGCCTGCGGCGCACGGATATTTCCACGTCACGTACTTTCACAAACTCCTCCCGTGTGAGTGCCTTCGGTGCGCTGATTTCCTGTTTCGGCAGCTTGAAGTTGCAGAAGAAATAGCGTTCGGAATGTCCCTCCTTGTAGGCGATGCGGCATACCTTCTTCAAAAGGGCAAGGTAATGGCGCACGGATTGCAGGGATTGTTTCTTCTCATCGAGCACATAGTCCTGAAAATCCCAGATGAACCGCTCGTAAAGTTGCCCGAAGGCGACATCCTCCGTCTTGAATCTCTCACGGATGAACCCTGCGAGAATCTGCCGTGTGTAGTAATACTTGGAGTATGTTCCCTCGGCACGGTCGATGCCTATACGCGATTTCAAGTCCTCGTTGATACGGTCAAACTGTTTCAACAGGGTCATCTGCTTATCCATGCTCCCCTGAAACATGTCCTTGACTGCCGTAGCGTCAAACTCCTGCTTGCGCTCCAAAAGAGAATCAAATGCGGAATTGATGGCAAGCAGCAGTTTCTCAATCTTGGCGTTGGTTTCAACCGCCTTTTTGCTCTTTCCGTTCAGACGGCTTTCACGGGGATTCCATAATTCGGGAGTGCAGGACAGCTTGCATCCGAACTGTGCCATTGTGCGGTTTACCGTGATGCGCCCCATGATGGGAGCCTTTCCCGATTTGTCCAGTCCGCTCTTTTTGAGGTAGAGCAACACCTTGAATTTTTCTACTTTCATACGCTTATATTTTTTAGTGCAAAATTACTTGCCGTATAAGCGTTCCTTGATATGCAAAACATTGTGTATGAGCGCAAACAAAACGGTGAGGATTTCTTTTCATTGCCTGCCGTTACCTATTCCTGTTTCGGTAACTGCCCGGCTAACGGTTTGGTAACTGAACAACCTCAATATTTCGTTGTCATTTGCATTTTTCCAACTTGGCAGAACACTGAAACAATGCTCATTTCAAACGGTTTACGTTTTATCTTCACCTGTCCGCTTTTCCTTGCACAGCCTATCACTTTCCATACAAGCCGCCACACGTTCGCGACGATGATGCTGACGCTCGGTGCAGACCTCTACACGACCTCCAAACTGCTCGGTCATGCAGATGTGAAGATGACGCAGGTGTATGCCAAAATCATCAATCAGAAAAAGGACGATGCAGTCAATTTGGTAAACGGATTATTCGACTAAAGTTTACCGGTCGCGCGTGCATATATAATTCAGTTTACTTTTATAAGGGAGAAAAACTAAACTAAACCATTTTCGCGCAAACAACTGAAAAGAAAATCGAGAAGGGTTGGTAAGCAAAACAGCAGCCAAAAACCGGCTTTTATCTGCGCGTATAATATGGGAAAGTTGTGATGGCAAAGGGAGCAGTTGCCAAAGAAAAATACGCAGAATAATCCACAACCGGTAAAACAGTTCGATGTATGACTGGCAAGAAACAATTATGAGTAACAAACTCTTTCTTTTTCCCTCTGGTCTGCCATCGTCTATGTAATATACTGAACGCAGAGTACCGGAAAGGAATAGGAGGCTTTGCCAATAAGTTTACCACTCTACAAACCTATCTGGATTAGATAATCCTTTCATCTCTGCTTGCAGATTGCATGGCAACCCTCCCGACAACTTAAGGTTGTTGGGGTATTAGGCTCCCCTGAAAGTCATTTCGTGGCATACAGGCAAGCCTGAATCAAAATGGCTTTGGCAAATGCTTAACATAGAATATGAGAGTGTATTTAAGACCTATTCAGCCCAAATGCCATTTGGTAAATTTTTAGTTGTAACCTATAAGGATGAAATATGAGTAAGGGAATTTGGATAACAGACGTGCGGCATTGACGGCTCGGAAGTGAGGCATATCACCACACGGCAGTATTGCCTTGATCTAATACAGCAAACAGAGCAGTTACAGGCATAGGAAAATTCCAAGGCCAAATGGAAGTGACACAAGAGGAACTCAAGCAAGCTAAGAAAGAGGTATCAAAGCTTACTGTCTTGTTAAACAAGACCCTGAAATGGTTTCCCAAAATCAAGGGTATGCTCAATCTCGAAAGCTTCTGCTTTACCGTAGGTTTCAATCAAGAATAGACAACAGTGCTGATGATGGGCAAGCCGCTTGAATCTTGAATATAGCGGTGAACTCTATTCGGAGGAACACAAATGGAAATTCATGACAAAAGAGATCAGAGCTAAAGTGATCACTGACAAAGGTAGGTTTGCCCTTACAATGAACTTGCAACCGATTAGGAAATGGTTAAAGGAACAGTTGGAGAAACTAAGACAAGATTTTATTGTTCAACAACTTCCAAAACAAAACCATTTCAAATTATACCACAATAAAATTCGCAATATTAGCATTTTACGTAAAATATATCACGGATTTTTTGTACTTTTGTAACTGCATAAAATTGAATTTGTATAAATGGTCGAAAATCTTAATTGGGAATCTTTCAGAGAAAAATATCATTTGAAAAATGATAAATATGTTCAAGATGTCATATTGCTACAAAGACTGCAAAGTGACAATCGCTATCCTATAATATTGTATCCTCAATTACTTCGTGAACAACTTTCCAAAAAGTTCATGATAGGTTCTATTGGCGTTACAATGAATGACAAAAATCATATTTATTTGCATGATTTTTTGAATGTTGCAAAACAATTAAACCTTAAAGGTGATGATTGGGAATTCTTGGTTCATCCGTATAATCCTAAAGATGCGACAGTCCCATCAATACCCGAAATTCCCACAGAAAAAACTGAATTTTATAAAACACGTAATTGGGGATGTCTCATTCCTTTTATTATAGTGGCATTTCTTTTTACTCTTCCTGCATTTTTTATATCACCAAAAGATCCTGGGTTAGGTATAATTGTTGCTATATTATGGATTCCTTTCGTTTTATTAATGGCACATAAAATGAATGTGGGTAAACTTGAGTCAAAAATACGCACAAGAAAACTAACGCAACCAGAAATCAAACAATTAGAGCAGGAAGCGCAAGAGAAGTATCAAAAAGACATCAAGGCATATCGAAAATTAAGAGAAGAATATGAAAATAAAGAATTAGAATTCACACAACGATTAAATTCTCAAGCAGCACTTCTTGATAAATATGCAAAACTTATAGTTCCGACCATTTTTAAACGTTGTTTACTCAATAATCTCAAAATAGAAGATTGTCTGATGCGTCCTCAACGAGGAGCATCAGAAGACAAACTATTCTACGCATTAATGAAAGAATTTCCGTCTTACATCAAGATGGACAAATCGCTTGATGCTTATTCTCCTGATTTGGTTTTGCATAATGGTTGCTCGTGTCCAATTGATTTGGAAATAGATGAACCTTACGAATATAAAACAAAGAAAGAAATTCATTATATAGGTTGCGGAGATGAAGAAAGGAACAACTATTTCTTATCAAACAATTGGTTCGTTCTTAGATTTACAGAAAACCAAATAAAGAATCATTTTACTGAGTGTATAGATATTGTTAAGGCACTTGTCCATTTCATTGAGTGGGGGGATACATCTAAACTATATGAAGTAGAAAGAACTATCGCACAAATCCAAGAACCTCGCTGGACTAAAGAAAAATCAAGAATGTTAGCGATAGAAAATTATCGTGACAACCAATTATAATTGATTAGCGGTAAGCAATGTCTCATTTGGTCAAAAAGTTATTTCTAAATCATACTTCAGAGAATGTTTTTCAAAATTTTGAACAACAATTCAAAACCATATTATACAGAGAGTATACACACTTAGAACTATTTCATATTGATTGTTATACAATAGATCAATATAAACAATTAGATGGAGTTACAATACTCGAAGATACAAAGAACGATACATTCTTATATTCTGTTGATGTCAAAATTGTAGATGAACAGCGTATAATATTTGCAGCTATTATTTTTTCACCAACATTGTGTGAAACATTGAATTTTACTGAAAAAGAAAAATTGGCGGCTATTGCCCATGAAGTTGGGCATATAATCCATTATTTCAATGAAAATTTAACAAATGCTAATAGTCTGATGGTTGAATTGAAAGCAGATGAAGTTGCTGAGAAATTAGGATTGGCAGAACCATTGAAAACTGTATTGGAAAAACTAAAATCGTCCAAACTATATTCAAGAGAACAATGCCAATTAATGGATTTAAGAAGGCAATTTTTAAAGTAACACGATTATTTCAATCACGAATCTTATCTTTTTCAAATAAATACTATGTTACCATAATTTCTTATTTTTTTGTTAAAACATTTATTTCTCAATTAGTCATGTCAAATCATTGAAGACTAAAATGCGGACGCAGCGATTGAATTGATAATTATGAACGAATCAAGGCTTTTCCGGCTATAGTCCGAATAAAGCCTTGGCTTTTTGTAATCTGATTATTTATTGTTTAAGATTTCGTTACATAATGTCAACCCTTTTGCGGTCAGCAAATATTTTTGTCGAGGATGATTGGGTTTGTCAGGATATAGAACTTTGAGAAAGCCGCCATCAAAAGCCGGGTTTATATAATTATCCAAAAATGTCGGTCGATGCTTCAGTCCGACCTTCTCCATTATTCCTTTTAGCGATAATTGCTCATTTGATATAGCGAGCAATAAAGCGCGAACTTGTTCGGTTACTTGTACGGTAGGTTGTTCGGTACTTGTACGGTCATTATGCTGTGCTTGCTCTGTAACCAGTTCTTCCGGAGCATTAACCACCATATATCGATTCCGCAATTCATTAGTTTCGCCCAATAGAAGATTGCGAAAGAACCGCTTCAAATATTCGGAATTACGCATAATGCCTTTTTGGACGTTCTGATAATTTGCTCGTACCAGTGCATTGCGGAAGTACCACGAATGGTTGGCAAACAAGTCGTTCGTTACATCGAAGCCCATATAACGGAGGTAGAGAATCGTAAACACGGCAGTAGTTCGGGTATTACCCTCACCGAACGGATGGATTTGCCACAGCCCCGATACGAATTGGGCGATATGGTTCACAAGACCGTTTCGGTCTACTTTAGAATAATCGAACCGGCGTTCCTGCTCCAAGTCGTATTCAATAGCTTTACGAATATCAGGCGCAGAAACATAGAGCACCGTATCTCCACGGAGTACCCACTCCTTTTTTGTGATATTATAATCGCGGATTTGCCCTGCAAACTTGAATACACCGTCGAATATCCGACGATGAATCGATGTCAGTCCGACAAGCGTAAAAGCGAAGGTCTTTTCGGTAAGAAGCCGACGAATATTGGTCGATGCCGTATCTGCTTCATGCGTTTCCGCATCTTCGGGAGTACGTGCTTCTTTCGACTGGTAGTAACTCTTTATGAGTTGCTCGGCTTCGTCGATTGTAATTTCGCCCTCGATGTCCTTGCGCGCGGTTTCAATCAGGTATTCGGACGGCTTCAGCCCGTCGACGGCCTGCAAGCCGATAGCAGTCTGCCACGCATATCCTTTCTCCCGCTTCTGCGGCTCGCCTTGGCGTATATATTCATCGAAGTTGATCATACTCTTGCTTTGAAAACAAAGATAGTCAATATCGCTCAATAAGCGAGATAAATGCCGGGGAATATTCAGCAGGATATGTGGTTTTAACAATTCTGTCTCTCGAAAATTTGCAGCGAAAAGAGAAAATACGTAGTGAAGGTTTCTTTTCTTTTGGCTGTGCATCTGTGTCGGGTATAATGTGGAAATCCATTGAAAATTCAGTTTAGTTTAGTCTATTAGCCTATATATGCTAAACCAAAGTAAACTAAATATAGGTAGGCATATTTATCTTTTCATATGCCTATGAATTGATAGAAATAGCTAACTTTGCAAAGGATAAAACTCCGATGAAGATTAGCCCCACAAGGCTGAGGTTTGTACTTTTCTCTTTTGGCTGCAAAATTCTCTATAGCTAGCCAAACGATATTCTTGAGGAAGGGGTAAGTCGTAGGGAGAGTAACTTTGAGAAACACTTTGTGTGCAACCAAATGCAAGGAATGAAATCAAGTGAAAAGTAAAAACCGGAGAATCTCCTAAAATACCGATTTTGTTTCTATTCTGTTTCTTTTGCGAAGTGTTTCAATTGTCATCTTATTGATATACAATAGACTAAATATAAGTAAAATAACATTTATCAGATTTATAAAATAATTTCTCCCATATCCGGCAAGACTGGCGGACTATTAGCGGTCGCACGAGGCGGCCGCTTTTTATGTGCCTGTTTCATGACTTTATCGTCTTAATCCTGTTCTAGGTTTCTTGCCCAATAGGAGGGTAGCAGCACGGGCACAACGGCGGGCCCATTGCAGGTCGTCATCGTCCTTGTCTCGCCAGGGAAGATCGCTTTGCGAACCTCCGCCACCACCTCCGTCAGATACAGCGGGCGTATCAAGCATACCGACAAAGATAGCTACGGCTATGTCGGTCAGCTCGCTGCTGTTGGCAACCTCCCGGTAGTCAAACTCTTCGTTGAAGTAGTCAAGTACCCGTTCCGGGATATAGAAACGCTGTTCCGTTCTGCCATGGGAAGAAAGCGTGTAGGACACCGAGCCGGAACTATAGTGGGTATAATCCATATTGGCTGCCGGTCTTTTAACAGGTTCCGGCCGATGGCTTTGAGAAGTATTGACCTGAGCGGCAAGTCTCTCCCGGTAGTGGAGCTTTTGCCAGGTACGGGGGAGTTTGGAAATCATCAGGTTACGTGCTACTCCCAGTTCGGAGGCCTTGTATTTGGTATTCCCTTTGAGAATCGCATATCCACGGAGAACATCTTTCTTGTCTTTCCGTTCATATACGGAATAACCTCTCCTGGCAAGTGCCTTCTTGTATTCTTCCCATGACCACGATGGCATGGTTCTCAATACCTCCATGCACTCTCTGCTTACTTCCGGAATGTTGCGACTTCGGATTTCTTCCGCAGTCTTCCAGCCATGTTTCACTGCAACTCGCTCGGCTGCACGTTGTGCCCGAAGATGAATGTTATGGTCATTGTTGATGTTCCCGTTTTCATCAAAGCGGCAAATTGCGGCATGGAGATGGGGAACTTTCCCTTTGGATTCCATGTGCAGGTAAACCGTGTATTTACTGTTTGCCAGATTGGTCGGGCGTGAACGGACTTTCCCGTCCTTGCCGGTGATCACTTGTTTGTCGAACTCTTCGGCGAATTCGTGCCAGAGCTTTTGCCAGTCCTCAATGTCATAGAAACTGGTATGCTCGGGCGATGGACTCAACTCTATTCTGATAATGGAATTCTTTATCGGCCGATGTTGGGAAAGGGTCAACTGCATGGAGTTCCATATTCCCATAGCGTCCAGTTCCGGAGGCAACTGATTGTCCAATACCCGATATATTTTTTCCGAATGCTTCTTGTGTTTTGATTCGCCAGTAATATAACGAAGGTCATTGATACCGTAAGATATGGCTTTGGCTTTTGCAATCATTTTTCTTCGGATTGAGGGTTGGACGGAATTCTGTTTTTCTCCTTTACGGCTTCCAGGAATTGGCAGACGCCTTCGGCAACATTGGAAAGTTCTCCGAGCCAGCCGACCATGAACGGAATCTGATTGAACATTACCATCCGCTGCTTTGTGGACATTCCGTGAAGTGCGGAGGTATATTTTACGAGATCAGAACGACAATTGTCCAGATTCTGCAGCAGTGCCGCCTCTTCTTTAGTAAGCCTCGCTTTGGGCTTGAAGTTATACGCACATGACAATATGTAGTCGCTTACGGTCATGCCGCATTGTTCGGCCAATGATTTTATATGGTCTCTCTGGCTGGGAGTGACTTTTGCCCCGACAAAGACGCTTCTTGTTTCTTTCGGGGAAGTTGATGTATTGACAATATTTTCTTTCATTTGAATCGTTGTTATAATGGTTGAAAAGGTGCGAGCTTGCGAGTACCGTACTGGCGAAGGAACTGAGCAGGCAAGAGCGCCAATGTACAACCGTAACGCAGTGAGGTTATACCTTGGCATATCTCGAAACAGTTACCTGTTTATTCTTCCCCGCAAGCCGTATCGGATGCGTATAATGAATTGGCACTTGGACAAGGAAATGTAGGATATTATTATCCACTAAAAGAGGGGAGAAAATGAGTATCTCACATGATGATTTCCTGCCGACTTTGCTTTATTCTAATATATACGCCCCAGCAATAAAGTAAAGTTGGGCTCAGTAATGGCATTCCGGATTGAGAACATAATTTTTTCCCTCCTTTATGACCATCCGCTTGTTGCCAAGAAAGGTGGCTACTTTGACAACCTTGTTGTAGCCGAGCTTTACATTGTGCAATCCGTAAGCTTCCTTCAGACGTTCCAGGTAGTCATCATAACTGCCGATATTGCCATTGGCAAAAGCGGCATCCACTGCAGCACGATGTACAGGCTCAGGAATCTCCCTATGCGGATCGAACGGTTCTTTGGTTGGTCGCCCGCTCTTCTTCTCTTTGGACAGATATGGTTCTACCAGTTCGGGCAGGACGTCTTCGTTTATGCGGAAAGCGAAAGGTTCAAAGTCCCGGTCCCGGATGTGCACAGCTTCGACCACACTTATGGCTTTGTCCTCTTTGTCCACTTCTACCTGCAGTATGGTTTCCGCCTTGTTATTGAGTTCCGTGCCGATGTGACCACGTGCATGTTCATCATTCTTGTTCTGATGCAGGACAGTATGGATATGGATTTGTTTGTCGTCCGTCCACTGCATGAATTTCGAGATAACTTCGGTAGATTCACTGGATGAATTGATGTCGTAAAGGAAATCACGGATGCCATCTATAATGACCAGACCCAAATCAGGTGTGGTGCCGATAGCTTCTTCAACTATCAACAGGCGCACTCTTGGTGCAAACTTGCGTAGAGACAACATAATCAGATTTTCCGGCACCTTGTCATCCGGCATTTCCGCCAAACGCAGGATGCGCTTCAGTACCTGTTGACAATGATGGCGTCCCTGCTCCGTGTCGATGTACAGAATCTTCCTCTTGTTCTCGGGGGACATGGAACGGTAACGAAGAACAGTACGGCCACTCAATGCTGATGCGGCAATGGCCGAAACGTTGAAAGTCTTCTTGCTTTTGGCTTTCCCGATGGAAGCGCTGAAATTCCCCAATGTGCCTATAACAGCATCATCCACCATCAACACCGCTGGCGCTTCTTCATAGTTATTCGTGACGCTCACGGCTGCTTCCTCTATAAAAACTGCCAGTTCCTCACGTGAAGGTATCGTTTCGTCCGTCTTCTCCATCATTACCAGTTTTTAAGGTTAGGTTTACGGCGATGGGAAGCGAGCATGGCTTCGTTCTCTTCCTCGAAAGTTTGCGGAGCCGGATTCTTTCGGGAGGATTCCAGCCATTTGTCCAGTTCATCCCGGTAAATGTATAGATGTTTCCCTTGCTTGATGACTGGAATATCATCTTTTTTAACCTTGTAATAAAATGTCGATAACGGCATTTTGAGATAGGCACAAGCTTCCTGCACGGTCATGGGGACGTGCGTGTTTTCTTTTACTTCATGCTGCTTGGACAGTTTTTCTGTCAGCAGATTTTCCATGCTTGCTATCCGGTCGCAAAGTTCGCCGACTACTGCCGGCAAGTCATTGAATGTAAGTTGGTCTGTTTTCATATTATAACTTTTTAATCGTTTAACATGCTGCGAACCAACCCAATGAAGCTTTGCAGAACAACACAGACCGGATTAATTATTTCATCTGCATACGTTTTTTGTTACGACTCATCGTTATCTGTTTCCAAATGGAAGCGATAGTCTCCCTTTTCAGGTACATCAATTGGAATCTGACTTGCTACCTGATCCCGCAAATTAAGCCTAAGATATTCAATACTCGCGTTTTCAAGTTCGTATGGAAATGATTCTTTGATAAAGACGGCTCTTTTCGCCAACGGTACTCTCAATCGTTCACCTACATTCCACGCCAGATGACGAAGTCCCGGTGAACGTAGCGGATTGTCAATATTGGAACGAATCGGTTTGTAGAGCTCCGGCTGATCACAAGCCATGTACTCAATGTTGGAAATGAGAGTCGCTATAGCCTCTTTGGAGAGATAGGGGGCAGTCTTGATGGTTACATATTCCCGAATCGCATCCATAACTTTTACTTGCCTTTTCAATTCTTTCTCTTTGAGTTCTTCCAGAATGGAATCATACTTTTCCAAATGAGATTCATTGGAGCAATCAGGGACGACAGGTTCTTGATTTGACTGTGGGGATGGAGAATACTCATGTTCAGAAGAATCCGCCAGTTGTTCGGTAGAGAGTGTTTCGGCAATACAAACAGGCTCTTTGGTGCCCTCTGATTCTATAACTGGGGAGGATTGTTCTCCAAAAGAGAAGTGGATGGGATTTTTCGTCAGCCAATTATAGAAAAATTTCTGCAGGACTCCACACAATATGATGGACATCGCCAGTCCGAGAATTACAGGAGTTGTTATGCGCATGATGTTGATGTCATGGCAAAGGGTAAAATAAGTGGTTATGGCCGCAAAAATGATAACGGATAGCGCAAGGATAAAACTTATTTTCTTAGTTCGGATTTGTTCTGTATTTGTCATCTTCTATCACTATTTGGAATTACTGTACGCCAAAGTTATGTGCGTTATTCCAGATACTGATAAATAATGAGTTATAATCGTCCTATTTTACACAAAAATTACGGATATAGTCCGATTTTTCGCTCAAAATCAAACTATATCCGCTAAAACAGGTGGTCAAAATGCCTGTCAGTCTTTCCGCATCAGGGTGATTTTCTTGCTGGCTTCACGCTTGTTGCTGTCCACTACTTTCATGTACCTTTGGGTTGTGGTTATACTCTTGTGAGCCATCATGCTTTGTATGGTACGGATGTCCGTTCCGGCAGCCGCTTGCAGCGTAGCGAATGTTCTACGATAGGAGTGGAATGTGATCTTCTTGGTGATTCCAGCCGAACGAATCCACCCTTTCATGTAAGTCTGGGTCCAGCTGCGCTGTAATCCCTTGAATACCATTCCCCGCTTGTCGGGGCTGTAGCCGATCAGGTCCAGTGCTTCCTCGCTGATGGGGATGATGTCCTCGGAGCGGTTCTTCTTGGTGATGATGTGTACGCACTTGCCACCGGCCGAATAGTCCACGATGTCCTCCCAGCAGAGGGCGAGGATGTCGCTGATGCGCAGGCTGGTCATGCACGAGAAGAGGGATGCCGTCTTGAGCACGGGCTTCTTGCAGGGTGCCTCGGCCAGCTTGTAGAGTTCTTCCACTGAAAGATAATCTTTGACTACGTCCTCGGTCACGATCTTTTCGAGGAAGTCGTTGACGTTGTTGCGGATCAGTCCGTTACGGTAGAGGATTTTCAGAAGTCCCCTGAATGTAGACCAATATCCCGATGCGGAGTTTCGTGTGATGTGTCCGTTACGCTTAAGTTTCTTTGCCGTCAACAGGTACTCACGGAACTTGTTGCAAAGATCAATGTCGAGTTCCTCAAAAGTACATTTCCCATGCACGAAGTTGCTGAAATGGAGATAGACAAATTCCCACTTTGGGTCATGTTTACGGAGCTGATTACGGAAATACTCCAGGAAATCAGCCTTGAGTTTGTACTTGTCGAAGAAATCATACCGTTCATTCACCGCCGACTCGAACCTGCGGCAACGGATGGCTTCAGCCTTCTCGGCCATTACCTCGTTGAAATCCTGTTCCCGCTTGTTCTTCGGATTGGCATATATATAGATGCCAAGCGATTCATGACGGATAACTTTCATTGTTTCCTTGTCTCTATACCCAGGATAATAATCCAGATAAAACGACAGCATCCTGTTTTTCAAAGGACGTGTTCTTAATGTTACGGTTTTACAATCGTTCATAATGTTATATTTTTTATGGTTGTTATTAATTCGCTGGCAAATCACTGTAATGTAACCATGCAGACCACCTTCAGTGACGATTAATTTTGGAATAATTTACGGTAGCCTATAATCAGGTCACTTACGGACACCCATAACCCGGTCAAAGTCCACTTTCAGGAAGCGGACGAAGCGACCGTTCTTCTCTCGGCTGATCTGATGGAATTGCAGAATATTATAAACCGAGTCACGGGAGAGTTTGAATTTTTCCATTGCCTCCTTGACGGTGTAGTATTCGGCCTTGCTCTCCTCCGCAGAGTTTTTCGAGAGGTCGAAATGCAGTTTCGAGTAGTAGATCTGCCCGTGCTCTTTTTTCGAGGGGATGTTGTTGCGATAGATATGCGAACGGATGGCTACACGGGTCATTCCGTACTTCTTCTCGATTTCTTCGGGAGTGTACCATTCGGTCAAGGCATCATCCGTCTTGTATTTGGCAAATGCCGCATCGATATGCTTTTTGCTGTAGTAGTTGAATTGGCGGACTTTGACTTTAGGAATCTTATGCTGCCGAGTATAGGTCCATACCCATTTAGCATTGACTTTATACTTTTCCGCTATTTCTTCAGCGGTATAGTATTCACTCATGTCAAAATCGTCTTTAGGAACTATTCGTTCATAAGGTTTTGTCTTTAACATTAGCTCAATATCCGCACGGCGGATAAGAGATTTCTTCCCGCTGATACGGGATGCTCTTAGTTTTGATTCCTTTACCAATTTATAAACATATTGGCGGGTCACCCCCATGAGTTTGGCAGCTTGTGCAAATGAGAAGAAATCTTGTCCTTCTGCAGCCTGTTTAGGTTGCAGTAATTCCTGCATTTTTCTCATCTGGCGTTTACGTTCCCGGATACGTCCTTTGTAACCAAGATTGGAGCACTGATGACTGCAATAGCAGGTCGTTGTTTTCTTAGCGATAAATGGTTTTCCACACCATTGGCAAATCTTTCTTACTTCCATATTTTTCTAATCTATTTTGAGTTCAAATCTCTTTATTTCTCCTTTTTTGTGTCAACACACGTAAACCATTGTCAACACACGTCAACTACTGCGTCATCGTGACATCGGGGTAAATCCCGAAAATGTTCCGCGGTAGAAATACGGTAGAAAAATATGGCGGACAACTATATCCGACTGCACATAGCCGGATTTTGGACAAATAAAAAATCCGCTGATTTACAGCGGCTTCGTGATAGTTGGTTCTAATTCGTTGCAGTCAGTTGCGTTCTTTCATTTCCCGATGCAAAACTTGGAAAATATGGTCCCAAGTATTTCGTCAGTAGAGATTTGACCGGTGATTTCTCCGAGGTAGTGCATGCATTCTCTAATGTCTTGGGCGAGGAAGTCTCCGGAGAGGCCGGATTGTAGACCGTTGAGGGTACGTAGGATTGCGTCGTGGGCATTTAGCAGGGCTTCGTAATGACGTGCGTTGGTGACGATAATGTCATTTTCGCCAGTTTGTGTTGACTGTATGGTATCTGTAAGCTGTTTTTCGAGTACGTCGATATTTTGGTCATGTGAAGCTGAAAGAAAGATGAACGAAGTGTTGGGCTTTTCACGAGTGAGGCGTTTGTATAGGTCTGTGAGCTGTTGTTGGGTTGCGGATCCGATCTTATCTATTTTGTTAAAGGCAACGATGAGGCGTTTATCTGTGCAGTGGGGGAGGACTCTTCCAGCGATTTTTTCAATGTCTTGTGTCGATCCAGTGGCATCAATAAGCCAGATGACGATGTGGGCTTGATCTAGTTTTTGGAAGGTGCGTTCGATCCCCATATTCTCGATGGCATCGTGCGTTTCCCGTATACCGGCAGTGTCGATAAAGCGGAAAGTAATTCCTTGTAATACGACGGTATCTTCGATGACATCGCGGGTTGTACCGTGTATGTCCGAGACGATGGCTTTATCTTCTTTGACAAGGCGGTTGAGCAGTGTCGATTTCCCGGCGTTGGTTTCTCCTATAATGGCAGTAGGTACACCGTTTTTGATGGCATTGCCGAGTGTGAACGAATCGGAAAGGCGCTTAATGACTCGTTCTATTTCACTGGCGAGGTCGGTTAGTTTCTCCCGATCGGCAAATTCTACTTCTTCTTCGCTGAAATCAAGTTCGAGTTCAACGAGCGAGGCGAATGTGAGTAGTTTTTCCCGTAGTTGGATAAGTTCTCGGCTGAATCCTCCACGCATTTGTTGCATAGCTAAACGATGCGAGGCCGCCGAGGTGGAAGCGATAAGGTCGGCCACGGCTTCGGCTTGTGAGAGGTCAAGTTTCCCATTGGTAAAAGCCCTACGGGTAAATTCTCCCGGTTGGGCCAGGCGGCAGCCTGCTCGCAATAGAAGGCTGATGATTTGTTGTTGAATGTAAATCGACCCGTGGCAGGATATCTCGACTGTATCTTCTCCTGTAAATGAATGGGGGGCGATGAAAAGCGTAACGACTACATCGTCAATGGGAGTTTCGTTCTCATCGGCGATTGTTCCGTAGTGTGCTGTATTGGGCTTTGCTTCGGATAGTTTTTTCTTGTTTGCGGTGTGAAATATACGATCGGTTATAATGATAGCGTTTGTTCCGCTTATGCGAATTACGGCAATACCTCCCATACCGGGAGCGGTAGAGATGGCGCAAATCGTATCTTCGGGTATTGGCTTGTTTAGTTTAAGTTCCATATTTCAAGGGATAGGTCGCTTTCTATTTTATGTTCAATACTGTCGGGTAAGTTGTGGAAAAAATCTATTCCGGTCACTCGTTCCACACTGTCGATGGTGATTGCCAACTCTTTTAGAGACGGTTGTTCCGCTTCATTGTCGAATATAAATGCGATTCCTCTGGGCGTGCCGGTATACGGAACAGCGACTACTTTGAAAAAGCGGGCAGGGACGACTATCTCGTGTCGTCCGATTGTCTTTCTCGGAGTAGAAACGATGGGTCCGCAAGTAATGAGTAGTGCACTGTCTCGTTGTACCCATTCACGTATTTGTTCTTCCAGCTCTTTCCAGCGACCTCGGTTTAATTCGGGAATTTGCGGACAGATGTTTGAGAGCAGGAACGATTCTTCCATTGCTGTTTCGTTCCATTTCATATCGGCAGCCGGAGCCATATGTCCCCGGTCGTATCCGCTATACGTGTAATCACGGGTGTCTATCATTGTGCCCACTACATCGTAGTCGGGGGTAAATCGGTTGTTGCGTGTAGCACTACCTTGCAGTTCGTCTTGTAGTAATTCGTAACTTACCCAGTTGGGTTGTTTCCAATGGGAGTTATACGAGACCGTGTAGCCCGTACGGTATAATATTTGTTCCGGTGTACCTTCGGGAGTATGGGCCATTTCAGCATCTTTTACATGACAAAGAGAGTTTGTAAACGATTGTTGAGGATTTTGGGGTTGTTGAGCTTGCTTTATTAGCCACCATATACTGTATGTAACGAGTAATAGCAGAAATAAAGCCCCCCAATTATTTATTTTTTTACTGTTCGATTTTTTCTTTTTTCTCTTTTTAGCCATATCCTCCACTTTTGAATGTGGTCGTGCAAATGTAAGAAAAAATTTTTTTACCTTTGTTCGTCGGTTGGATAATCCATCGACTTAGGTTTAGATCAAGAAAAACCAATAAAAATATATACGATGAATTTAGTAGATCGTTTCCTTCATTATGTGAGCTTCGATACTCAATCGGACGAGCTTACAAACTTGACTCCTAGTACCCCGGGACAGATGCTGTTTGCCCAAAAACTGGCCGAGGAGTTGGAGCGTATAGGCCTTACCGAGGTGACACTCGATGATAACGGGTATCTTATGGCCTCATTGCCTTCAAATATCGATAAAGATGTCCCGGTGGTAGGATTTATAGCCCATTTGGATACTAGTCCCGATATGTCGGGACGGCATGTGAGTCCGCGGATTGTTAAAAATTACGATGGTAAGGATATTGTATTGTGTGCAGAGGAAGATATCGTATTGAAACCTTCGGAGTTTCCCGAACTACATCATTATATAGGTCAAGACCTTATTGTTACGAATGGGAAGACTTTGTTGGGGGCAGACGATAAAGCAGGTATTGCCGAAATTGTAACAGCGATGGAGTATCTTTTGAAACACCCGGAGATTAAACATGGCAAGATACGCATTGCATTCAATCCTGACGAGGAGATAGGCAAAGGAGCGCACAAGTTTAATGTTAAAGCCTTTGGAGCAGATTGGGCCTATACGATGGATGGTGGTGAAATAGGCGAATTGGAGTATGAAAACTTTAATGCGGCTGTGGCTCGAGTGACTTTCAAAGGCCGTAACGTTCACCCGGGATATGCCAAACATAAAATGATAAATTCGATTCGCATAGCCAATCAATATGCTATTATGTTGCCGCGTTGGGAAACTCCCGAACATACCGAAGGTTATGAAGGTTTTTATCATTTGATTTCGTTCGAGGGTAGTGTGGAGAAGACGGTATTGACTTATATTATTCGTGACCATGATCGAGATCGTTTCGAACGCCGTAAGAAGGAACTCGAACATTTAACTCGTAAAATAAATAACGAGTTTCCGGGTTGTGCCAGTATCGAAATAAACGACCAATACTATAATATGCGTGAGAAGGTCGAACCTGTGATGCATATCGTTGATTTGGTATCCGAGGCTATGAGGGCCGTAGATGTTGTTCCGATGGTGAAGCCTGTACGTGGCGGAACCGATGGAGCGCAATTGTCGTTCAAAGGATTGCCTTGTCCCAATATTTTCGCCGGTGGGTTGAACTTTCACGGGCGTTATGAATTCGTGCCCATACAGTCTATGGAAAAAGCTACCGAGGTGATTGTGCAAATTGCCAGAATGGTAGCCGAGAAGTAATAATCTTTGTCGGGTTTGGACAGATATGGAAATTATTTTCCATATCTGTCCCATTTATTTCATAGCGAAAAGTTCATGTCAGGCACACTCATTGTTCTTACAGGGCCTACCGGGGTGGGAAAGACCGAGCTTAGCCTTCAATTGGCAGAGCGGTATGCTTGTCCTATTGTGTCGGCCGATAGTCGGCAGTTCTATGGCGATATACCTACTGGAACGGCGGCTCCTACAATCGAGCAACTGTCGAGGGTCGAACATTATTTCGTAGGACAGTTGGCGTTGTCCGACTATTATAGTGCTTCGTGTTATGAAGAAGACGTCTTGAAGCTGCTTGATAAACTTTTCAAGGCAAATGACTATGTCCTATTGACAGGAGGCTCAATGTTGTATATCGATGCGGTTTGTAAAGGTATCGACGAGATACCTACCATTACCGACGAGATACGTCGTGAGGTTGTGGCGCATTACGAGAAAGTGGGTTTAGCCGTCCTTTGCGAAGAGCTTAAAGTGCTCGATCCAGTATATTATGCAGAGGTTGATTTGAATAATCACAAGCGGGTGATTCATGCGATAGAGATTTGTCGACAGACCGGTGGACGATACAGTGATCTGCGTACTCGTCGGGTGAAATCCCGCCCTTTCCGAATTATAAAAATAGGATTGATTCGTCCACGGGAAGAGCTATTCGAGCGGATAAGTCAGAGAGTGGAACAAATGATTGCCGATGGCTTGGTCGATGAAGCTCGAAGGGTATACCCTTATCGTCATCTTAATTCTTTAAATACAGTGGGCTATAAAGAGTTGTTCGCTTATTTCGATGGGAAGATGACCTTAGAAGAGGCTGTCGAGAAAATCAAGAGAAATACCCGGGTCTATTCCAAGAAACAAGTCACATGGTATAAAAAGGATCTCGATATGAAGTGGTTCTCCCCAGATGATAAGGACGGGATTATCGCTTATATCGACGAGAATTCCGTTTTGTGAAAGACTAATGTGATATTTGTTTATACGTGATCTCGAATGGTATCTTTATAAAAAGGATACAGGATTTATATCTATAAAGTTATGAGAATATTGAAGCCTTTTATGTTGCTAGCTGTTATTGGTGTTTTATATTCCTGTGCAGCTGTTCCTTTACAGACTTATCGCAATGGCTATATCATGGATAAGAATAATGTAGTTGTCGGGTACTATTCGAATGGGCATGTCCTCGATTTGGAAAAGAATATCATCGGATACTATGCAAACGGGTATATTTACGATACTCGCCATGAGGTTATAGGAAATTATGTAAATGGATATATAAAGAACCTGAAATTAAAATAGGTCTGATGTAAATTTCATGTTCTTATTTACTTGAAGGTTGGGTTCACTGGCTCTATCTGGTATTCTGTCACCCCTTTGTTGTATTTTGAAGATATCTCATGGGCTTTTTCCACGAATCCTTTCAGATGAGGCCGATGGGGATGCTCTTTCAATTCTTGTATCGCAGGTACTACCCGGAAGTTTTCTTTTTGTATAGTTGGTCGTCGGGTATAAACAAGTGTGTGTTGTGCCGATTGTAACAGTATTTTTCCCGTGATATCCCGTCGGATAACAACCTTTACCATTGCTCCACCCACCGTATCGCGGGTTTTCATATTGGAGATGAAATTTCCCAGTGAATAGACGATGAGGGCACAAGGGTTCCCTTGTTCGTCGTATCGTAATTCCATAGGTTGTATCACGTGTGGGTGGGCTCCTATAATCAGTTGTACTCCTTCTTTCACCAAAAAGTCTGCCAAATCTTCTTGTCGTTTGTTCGGCAACAGTTGGTATTCATCGCCCCAATGTAGGCAGACAACGATAAGGTCGGCACTCAACGTTTTAGCACGAAAAATGTCTTTTTTTATTTTTTCTTCGTCTATGTAATTGACAATTAATGGAGAGTGTGGCGTAAATCCATTCGTTCCGTACGTGTAATTCAGAAAGGCGATTCGTATTCCTTTTATAGAGGTTATGAACGGATAGAATCTTTCGAATGAGTCTTTTGAATCGTAGGTCCCTATATGGTCTGCTCCGATAGAGTCGAGTATATGCAATGTGCGTATAGCCCCTCGGGTATAACGGTCGAGACAGTGATTGTTGGCGGTAAGGAAAAGGTCGAATCCTGCGTTTTGTAATGCGATTGGAAATTCGTCCGGCGCAGAAAAACAGGGATAACCGGTGTAAGGTTGTCCGCCGATGGGTGATTCTAAATTGACGACTGCATAATCCGCCGCAGCTATTTCGTGAGTAATGTCTGCAAAACAAGGTGAATAATCGTATGCCTCGCCTTGTTTTGCAGATTGTATTTGGGCTTTATGTTGCATAGCATCGCCAGCGAAAAGAAGAGAAACTTCGGTAGCGGGTACTACCGGAGCTTGTCCTAAAATGAGCGGTGCTAAAAAAGATATAAGCCCTATCATACGAGTTTAGGGATAGATTGCTTTTTTCCCGGCCAACAGGGTGTTACGCATGAGCGACACGATAGTCATAGGGCCTACTCCACCGGGAACGGGGGTGATAAAAGAGCACTTGGGAGCTACTTCGTCGAATTTTACGTCTCCGGTGAGCTTGAATCCCGATTTTTTTGTAGCATCAGGAACTCGGGTCGTACCCACATCAATGATTACGACACCCTCTTTTACCATATCGGCAGTGACGAATTCGGGAGAACCGAGTGCGGCGATAATAATGTCGGCCGTACGGCATATCTCTTTGATGTTGGGGGTTGCACTATGACATACGGTTACCGTGGTATTGCCCGGATAAGCCTTTTGCATCATGAGTGTAGCTACCGGTTTGCCAACAATGTTGCTTCGTCCCAGTACCACACAATGTTTTCCTTTGGTCTCTATTTCGTAGCGGGCAAGCAACTCCATGATTCCGGCGGGTGTAGCCGATACGAAACAGGGCAACCCGATGGACATGCGCCCTACATTGACCGGGTGAAATCCGTCGACATCTTTCCGGTAGTCGATAGCTTCGATCACCTTTTGTTCCGAGATGTGTTTGGGCAAGGGTAGTTGGATGATAAATCCGTCGATATCGGGGTCGTTGTTCAGTTCGTTTACTTTGTTCAAGAGTTCTTCTTCGGTAACATCGCTTTCATAGCGAACGAGAGTCGATTTGAACCCGCATTGTTCGCAGGCTTTTACTTTGTGCGCCACGTATGTTTCACTCCCACCGTCGTGTCCCACTAGAACAGCTGCTAAATGAGGCCGTTTGCCTCCGGTACTGCAAATATATTCTACCTCTTGGGCGATTTCTTGTTTTATACGGTCGGCCACCGCTTTTCCATCGATTAGTTGCATAATATTGAGGTTTTGTAAAAAAACTACCGGATACACTCCCTTTTTTGCCTATCGGCAATCGATTAGAATCGGGAGTGTATCCGGTAGTTTCATGTTGAGTGATTAAAATTATCTTCTTTTGAATCCTTTCATCATGGCTCCTTTGTTTTGGGTAACCATTCGCATCATTTTGCGGGTTTGGTCGAACTGCTTGATAAGTCGGTTCACCTCTTGTATCGAAGTTCCGCTACCTGCGGCGATACGTTGTCGGCGGCTACCGTTGAGCAGTTCGGGGTTGCTGCGTTCTTTGGGGGTCATCGAGTAAATAATCGCTTCGATACTTTTGAAAGCATTGTCATCGATGTCCATGTCCTTGATCGCTTTTCCCACACCGGGAATCATAGAAGCCAAATCTTTGAGATTACCCATTTTTTTGATTTGGTGTATCTGGCTGAGGAAGTCGTTAAAGTCGAATTGGTTTTTGGCAATTTTCTTTTGTAATCGTTTGGCTTCTTCCTCGTCGTATTGTTCTTGGGCTCGTTCTACCAAAGAGACGATATCGCCCATACCCAAGATACGGTCGGCCATACGAGCCGGGTGGAAGTAATCTATGGCTTCGAGTTTTTCGCCGGTTCCTACAAATTTGATGGGCTTGTCGACTACGGTGCGGATAGAGAGTGCCGCACCGCCACGGGTGTCGCCGTCCAATTTGGTGAGAACTACTCCGTCGAAATCGAGACGATCGTTAAATTCTTTGGCTGTGTTGACCGCGTCTTGTCCGGTCATGGAGTCAACGACGAACAAGGTCTCGGTCGGGTTGATTTTTTTCTTGATAGCCTCGATTTCGTTCATCATTTGCTCGTCGATAGCCAAACGTCCTGCCGTGTCGACGATAACCAAATCGAAATGATTTTCTTTGGCATATTTTACGGCATTGGCGGAAATGCTCACAGGGTCTTTGCTATCTTCCTCGGTATAAACCGGTACATCGATTTGTTCACCTAAGACCTTTAATTGCTCGATAGCGGCAGGGCGATATACGTCGCAAGCAACCAGCAAGGGGCGTTTCCCTTTTTTCGATTTTAGCATTTTTGCCAACTTACCGGAGAACGTGGTTTTACCCGAACCCTGTAATCCTGACATGAGGATAATCGACGGATTTTGCGACAGGTTTACTTCGGCGGTTTCTCCACCCATCAAGGTCGCCAGTTCGTCGTGTACGATCTTCACCATCAATTGTCCCGGCTTCACGGCGGTGAGTACGTCTTGCCCCAATGCTTTGGTTTTTACCGTGTCGGTAAATTGTTTGGCTACTTTGTAGTTGACGTCGGCATCGAGTAGTGCGCGTCGTACGTCTTTCAGCGTTTCGGCGACGTTGATTTCGGTGATTTTACCTTCACCTTTCAGTATTTTAAAAGACCGTTCGAGTCTTTCACTAAGGTTTTCAAACATAGTTTTATAACAATATTTTTACACAGATGGATAAATCGTTGCGAAATTACTCAAAATCGTCGGAATATGCGAATAAAAATATAAGAATAACATCTTTGAACATACGACAGGGCTTGGAACAATTGTTTGAGAGATAAAATATATTTTCTATAAATGGGATTTAAAGATTTCTATTATTTAAATAGGTAAATTCTTTATATCTTCTTCGCTTTCCAGTTCGCTTTTTTGAAAAAGAGGAACGATAGGAATAGTTTGAATCCCCAATAGACGTACTCTACTGTCCAACAAAAGGCTATGTCTACTTGAAGGGTAACGATAATCCAATAAATAGCCAGCGTATAGAAAACGATCGTGGTCATTTCGATGAGAAAAGCCGTACGAGTGTCGCCGGTTCCCGATACAGATTGAAAGAGTATATTTCCCGGTAGGGCTATAAGGTAGAACGACGACATGACATAGACCGAATGTGTACATTCGGCGATAAGCGAGCTATCGTTGGTATAGATGAGGAGTATCCAATGAGGAGCTAAGCATAGCAAGGCAATGAGGGGTAATACTATGGCGTAACACATTTTGACGATACGCCGCACGATTGGAATTACATCGTCGGCACGGCGGGCTCCCATAGCATTGCTCACGAGGGTACAGGCTGTCGCTCCAAAAGCATTGACCGGCATGAACAGCAGGGTAGAGGTACTGCGGATAATGTTGGAAATGGCCAGTGGAAGTTCTCCCAAGTGTTCGACGGCTACGAAAAAGAGAAACCATGTGCCTATGGTGAGAAAGTAGAGAATCATGCTCCATACCGATACATTCAGTATTTCGCGAATGAGGCCGAATCCTCCGGAACGAAATCGGAACAGTTGGTATTTTCCCCGATCTATATAAAAGAACGTGTAGAGGAAAAAGTGCAATGCGGCTGTCGCTTCTGCCAAAACGGATCCGAGTGCGGCTCCGGCAATACCCATTTCGGGTGCACCGAAGTGCCCGAATACAAAAATGTAGTTGAATACGACATTGGCGACAGTCATGATGACTGCATTCATCATCAGTACTTTGGTGCGGGTGACAGCTACGAAAAAGGCCCGGAACATCACCCCGATAGAAGTGAACAGGAGTCCGAATATCCGATATTGCATGTAATCTTCTCCGGCTTGACATACGGCAGTGGAGGAGATGAGGACTTTCAACATTTGTGGGGTCCCTATAAGAGAGGCGAAGATGAGGATTATTGAAAATATTTCCAAAAAGAGAATACCTTGCCCCATGATAGGGCCCAAAGTCCCATATTTGGCTTCACCGTTTCTACGAGCCATGAGAATTTGTGCTCCGGTGCTAAATCCGAAAGTGACCATATAGAAAGCAAGATACAATACTCCGGCTAAGGCGGAGGCTCCTAATTCTACTTGTCCGACACGCCCCATAAAAGCCGTATCGGTGATGTTGATGAGGTTTTGTACAAAAAGGCTTACTAATATGGGGAGAGAGATTCTCCAAATTTCTTTACGACTATACATGTAGGAGGTGAAGATGGTTATATATTAAAAAAGCCCACCTGACGAATCAGGTAGGCATTCGCAAGCGATATTCTTTATTATATGAGTTTATTGGTCGCTGTATCTGGGAAGATAACAGCCGGCGTAAAACTTTTTGCCTCTTCGGGAGTCATTAGAGCATAGGCCATAATGATGACGATGTCTCCCGGTTGCACTTTTCGGGCGGCGGCTCCATTAAGACATATTACTCCTGAACCTCGTTCGCCTTTTATGACATAAGTCTCGAATCGTTCTCCATTGTTGTTGTTTACGATGGAGACTTTTTCATTGGCAATAATGTTCGCCGCATCCATTAAATCTTCGTCGATCGTGATACTTCCGATATAATTCAGATTTGCTTGGGTGACGGTGACTCTGTGAATTTTTGATTTTACGACCTCTATAAACATGGTTTCATAAGTTATTGTTCGGGGCGTCGATATGCGATGTTGTCGATTAATCTCACCTCTCCGTTATATACGGTAATACAACCTACTATATAATCGCTGTCGTTCCAGTCTGCGATAGGCTGTAACGTGTTTCCATCGACTATTTCGTAGTATTCTACTCTCATTTCCGGTATTGCATCGATGGTAGAGATTACTTCATCGATAGTCTCTTTCACCGAATGGCTGGCTGCAAAGGTACGACTTTTAAATAATGTCTCTGCTATTTTGGGTGCATTTCTTCTTTGAGACTCTGTCAATCGAGTATTACGGCTGCTTAGGGCTAATCCGTCTGATTCGCGTACGATAGGGACAGCTATGATGTTGAATGTATAGCCCATTTGAGCGGCCATAGCTCGTATAACGGCAATTTGCTGAAAATCTTTTTCTCCGAAGTAGGCATTATCGGGATTGACTATATCGAAGAGTTTACTGACGATTTGAGCCACTCCGTTGAAATGTCCCGGTCGGTATTTACCTTCCATGACTTCCGCTACTTTTCCCAAGTGAAATATCCGGGTATCTTCGGTCGGATAGATTTCTTCTACCGAAGGAGCGAAAGCATAATCACAATTTACCGATTCGAGTAATTGACAGTCCTTGTCGAGCGTGCGGGGGTAAAGTAACAAATCATTTTTGTCGTTGAATTGGGTGGGGTTGACGAATATGCTGACTACTGTCACGTCATTATTAGCCACGCTGGTCTTTGCCAGTTGCAGATGTCCGTTGTGTAAAGCGCCCATTGTTGGGACGAGACCTATCTTTTTCCCGGCATTTCTGTCCGAATCGAGTTGCTTGCATAATTCGGCTATTGTTGTGAATACTTTCATAATTGAACATTGGTTGAAAAAATTGTGCAAAAGAAACAAATAAAACCCAAACGACGAAGATAAAGCTGTATTTTTTTATGGAGAGTAACCTTAAATGTTTCTTTTTGAAAGGGAAATATAGGGCGTCTGACGATTTTTTGGTGTTAATACTTCTAATATTTGGAGGGTTACGCTATTTTTTTTATTATCTTTGCAGAAAGATGCAAAAGTGGGCTGTATCTTGGCCTGACTGGTTAAATTCGTTTCAAGCCACGGGTATGCCATTTTTGCAAAATAAATTGAGTTTAAGAGGAGCAGAATGAAAGAAGCCAAAGTCCTATTTATTGCACAGGAGATTACCCCTTATCTGCCAGAATCGGAAATCGCTAATATTTGTCGAAATTTACCGCAAGGTATTCAGGATAGAGGGCATGAGATACGTACCTTTATGCCTAAGTACGGTTCTATTAACGAGCGTCGTAATCAATTGCACGAGGTGATTCGGTTGTCGGGAATGAATTTAATAATCGATGATACAGATCATCCTCTTATTATTAAAGTCGCTTCGATACAATCGGCTCGTATGCAGGTCTATTTTATAGACAACGATGATTATTTTCAACGTAATGCCGACGGGGTAGTCGACGAGGATATGCGTCCCGATAATGACGAACGGAGTATTTTCTTTGTCAGAGGGGTTATGGAGACCGTGAAAAAGTTGCGTTGGACTCCTGATATTATTCACTGTCACGGTTGGATAACGGCGTTGACTCCTTTGTATATTAAGAAAAGTTATGCCGAAGATCCTTCTTTTCGGGATGCGAAGGTGATATATTCGTTATACGATAATGGTTTCAAGACTCCATTCGACCCCAATTTTGCTGCAAAATTGAAGTTGGAGGGGATACAAGACACCGATATACCTTTTGCGGTAGGAGAGTCTATCGATCCTGTTGTTCTTAATAAATTGGCTATACAGTATTCCGACGGTGTGATTCAAGCCAGTCGAAATATAAATTCGGAAATTACGGATTATGTACAAAAAACGGGCATTCCTTTCTTGGGGTATCAAGACCCTGAAAATTATATAGATGCCTATAATGATTTTTATAATAAAATTGTAGGTAACGAATAACGTCAGTTACTAAATAGAAAATGAAAATATTTAGATTTTTACCGATAGCTTTTGCGATAGTTTTAGGTTTATCTTCTTGTGGAGACGAAAATAGCGCAATCGGTTCTTCGATAGTCGATACGAATATTGAAATTGTGGTGGACTCTTCTTTTCAAGAGTTGATAACGGTTGAGTCTGTTCCGAATGATAGTGTCGTTGGAAGAACTATAACACAATTAATCGGGCGTATTTCTATTCCGGGATATGGTAGGTTAGAAACCGATTTTCTTACCCAGTTTATGCCGGCTGCAAACTTTGATACGGTTGGTGTGAATAAACTCGATTCTTTGATTTTATATTTAAGTTACAATACAGAATCCTTTACAGGAGATTCTTTGGCCCCTATGCAGTTGAGTGTATATCCGTTGGATAAACGGTTGGAGTCGCCTGTATATAGCGGTATCGATCCGGCGGAATATTATAATGCACAAGCTGCACCGGTTGCTTTGACAAGTTATAATGCTTCGTTTTTAGGATTACCGGATTCTCTTATAGAACTCGGCTATAAGATGATTCGGGTGAAATTACCCGATGAAATGGCTGACCGTTTTTATCAGAAATATAAAGAAGATCCAACTGTATTTTCGTCTCCCAGTAGGTTTACACAATATTTTCCTGGTTTTTATGTAAAGACATCTTATGGAAGCGGGTGTGTTGTGAATGTCCAAAATACGGTAATGAATTTACATTACACCAAAACAACCGTGATTAATGATAAGGATTCTACATATAACTCGACTCAAACTCTAATGGCGGTAACTCCCGAAATAACAACGGGAAACCATATAAAATTGGAAATAGATGCGGAGATAAAAAACGAAATATCTTCGGGGAAGGTCTATTTACAAGCCCCGGCAGGGTTAAATGTTTTGATTCACTTTCCAACGCGTAAAATTATTGAGACTTTTGAAGATGCAGTAGGGGGAAGTGGTAGTGGTAGTGCTTCGACTGTACAAGGACTTGTGAACTCGTTGACTTTACGTATTCCCGTAAAGACGGTTTCTAGTAATTATAAGCTTGATCCTCCGCAATTTTTGCTGTTTATTCGTAAATCTGAGTTGCAAGAGTTTTTCGAAAAGAAAAAACTACCTGACAATGTGAATACATTTTATGCTAAGTATGATAGTGATGCCCATGTTTATAATTTTACGGGATTGAGGACCTTTATCAATAATATTATAGAAAAGAAACGGACGGGTACTGAAATCACAGATGCCGATGAGGAAATCGTTCTTGTACCGGTGTCTGTGTATAGCGAAACGGTATCTTCCGGTGGAAGTTATTACTATTATTCTTACAATGAGAAGGAGGTAGTTACCGATGTTGTTCCCTATATTTCTGCTCCATCATTGGCGTTAGTCGATGTAGATAACATTAAGTTGCGATTAACATATAGTAAACAGGATATGAAATAATTCTCTTTATATTTGAATACAAGAGGGAGAGATAAAATTTATCTCTCCCTCTTGTGTATTGTTGTGTTTAGTATTTTCATACATAGAAATCTCGTTAGAGATTTTCAAGGAAAACAGGAGAATGAATTTCTTTTTTTTGTTTGGTAAGAAAAAAATAGAGAAAAAGAGTTGCGGTGTTTCTTTAAATATATTACCTTTGCACCGCAATTGCCACAATAGCTCAGTTGGTAGAGCATTTCATTCGTAACGAAAAGGTCCCGGGTTCGAGTCCCGGTCGTGGCTCAGGAAAAGAGATTCAACTTACTTTTCAAATAGTTGAATCTCTTTTCTTTTTATATAAAAGTTTAGAAATCATCATATATAGCTTTTACGATTGAGGTATAATCGAGTCTTTGGTTGGCTTTGAAAGTTCTGTTGGTTATTCATGGGTATCGGTTTTGAGAGAATGAAAATAGTAAAAGCCTGTGTTTAGGGTAGATAAGGTAGAGGTGAATTTTTTTTGTAATTTTCTTAGGAAAGATGTTGCGTAGAAATAAAAAAAGATCTATCTTTGCCGTCGCAAAACGAAACTGGTGCGGTAGTTCAGCTGGTTAGAATACATGCCTGTCACGCATGGGGTCGCGGGTTCGAGTCCCGTCCGCACCGCAGTAAAGAGATAAAATTCTTTATAACCAATTAAAATGGTGCTTGTAGCTCAGTTGGTTAGAGCATCGGATTGTGGTTCCGAGGGTCGTGGGTTCGAGCCCCATCTAGCACCCCAAAAGAAAAGGCGAGAGTTATTTACTCTCGCCTTTTCTTTTAGAGGGAAGTCTCTCAAATGAGATATTACATTTTTCTCCTGTGTTGCGTTAGCGAAATTATCGGCTGAGTCCTAAAAATATCAATGATTATACTTTTGTGAATGAGGGCTGGACTGGGTAAGGAGAAATAAAAAATTCTATTTCCCATTTTGTTTGGGCTAAACCTGTGTTTATATTTGTGGAATATAGGTGGTGTTTTGGCAAAAAAACTTAAACAAGTTCAGGTTTTTGCAGTTGACTTTCGCTATATTTGTAAAATATAGGATGCGGTTCGGCAGAGTCAAATTGGAAATGTGATTTCCGTTTGCCTTTGCGCTCACCTTTCGCTATATTTGTCAAAACTAATCAAAGTATGGGACAAAATTTTGGATTTGTAAAAGTGGCAGCGGCGATTCCTCGTGTGGAGATAGCCGATTGTATATATAATGAGAGAGAAATATATAATCAGATAATAGAGGCTGTTCATCGAAATGTACAAATTATTGTTTTCCCGGAACTTTCTATAACAGCCTACACTTGCGGCGATTTATTCGGCCATACGCTTTTATTGGAACAGGCTCGAAAGGCTTTGTCTCTGTTGGTGGAGGAGACTAGCGATTATCCGATATTATGTATCGTGGGAATGCCTGTGGCTGCTGGGAATTGTTTATATAATTGTGCCGTAGTATTCCAGTCGGGTAAAATATTGGGAGTCGTTCCCAAAAGTTATTTGCCCAATTATAAGGAATTTTATGAGGAACGTTGGTTTACTTCTGGTATTTCGGCAACGATCGATACTATTGAACTATGTGGTGATAGAGTTCCGTTCGGTACAGATTTATTATTTGAGAGTGCAGGTGTTGTCGTGGGAGTAGAATTGTGCGAAGATTTATGGGTCCCTATACCTCCCAGTTCATATCTTGTACAGCAAGGTGCAGATATTATAGTAAATTTGTCGGCTACGAATGAGTTGATAGGGAAACACTCTTATCTTCTTTCTCTTGTCCGGCAACAATCGGCGAGGTGTGTGGCTGGATATGTTTATGCTTCGGCCGGGTTTGGAGAGTCTTCTACCGATTTGGTATTTGCAGGGAATGGCCTTGTTGTAGAGAATGGTAGTATTCTTGCCGAATCGAAGCGTTTTTCTTCAACGCCTCAACTTGTAGTAAGTGAAATCGATGTGGAGCGGTTGCGTACGGAGAGAAGAGTGATGACTTCGTTTGCAAAGGGTGCTTGGGCACATGGCAGAGATGCACGTTTCATTCCGTTTGTCTTGAACGATATTCCATTGCGGTTGACTCGTAAGGTGGGGGCTTTCCCTTTTGTGCCTTCCGATTCGTTTGTCTTGAACGAACGTTGTGCCGAAATACTCGATATACAAAGTTCGGGGTTAGCCAAGAGGTTAGTACATACCCAAGCTCAAAGTGTGGTTCTCGGTATTTCGGGCGGTTTAGATTCGACATTGGCTTTGTTGGTCGCAGTCAGAACACTCGATAAACTCGGTTGGAATCGAGAGAAGATAATAGGTGTGACTATGCCGGGATTTGGGACAACAGGTCGTACCTATCATAATGCTATGATGTTAATGCGTTCGTTGGGTATAACTATTCGGGAAATTTCTATTCGGGAGGCTTGTGAGCTTCATTTTAAAGATATTGACCACGATATTTCAATCCAAGATATTACTTACGAAAATTCCCAAGCGCGGGAACGTACACAAATTTTGATGGATATAGCGAACCAGACCGGAGGATTGGTTATAGGAACCGGGGATTTGTCTGAATTGGCATTAGGTTGGGCCACATATAATGGTGATCACATGTCGATGTATGCTATCTCAACAAGTATTCCCAAAACTTTGGTTAAGTATTTGGTGAGCTGGGTTGCCGAGAATGAGCTGGTAGGCGAGGCGCGGGATACGTTGATCGATATTGTCAATACTCCTATTAGTCCAGAATTGATACCTGCCGATGAAAATGGAGAGATAAAGCAGAAGACCGAGGATTTGGTAGGTCCCTATGCTCTGCATGATTTTTTCTTGTATAATATGTTGCGATTCGGTTTCTCTCCTGCCAAATTATATTTCCTTGCCCAATATGCTTTCGAAGGGGTGTATGAGCCGGATACGATAAAAAAGTGGCTGAAAATATTCTGTCGGAGATTTTTTAATCAACAATTCAAGAGGTCGTGTCTTCCCGATGGTCCAAAGGTGGGAACGGTAAGTCTTTCTCCTCGCGGGGATTGGCGGATGCCTAGTGATGCGTCGAGTGCCATGTGGCAGAAAGAGTGTGACGAGTTATAATCTGTTTTTCCTGCTTACTGGTCGGTCTGAGGAATTTTTTCTTTGGATAAAGAGCTTTTTGTAGAAATTGTATCGTTGGGTAATATTGTGTTCCGTGGAATAGAATCGGATTGTATATCTTTGGTTTTACCGTTGTTTTTGGGATTTTTTCTAAATAAGTCTCCCCAACGGTTAAAATCGTGACGTAACATGATCCCTACGCCTTGTGTCGTCAATGCCGATTTGATGTAATAATTGCGGTCGTTATAATGATTATAGGCCTTCAATCGTATCGTTCCGCTTTTATTCAGCAAATATTCCAAATCGAAATCTCCGATGAATGTATTGTTATTGACCGTGTTGTCTCTATATCCGAAGTTCCCGTTGAAAATCAATCGATTGTTCAGTAGCTGGCTGGATAGGGCAAGCTCCACCTCCATATCGGAAAAATCACCTTTTTCACTACGGAAGTTTGGCGAAATATTCCAGTTTTCGCTTAATTGTCCCAGAATGTTACCTAATTGAGAGGATAAGGTCGAGGAAGCGACAGAGACAAGTTCGTTATTTCTACTTTGCCCCATATTCATGAAGTCCGGAGTGTAGAACCTATTCAAGGCCAATAGATAGATGATCTGACGGTTCATCATGTCGTTTGTACTGATGATACTACGTACCCGTCTGTCTACGTCTTGGGTCAAAGTAGGGAATGCTATGTCGAAGTTTAGGTCTGGTCGACGTACGTCTCCGGATACATTCAAAATAGTTTGTACGGGTACTGTCGTTCTTGATAATTCTTTGTCATTGGCGAAGTTTTCATCGAGATCGAGCAGATTGGCCGAAAGGGAGTAAATAGCCGATATATCTAAGTTAGTAGCCATAGGATCCCCGTGGAAAGAAACTCGGCTTCCTTCTTTAATAGAGAAGTCTCGTGTAATGATATCTTGCAAGCTGAAATTGTAACTCCCTTTTTCTAAGACATAGGAACCATATAATTTTATATCGCCGTCCATTGAATTATATTCCAGTAATATACTGCCCTGACCGGTCGCTTTTATCATATCTCCGGTAGATTTGTCCATGATTAGGTTCATTTGGGCTTGGTTGGTTGCTTCTATTTGCAGATTTAAATTTAATGCACTACTGTTTTGTATTTTACTGTTCTCCATCATGCGGGCATTGTTCTTAATGACAATGCTATCGGCTTGGAGCTCTCCTATCTTTGTGTTCTGTTTTCCTGAATTGGTGAAAGTAATAAAGTCATAATCTCCGGCAGCTTCCGATCCTGATAGGACGAAGGTGAATTTCGACTGGTCTCCGGTGGACATATTTACGTCGATTTGGGTTTGTCCCGGACTTCCTTTTATCATAGTAGAGCCTGTCCCGTAAATGGTTCCATAATATATGGGGCTTTGCCTTTCTGTCATATCGTAGGACAGGAAATCTTGGGCTTCGGTTATGGCAATATCGTAACTTACATCTTTGAAATTATGATGTTCTATCCAACCCGAACCTTTTGCCGTATGTTTCAATTTATCATAAATCGTAACGTTGTCAAACCAAATACGGGTAGGGGATAAATGAATACTATCGGATAGATTGTACCGAGTGTTCAAATATTCAATACCGAAATCTAAATTTTCGACATAAGCATCACCGGTAACATTTAGGGCCTTGAATCTTCCGAAAAAGTCTATGTGTCCGCTGGCTATTCCCGATATGTCGCTCATAACGGTAGAAACAAATGGTCGAAGGAATGCAATATTCAATTTATCGGGATCGAACGAAAGAGAGAGAGAGTCTTTTGTCGGAAATATATATCCGTCGATATAAGTTTGTTTATCTTCTTTATTTTCGATGAACCCTTTCATGAGAATACCTTGATTGTCGTTATCCCACATGCTGAATAGATGTAAGTCCCCGAAGATCGCTTCATTGTAGGAGAAATCTTTTACATCGAATTGTTCAGTACTTAATCGAGGTGCGCCTGTCAATAGATGTGTAGCTAACAAATTTCCAGTAGCGTTACCCCCGAAAGTGACATTTTTTATATTGAGTGTACCGAAAATATAATCGAGGTCTACGTCGTTGAGTTGTATTTTCAATTCGTCTTCTTCTCGGTTGGAGGCGATACCGTCTATAAGTATATATTGGGGAGCATGTGATATTTCAAAATCATTGATTTCTATTTGTTTCTCACAATAGGAAATATCCGAAGGGCTCATTTGCCAAATAGTATCGTTGAAAATAAGAGTGGAAGGATTGATGTGAGTTTGTATTTGTAATTTATTCCCTTCGTGGGTTCGTGAAAAATGGGTCGATGTATTCAATTCTCCATAAAATGTCGATTGGGTGTCGTTATTCCAGTTGAGTACAAGGTCGAGACTGTCTCGATAGGCCTTGCTTCTAAGGCTCCATGTCGTTCGTATTTGTTTTTTATTGTAGGAGTTCGTTTCTATGAATAAAGCCATTTCGGTGGAATCTTTTCGTGCTGAAATGAATGCATCTTCGATATGACTTTTTTTATACCAGAGATGGGGAATCGTTCCGGTTATGAGGGCTGTGTTTCGGAGGCTATTCATTTCACCTTCGATAATAGCTCTATCTGTGAATGTAACAGGTAGTTCGAGCACTTGTGCCATGTGTATATTAGGCTCTACGGTAAATCTGAATTTAAAATTATTCGGTTGTTGATTTTTTTTGTGTTCTGTTTTTTTAGGTTGGTTCTCTTGGAATGGGAATATAGATGGAAGGGATTCCGATAACAGTGTTTGTAAAGATTTTTGTAGAGTAGAGAATTTGTAATTACCTTCAATCCAACCGTTAATATAGTCCGAAGTAACAGCTATACTTTGTGGAGTGTTTTGGTTATGAGCTTCTATATTGAATTTATTTAGTCTGAATGTATCGTCGTTGTTTGTAAAAGATAAACTATCGATAGATAAGAGGCCTTCTGCGTTGTCCAAATTGTTCCCTGTAAATTTGGCGACTACATTGAATCCTAACTTGGAATTTTTATACTTGGGCATTAGTTTTAAAGCCGATACATTGAGGTCTCGTGCCTGTAAGACGAGGTCGAATTCGGAGTCTTTATCTTTTAAGACAGAAAGACCATTGACTCGGAGTTTTCCATTCGGATCGTTAATTTCGATTATACCATTATATCGATTGTCCCCGAACTCACCGTTAAGCATGATGTTTTCGTAAGGATATCCTTTGTATTCAAAATAGCTGATTCCCCCGACCACTTTGCCGGTTGGGGCCTGATATTTGGCTTTTTTACTGTCGAGTTCGACTTTGAAAATAATTTCGCCATAAGGATTTCCTTCGGTGAATAGTCCATTTAGATTAAATTTTTTCGATTCTATCAATCCGCTGTATCGAGTCGTATTCAGACTATTGTTTTGGTTGATGGATATATCGGAATGAACAGAGCCGAGATCTGTTTCTAATGTTCCGCAGGCTGTCAGATTTTGGTTTTGGTTCGAGATATTACCGGTGAAATGAATTGTACCTAACCGGGAAATAGTTTTACATTGTTCTTCGGTTAGAAAAGGTAATTTGGAAGAAATATCGGCCAATCCCGAAGATGAAGCGTTTAATGTGATAGGGTCGCAGAGTATATCTCGTTTTTGTGGATTTGTTATGTTTTTCACGGATATTTGACTGTGAGCGATGATATCTTCTTTCCCGAAATTAAAATCAAAGGTATGGAAATATAGATTGTTTGGAGTTCCTGTCAGATGCATCGAAATGAGTATCGGAGTATTTATTTTTTCCAATACCGGGATAAAGGCAGCTATATCGCTGGGATTAATTAGGGATTTCGTTATCTGTAAAGAGAATCGTGTTTGGTCGTAGAAGTGTTCGGCCGAGAGTGTATCGGGCAGCGTGGCGATAATTGGTTTGATTTCGATACGGCTATGGGGTAATTGTATTTTAAAGTCAGATAACCTTGCTTGTTGTCGGTTGGCTTCGAATTTAAATTGTAGACGATTTAAAGAAAAACCCGATTGCTCGTCGAATCCCAATCGCTTGATGGAGATATTTACCGAGTCTTCCGATAGTGCTTTGATAGATAGTTTTGACAATAAGTTTCTCAAATCGATATGGTTCGGGTCGAATTGTCCGCGTCGTATGGGTGCGGATAATATGTCGTATTTGATTTTTCCACGGCGTATGATCGCATTGTTTATTTTGAAATTTATTTTCTTTTTCGGTGTATTCTTATCGCTTTTGAAAGCGTCGATAATAAATTGCAGGTTTGTTTCAGAGCTTGGAGTCTCTTTTGTTATGCGGGCATCCAGACCGAATAGTTGTATATTCGTGAAAACCAATTCTCGATCGACGAGTAAATCTGAAAGGGAGATACCGGCCGATATTTTATTGGCATATAATAGAGTGTCTCCATTTAAGTCGGGTATATATGCACCGAACAGTTCTAACTTGTTGAATGGTGATATTTGTATTCGGTCGATAGTTATGTTTGTATCTAAAATGGCAGATAGTTCTTTTATGCCGATGTGCCTGACTTTATCCTGTATGTTGGGGATAGATAACAAGATATAGCCAAGTGTATATATCGCTATGATAGAGAATATAACGATATGCACAAATATCCGAAATGCAGAATAGAATTTCCTCATCTTTATAAGTATGCAAAAGTAGTGTTTCCTTTTGAAAGTAGCGATAGGATGCTTGGCTTTTCTTTTTTATTAATGTATGAAATAATTATAAAAGTCAAATGGTTTTACCGATGAAATATGTACTTTTGCAGACCTTGATTTGATGAAGGATTGAAAGGAGTAAATGTATATGAGCATAACTATTTTAGGTATAGAATCTTCGTGTGACGATACTTCTGCCGCAGTTATTCGCGATGAGGTCATGCTGTCGAATGTGATTGCTAGTCAAGCGGTTCACGAGGCTTATGGAGGGGTTGTTCCTGAATTGGCATCTCGGGCGCACCAACAGAATATTATTCCGGTTGTGTCGGAGGCTTTAAAACGTGCGGGGGTGACTCCGGAGGATTTGAGTGCGGTGGCGTTCACCAGAGGCCCCGGACTTATGGGGTCTTTGCTCGTCGGAACTTCTTTTGCCAAAGGTTTTACGACAGCATTGAATATTCCTCTCGTCGATGTCAATCATTTGCAAGCTCATGTTATGGCTCATTTTATCAAACGGTTTCCCGATGATAACACTCAGCCTCCCTTCCCGTTTTTGTGTTTACTCGTTTCGGGGGGGAATTCGCAAATCATAAAAGTAGAATCTTATAATGAAATGACTGTTATCGGACAAACGATAGACGATGCTGCCGGTGAAGCTTTTGACAAATGTGCCAAAGTAATGGGATTGCCTTATCCGGGAGGCCCGGTTGTAGATAGATTGGCGAAGGAAGGGAATCCCAAAGCGTTTGCACTAAGTAAACCTCACATACCCGGTTTTGATTATAGTTTCAGTGGACTGAAAACTTCCTTTTTATATTTATTGAGAGACAAAATAAAAGAAGACCCCGATTTCATCGAAAAAAACAAGTGTGACTTGTGTGCATCGTTGCAGACTACGATTGTGGACATTTTGATGGACAAACTTTATAAGGCCGTTAAACAAACCGGAATAAAGCATGTGGCTGTTGCCGGGGGCGTTTCGGCGAACTCTGCTGTGAGGGCTGCTTTTGAAGATTATGCCCGAAAGTATGGTTGGACAGTTTATCTGCCGCCCTTCTCTTTTACGACCGATAATGCGGCTATGGTGGCTATTACGGGTTATTATAAATATTTGGATAAAGAGTTTTGTGATATAGCGAAGGCTCCTTTTGCCCGGGTTGAATTATAAATACGAATGAAATGAATGTCGAGATTATTGTTATCGGCGATGAGTTGTTGATCGGACAGGTGACCGATACGAATTCTGGGTGGATTGCTCGGGAGCTGAATCATATAGGGTGGGAGGTTACCGAGATAACGACAGTTAGAGATAGGTCTCGGGAAATAACCGATGCTCTGAATAGCTCGTTCGGTAGGGTCGATGTCGTTTTGATGACCGGCGGATTGGGCCCGACGAAGGACGATATTACAAAGCAGACTCTTTGCGATTATTTCGGTGGAAAGTTGGTCTTTGATGAATCGGTATTTGCCAATGTGGAAGCCATTTTTCGTCGTCGTAAATTGACGATGAATGATAGTACGCGCAATCAAGCCTATGTTCCTAATGTGTGTACAGTTATTCAAAATCCCGTGGGTACGGCTCCTGTCATGTGGTTTGAAAGAAATGGTAAGGTATTGGTGTCTATGCCGGGTGTCCCGACAGAAATGAAGACCGTCATGAAAGAGGTGGTTATAAGTCGTTTGAGGGAGTATTTTCGAGATCATTCGTCTATCTTGCATCGCACTTGTTTAGTGAAGGATTTTACGGAATCGAGGTTGTCCGAAACTTTATCCGACTTTGAAGCGCAATTGCCGGGGTGTATCAAACTTGCCTATTTGCCTACGCCGGGAGTAATTCGGTTGAGACTGACTGCTCGTGGCGATGAAGAGTCATATTTGCAGAAGATTATCGATGATGAGTTTTTTAAATTGAGGACTATATTGGGTAGCCATCTGTTTTGTGGTTCGGATACAACTCTCGCAGGAGCATTAGGGTCGATATTAACCGAAAGAGGAGAAACGTTGGCGACAGCCGAAAGTTGCACGGGAGGAAATATAGCTCATGAAATAACAAGGATAGTGGGTAGTTCGGTCTATTTTAAAGGTAGTGTCGTGGCGTATTCTAACGAGGTGAAAATACGTGTTTTGAATGTGTCGTCGGAGACATTATCGGGTTTTGGCGCTGTGAGTAGGGAGACCGTCTTGCAAATGGTATCGGGGGTACAAAGATTGTTGTCTTCCGATTGTGCGATAGCGACTTCTGGAATAGCAGGTCCGGGTGGAGGCAGCGTTGAGAAACCGGTAGGTACGGTGTGGATTGCAGTTCGGTATGGCGAGCGAAGCGAGGCTGAATGTTTTTGTTTCGAAGGCGATAGAGAGCAAGTAATTGCACGTGCGACCCAATCGGCTTTGTTGATGTTGATACAACTGATGACAAAATAGAACTGAATAAAAAAGTTCCGATTTTAATACCTTAAAAATTTGGAACATATTTCTAAAATGCTTTACTTTGCACTCTGTTTGCGAAAGCAGTAAGAAAAAACAAACAAAATAATAGATAGCGATGTCAAAGATTTGTCAAATTACAGGGAAAAAAGCAATGGTTGGCAACAACGTTTCGCACTCAAAAAGAAGAACGAAAAGAAGATTTAATGTCAACCTCTTTACAAAGAAATTTTATTGGGTAGAACAAGATTGTTGGATCACGCTTACACTTTCAGCTGCCGGTCTTCGTACAATCAATAAAATGGGATTAGATGCAGCTATCAAGCAAGCTGCCGGAAATGGGTATTTAACAGAAATAAAAATGTTATATTAAGATATGGCAAAGAAAGCAAAAGGTAATAGGGTTCAAGTAATTCTTGAATGCACGGAACACAAGGCGAGTGGTATGCCCGGAACATCGCGTTATATTACTACTAAGAACAGAAAAAATACCACAGAAAGATTGGAGTTGAAAAAATACAATCCCATCTTGAAAAGAGTTACTGTACATAAAGAAATAAAATAAGGAAGGATTGAACCATGGCAAAGAAAACAGTTGCATCGTTGCAAAAAGGCGAAGGCCGTACTTATTCTAAAGTGATAAAAATGGTAAAATCGCCGAAAACAGGGGCTTATACTTTCCAAGAGGAAATGGTTCCGAATGACGCGGTTAAAGATGTACTTAGTAAGTAAGTCATAATTAGCGTAATATAAAGAAACTTTCTTATACGAAATGTGTAAGGAAGTTTTTTTTTACCATGATAATTTTATAGCTTTGCATATCCACCGGGTAGCTGCTTACAGTTACTTTTCTTAAAAATTTTATATATGGGATTGTTTGATTTCTTTTCGAAAGAGAAAAAGGAAACCTTGGATAAGGGATTATCTAAGACCAAAGAGGGCGTATTTTCCAAGTTAGCGCGTATTGTTGCCGGGAAGTCACAAGTCGATGAGAATATATTGGACGATTTGGAAGAAGTATTGATCACGTCTGATGTCGGAGTGGAAACTACACTTCGTATTATAGACCGAATAGAGAAGCGGGTAGCTCGTGACAAATACATAAATACGAACGAATTAAACTCAATTCTCCGGGAAGAAATCACAGCGTTGCTAACCGAAAACGATGTTGAGGATGCCGGTGAATTTTCTGTCCCCGAAGGGAAAAAACCGTATGTAATCATGGTTGTCGGGGTGAATGGTGTAGGTAAGACTACAACTATCGGTAAGTTGGCATATCAATATAAAAAGAGAGGGAATAGTGTTTATTTGGGAGCTGCCGATACGTTTCGTGCCGCTGCGGTCGAGCAGTTGATGATATGGGGCGAACGGGTTGGAGTCCCTGTCGTGAAACAAAAAATGGGAGCCGATCCGGCATCCGTGGCGTTCGATACGTTGAGTTCGGCGAAGGCGAATAATGCCGATGTGGTAATTATCGATACGGCAGGTCGTTTGCATAATAAATTGAATTTGATGAACGAGTTGACCAAAATAAAGAAAGTAATGGAGAAAATCGTTCCCGGTGCTCCTCATGAAATCTTGTTAGTATTGGACGGCTCCACAGGACAGAATGCTTTTGAGCAAGCCAAGCAGTTTACTGCCGCGACCGAGGTGAACGAGTTGGCCATAACGAAACTCGATGGTACGGCCAAAGGTGGTGTGGTCATAGGTATATCCGATCACTTTAAGATACCGGTTAAGTACATAGGGCTGGGTGAAGGCATGGAAGATTTGCAGGTGTTCCGCCGTAAGGAGTTTGTGGACTCGTTGTTCGGAGATTGATATTCGTGAGTTTTTAGGATAGACGGCTGGGTGGTCTTGCAAAGGCTTCATAGCCGTATTTTTGTGTAATGACAATGATAAAAAATAGCGTTGATATTATTACGTTGGGTTGTTCGAAAAATTTGGTGGATTCCGAACGATTGATGCATCGTTTCGCAGAAGCCGGTTATAAGGTGAGACATGATCCTGAAAAAGTTTCGAGTGAGTTTGTCGTAGTGAATACTTGTGGCTTCATTGGAGATGCCAAAGAAGAATCTATCGAAATGATTTTACAAATGGTCGAGGCTAAAAAAGCTCATAAGATACATCATCTTTATGTGATGGGCTGTTTGTCTCAACGTTATCGGGAAGAACTGGAAGCCGAGATACCCGAGGTAGATAAGTTTTATGGAAAATTCGACTGGACTGATTTGTTGACGGATTTGGGATCGCGAATTTCCGAGGAGAAAGATTTCGGGCGCATACTGACAACTCCGCCTCATTATGCCTATGTGAAAATTGCCGAAGGTTGTAATCGATTTTGTTCTTATTGTGCTATTCCTTTAATTACAGGGCGCTTCGTTTCTTATCCTATGGAACAGTTGCTCGACGAGGTGAAGAGCTTGGTTTCGCAGGGCGTGAAAGAGTTTCAGATTATTGCTCAGGATTTATCTTCCTATGGACTTGATTTGTACGGGAAATTGAAATTACCGGAGTTAATCGATCGTATGGCGCAGATTCCGGGTGTGAAGTGGATACGGTTACACTATGCTTATCCGTCACAATTCCCTTATGAGATATTACCTGTTATACAGCGTCATGATAATGTTTGCAAATATCTCGATATCGCATTGCAGCATATCAGCGACCATGTGTTGGTAGATATGCGTCGGCATGTGACGAAGCAGGAGACTTATGATTTGTTGAAACGCATACGAACGGAAGTCCCCGGCATACATATTCGCACGACATTGATGGTGGGATATCCTGGTGAGACCGATGAGGATTTCGAGGAATTAAAAGCGTTTGTTCGGGAGGCTCGTTTCGAGCGTATGGGGGCGTTTGCCTATTCCGAAGAAGAGGGTACTTATGCGGCCAATCATTTTCCCGACTCTATCCCGGATAAAGTGAAACAGGCCCGACTCGACGAGTTGATGGCATTACAAGAAGAAATAGCACTTGAAAGCAATGCTTCAAAGGTAGGTCAAATATTTGATGTGATAGTCGATCGGGAAGAGGAGGACTATTATGTGGGGCGTACGGAGTACGATTCTCCCGAGGTCGATCCCGAAGTGCTTATTGCAAAAGATCGCTTTCTGACTGTTGGAGATTTTTGTCGGGTAAAAGTCGTCGAAGCTCTGCCTTTTGAGCTTATGGCTGTTCCCGTGGAGTTGGATTGATAAGTCGGTGAGATATGGCGAAAGAGGTTGATTCTATACATTTGTTATCTTGTGCTATTGAGGCGAGTTTGGGGAATGATTTCCCGGCTTTCGCTTTTCGTCTGCCGGGCGAAGATGGCTTTTATTGGGGGGCCTGTGAGCCTGATAGACTTATGACTCTTGCCGATGGCGTTTTCCCTGAAAGACAGGAGGGCTTCTTTTTCGCACCTTTTGAAGAAGGCGAGTTGCCTCGTTACTTTTTCCCTGTGAAAATACAACGGGCCGAAGAGATAAGTTTGGAGGCGTTGAATTACGAGGCGGGACAAACTTTGGCAAATTTGGAGATAAAACCGGTAGATAGTTCTTTTGAACAGTATGAAAAACAAGTAAATACGCTTGTTGCAGCAATGTCTCGTAAAGAGATAAAAAAGGCTGTTCTTTCCCGCACCGTCACATTGAACCGTCCGGTAGTTTCCGATGGGCAGCTGTTTTTTCGACTGGCTGCAAAATACGATTCGGCTTTTGTTTCGTGGGTCAATGTGCCCGGTGTAGGACAATGGATAGGAGCTACGCCCGAAACATTGCTCGATTGTGACGGAGTGTCATTGACTACGATGGCTCTCGCAGGTACGCGAAAGGCGGGAGCGAAGGAGCCGTGGGGACAAAAAGAACAAGAGGAGCAACAAATTGTGACCGATTATATATCGAAGGTATTTAGAGATAAAGGTCTCGAACCAATTATCGGTGAGCGGTTTTCTCGCAAGGCAGGACAGGTGGAACATCTGTGTACGCCTATTTCTCTGAAAGTCGGTTCGGCAAACGGGAGATTGGCCGAGATATTGTCGGCGCTTCACCCTACGCCGGCTGTGGGTGGGTATCCCAAAGAACTTGCGATGGAATGGATTCGTCGGGTAGAATCGCATGAGCGCAGATATTATGGCGGTTATTTGGGCCCTATGTTCGGTGAGCATGTTCGTTTGTTCGTCAATCTTCGGTGCATGGAAGTAGACGATTCCCGATTGAGATTGTATGTCGGCGGAGGTTTGACCGATAAATCGGACCCGGAAAGTGAGTGGAAAGAAACCGAGGCGAAAGCGCAGACTTTGCTGTCGATTATTAATGGTTATAAGTAGAGTGAATATGAAAACGACCGATAAACAGGGCTGTAATATTCTTGTCGCACTTTTGGCGGAACATGGTGTAAAGCGTGTCGTTCTATCGCCCGGATCGAGAAATGCTCCTTTATTAATGGCATTTTCGCGTACACCCGATATACAGGACTATGTCGTTGTCGATGAACGTACAGCGGCTTTTATGGCATTGGGTATGTCGCAACGTAGCGGTGAACCTGTGGCATTGGTTTGTACATCGGGAACAGCGTTACTCAATTATGCGCCGGCTGTTGCCGAGGCCTATTACCAACATATTCCGTTGATAGTTATCTCGGCGGATCGTCCTATGGAGTGGATCGATCAGGACGATAGTCAAACATTGCGGCAGTACGGCGCTTTGTCTCACTTTGTGAAACGTTCGTATAATTTACGGGCGGAACTGTCTCTGCCGATGGACGGGTGGTACTTCAATCGTTGTATAAACGACGCTTTGTTAACGTCATTGTCGGGAGAAAAGGGCCCTGTTCATATTAATATTGCTGTTTCCGAGCCGCTCACGCAAGAAATGGATATGCCTTCCGTACGGGAGCGTTTTGTTACTCGCATACCTTCGTCGAATATTCCCGATGAGCAATCTATGAAACTTTTGTGCGATGAGTTTATGTCGGCTCGAAAGGTGTTGATTTTAGTGGCTTTCTCACAGCCCGATGAGCAGTTGAATCAAGTTCTTTTACGTTTAGCGGAATTGCCGCAGGTTGTCGTTCTTACCGAAAGCATAGCCAATGTGAGGGGGAAGAATTTGATACCTACGATCGATAGGGTTTATTCGGTAATCGATAAAGCGGAATGGGAAGATTATGCACCCGATTTGCTCATTACATTAGGCGGATCATTGGTGTCGCGTATGATAAAGGCTTTTTTACGGCAGCATAAGCCCAAGTTGCATTGGCGTATATCACAAGGCAATCATGTAGTAGATACGATGCAATCGTTGACTTGCCATATCGATTCTCAGGCTGCATCGTTTTTAGAGGTGTTGTCTCGAAGTGTATTCCCGATAGAGAGCGACTACTCGATGCTGTGGCATAGGAAAGAGGTGATTGCTACTCGTTTGCACGACGATTATATCGCTCATGTCGGGTGGTGTGATTTGAAAGCATTTTCATTGATATTACCTGCGATTCCGCCGGGAACAGCATTGCAGTTTTCCAACGGTACTACGGTACGCTATGCCCAGTTGTTCAAGTGCGAACAGGTGTTGCGGAGCGATTGTAATCGGGGCGTGAGCGGTATAGACGGATCCACCTCGACCGCTGCGGGTGCGGCTTGTGTGGGTGAGGAGATGACGGTGTTGATTACGGGAGACATGAGTTTTTCGTATGATGTAAATGGGTTATCATCGACTTATCTTTCTCCCCGGTTTAAAATTATCGTAATGTGTAATGGGGGTGGGGGAATCTTTCGATTTATTAAACCGACTTCCGATTTGCCTGAACTGGAAACTTGTTTTGAAATACATAGAGATATTTCGGTCGAGAAATATGCCGATTTGTTCGGACTTCGTTATTTCGAGCTCAATGATGAAAAATCGGCCGCAGAGGTACTTTCTCTCTTTTTCGCCGAGAAAGATCGGCCGGCTATACTGGCGGTCCACACCCCGAATGTTTATAATGCCGAGGTTTTGCGGGGATACTTTCGCCGGTCGAGATAATGATGATAATGATTGAAATAAAAAATATAAGAATATGGAACCGATAGATTGGAAAACGATTAAGGAGTATGAGGATATACTTTTCGATTATTGCGATGGAATCGCGAAGATAACGATTAACCGCCCGCAAGTATATAATGCGTTTCGTCCGCAAACGAATTGTGAGATGCTCGATGCCATGTCTATTTGTCGGGAACGTTCCGATATTGGCGTTATCATTCTGACGGGAGCGGGAGACAAAGCGTTTTGTTCCGGTGGAGACCAGAAAGTGAAAGGAATTGGCGGTTATATCGATGAAAACGGTGTCCCGAGGTTAAATGTTTTGGATTTGCATAAAGCTATACGTTCCATTCCCAAGCCGGTTATCGCTATGGTCAACGGTTATGCGATCGGAGGCGGACATGTGTTGCATGTGGTGTGTGATTTGACAATCGCTTCGGAGAACGCTCGCTTCGGACAGACTGGCCCGAAAGTGGGAAGTTTCGATGGAGGATTCGGCTCGTCCTATTTAGCTCGTATCGTAGGGCAGAAGAAAGCGCGCGAAATATGGTTCCTATGTCGCCAATATTCAGCGAAAGAGGCAGAAGAAATGGGGCTGGTCAATAAAGTTGTTCCTTTCGACCGATTGGAGGAAGAGACAATCGAATGGTGTCGAACGATATTGAAACGTAGCCCGATGGCTATACGAATGATTAAGCGGGCGTTGAATGCCGAACTTGACGGGCAGCGGGGTTTGATGGAATTTGCCGGTGATGCCACTCTCATGTATTATCTCATGGAGGAGGCGCAGGAGGGCAAGAATGCTTTCCTTGAAAAGAGAGACCCCGATTTCCAGAAATTTCCCAAATTCCCCGGATAGATGTTAAAGGCAAGTTATACTCCTTATATACTTCATTTCAAAGTCCCTAGCGGAACTTCTCGGGGCGTTCTCACGCAAAAGGAGACCTATTTCTTGAAAGTGTGGGACGAGCATAATCCCGATTGTTTCGGGATAGGAGAATGCGCACTGTTTAAGGGATTGGGAGCAGACGATCGTCCTGATTATGAAGCTATGTTGCAAACGGTTTGTCGGGGTATCGACCGAATAGATGAAATAGATTTGTCTACATGGAGTTCTATCCATTTTGGAGTGGAGACCGCCTTACTCGATTTGCAGCATGGCGGACGACGCATGATTTACCCGTCTGAGTTTACTGCCGGGAAACAAGCGATTGAAATAAACGGATTGATATGGATGGGCGATAAGCGCACTATGGCTTCCCGTATCGATGAGAAATTAGTGGCCGGGTTCTCTTGTATTAAGTTGAAAATTGGAGCGATAGATTTCGATGATGAATGTGAATTGCTGGCTGCAATTCGGCGACGATATCGCCGGGAGGATATAGAGTTGAGGGTCGATGCCAACGGTGCGTTCTCTCCTTATGATGCATTGGAACATTTGCAACGTCTTTCGGCTTATGATTTACATTCGATAGAACAGCCCATACGAGCCGGACAATGGGAGGCGATGGCTCGGTTGTGCGAAGAAACTCCTCTACCGATAGCTCTTGACGAAGAATTAATCGGGATAACCGATTCCACCGAGAAATTAGCGTTATTGGAGACGATTTCTCCGCAATATATCGTTTTGAAGCCTTCTTTGATAGGGGGATTTTCGGGTGCGGAAGAGTGGATCGAATTTGCTCGGAATTGTCGTGTGGGTTGGTGGATAACATCGGCATTGGAATCGAATGTGGGATTGAATGCAATTGCGCAATGGACGGCGACATTGCCTATAAATATGCCTCAGGGATTGGGAACGGGAGCTTTGTACACCAATAATATACCGTCACCGTTGGAGCAGATAGGAGATGAGTTGAGATATAATCCTGATAAAACTTGGATTTTTTCGATGGATTCATGGAAATAAGGCTAAATCATCGTATTTGTCGTAGTCGAGAAGAGATACTCAATGCTTCTACACCCGAAGTGGCTGCTTTTCTCGATGAGTGGTTCGCACCTTCCGATTTTGTTTGGGGACATACTTCGGGATCGACCGGAACTCCAAAGCCGGTAAGATTACTGAAACGAGATATGGAGGCTTCGGCACGGTTGACCAATGACTTTTTCGATATTACCTGTCGTTCGGTAATGTTGTTATGCCTGTCTCCCGATTATATTGCCGGTAAAATGATGATTGTAAGAGCCTTGTTATCCGGTGCTGATTTGTTGGTCGTAACTCCTTCGTCGTTGCCTTTGACGACAATAGACGAGCCTATCGATTTTGCCGCGATGGTTCCGGCGCAAGTAGTCGAATCTTTGAAAAGTACGATGCAGAAATCAAGACTTTCTCGTATAACGTCTCTGATAATAGGTGGTGCACCTTTATCTCCCGGTACTGAGGTGGAGCTGGAAAAACTTCCTGTCGATATGTATGCTACTTATGGTATGACCGAGACAGTTTCGCATGTCGCATTACGCCGTATCGGTGACTCTTTGTCGTTATATTGTGCGTTGGGTGGTATATCTTTTTCGATAGATGAACGAAATTGTTTAATCATTCACGCTCCGCACTTCTCTGTAAAAGAGTTTGTAACGAACGATGTGGTTGAGTTGGTAGATTCTCGGAATTTTCGATGGATAGGACGGTATGACCATGTGATCAATACGGGAGGGATAAAGGTTTTTCCAGAGTTGATCGAAAAGAAAATAGCAGGTCTGTTTACACGCCGTTTTTTTGTAGCGTCTTGTGACGACCTGAAATGGGGTGAATCGGTTGCTCTCGTTATAGAAGGCGAGGCTTTGTCTCTGGAACAAGAAAAAATATTGCTGGAAAAGATTCGGGCAAAAGTAAATAAATATGAGTTCCCACGTAAAGTATTGTATGTGCAGAAGTTTAAGGAGACGTCTTCGGGAAAAGTTATACGGAATATTTAGTCCTTTTTCTTCGTTGAGAAAGAATTAGAACTATAAAATTTATGATTTTATTTTGATAGTAATAAAAATGTATTTGTATTAACTTGTCTTGCCGAATACTCAAATTATATTTACCTTTATTGCAAATTTAATATATCTCTAACATTTTAATATTTTACCATGAAATTTTTTCAAAATTTAGTATGGGTAGCCTTTTTTTCGTTATCGGGTACAGTGGCCGCTCAAACACCTGTTTATCTTGATGAAACCAAGCCGATGGAAGACCGAATAGAGGATGCTCTGTCGAGAATGACACTCGAAGAAAAAGTGGCATTGTGCCACGCACAATCCAAATTCAGTTCACCGGGAGTGCCTCGTTTGGGATTGCCCGAAAATTGGATGACCGACGGTCCTCATGGAATCCGGGCCGAAGTCATTTGGGACGAATGGGACCAAGCAGGGTGGACGAACGATTCTTGTATGGCATTCCCGGCATTGACTTGTTTGGCAGCGACTTGGAATCCTGAGATGGCTCTGTTGTATGGCAAATCGATAGGCGAGGAAGCGCGATATAGAAATAAGAATGTATTATTGGGACCGGGTGTCAATATCTACCGTACTCCGTTGAATGGTCGTAATTTTGAATATATGGGAGAGGATCCCTATTTAGCTTCGGAGATGGTGGTTCCTTATATCGAAGGGGTACAGTCTAACGGGGTAGCAGCCTGTGTGAAGCATTATGCGTTGAATAATCAGGAATACGATCGGCATGCTGTCAATGTCGAGGTTAGTGACCGGGCTTTATATGAAATTTATCTTCCAGCGTTTAAGGCTGCTGTACAAAAAGGAAAGGCTTGGGCTATTATGGGAGCCTACAATCGTTATAAGAATCAATATTGTTGTCACAACCAATATTTGTTGAACGATATTCTCCGAAAAGAATGGGGATTTGATGGTGTCGTAGTATCGGATTGGGGTGGAGTATTCAATACGATGGAGGCTGCTTATAATGGTTTGGATATGGAGTTCGGGACTTGGACAGATGGTTTGACGAATGGTAAAGGAGATGCGTATAGCAATTACTATTTGGCACAACCGTTTCTTGATTTGTTGAAAAACGGGACGATTCCGGAATCTGTTGTCGATGGCAAAGTTCGAAATATATTGCGTCTGATGTTTCGTACTACGATGAATCGTAACAGACCTTACGGCTCTTTCAAAACCCCGGCTCATGCTTCTGCTGCTCGTAAAATCGCCGAGGAAGGCATTGTGTTGTTACAGAATAAAAACAATGTATTACCCATTCGTTTGTCCGAAACCAAACGCATTTTGGTTGTCGGAGAGAATGCGATAAAGATGATGACGGTGGGTGGCGGAAGCTCTTCGTTGAAAGCACGATATGAGATATCCCCATTGGACGGATTGAAGGCAAGAGTCGGAGAGGCTACTGAGGTAATATATGCTCGTGGATATGTCGGTAACATCGATGGATCTTATAATGGGGTGGTTTCTAAAGTCAATCTTGCTGAATCTCGGTCTGCCGATGAACTGCTCAATGAAGCTGTAAATAAAGCGAAGTCGGCCGATTATGTCGTTTTTGTCGGCGGTTTGAATAAGAATAGCCACCAAGATTGTGAAGGTGGAGATCGCACATCGTATGGGCTTCCTTATGGTCAAGACCGAGTTATCGAGGCTTTGTCTCAGGCCAATCCCCGCACGATAGTCGTATTGATTTCGGGAAACAGTGTGGCGATGCCGTGGATAGATCAGGTCCCTGCCATCGTCGAAGGTTGGTATTGTGGTAGTGAAGCCGGTAACGCATTGGCTTCTATATTGGTGGGCGATGTCAATCCTTCCGGGAAACTCCCGTTCAGTATGTATGCCAAATTGGAAGATTATCATGCTCATTCATTCAATGATTCGATTGTTTATCCGGGGTTGAATCACCAACAAATTTATAAAGACGATATTTTTGTAGGCTATCGTTGGAGCGATCTTCACAAGAAAATACGACCGATGTTCAGTTTCGGTCACGGATTGAGCTACACGACATTTGAATATGGTAAAGCCGAGATCGATAAGAAAGTCGTGCAACAAGGTGAAAGCCTCCGGGTTCGTATCCCTGTAACCAATACAGGCAATAGATCTGGGGCAGAAATCGTTCAGTTGTATGTGAGTGATTTGAAATCGAGTTTGCCCCGTCCGAAGAAAGAATTGAAAGGATTTAAGAAAGTTGATTTGCAACCGGGAGAAAGTCAAATCGTAGAGTTTGAGATAGACGAGTCGAAACTCTCTTATTTCGATGATAAGAAACATGCCTGGGTTGCGGAACCCGGGAAGTTCGAAATATTGATAGGAGCCTCTTCGAGTGATATAAGATCGAAGGTCGCGTTTGAGTTGGAATAATTAATCTGTGTAAAACAAAGCACTCTCGACAAATTTGTCGAGAGTGCTTTGTTTTACTTATTATAGCCCAAGTGGGATATTATCCGAATTTGCTAATTTTTCGTAACCGTTCTTCATCTATAATTTGTATACGTCGGCCATCGACTGTTATGATTTTTTCGTTTGTAAAACTCGATAGGGTGCGTATGGCGTTAGATGTGGTCATGTTCGATAAGTTAGCTAAATCTTCACGAGCCATATAGATGTTGAGTGTAAGTCCATCTTCTTCGACACCGTAATTTTCTTTAAGTACCAATAAGGATTCGGCTAATCGTCCTCGAATATGTTTTTGTGTGAGATTGACTGTGCGGGCATCCGAAATGCCTAAATCGTTGGATAGTTCTTTAATGAAAAACCAAGCCAAGCCGTTATTTTTGCGAATATGTTCTTCTACTAACGGCATGGGCAAGAATCCCACAATAGAATTTTCAATGGCTGCTGCTGCCGTTACATAAGGTTCGCGAGAGAAATATGCCCGATAGCCGAAATATTGAACCGGTCGAATTAATCGAATAATTTGGCTCCTGCCCCCAACTCCGTCTTTGTAAATTTTTACTTTACCTTTTAATAAGCACATTAGTTGTGCGGGATCTTCTCCCTCACTGTAAATAATTTCATTCTTTTTGAAATTCTGAATTTTAAAGTTTTCGGCGATAATGCGTTTTTCTTCATTTTCAAGTAGAGCCCAAAAATCAGACATTTCTTGTTGTAGTATGGATTCTAATGTGCTTTTTTTAACCATTTGCCTTATAACTATGTTTTACAGCACAAAAATATATAAAAAATTGATACATTGTTCCTTAAAAGAGGAAAAACTATAATATTTAATAGTAAATCGGGATTTATATCAATAAAAAATAAGGAGCGAAAAAATCATTTACGCTCCTTATTTGTATAAAGCAAAAGTGTCCTTATAGACTGTTATTTATAAGATAGCGTTCGGCATCCATTGCCGCTTTACAACCCGATGCCGCCGCAGTGATAGCCTGTCTATACCGGGGATCTGCGACATCTCCGGCAGCGAATACACCTTCTATGTTAGTTTCGGTTGTGTGAGGTGCAGTAACTATATATCCGTTTTCATCGAGGGTAATGGAATGTTTGAATATATCTGTATTAGGTTTGTGTCCAATGGCAAGGAAAAATCCATCTATGGGTAAATCGTAACGCTCTTCATGCGCTGTGTCTTTGCCTTTAACCAAATGTACTCCTTCCACTCCGTTTTCTCCGAACAATCCTTCGGCCTGAGTTTCAAATAAGATTTCTATATTAGGATTTTCATTGACACGGCGTTGCATGATATTGGAGGCTCTTAGAAAGTTTTTTCTGACGATTAAGTAAACCTTAGAGGCTAAGTGGGAAAGGTATTCTGCTTCTTCGCAAGCCGTATCGCCTCCACCTACTACCGCGACTATTTTTTTTCGGTAGAAAAATCCATCGCAAGTAGCGCAGGCCGACACTCCCATACCTGCATATTTAACCTCATCTGGGAGTCCTAAATATTTGGCCGAAGCACCAGTAGAAATGATTAAGGCATCGGCTTCTATAATTTTTTCACCGTCTATGGTTATACGATATGGCTTTTGAGAAAAATCGACAGCTGTGGCAATCCCTCGGCGAATGTTTGCCCCGAATCGTTCGGCTTGTTTTTTCAAATCTTCCATCATATCGAATCCTGATATACCTTCGGGATATCCCGGGAAATTTTCTACATCGCTGGTCGTTGTTAGTTGTCCGCCCGGTTGCATGCCTTCATATAGAACCGGTGATAGGTTTGCTCGTGAAGCATAAATAGCTGCCGTATAACCGGCCGGTCCTGAGCCTATAATTAGACAACGTATGCGTTCGTTTTGTTCCATAATTTCTATTTATTTGTGTTATTAGCGTAAATCGATAAGTTCTGCTTTTGAATATTGCTTTTTGTTAAAAACAAATGTCGAGTCTGGAAAGTTTTGGTCGGTAGCATATTTTGATAGGTTGATTATGCTATATGTCCGATCGCTATAATAGAGCTTAAAAGAGCTTGGATTCCATGTAGTTGTGTTGATAATAATTATAATGTGGTCTATATTTGTTCCTTTCTTCTTTGGTGTAAGTTCTGCTATACTTTCTTTGGAACTTTTTGACTTTAATGTTTTGATGTAGAAGTCTTTTTTGTAGTTATTGATGAGTATGTAGGGATTGACTGTTGCGATTTCTTCGGTCGTTGGTTCGGTTAGGTTTACTTCCTCTGTTGCCTTTACGTATGTCCATTGTTGCAAACCATCGTACCATACAGTCATAGATGTTGTATTCCAGTAAAATTTGTTCCCAGATAGTTTTATAGTTCCGTTTTGTTTTTCTACGGGTTCGTTCAGTGCATTAAAAACGGTCAGTGTAAAAGTAGCCGATATACCGTTCGATTGTTGGAATTTACCAACGACTTTATCTAATGCCTGTGTACCGTTTTGTGCATGTAGAGGTTCCATGCTTAATAGTAGAAAAAGTACAGAGCAGCATAGTAGAATGCGATTTGTTTTCATTTCATTAATTCTAATTTGTTTTCGAGAGCCATAATATCCACAATCAGTACTTGTCGAGGTTTACCCCCTTCGCTTGGGCCTACGATACCGGCAGCTTCCAGTTGATCCATCAGTCGTCCCGCTCTATTGTATCCGATGGAGTAGCGTCTTTGTAAAGACGATGTGGAGGCCTGCCCTGAAACGACGATCATTTTAGCGGCTTCCTCGAATAGGGGGTCTCGGTTGATTACATCGTTTCCATTGCTCCCTGCGTCACTGTCGGGATTTTTATATTCTGGAAGTTCATATGGTTCGGGGTATCCTTGTTGTTTGCTGATATACTCACAAATTCGTTTTACTTCGGGAGTATCGATAAACGCACATTGAATACGTTTCAAATCACCTCCTTCGGTAAATAACATATCACCTCGTCCGATGAGCTGGTTTGCTCCGGGAGCATCGAGTATAGTCCGTGAATCGACCATTTGCATAACTCTGAAAGCGATACGTGCCGGGAAATTTGCCTTAATGTTACCGGTGATAACGGTCGTTGAAGGACGTTGTGTTGCTATGATCATGTGAATACCGACAGCTCTCGCTTTTTGTGCTATTCGAGCGATGGGCATTTCGACGTCTCTGCCTGCCATCATAATTAAATCAGCGAACTCATCGATAATCACCACGATATAGGGCATGAATTTGTGTCCGTTATTCGGATTCAGTTTTCTATGGATAAACTCTTCGTTATACTCTTTGATTGTTCTCACATTTGCTTTGGCGAGTAGGGCATATCGATTATCCATTTCGATACAGAGAGAATTTAAAGTGGCGATAACCTTGTCGCTGTCGGTAATTACGGACTTTTCTGCGTCGGGTAATTTAGCCATAAAATGTCTTTCTATAACCGAATAGATACTGAATTCGACCATTTTGGGATCGACTAATACGAATTTTAATTGAGCCGGGTGTTTTTTATAAAGTAAAGATGTGATAATGGCATTCAGCCCGACGGATTTTCCTTGTCCGGTAGCACCAGCCACCAATATGTGAGGCATTTTACAAAGATCTGCTATGCAGACTTCGTTCGTAATACTTTTTCCTAACGCAAGGGGAAGTTCATATTTACATTCTTGAAATTTTTTGGAAGCTAGAACAGAATACATAGAGACCATTTTAGGATCTTTGTTCGGTACTTCGATACCGACGGTTCCTTTGCCGGGAATAGGGGCTATAATGCGAATCCCTAACGCCGACAGGCTGAGGGCAATATCGTTTTCCAAACTTTTTATCCGGGCTATTCTTACTCCGGGTGCTGGTTTTATTTCATAAAGAGTAACGGTAGGACCCACAGTCGCCGTAATGGAACTGATTTCTATATTGTAATTTTTGAGGGTTTCGGTGATCAGTTTTTTGTTGGCAGACTGTTCTTCCATGTTGATCTCCACCTCGCTGTTTTCCCGTTTGTCCAGTAAATCGAATGTCGGTCTTTTATAATGCGAGAGGTCTTTCGTAGGATCATAATCTTCCATAGGAGCTTGTGTGGCTAATACTTCGGTCTCAGCCGTCTCGATGACAAAGTCGGGGTCACCGGTCTCGATGGTAACTCGTTTAGTCTCCTCTTCGATAGGAAGAATATTTTCTTGTATATCTTCGAGTGTAGGGATTTCTTCGGTAGGGTCATCGGGATATTCGGGCAATGTATTTACAATATCGTTTTCCGATGAGGGTATGTTTTCAGTGTTTTGGATTTCGTTAGATTCAGTTTCCCTATTGTCATTTTCGTTATCTGTTTCTGGATTATCCGTCCTGTTTTTTATTGCTTGGATCGCCTTCCCTGTGAGGTTGACGGACGATACTCGTCGAATATATTCGATGGTTTTATAACTTAGATGGACGAGCAATATGATAACGAGAGCTATAATGAACAGAGCCGTTCCCCATGGTCCTATCCATGCATTGAGCCATAAAGTCGCATAATACCCGTGATATCCCCCTAAATATAGGAAGGTGTTGTTATAACTGTGCATGAAAATGAATCCGAAAAAGAGAGACAAAACTATTATCGACAAGGCACAGCTAATCGTAAATCGTATCATTCGAGTATGGGCGACTTTCATGAATCGACGGCCTACGACATATAACCATAGAGAAACGATGAAAGCAGATATACCCATCCAACGATTTATCATGAGGTTGGATAAGTATGCCCCGAATGCACCCGTCCAATTTTGAATCTCGTTTCCAATGGAAGAAAGTTCTCCTACCGATAGATTCTCAACTTTACTTTGGTCGATGCTTCCTGTAAAAAAGAATGAGATGAAAGAGATAGTCAAATAGAGGGAGAATATGACTAAAATGACACCTAAAATGAAATTTACACGTTCATTTTTAAATATGTTTTTACGTATTTCTCTTTCATTCTGAGCTGTATCGTTTCCCTCTTCGGGTTGGGCTTGTTTTATTTTATTTTCTTCTAAGTCTGTTGTAGGCATATTATGAGAATACTTCGCTTTGGATTTTAGATTAGATACAAATGTACAAAAAATACTTATTCTCAACAATATTATGAGTTTTTCCAAAAGTAAGATGTGAATAAAATGAGGACTGTAAACAGTTCAAGCCGGCCGATGAGCATGATGATTGACAAAGTCCATTTTCCTAAATCGGGGATAAAAGCATAGTTACCTGCCGGACCGGTTGAACCGGCCCCGGGACCGATATTGCTGAGGCAGGAAAGTGTCGAACCGAATGATTCTTCCATAGACAACCCCAATGCCGATAGGATAATAGACCCTGCTATAAGTACCATGACATATACTAAGATAAATGCTAATATTTTGGATACTATTTCGTGAGATATGGCTTTCCCATTTACGCGTACAGGTAATATAGCATTGGGGTGTATGACTCTGTAAAGTTCATTTTTTGTATTTTTGGCGAGGACCACCAGCCTGTCTATTTTTGCTCCTCCACAAGTGGAGCCGGCACAAGCTCCGAAGAACATGAGTAGTAAAAATATAGTTGTAAAAAATGGGCCCCAAGCGACATAGTCATCTCCGGTGTATCCGGTTGACGTAACAATTGTTACAACCAAGAATAGCGATCTTCGAAAAGTATCTTCGAAGGATCCGTTTTGGTCGGTTATGTATAGTCCTGTAATGACTAATAAAGTGGCCCCTAATACAATTGCCGTGTACCATTTGGTTTCTTCATTGTGTAATAGTTTTTTGAAATCTCCGGTTACGGCTCTATACACCAAAGCAAAATTTATACCTGCGATAAATGTGAATATAGTCATGACATATTCTGTGTAAGAGGAGTTCCAAAAATTTATACCGGCTTGTTTGGTCGAAAATCCACCTGTTGCCATGACGCAAAATGCTTGACAGATAGCATCGAAAAGATTCATGGGACCCAACCACAATAGGAGACAGAGGATAATGGTGAGTATGATATATACACTCCATAATTTTTTTGCTGTTTCTCCGATTTTTGGTTTCAATTTTTCAGTTGTTATACCGGTTACTTCGGAATTAAATAAAAGTAATCCACCCTGATGGTTGAGCATGGGCAGTATGGCGATTGTTAACAAGATGATACCCATTCCTCCGATAAAATGCATGAAACTGCGCCAAAAGAGAATACCATGTGGAAGAACGTCTACGTTTTCTATAATGGAAGCTCCTGTCGTTGTTAGACCGGATACCGTTTCGAAAATAGCATCTGTAATACTCAAATGATTGGGCATTAAGCAAAATGGGAGCATCCCGAAAGCCGAGAAGAAAAGCCATATAGAAGTTACCAGTAAATAACTTTCACGCTTTCCTACGTCGTTACGGGAATTTCTAAAAATGTAGAATAATATACCACCTACGATTGCAGTTATTGATGCCGATTTAATAAAGGCCGGCGCATCTCCTTCTCCATAAATAAGAGCTACGACAAACGGAACGAGCATGAATATAGATTCCATGCATAGTAATATTCCGATGAATTTCAGTATGACATGAAAGTTAATTTTGGGCATGATATTCCTAATTGAAAAGCTTCTCTATTTTATGTAATGCTGTGTCGAGACAGAAAATAACGACGTGATCATTCGGTTGTATCCATGTGTTTCCGGTTACGACCATGCCGTGTCCATTACGAACCAATCCACCGATTGTTAAATCGGACGGGAGTTTTAGGTCTTTTACTGCGGCTTTGGTAATTTTAGAATTTTCTTTTGCGACCAATTCTACGACTTCGGCATCGGATAATGCGAGGCATTTAGCATTTGAGGAGTCTTCGTCGAGCAACAATTGGAAGATACGGCTGGCTGCTAGTAATTTTTTATTGATGATATTTCCTATATTTAGCCGTTCGGCAGTAGAGATGAACTGGATATTTTCGACTTCTGCAATAGTCTTTTTTACCCCTAATTCTTTGGCGGTTAAACAGGCTAATATATTTGTCTCGGAACTATCGGTTAATGCTATGAATGCATCCATGTCACGGATTCCTTCTTCTTTCAAAAGATCCACATTGCGTCCGTCTCCTTGAATAATGATTATATCGTTCATGTATTCGGCTAATTTATAACTCTTTTGCTTGTCGCATTCGATGAGTTTTATTGCCATATTATCAGGCGCGTAACTCGATATGCGTATAGCGATACGGCTGCCTCCCATGATCATTATTTTGTGAATTTCTGCTTCTGTTTCACCTGAGAGTTTTTGAATTTCTTGTATATGATTAGGAGTCGTGGTAAAGTATGCGATGTCTCCTATTTTTATTTCGTCGTTTCCTCTTGGAATAATAGTTTCATGTATACGTTTGATGGCCGCGATGTGAAATTGGCTTTCGGCTGTTGTGAGTTCATAGAGTTTTTTATTCAGAATTTTAGCGTTGTCGTGTAATTTTACACTTAGTACGATTAATTCTCCATTACAAAGTTCAAACCAGTTGCGTGTCCAAGTGTGTTTTAATGCGGTTATTACTTCTTCTGCGGCCAGTTTTTCGGGATATATCAGTTCATTTACTCCCAGATTTTCAAAGAAGGCTTTATTTTCAGGTAAAAGGTATTCGTAGTTGTCTACTCTTGCCAGAGTTTTTTTTGCGCCTAGTTTCGATGCCATTGTACATGCCATGATATTACGAGACTCGAAGGGCATGACAGCAATAAATAAATCGGCTTTATATACTTGGGCTTGTTTTAATGTTTGGAATGCAGTAGGGTTCCCGATGACAGTCATTAAATTATAATTGGCATCGAGTTCTCGTAGTTTCTCTTCATCATTGTCGATTAGAATAATATCCTGTTCTTCTCGGGATAACAGTTTTGCTAAATGTGTTCCAACCTCTCCGGCTCCAGCAATGATTATTTTCATAATTATTAGTTCTCTTTTATTTCTATGATTTACCAATTACCAATAATTACCGAGTGAATATTTTCTTCATCTATACCACATAGTTGGTGTAGTTCTTTAACTGTCCCCTGTGCTATGAATTTATCGGGGATTCCTATTCGTTTTATATGGGGTGTATATCCATTGTCGGACATGAATTCTAATACAGCACTTCCGAAGCCTCCTGTTATGCATCCATCTTCTACGGTTATGATTCGTTTGTATTTTTGGGCTACTTCGTGAAGAATTTCTTCGTCAATGGGTTTGACAAAAATCATATCGTAGAGAGCTGCTTTTACACCTGTCTTTCGGGCCCGCTCTACGGCTTGTCGTGCCGCGACACCCGCAGTCCCGATACTCAGTACGGCTATCTCATTTCCGTCATAGAGCTTGCGACCTTTCCCGATAGGAATTTCGTGCATAGGGCATTCCCAATCGACATGACTTCCGCAACCGCGAGGATAGCGAATGGCAAACGGCCCGCGGTCGGATAGTTGTGCTGTGTACATGAGATGTCGCAGATAATGTTCGTCCATAGGTGCAGCAATAGTCATATTGGGTATGCAACGCAAATAGCACATATCGAATGCACCGTGATGGGTAACCCCGTCTTCTCCCACGAGTCCAGCGCGGTCGATACAAAATGTTACCGGTAAGTTTTGTATGGCGACATCGTGAATGACTTCGTCGAATCCTCTTTGGAGAAAAGTCGAATAGATACTGCAAAATGGTTGTAATCCTTCTTTGGCCAAACCAGCGGCAAAGGTGACGGCATGTTCTTCGGAGATACCGACATCAAAAGACCTTTCGGGAAATTTCTCCATCATGAAACATGTAGAACTTCCCGTTGGCATTGCAGGTGTGATAACTGTTATTTTATCGTTTTTTTTAGCCAATTCGACAAGCGTGAGTCCGAATACATCTTGAAATTTGGGAGGTTTTTGCTCTTCTGTTACGGTAATTCTATCGCCCGTTTCTGGATTAAAACAGCCCGGAGCGTGCCAAATAGTCGGTTCTTTTTCGGCCGGAGCATATCCTTTCCCTTTGATCGTACGTAGGTGAAGTATTTTCGGACCGGTCATATCTTTTATATCGTTGAGTTTATTGACGATATTAACCACATTGTGCCCGTCTATGGGACCGAAATATCGTATATTTAAACCTTCGAAAATGTTTTGTTGCTTGGTTAGCAAAGCTTTTAGGCTATTGTTGAAACGTAAAATGGCCCCCCTGTGTTCATCGTCTATCAGATTTAGCTTACGTAGGGTACGATAAGCATCGTATCTGAGTTTATTATAGCTTTTCGATGTAGTGATGTTTACTAGATATTCGTTTAGCCCTCCGACATTATGGTCGATTGCCATATCGTTGTCGTTCAGTATGATGAGCAAGTTATTGGGACTGATGGATGCGTTATTCAATCCTTCGAAAGCTAATCCTCCGGCAATGGAGGCATCTCCGATGACAGCAATGACTTTTCTTTCTTTTTGTTCGTGTTTCAGTTGTGTAGCAATGGCCATGCCTAATGCTGCTGATATAGAATTAGATGCATGTCCGGCAATGAAAGCGTCGTATTCGCTTTCGGCTGGGTTTGGAAATCCACTCAATCCGTTGAGTTTACGACAAGTATAAAACCTGTCTCGTCTTTCAGTTAAAATCTTATGCCCGTAGGCTTGATGTCCCACGTCCCAAACTATGCGGTCGTATGGAGTGTCGAATACATAGTGTAAGGCCACGGTCAATTCCACGGCCCCCATGCTAGACCCAAAATGTCCCGGATTATGGGCGAGAGTATTGATAATGAAATGCCTGATTTCGTCACACACTTGGGGTAGCTCGCTAACCTGTAATCTTCGTAAATCGGCGGGTGTGTTTATTTGTTTCAGTAGTTCTGTATTGTCGGGGTTCATTTTTAGTCTCTTTTACGTAAATACAATGGTACTATTTACCTTTACTCTCTTGCTTCCATCGTTTGTAGAGTGGAACGAATACAATGATTCCCGAAGCAATGATAGCGAACAGAGCTTGCCCGTCGATGCCTCTTCCCCTAATTAGAAGAACGCATAAGAATGCCCATAATAAGGCTATGCATGAAATACGGAACGTATTATATTTTCTCATGTTAATCCATAGGTTTGTTAGTGCGCTTATATATACGCCTAAGTTAACCTACAAATATAAATATTCTTTTGCAATCCATGAAAATATTGTATCAATTTCATTTTATAAAGTTAGTAAGGCAGGGCGTGCGTGAAATGAAAAAGGCTTGTGTTAAGCAAGCCTTTTTCATGATTTTGAGCTATTCTATGTTTTTTCTCACTTGGGTGAGGTATTCTTTCATTTTTATGGAATCTTTACGCTCGATAATATCGAGGAGAGACGATAACTGCTTCTGTATTCCCCGCACTTGGTCGGGAGTATTGGGATTGAAAAGAATTTCGGTTAGCAGGTAGTCGTCTTCCGAAAGTAGCCCTCTTGCTATGTCCATGTGTTTTTTGAATGTCGTGCCGGGAGCCTCTTGATGTTTCATAATCGAGGCGAACACCAACGTCGAAGTGAATGGAACCGAGAGCGAATAAGCTATGGTTTCGTCATGCTCTTTAAAACTGTATTCGAATATATTCAATCTCAGGCGCTGGTAAATATCTTTGAAAAAGATTTTGCCCATGTGGTCGCCTTCGGTAATGATGATTGTATTTTGTGTACTTAGGTCGCTCAAATTAGCGAATGTTGGTCCGAACATAGGGTGTGTCGATACGAATGGGTGTCGGGCTTGGGCATAAAATTCGGGTAATCCGGTCTTGACCGAAGCAATATCCGATAGGATTGTGTGAGCCGGTAAATAGGGAAGAACGGTTTGAAACGCTTCTATCGTATATTTTACGGTTGCCGCATTGATGACTAAGTCGGGCGTAAAATCTTGTATTTCTTCTGGCCGGGTCATTCGCAAAGTATTGAATGCGAATCTCAGTCGATAAGGGTCTATGTCGTATAGGGCGATTTCATGGTCGAAACTGAGTACATCGGCAAAGAAAGAGCCCATTTTTCCGGCTCCGAGAATTACTATTTTCATTGTTTTTATTTATTAATAATATCCATTTGTTGATGTACCGATTCTTCGTGAATGGCTTGCATCACTTCTTTCATGAATTCTCCGCTCATTCCCAACTCAACGGCTTGTGCCATGCGTTTTTGTAGGATTTCGTCATAGCGGTTAGTTTGCAGCACGGGCATACTGTGCTCTTTTTTATATTGCCCGATTTCTCTGGATATGCGCATGCGTTTGGCTAACAGTTCGAGCAGTTGATTGTCGAGGTTGTCTATTTGGTGACGTAGTTCCGATAGGTTTTCTGTCGTCTGTGTGGTCTCTCGTATTACCAACATGTTGAGTATATAGTCCAGAGCGTCGGGGGTCACTTGCTGATTTTTATCGCTCCATGCACAATCGGGGTCGCAATGGGATTCAACGATTAGTCCGTCGAATCCCAGATCCATCGCTTGTTGGCTCAATGGTGCTACAAGTTCGCGTTTACCGCCGATGTGGCTAGGGTCGCAAAAAATAGGAAGATTGGGGAGACGGCGACGTAGTTCGATGGGAATGTGCCATTGAGGCATATTGCGGTACAACTGTTTGTCGTAGCTGCTAAAACCCCGGTGTATGACTGCCAGTCGGTGGAGACCAGCGTTATAAATGCGTTCGACGGCTCCTATCCATAGTTCTAGGTCGGGATTTACCGGATTCTTGATGAGTACCGGAATGTCTACACCTTTCAGTGCGTTGGCTATTTCTTGAACCGCAAAGGGATTGGCGGTCGTGCGTGCTCCGATCCATAAAATGTCGATACCATGTTTTAATGCTTCGAATACGTGCCGTTCAGTGGCAACCTCTGTTGCCGTGTACATACCGGTTTCTTCTTTGACGTGTTTTAACCAAGCAAGGCCTTCTACGCCTATACCTTCGAATCCGCCCGGTTTGGTACGAGGCTTCCATATACCTGCACGAAATATTTTAATGCCGCGCTCGGCGAGGCTTTTCGCTGTGGTCATTACTTGCTCTTCGGTTTCGGCGCTACATGGGCCGGCTATGATAATAGGGCGTTTAGAGTCTATTCCGGGAAGTAAAATTGATTGTAAATCTTCCATAATGGTATTGTTATTTATTTGATTTGATTTTTTCTATACGGTGTAACGCTTCTTGCATCTTTTTTTCGGGGGCGCAAAGCGAAATGCGAATATATCTGTTCCCTCGACTTCCGAAAATGAATCCCGGGGTAATGAAGACGTGCGCGTTGTATAATATTTCGTCGGCTAACGATTCGGCATCTGTTGCACTATCGGGAATTTTTCCCCATACGAACAATCCTGCTTGTGACGGATCATAACTGCAACCGAGAGCTTTCATGATTTTTTCTGCGATATCACGTCGGTTACGGTACACTTCGTTTAATTGGTCATACCATTCTTGACTGCATGACAATGCTTTTGTCGCAGCCATTTGTAGCGGACGGAACATTCCTGAATCGATATTACTTTTCACTTTCAAAATCCATTCGATAAATTGAGGGTTGGAAGCAAGCATACCGATTCGCCAACCGGACATATTGTGAGATTTGCTTAAAGAATTCATTTCGATACAAATGTCCTTAGACCCGGGGACAGCTAGTATACTCATCGGATTGTCGTTGAGAATGAAACTGTACGGGTTGTCGTTCACGATGATTATGTTGTGACGCTTCCCGAAATCCACCAGCTTGGTAAACAATTCCATAGATGCTTTGGCTCCCGTAGGCATATTGGGATAGTTGACCCACATTAACTTTATACGATCGAGCGGTAACGATTCTAATTGCTTGAAGTCGGGTTGCCAATGGTTATTTTCGTCGAGGTCGTAGGTGAAAATTTCGGCTTCGGCCAGTCGGCTGACGGAACTGTATGTGGGGTATCCCGGATTGGGAACCAATACCCCGTCTCCGGCATTGAGAAATGCCAGACTGATGTGCAATATACCCTCTTTGGACCCTATAAGGGGTTGTATTTCTTTTTGAGGATCGAGTGTTACATTGTACCATCTGTTATACCAATCGGCGAAGGCTCGGCGTAGTTCGGGTAGGCCTATGTAAGGTTGGTATCCGTGAACATCAGATTTCCGGCTCTCCGTACACAGGGTTTCAATCGTTTCGGGGTGGGGAGGCCTGTCAGGCCCGCCTATGCCCAGACTGATAATATCCAAACCGCGGGCATTTAGTTCGGCTATTTCTTTCAACTTTTTTGAGAAGTAGTATTCGCTTATGTTATTTACCCGATTAGCGGGTCTGATATTAAAGGGGTTGATTGAATTCTGCATATTCTCCAAGTATTTTAAAGTCTTTTGTTAGAGGTCTTATTGCTTCGAGGGATTGTTTGTATCGAGTGAAATTATCAAATGTAAGGTCTATATAAAATCGGTATTCCCATTCTTTCCCGATAATGGGCATGGACTGTATTTTGGACAAATTGATGTCATAGAAAGAAAGTATGGTGAGTACTTTTGATAAACTGCCTTGTGTATGTGGCAAACTGAAAACAAGTGAAGCTTTGTTTATGCGTTTGCCTGCTATTAAAATTTCACGGTGAGAAGGATCGGCAAGAATTAGAAAACGAGTGAAATTTCGTTTATTGGTTTCGATACCTTCTGCCAAGATATTCATGTTATAGATTTCGGCAGCCAGTTTACCGCAAATGGCAGCATGTCCCGAAAGATGACGGTGTGAAATTTCTTGGGCACTACCGGCCGTATCGTCTTTTTCTACGACTTTCATTTTAGGGTGAGCTTGTAAAAAATCACCGCATTGCATTAATGCCATGGGGTGAGAGTTCACTTCGAGGAGATCGTCCATAGTTTCTCCCGGTAGTGCGGCCAGTACGTGAGAAATACGTAATTTATATTCTCCTATGATACTTAATTCACTTTTTCGTAATAGTTCGTGATTCTGTAAAATGCTGCCTGCAATGGTGTTTTCAATGGCAATGATACCCAATAAAGAACGGTCGTTATTCATGCGGTCGAACATTTCGGGAAATGTCGAGCAGGGAACCGTTTCTATTTCTTCTTCCCCGAAATAAGATCGGGCGGCGGCCTCGTGGTAGCAACCGGCTATGCCTTGTATGGTGACTTTTTTATTCATAAGCAAGATAAATAAAAAATCCCGTTCGTATTGAACGGGATTTTATCATAAGTTTCTTAATTGTTTTCTATTTCTTTTTTTTGCATAAAACCCCGTTTCTATTTTTCTCCAAAATAAAAATAAAAGTAAAAGTAATATGCAAAATCAAAATTCTTCATTGCCTGTCAAATATGAGTTTGATGTTGCAAATGTAATGAAATCATTTTTGAATCCAAACAAATAGTTATATATTTTTGAATAAAACGAGATTTTTTTTATCGCATCGTTTTGTATATGGTATTTGAAACTTGCTTTGTATGTGACGAATAGGAGAAAATTTTGCATAACGGCGATGTCTACGGATTTTTTCGCTATCTTTGTCGTGAATGTAAAGGTAAGTTGAGCCGGGCATGACTAAATAAATTGGTTTCCATCTTCGGTTATACTATCTTTGAAGTACAAATAATTATGTATTTATGGAAACTTCGGAATTAACACTTTTTTCTGCAATGTGTGAGTCTTTTTGTACGGCAGTGGAGAAGGCTCGTGCAGAGGCGATGTCCTTGACCGATATGTATGTGCAGGTGAAATACGACGAACAGTTGTTTTCGGTATTTGATGATACTGAAAGTATATTGGTGCAATCGGTAATTGATGGATTGGACGAGTGGCGAGATTCCAGTGGAGAACGTTCGGATGCTGCGATAATTGCTTTTCTGAGGAAGGTGTTGAGTCATGAAGATGTGAATCATGCTTTGCATTCGCTGGATATTATACCTCCCTTTTCTGTCGTGTTGGTAGATAATGAGATGGAGCCCGTTGCCGATTTGATTACATTGGACGATGAGAATATCTATTTGCACGATGATTTTTGGGAAAAAATGGATAAAGAGCTTGACGATTTTTTTGAACAATTGATGTCCGATACGAAGTAAGGTTGGGTATTGGAGTTCAAAGGAGGCTGCTCTTGCGGAGTGGAAAGTCTTTTCACGATATAGGTAGAAAGAAAAAAATTAATAATAATTTGATTATCGAAAGATAAGCACTAATTTTGCGCTCTCAAATTTGCACGCTTTTTGTGGAAAGTTGAGAATAAATTTGTGAGTCTAATTTAATAAAATCATAAGAATGAACGTTTCGCATCAAAACACTGACAACCTGAATGCCGTGATTTCGATTGAAATTTCAAAGGCTGACTATCAGGAAAAAGTAGACAAATCTCTTCGTGCTTATGGGCAAAAAGCGAATATTCCCGGATTCAGAAAAGGGAAAGTTCCTTTTAGTATGCTCATGAAGATGTTTGGAAAATCGGTTCGAGTTGAAGAAATTAATCGTTTGGTTTCCGAGTCTCTGTACAATTATATTCGTGATAATAAGCTCAATATCTTGGGCGAGCCGATGACCGCAGAAGATATGACTGTCGATTTGGATACACAAGACGATTTCACGTTCCGTTTTGATGTGGCATTAGCCCCCGAATTGAATGTAAAGGTCGATAAAAAAATAAAAGTACCTTACTATACGATTACTGTCGATGATGACATGGTAAAACGTCAGAATGAATCCTTTTTGTCACGTTTCGGTAAACAGATTTCGGTAGATGAGTCTACCGATGAAAGAGACCTTATCAAAGGTTCGATGGTAGAAATGGTAAAAAAAGGGACTCCGGTAGAAGGGGGAATTACGGTCGAAAGTACCATCGTTTCTCCTGCATATTTCAAGAATGACAAGGAAAAAGCTAAATTTGCCGGTGTGAAGAAAGGTGACAAAGTGATGTTCAATCCTTCGAAAAGTTGTGATGCTTCGGTCGCAGAACTGGCCTCTATGTTGAATATCGATAAGGAAAAAGCTGCCAATGTGACATCGAATTTCGAGATGACAGTGACAGATATCACACATTTGCAACCTGCCGAATTGAATCAAGAATTATTTGACAATGTATTCGGTAAAGATGTTGTAAAAACAGAAGAGGAATATTTTGCTAAACTTCGTGAAATGATAGCGCATCAATTGGTTCCTGAAAGCGATTATAAATTTTCGATTGATGCACGTGCTGCGATAGAAAAGGCAGTAGGTGAATTTGATTTGCCCGATGCATTTTTGAAACGTTGGTTGTTGGCTACCGATAAAAATCGTAAAGCTGAAAATATCGATGAGGATTTTGCGAAGATGGTTCCCGATTTGAAATGGCAGTTGATTAAAGAACAAATCGTAAAACAATTCGATATTCATGTCGATGATGCCGATTTGTTGGCTTTGGCAAAACGGGTAGCGGCAAGTCAGTTCGCACAATATGGTATGACAGGTGTTCCCGATGATGTTCTCGAACGTTATGCTAGGGAAATGTTATCGAGCAAAGAGTCTCGTTCGCGTCTTATTGACCAAGCTACGGAGCAGAAGATTCAAACTGCCATTAAGGAGTCTGTAACGCTTACGGACAAAGAAGTGACGATGGATAAATTCCAGAAAATGTTTGAAGTTGCCGAGTAATAAAATCGATATAATTATCGATAGCCCCGAGACGTAATGGCTTCGGGGCTTTTCATTGTTTGAAATCTTCCAATATAGTTAATTGATGCTTGTAGTTCGGTTGATGTATTATTTTTTGTGAAGATATTGGCAAAAAAGACCGGGCAGCAGAATTTTATTTGGGGTATAATTGTTTTTATTTATATCTTTGACTAAAAATAGGGATTAAAAAACAATCTAAAAACGATATAATTATGACTAATGATTTTAGAAAATATGCGGTAAAACATTTGGGTATGAATGGACTTGCCCTTGATCAATATGCGCAGTTTACCAGTAGCTATCTTTCCCCTTCTATTATGGAGGAGCGCCAACTGAATGTAACCCAGATGGACGTGTTTTCGCGTTTAATGATGGACCGTATAATCTTTTTGGGAACTCCTATCGATGATTATACATCGAATGTTATAGAAGCACAGTTGCTTTATCTCGATTCTGCCGACCCGGGTAAAGATATATCTATTTATTTCAATACTCCCGGAGGGTCGGTATATGCCGGGTTGGGTATCTACGATACCATGCAGTTCATAAGCAGTGATATTTCTACGATCTGTACAGGTATGGCCGCCTCGATGGGCGCTGTATTGTTGGTTGCAGGGACAAAGGGAAAACGTTTTGCTTTGAAACATTCCCGGGTTATGATACATCAACCGATGGGAGGCGCACAAGGTCAGGCTTCGGATATAGAGATTACGGCAAGGGAGATACAGAAACTTAAAAAAGAACTCTATACCATTATAGCCGATCATTCGGGAAACTCGTATGAGCGTGTGGAGAAAGATTCCGATCGTGATTATTGGATGACTGCTCTTGAAGCCAAAGAATACGGTATGATTGACGACGTATTGGTAAAATCTATGAAATAATATTCTAGGAATGGCTAAGGGCGAAAAGTGTAGTTTTTGCGGAAGAGGAGAAAATGAGGTAAGATTATTAATGCCGGGGCGGGACGGTTGTATTTGCGACGAGTGTGCCGAGCAAGCCTATCTCCTTTCCGAAGAATATTTGCATAAAAAGAAAAAAGCGAGTTCCAAATGGACCGTATCCCGAGAGGATTTACCTAAACCGGAAGAGATAAAAACATTTCTCGATCAGTATGTTATCGGGCAGGACGATGCCAAGCGTTATTTGTCGGTTTCGGTCTATAACCATTATAAACGTGTTTTGCAGGTAGCCGATAATGATGATGTTGAGATTGAGAAATCGAATATTATTATGGTCGGCCCTACCGGAACCGGAAAGACCTTATTGGCGAAGACGATTGCTCGTTTATTGAAAGTTCCGTTTACGATTGTCGATGCTACTGTCTTGACCGAGGCCGGTTATGTGGGTGAGGATATCGAAAGCATTTTGACCCGTTTGCTGCAAGTTGCCGATTATGATGTCGAGGCGGCTGAGCGAGGTATTGTGTTTATCGACGAGATCGACAAAATTGCTCGTAAAAGCGATAATCCTTCGATTACCCGTGATGTCAGCGGTGAGGGCGTACAGCAAGGTTTGTTGAAATTATTGGAGGGTTCTATCGTAAATGTTCCGCCGCAAGGCGGGCGTAAACACCCCGAGCAGAAAATGATACCAGTGAATACAAAGAATATTTTGTATATTTGTGGCGGGGCTTTTGACGGAATAGAACGTAAAATCGCCATGAGGTTGAACACCCATGTCGTAGGTTATAATGGAGGTGGTAGCAATGGTCGTATAGATCGGGAAAATCTGTTACAGTATATTGCGCCCCAAGATTTGAAATCGTTTGGTCTTATTCCTGAAATTATAGGACGATTGCCCATTTTAACCTATTTGCAACCTTTGGACAAGGCCGCGCTACGGAGAATTCTGGTAGAGCCTAAGAATTCGATTATCAAACAATATATCAAACTTTTCGAAATGGACGGAGTGAAACTTTCGTTTGATGAGGATATGCTTGATTATGTTGTCGAAAAGGCCGTAGAGTTCAAGTTGGGAGCCCGAGGATTGCGCTCTATTGTCGAAACGATTATGATGGATGCTATGTATGAAACGCCTTCTTCGACAAAAAAGAAATTGCATATAACACGTAGCTATGCAGAAAAGAAGTTAGAAAAAGCAAAACTATTGGCAGTATAAGAAAAAACAGCAAGAAAAAATTTGGTAATTAAGAGGAGTTGTTTATAAATTTGTTTGACCGATAAAGGTCGGCGAATATACATAACGAGAAAGAGAGTAACCGTATGGCAAAAGAAGTAAATTTGACTGAGGAACTGAAAAGGAATTTCGGATTCGATACATTTAAGGGAAATCAGGAAGCGATTATCAGAAATTTGCTTGCCGGGAATGATACATTTGTATTGATGCCTACCGGAGGAGGGAAGTCGCTTTGTTATCAATTGCCGTCGTTGATTCTTGACGGTACTGCGATAGTTATTTCGCCTTTGATTGCATTGATGAAGAATCAGGTCGATGCTATGCGGAATTTCAGTGCCGAAGATGGTGTCGCTCATTTCATAAACTCCTCTTTGAACAAAACTGCGATAGACCAAGTAAAAACCGATATTTTATCGGGGAAAACCAAATTGTTATATGTTGCTCCTGAATCCTTGACGAAGGAAGAAAACATTGATTTTCTTAAACAGGTGAATGTGTCGTTTTATGCGGTAGATGAAGCCCATTGTATTTCGGAATGGGGACATGATTTCCGTCCTGAATATCGACGTATCCGACCTATTATTAATGAGATTGGCGTACGTCCTGTAATAGCTCTTACCGCGACTGCGACTCCGAAAGTCCAGCATGATATACAGAAGAATCTGGGCATGTTGGAAGCTACTGTATTTAAGTCGTCGTTTAATCGTCCTAATCTTTATTATGAGGTTCGCCCGAAAACAGCGAATATCGATAAAGACATTATTAAATATATAAAATCGCAGGAGGGTAAATCGGGTATAATCTATTGTTTGAGTCGAAAGAAAGTAGAAGAACTGGCAGAATTGTTACAGGTAAACGGAATTCGTGCGCTGCCATATCATGCCGGAATGGACTCTGCGACTAGGACTCAGAATCAAGATGCATTCTTGTTGGAGAAAATAGATGTTATCGTTGCCACGATAGCCTTTGGTATGGGGATTGATAAGCCCGATGTCAGGTATGTCATACATTACGATATACCCAAAAGTCTGGAAGGCTATTATCAAGAGACGGGACGAGCCGGTCGAGATGGAGGAGAAGGTCAGTGTATAACTTTTTATATCAATAAAGATTTACAGAAACTCGAAAAATTCATGCAGGGAAAACCCATTGCCGAGCAAGAGATTGGTAAACAGCTTTTGTTAGAAACTGCTGCTTATGCCGAATCTTCTCTTTGTCGTCGCAAGATTTTACTGCATTATTTTGGAGAAGAGTATGAGGAAGATAATTGTGGAAATTGTGATAATTGCCTAAATCCTAAAAAGCAAGTGGAAGCAAAAGATCAACTTTGTGCGGTTCTTGAAACTATTATTGCACTGAAAGAAAAATTTAAAGCCGAATATGTGATAGATGTCTTGTTAGGTAAAGAAACGAGCCAAATACTTTCGTATCAACATGAAGATTTAGAGGTGTTTGGAAGCGGACAGGGTGAAGATGAGCGCACGTGGAACGCCGTCATTCGACAAGCATTGATAGCCGGCTACATAGGTAAAGATATTGAGAATTATGGACTATTGAAGGTAACGAAGGCTGGGCATGCGTTTTTGAAGAATCCGGTTTCGTTTAAGATTGTCAAAGATGTCGATTTTGACGAGGTGGAGGAAGAAGTGCCCATGAAAGGTGGAGCTTCTTGTGCGGTCGATCCCGAGTTATATTCTATTTTGAAAGATTTGCGAAAGAAAATCGCTAAACGATTGGAACTTCCTCCGTATGTGATTTTTCAAGACCCTTCATTAGAAGCTATGGCGACAACCTATCCGATTACAATTGAGGAGTTACAAAATATTCCGGGGGTAGGAGCAGGTAAAGCGAAACGTTACGGAGAAGAATTCGTTAAAGTCATCAAAGCTCATGTGGAAGAAAATGAAATTGAGCGTCCCGAAGATTTAAGGGTGCGTACGGTTGCCAATAAGTCGAAATTGAAAGTATCCATTATTCAGGCCATCGACAGGAAAATTGCACTTGATGAATTGGCCGAGTCGAAGGGCCTTGAATTTGGAGAGTTGCTCGACGAGATAGAGGCGATTGTTTATTCGGGAACGAAAATCAATATCGACTATTTCCTGCACGAGATTATGGATGACGAGCATATCGACGATATTTTTGACTACTTCAAGGAGAGTGAAAGCGATAGTCTCGAAGATGCCATTGAGGAGTTTGGTATGGAGTATAGCGAAGAAGAAATTCGTTTGATACGTATCAAGTTCCTTTCAGAGATGGGAAATTAAAAGCCGAGAAATAATAGTGAAAAAGCGACATTCCGATAATCGGTTGTCGCTTTTTTATTTTAGCTTTTGGGGTGATAAATAATTTAAAAATCTTCATGTATAGATAATAGCTTGCCGAAAAATAATTATCTTTGCATGCAATAAAATTCTAATGAACCCCATTATGTCATTTGTTGCAGAAAAAGTGGTGATGGACGGATTAACTTTTGACGATGTTTTGTTAATCCCCGCTTACTCCGAAGTCCTTCCTCGTAATGTCGAGTTGTCGACGCAGTTTTCACGCAATATCCGATTAAATATTCCATTAGTTTCGGCAGCCATGGATACGGTAACCGAGGCGCAATTGGCTATTGCTATCGCTCGTGAAGGAGGAATTGGAGTCATTCATAAAAATATGAGTATCGAGGCTCAGGCCCGTCAAGTTCATGCTGTTAAACGAGCTGAGAATGGAATGATTTATGACCCTGTGACAATCAAGTGTGGGTCGACGGTGCGCGAAGCGTTGTCTATGATGAGTGAATACCATATAGGAGGGATTCCCGTAGTGGACGATAAAAATCTTTTGGTGGGTATTGTAACGAATCGGGACTTGCGTTTTGAACGCGATTTGGAAAGATTGGTAGACGAGGTAATGACCAAAGACAATTTAGTGACGACTTCACAATCCACCGATTTGCAACAGGCTGCGGATATTCTTCAAAGGCACAAGATAGAGAAGCTCCCGGTTGTCGATAAAGACGGCCATTTGGTAGGGTTGGTTACTTATAAGGATATAACGAAAGCCAAAGATAAACCGTTTGCTTGTAAAGATAAATTAGGTCGGCTGCGTGTGGCTGCGGGGGTCGGTGTTACGGCCGATTCGATGACTCGTGTGGATGCGTTGGTAGAAGCCGGAGTCGATGCTATCGTTATAGATACGGCGCATGGACATTCTAAGGGCGTAATCGGTGTATTGAAAGATATAAAAGCAAAATATCCAGATATCGATGTCGTTGTGGGAAATATTGCGACGGGTGAAGCCGCTAAATTTTTGGTGGAAGCCGGAGCCGACGGAGTGAAAGTAGGTATAGGCCCCGGTTCCATTTGTACGACCCGGGTGATTGCCGGTGTCGGGGTTCCTCAATTATCTGCCGTTTATGACGTGGCGAAAGCATTGAAAGGAACAGGCGTGCCATTGATTGCCGATGGTGGAATTCGTTATTCGGGTGATATTGTAAAAGCATTGGCTGCTGGGGCTTACTCGGTTATGTTGGGCGGTATGCTAGCTGGTGTTGAAGAATCGCCGGGAGAAACGATCATATTCAATGGACGTAAGTATAAGTCATATCGGGGTATGGGATCTCTCGAAGCGATGGAGAAAGGTTCGAAAGACCGTTATTTCCAAGCTAATGAGACTGATACTAAAAAATTGGTTCCCGAGGGAATTGCGGCTCGTGTTCCCTTTAAAGGATCTTTATATGAAGTAGTTTATCAGATGGTCGGCGGTTTGCGTGCCGGAATGGGATATTGTGGAGCTAAGGATATAGAGGCTTTACATGATGCTAAGTTTACTCGTATTACCAATGCTGGTGTAGCCGAAAGCCACCCTCATGATGTGTCGATAACCAGCGAGGCTCCGAATTATAGTAGAGGATAACTTTTCCGATAAGGAAGGTGGATTTTTATTTTTGGGAAGAATACACTATTTTAGTGATTACGATATAATTTTCTTATATTTGAAGCGTTAAAATAGTGTATTATTTTTGTTGATAACTCGGGACTATCAAGTCTCAATAAAATGTAGTGCATAACACAATGAAAAACAAATGGCTCTTAGCGGCTTTGCTTGCCGGAAATTCTTGGTTTGGAGGGGGGGCTACCGATGTCGACCCTGTTATTATGAGAGTGAATAATAAAGATATTCACAAATCGGAATTTGAGTATATCTATAATAAGAACAGCCAGCAACAAATCGATCATAAATCTCTCGATGAATACGTTACACTATTTAAGAACTACAAGTTGAAAGTCGCCGAGGCCGAAGCTATGGGGATTGATACGACTTCGGCATTTAAAAATGAATTGGCGGGGTATAGAGAAGAGTTGGCTAAACCCTATTTGATCGATGCTTCTGTTGATGACCGTTTGGCACATGAGGCTTATGACCGAATGAAAGAAGATGTGGAGGTAAGCCATATTCTCATAGGATTGAATGCTCGGACTCCTGAGGACCGAGCCGAGGCAAAGAAAAAAGCCGAATCGGTATTGGCTGAAATCAAGGCGGGTGAAGACTTTGGAATGTTGGCAGAGAAATTCAGTGAAGACGGATCGAGGCAGAATAAGGGATATTTAGGATTTATTAGAGGCGGACGTACGGTTTATCCTTTTGAAAAGGCTGCTTTCGCATTACAAGCGGGAGAAGTTTCCGATATAGTGGAAACCCAGTTCGGATATCACATTATAAAAGTACATAGTCGTCGTCCCAATCCGGGAGAGTTTCTATTTTCCCATATCATGATATTAGTGCCTCGTGGTGCTTCTGATGAAGTAAAAGCGCAGAAAGAATCCGAGATACGAGCCATTTATGAAGAATTGAAGTCGGGAGCCGATTTTGCTACGATGGCAAAGGAGCGGTCGGAAGATAAGGCTTCTGCCGTACGAGGTGGAGAATTACCGTGGGTGAGTAGTGGACAATTTGTAAAAGAGTTCGAGGATGCTGCATTTGCTCTTAAAAATAAAGGAGATATTACAGAGCCTGTATTATCTCCCTATGGCTGGCATATCATTAAGTTAATGGACCGGCGGGATATTAAGCCCTTTGAACAAATGCGCTCGGAGATTACGCGAATGATGGCACGAGACGAAAGAGGTAGCATGGCTCGTAATGCGATGGTGGCTAAATTGAAAAATGATTATGGTTTTTCTTTGGAAGAATCGCAGCGGGCGAAGTTGATGAAATTGGCTGGCGATTTAGGTAAAGTCGATTCTTCTTATATAGCGGCTATTCATAATGACCAAAGTGTTTTATTCTCATTTGAGAACCATTCATATACAGTGGCCGATTTTGCCTCGTTTTTGTCCAAAGGCCGAGATGTGACGGTCAATGCACCCGATTATATTTCGACTATGATTGGTTATATGGCCGATATGGAAATATTAGATTTCGAGAAGGCTCATTTGGAAGATAAGTATCCCGATTTTCGTAATTTGATGAATGAATATCGAGACGGCATGTTGCTGTTTGAAATTAGCAATAGGGAAGTTTGGGAAAAAGCATCGAAAGATACCGAGGGCTTGCAGAAGTTTTTCAAGAAAAATAGGAAAAAATACAAATGGGATAAACCTCATTATAAAGGATTTTTGATTCAATGCTGTGATGCGGCTACCGCCGATGGCATAAAGAACCGGATTAAAGAACTCGATGACGATTCTGTAATCGTCGTGTTGAATCGAGAGTTCAATACCGACTCTTTAACAAGAGTAAAAGTGGAACGAGGTTTGTTTGTTGAGGGAGATAATGAAAAAATTGACGAATTGGTATTTAAGGGAGCTCCGGTGAAAGCCGATGAGAAGTTGCCGATAGCTTTTGTGTTTGGTAAACTATTGAAGAAGATGCCGGAAGCGTATACCGATGTGAGAGGACAAGTAACGGCCGATTACCAAACTTACCTTGAAAAAGTTTGGGTGAAGAAACTCAATAAAAAATATCCGGTAGAAATCTATGAAGATGTCCTAAAAACAGTTAATAGGCCGTAGTTGCCATTATTTAGTCGTAATTTAGCGGATATTTATGTAGGTAATATAGATGTATAAAGTCTCGATAATAGTATTATGCGCAGCATTTTCGGCATGCCTTTTTTCGGCATGCCGAAGTGGGTTACAGAGCGATGAAAATTCATTGGTACAAGTGGGCGATGAAATACTATCGCGTCAAGAGCTTGCCGATGCCATGCCAGAGGGACTCTCTCGCGCTGATAGTACCGATTTTGCCGACAAGTATATCCGTCGATGGATTTGTGATGTATTACTATATCGAATGGCACAAAAGAATATTCCCGATATAGAACGTATTGATGCATTGGTTGAGAAATACCGACGAGATTTAGTCATATTCGAATATCGTAAGAGATTGGTTAATGAACGGGTGACGAAGTCTTTTGATGAACAAGAAATGCTGGATTATTATGAGCGAAACTCAGAAATGTTTCGTTTGCATGAAGCCATCTTGAAAGGGTTGTTTCTTAAAGTACCGGAGAATACGCCCAATCTTGGACAGTTGAAAAAATGGTATTGTTCTACAAATCCCGATGGAGTAGAAAAGATCGAGAAATATGCTTTGAAAAATGCGGTGATCTATGACTACTTTTATGACAAGTGGATACCGTTTGAAGAAATCGTCAATAATATTCCATACGAGTTTGGAGATGCTGAATCCTTTTTAAAGACACATCATAAGTTGGAATTTAATAAAAACGGATATTGGTATTTACTGAATATTACAGAATATCGTTTGCCGGGAGAAGAAATGCCTTATGATTTTGCTCGGGCTCAAATTCAGGAAATTTTGACAAATAGCAATCGGTTGAACTTTGATCGGGAGCTGGAAGAAAATCTGTATCGGGATGCCGAGAAGTCGGGTGATATAAAGTGGTTGTATAAAGGTGAGAAATCTATTGAAAAAGAGAGTATAAAATAATTGAATTATGTGTAAAGTTACTGATTGGCTTTTATTTTTCTTTATGGCGGTGTCTTTGCCGGCTTTTTCCGATGACAATGTTATCGATGAGGTTGTATGGATAATAGGAGATGAAGCTATTTATAAGTCTGAGGTTGAAGAGCAATATCGACAAATGCAATACGACGGACAACGTATTGATGGCGATCCTTATTGTGTAATACCCGAACAGCTTGCCGTGCAGAAACTTTTTCTGCATCAGGCGAAACTGGATACGATTACAGTTCCTGATGCTACTGTTTTTCAACAAGTAGAGGCTCGTATCAATTATCTGATCGCTAATATCGGGTCGAAGGAAAAAATGGAAGAATACTTTAAAAAGCCGGTAACCGAAATTCGTGAAGAGTTGGCGAATGTTATTCGTGATCAGGGAACCGTACAGGAAGTACAACGAAATTTGGTAAAAGATGTAAAAACCACACCGGCCGAGGTGCGTAAGTTTTATAATCAATTGCCGGCCGACAGTATTCCTTATATTCCCATGCAGGTAGAAGTCCAAATTATTACTTTGAATCCTAAGGTTCCGCAGCAGGAAATAGATAATGTGAAAGCTCGATTGCGTGATTTCAGCGAACAAGTAAATAAAGGCGAGCGAGATTTCTCTACTCTTGCGGTTCTTTATTCCGAAGATCGGGGATCTGCCATGATGGGGGGAGAAATGGGCTTCGTGAGCAAAAGCAATTTGGTGCCGGAGTTTGCCAATGTCGCGTTTAACTTGAATGACCCGAAGAAGGTTTCTAAAATTGTGGAGACCGAATATGGTTACCATATTATACAGTTGATAGAGAAGAGAGGCGACCGTATAAATGTTCGGCATATACTACTTCGTCCGCACGTTTCCGAGAAAGATATATCCGATGCTTTGGTTCGTCTCGATTCGTTGAGGGTAGATTTAATAGATAAGAAAATATCGTTCGATGAAATAACCCAATATGTTTCGCAAGACAAGGATACTCGCAATAACAAGGGACTTATGGTAAACCCTCAAACCGGAAATTCTAAGTTCGAAATGGGACAATTGCCCCAAGATGTGGCTAAGGTGGTTGCCGATTTGAAGGTGGGCGAAATTTCGAAACCGTTTGTCATGACCGACGAACGTAAAAATAAAGAGGTGGTTGCAATCGTAAAGCTGAAAAACAGAATAGATGGACATAAAGCCAATATGTCTGATGATTATCAAACCTTAAAAGCTATTGTAGAGGAAAAGAAGAAGACCGATATATTGAATGAGTGGTTGGCTAAGAAGCAAAGCGAGACATATATCCGCATAAAAGAAGGTTGGCGAAACTGCGAATTTAAGTATGACGGTTGGATAAAGAAATAAGATCGACGCCAATGGGGCATCAAAAAAGAATAAAAGATGAAAAGGGAAGGCATAAAATACTGGTCGGTATTTTATGCCTGCTTACTCTTGGTATGTGGGCGGCATCGGGCACTCCCGAAAAAAAACTTCCTAAACAGGACGATCCCGATAAAGTGTACTTGGTGAATAGTGACGAACTTACTTTCGATAAGGAGCAGAGTGCCGATTATCGAGTATTGAGGGGAAATGTTGTCTTTCGGAAAGATAGTATGTATATGTACTGCGACAGTGCATATTTTTATGAAAAAGACAACTCACTCGATGCATTTAGTAATGTTCGCATGGAGCAGGGCGATACTCTGTTTATTTATGGAGATGTGTTATATTATCGTGGAGATGAGCAGATAGCTCGACTGCGGAATAATGTGCGCATGGAAAACAGAGATGTAACTTTGTTTACCGATAGTTTGAATTATGAGATGATTCCGAATATCGGCTATTATTTCGATGGGGGCAAATTGGTTGATTCTCAGAATGAATTGACTTCTGTATATGGTCAATATTCCCCCGATACCAAACAGTCGGTCTTCAATTTCGATGTGCAGTTGGTGAATGAAAAATATACATTATATTCCGATACGCTCGAATATAATACGCAGACTAAGATTGCCGATATTGTGGGTCCTTCGACTATTGTGTCGGATAGTAATATCATTTATTCGTCGGCGGGTTGGTATAATACCGAAACTGATAAATCGATGCTTTTGGATCGTTCTTTGGTTACGTCGAAAGGACAGAGCCTTACGGGGGATACGATTTTTTACGATAGGCGATCGGGATTCGGAGAAGTGTTCGGTAATATGGTGCTCAACGACTCCATTCGTTCGTTGATTATGGAGGGACAATATGGTTTCTACAATGAAAGAACCGAGTATTCGTTTGCGACAGATTCGGCACGCTTATTGGAGTTTTCGCGAGGCGATACGTTGTATTTGCATGCCGATACTCTTAAATCTCACTTGGTATTGCCCGATTCCACCCGTCTTTTGCAGGCCTATCATGGTGTGAGATTTTTTAGGATAGATGCGCAGGGAGTTTGTGATTCTATGGAGTTTACGTCGGTAGATTCGCTTCTTCACATGTATAAACTCCCTATCATTTGGAATGAAAATTATCAGATAACCGGAGATACGATTCGTATACACATGAATGACAGTACGGTCGATTGGGCCTTGATTCCCGGGTCTGCTTTTGCTGCACAGCATAAAGATTCTGTTTTTTATGATCAAGTTTCCGGTAAGGAGTTGAAAGCATGGTTTGAGCAAGGGCAGTTGCGTCAAATAGATGTAAATGGCAATGCTCAAACGATTTTCTATCCTCAGGAACGGGATTCGACATTGACAGGGCTGAATAAAGCCGAAAGCGGATTTTTGAGAATGTACTTGAAAAATCAGCAGATGGAGAAGATAATTATTTGGCCTCAACCGCAGGGAAGCATGACTCCGTTGGACTTGATAAAGCCCGAGCAGCTATATTTACCGGCCTATAAATGGTATAGTGATTTGAGGCCGGTAAGCCCCGAAGACATATTTCGAAAACCAGAAGTGAAAATAGAAGTTGTTGAAGAGAAAAAACATCGCTTCAATCATTAAGATTTGGTCGAATTATGAGTGATATCATACATTTATTGCCCGATTCTGTGGCTAATCAAATTGCAGCTGGAGAAGTGATACAACGTCCGGCCTCGGTAATTAAAGAATTGGTGGAGAATGCTGTCGATGCGGGTGCTACGTCTATTCAGATTATTTTGAAAGATGCAGGACGTACTCTTATTCAGGTGATAGACGACGGCAAAGGAATGTCTCCGACCGATGCCCGGTTAGCCTTCGAACGTCATTCGACTTCTAAAATTCGTTCGGCCGACGATTTATTCTCGCTACGTACGATGGGGTTTCGAGGAGAAGCGTTGGCTTCTATCGCCGCTATTTCTCAGGTAGAGCTTCGTACGCGCAGAGTCGACGATGAGGTAGGCACTTGTATACGTATGTCGGCTTCCCAATGTGAAGGTCAGGAGGCGATTTCTACTCCTGTGGGGAGTAATTTTGCGGTAAAAAATATCTTTTTTAATGTGCCAGCACGACGTAAATTTCTTAAATCCAATCAGGTGGAATTGAGCAATATACTCAATGAGTTTGAGCGTATGGCATTGATTAATACTCAGATTAGTTTTATTCTCGTCCATAATGACTCGGAATTGTATAATTTGCCGGCTACCAATTTGAGGCAGCGTATTGTTGCACTTTTTGGTAAGAGTCTTAATCAGCAGTTACTTTCTTTGGGAACGGAAACGTCTTTGGTGAAGATTTCGGGTTATGTGGGGCGTCCCGAAGCTGCTCGCAAAAGAGGAGCATTACAATATTTTTTTGTAAATGGCCGGTATATGCGCCACCCATATTTTCATAAAGCGGTGACGATTTGTTACGAACATTTGATACCGGTCGGTGAAATGCCCAATTACTTTATCAATCTTACGGTCGATCCCGAGACGATTGATGTGAATATCCACCCGACTAAGACCGAAATAAAATTTGAGAACGAGCAGCCCATCTGGCAAATTCTTTCTGCCTCTGTAAAGGAAGCATTGGGAAAATTCAGTACGGCTCCCTCTATCGATTTCGATATGGAAGATGCACCGGAAATTCCAACATCGAAGCCGGGCACACATGTTCTTCCCCCTACGGTTCATGTGGATACGACGTATAACCCTTTTCGAGCAGGAGGTGGCGGTTCTTCTGTGAAGAGACCGAATTATGATTGGCAGCAGCTTTATAGCAGCTTTAACAATACAAAAGAAGGTTCGACCGTTCAGCCCGATTCAGACAACGATTTTCCGTCTAAATTGGATTTCTCTGATGGATATGTTTCTAATTTTTCTAGTGAAGGGGAACAATCGGTTTTTCCTGAGTTCGAGTCGAAACTGAATCAAAGCGGTAGGACTGTGTTGCAGTTGAAAGGGAAATACATTATGACTTCTTCGGCTGAGGGGTTAATGGTGATAGATCAACATCGGGCTCATGGCATAATTTTGTTTGAGCGTTTTATGGTGGGAATATCCTCTCGCGAAATGGCTTCGCAACGTGTTTTGTTCCCCGAAATCATGCAATTGACAGTCTCTCAATCAGAAACTTTACATGGAATCTGGGAAGAATTGATAGCACTTGGATTTGATTTAGCCGATATGGGGCAGAATAGCTATTCTATCAATGCGATACCGGCCGGTATAGAAGGGATAGATGTACGAGACCTTATTGGGCAAATGCTTGTAACTGCTTCGGAGAAAGAACATGATGCAAAGGCTTCGTTGCAAAAGCGTATGGCTTGGACTTTGGCCGAGGCTGCTGCTGTACCGGTGGGACAGTCTCTTTCTCAGGAAGAAATGTTGTCTATGGTCGATGATTTGTTATCTTTGAAAACACCGGCTTATACACCCGATGGCAAATCGGTTTTTATCATCGTTTCGTATGACGAGTTGCAGAAGCAGTTTAATTGATTGAGTTATGTTGATTTTGTTGTCTCCGGCAAAAACGATGGTAGGGAGTAGTAGAACTACTGTTCCTTTTGTTACCGTTCCGTTATATAAAAATGAGGCCGAGCATATAGCGATGGAAATGGCTGGTTATTCGGTCGAAGAACTGTCGGGTATGCTGGGGATAAATCGTAATTTGGCCTTGCAGACGAAAGAGAGATATAATGTATTTCATTCGCCCGACGTGTATGGATTACCGGCTCTTTTGGCCTATACCGGTATTGTCTTTCGTTACATTTCGCCGGCCGATTTTACCGAGGCCGATTTTGAATATGCCCAGAATCATCTGCGTATGGCATCGGCTTGTTACGGATTGACTCGGCCGCTCGATGTAATAAAACCCTACCGCATGGAATATGCTGTTGAATTGCCTTCGATGGGTATTCCTGTTTCGGAATATTGGAAGCCGCTTTTAACCGATAAATTGATTGACGATACAAAAGAGGCTGGTGGAATATTGGTCAATTTGGCAAGCCGTGAAATCCAGCAATCGTTCGATTGGTCTCGAATAAATAAAAGGGTACGAGTAATCACTCCCGAATTTAAAGTATATAAAGGCGACGGGTTTAAGACAATCGTGATATATGCGAAAATGATGAGAGGGGCGATGACTCGTTATATTCTAAAAAACAAAATATCTCACCCCGACGATATTTGTTCTTTCTCGGCAGAGGGCTTCCACTTCTCGCCTGAACATTCGAGCGAAAATAATCCTGTATTTGTCGTTTAATCAGCGTTGTTGTCTTGTTATATAAATAGTTCCGGTTCTTTTCTTGTTTCGCATTTTTCCTTGAAAGCCCGAATAGATAGAAATAATTTCAGTGGATTTATTTTTCTCGCATTTTGAGGACAGACGGCGATACATCTCATGCAAGAGATACATTTGCTTTCGTCCGTCATTCGGGGATTCTCTTGGGGAATAGCGTTGGTGGGGCATAATGCCGCGCATTTCCCGCACTGTGTGCATTTTTTACCGGCACGAGGTTTCAGGGGTACTCCGTTATATATTTTATAATCAGCATTTCCTTTCACTTGTATTTCTGTGAAACTCTCTCCATTTTTCAGTTGCACCAATTTAGTTTTGATTTGTTCTGAAAAATTCTTTAAGATCGTTTCATCGTCAGAATCCGGACGACCTTTGGCATAAACCCTCATGATAGAATGCTCGGCAATACAGGCGATACAAGCAACGGTTTGAAATCCGTTCGATTCCATCGTTGTTTTTAATTCAAGTAAAGCATCGTCGTAATCCCGATTCCCATAGACGACCACGAGTATAGCCGGGGTGTTATGCCCGGTTATACGTTTCAGTCGATCTATGGCTACGGAAGGAACTCTCCCTCCATACACAGGAACAGCTACTAATAGGGTGTCTTCCCCATTTAGCTCGTAAGAGTTCTGTTGCCGTGTATGGTCGGTAATATCTATTTCCGTAGCCTGAGGGTCTATCTCTTTGCCGATGATATAGGCAGCCTTTCGGGTTCCACCCGTCGGGCTGAAATAAACGATGTGCATTTTTTTATTGTTTGTTTCTACGCTCCTGAACAATGGCATCGAGAACAGCGACCGTCGTTAGGTTGACAATATCTCTCGTCGAGCTGGCAATATCGGTGAAGTGAATAGGCTTGTTCAATCCCATTTGTATCGGGCCGATAGACTCTGCCACACCCATTTCCAGCATCATTTTATAAGCCGAGTTCGCCGAACTTAAATTCGGGAAAACAATCGTATTTACTTCTCTCCCTTTCAGCTTGTTGAACGGGTACGATTTGTCTCGGAGTTTATTATTGAGGGCAAAGTTCATTTGCATTTCTCCGTCGATGATGATTTCGGGATATTGTTCGTGTAAAATTTTAATGGCTTCGTGTACTCTTAGGGGACTTCCTTGATTATCCGACCCGAAGTTAGAATAGGATACCATAGCGATAACAGGATCTTTGGCAAAAAACCTTACAGAGTCATAGGACAATTTTGCAATGTCGATTAATGTTTCGGTAGTCGGTTTCCGATTGATGAGTGTATCGGCAAGGAAATAAGTCCCGCACTTGGTGTTCATGATGTGCATAGCTCCGAAATGTTTGTATCCTTCGCGTATACCGATAACCTCTTTTGCAATCTGTATAGTCTCTGCATACTTGGAGTATGTGCCTGTGATGAAGGCGTCGGCTTCTCCGGCTTCGACCATCATCATACCGAAATAATTGCGGTCGAACATCTTTTCATGAGCTTCGGCGTAGGTCATGCCCTCGCGTTGTCTCTTTTCTGTAAGAAGCTGTGCGTAGCGGATACGGCGGTCTTCTTCGTTCGGATGCCTCAAATTGATAATTTGCATGCCCGATAAATCTACACCTATGGACTCTGCCAACTTTCCTATTAACTCATCGTTTCCTAATAAAATAGGTTTACAAATGCCCTCTTTCATTGCCGTAGAAGCTGCTTGTAACATATTGGCATGATTGGCTTCGGCAAACACGACACGTTTGGGCTCTTTGCGGGCCATTTCGGTAAATTCCCGTAACATCTTGTTGTCATATCCCATCAGCTTTTTCAGCCGGTCATTGTAGGCATCCCAGTCGGTGATGTGATGCTGGGCGACACCAGAGTCCATCGCTGCTTTGGCGACTGCGGGGGCTACTGCGGTCAATAGTCTGGGGTCGAGAGCTTTGGGGATAATATATTCGGGACCGAACGAAAGTCTCTTTATTCCATAGGCCGAGTTGACAACATCGGGTACAGGTTCTTTGGTTAGTTTGGCAATGGCATACGTAGCAGCCAGTTTCATCTCTTCGTTAATGGCGGTAGCGCGAACATCGAGAGCTCCTCTGAAAATGTAAGGGAATCCCAATACATTATTTATTTGGTTGGGATAGTCCGACCGACCGGTAGCGAATATCAAATCTTTGCGAGAAGCCATTGCTTTATCGTAAGATATTTCGGGATTAGGATTGGCCAATGCGAATACGATGGGCTTTTCATTCATGGATTGTACCATTTCTGTTGTCAAGACATCGGCCACGGAAAGTCCCAGAAAAATATCCGCTCCGCGCATGGCATCGGCTAAGGTCTTTATATCGGTTCGTTCGGTGGCGAATTGCTTTTTTGCCGGCGACAAATCGGTGCGGCTGGTGCTGATGACCCCTTTGCTGTCCACCATGACGATGTTCTCTTTTTTAATGCCCAATCCCATGTATAATTTCGTACAAGAGCTGGCTGCGGCTCCGGCGCCGTTAACGACGAGTTTCGCCTCTTCTATTTTTTTCCCTTGTATATCGAGAGCATTTAAAAGTCCGGCCCCGGAAATAATCGCTGTTCCGTGCTGATCGTCGTGCATAACGGGGATATTTAGTTCCTCTTTTAATCGGGTTTCTATTTCGAAACACTCGGGAGCTTTTATATCTTCCAAATTTATACCTCCGAAAGTGGGGGATATGGCTTTTACTGCGGCAATAAATTTGTCAGGGTCTTTTTCATTGACCTCAATATCGAATACGTCGATACCTGCGAATATCTTGAATAGCAAGCCTTTCCCTTCCATGACGGGCTTTCCGGCCAAAGCACCGATGTCGCCTAAACCCAATACAGCCGTCCCGTTGGAAATGACTGCTACTAAATTACCTTTGGCCGTGTATTCATACGCCTTTTCTGCATCTTGTTCTATTTCAAGACACGGTTCTGCTACTCCCGGAGTATAGGCTAGGGATAGGTCTCGTTGTGTACTATAAGGTTTGGTAGGAATTACTTCTATTTTTCCAGCTTTACCTTCACTGTGATATTTTAAGGCATCTTCTTTTGAAACTTTTGACATAAGTATACTATTTAGTGGTTTATCTGTTTAATTTGTATTCCTAAAAGTTAAATAACTTTTAATTTGTAAGCATATCGAGTACAAATGTAGCAAATTTATCTCATCTCTTATGTTAAGAAAAACATTTCTTTAAAAATAAAAGTTTTACAAGGGGAATCAGCTCTTTCGATATTCTTTGGGTGATAATCCGATTTGATGTTTAAAATATTTACTGAAAAAAGTTTGTGAGGGAAAGTTCAGTTCATTGCTGATTTGCTGAATCGTCATACTTGAATTTTTGAGTAATCTTTGAGCCTCCAAAATGACATACCTCTTTATCCATTCGCTAGCCGATATGCCGCTATTATTTTTTACGGTTGTAGATAAATATTTGGCTGTAATACATAGCTTGTCGGCATAGAAATTCAACTGTCTATATTTTTTGAAATTTTTTTCTACCAAATCTAAGAATTCGTAGGTAATATAGTCGGCTCTTGTCTTTTCGTTTTTTTTGTAAGAACTTATTTGTTTCCAAACTGTCGAATAGAAAAGTGCTACGGTAAGGTGTTGTATCGATTTTATTCGGAAAGGATTATCAGTATCGGCTATTATCTTTTTTATGTAAGCACAATAGTCCAATAATGCAGTTAAAGTTTCCTGAGATAAATGATGAGATATATTGTCCTGCCGGGGGAACCTTAATAATAAAATTTCATTTTTGGAATACGATGCGATATTGCTGGCGAAGTTTTTGGTAAAAGCAATGCAAATGATATAAAAATCTTCGCTGTTACTATCGTGTTGTAAAATTTGATTGGGATAAATGCTGATTACGCAAGGAGCTATTGCATTATACTCTATGGAATTTATTTTTCCTTTAACCCAACCTTTCAGGACAATACATAATGTGAATGCTTCTGCTTTGTAAGGATAGTTGAATTTTGATAAATCCGAGATATTATCTTTATTAATCTCTATCAAAGCGAACTCGTTATCGACATGTAAAACATGTTTGTAATGATTGAAGCTCTCGTTGGGAATATCGGTTATGTGAATGGTCATAAATATTTTTATTTTTTCGGAGCAAAAATAGTCTAATAGTCTTGTAAATAATCTTGAATGAGAAAAATAGACCTGAATAGGGGGATAAAAGGACTCATTTGTATGTAAAGATGGATTTATATTTGCAGCCGAAATAAAATCTCTGAAAGAGAATTTGTAATAGAATGAAGGATATAATTTTTATTTATTTTATTTTTTCATTCTTTCCAGCTATTATACAGAGTTTATGCCTAAATTTGTAGCATTCGAAATGTGTTTGAAAAATCCCTGTTTATAGGGGTTATAAAGGTTTTATGTAGGTATTGATTAAATTTATCAATAAGTTGTGTTTAATAATTTTTAATATAAAATTTTAACTCGACTTGGAATATCAACGTTGAAAATAATTTTTGTTGCTTATGAAATTGACTAAAAATTTTATTCAGCCTATCGCAGGTGCGATGCTTTGTATTTTTTTATTTTCCTGTGGAGGAAAAAATGCCCAGAATGGAGGCGGAATGGTTCGCGAATATGCCGTAATGACATTACAGCCCGATTCGATGGAGTGGTATAGCAATTACCCTGCTGCAATTAAGGGTAAGCGGGATATTGAGATACGTCCGAATGTTAGTGGCTTTATTACAGATTTGAGAGTCGATGAGGGGTCTGTCGTAAGAAAAGGTCAAGTTCTTTTCGTTATCGATACAGTCCCGTACAAAGCTGCATTGAAAGTCGCCGAGACTAATGTAGAGGTAGCGAAAGCCAGTACCGAAACCGCTCGCCTTACGGCAGAAAACAAACGGGAGTTGCAGAGACGAGACATCATCAGCGAATATGATTTGCAAATGGCCGAAAACTCTTATGCTTCGGCTAAGGCCCAGTTGGCTCAGGCGGAAGCCCAATTGGTAAATGCCCGTAATAACGATTCCTATACGAGAGTTATCAGTCCGCTCGATGGAGTAGTGGGAGAGATTCCTTTCCGTGTGGGGAGTTTGGTGTCGCCGTCTTCGGCCACTCCGCTTACCACTGTTTCGGATAATTCCGAGATGTATGTTTACTTTTCGATGACCGAGCGGCAAATTTTGGAATTGGTGGCACAATACGGTGCTGAGAATTTTTTGCAAAAACTTCCGACTGTATCGTTGAAACTTTCCGATGGTAGTATATACCCGTTGAAGGGGCGGATCGAAACGGTCAGTGGAATTATAGATACACAGACAGGCTCCTCGAATATGCGTGCTACTTTTGAAAATCCGAATAGGTTGTTGCGTAGCGGAGGTTCGGGAGTTATCATGATTCCTATGAAAAACGACCATGCTATTTTGGTTCCGCAAAAAGCTACTTACGAAATTCAAGATAAGAAATTTGTTTATGTTTTAAATGACGACTCTACGGTGACTTCTACCGAAATAACCATTGCATCGATCGACAACGGAAAAGAGTATATGGTAACTTCGGGATTGAAAGCCGGGGATCGTATCGTGACAGAAGGTGTCAATACTTTGAAGGACGGCATGACTATTAAGGCTGCCGGTTCGCAAAATAATCAATAACAAGAACTTCAAATAGATAAAAGATTATGAAGTTAGATAGATTTATCAACCGCCCGGTATTATCGACCGTTATTTCCATTTTTATGGTCATACTGGGTGTTATAGGACTTGTATTTTTACCGATTACGCAATATCCAGATATTGCTCCTCCTACTATACAAGTTTCGACAACTTATACAGGAGCTAACGCTCAAACCATATTGAATAGTGTTATAGCTCCGTTGGAAGAGTCCATAAATGGTGTGGAAAACATGCTATACATGACTTCTACGGCAACCAATACAGGATCGGCGTCGATCAACGTATATTTTAAGCAAGGAACCGATCCCGATATGGCTGCCGTGAATGTGCAGAACAGGGTTGCTAAGGCTCAAAATCTGTTGCCGGCAGAAGTAACGCGGGTGGGTGTGATTACCGAAAAACGTCAGACGAGTATGTTGATGGTATTCTCTCTGTTCAGTCCCGACGACCGGTACAGCTTGGAGTTCCTTGAAAATTATGCAAAAATTAATGTCCTCCCCTTAATTCAGCGTGTATCTGGTGTCGGTGCTGCCGATGTTATGGCGACAGACTATTCTATGCGTATTTGGTTGAAACCCGATGTTATGGCGCAATATGGTTTGATGCCGGCGGATATTGCAGGTATTTTGGCTGAGCAGAATATCGAAGCCGCTCCCGGTCAGTTCGGAGATCAGGGAAATCAATCGTTCCAATACGTTTTGACCTATAAAGGCCGTTTACAAACCCCTGAGGAGTTTGGTAATATGGTGATACGAGCAAACGACGATGGGCAAATTTTGTACTTGAAAGATGTTGCCGATATTGAATTAGGTCGGTTGACCTATGGGTTTAAAAACTTCCAGAACGGGCATAATGCGGTAAGTGCGATGGTCTATCAGGCTGCCGGATCCAATGCCACTGCAATTATCGGCGATATTACAAATTTGTTGGAAGATATAAAGAAAGACCTTCCCCCCGGAATGGAAATCGAAACGACTTTGAATGCTAACGACTTCCTGTTTGCTTCGATTCACGAGGTAATCAAGACCCTTATCGAAGCCTTTATTTTGGTGTTCTTTGTAGTGTATGTCTTCTTGCAAGATTTCCGTTCGACGTTGATTCCCGCTATCGCTATTCCGGTGTCGTTGATCGGTACGTTCTTTGCCTTGTATTTGATGGGATTTAGTTTGAACTTGTTGACTCTTTGTGCATTGGTTCTTGCCATTGCGATTGTGGTCGATGATGCCATAGTGGTCGTCGAGGGAGTCCATGCTAAGTTGGATCAAGGATATAAGTCACCCCGTAAAGCATCTATCGATGCCATGCGCGAGCTTTCTGGCGCTATCATTTCGATTACGTTGGTGATGATGTCGGTGTTTATTCCGGTAAGTTTCATGCCGGGAACTTCGGGAACATTCTATCGGCAGTTCGGTCTCACGATGGCATTTGCCATTGGTTTCTCGGCGATCAACGCATTGACGCTGAGTCCGGCTTTGTGTGCTATTTTATTGAAACCTCACAATAAAGACGGACATGAAAATAAAAAAACATCGTTTATCGATCGTTTTCATATAGCGTTTAATGCAGCATACAACACGATGCTCTCCAAATATAAAAATGGGGTTACCCATTTTGTCCATCATAAAAAACTTTCGTTTGCGGGAGTTATCGTAGGAGTTATTGTCTTGGTTATTTTAATGAACATCACTCCTACGGGACTTGTCCCGAATGAAGATACAGGTACGATAATGATTACAGCCGATTTGCAGCCGGGAACTTCTCAGGAACGTACGGAGAAAATTCTTATGGAGGTAGATAGTATTATCGCTACTCATCCGGCAGTAAAAAGTCGTACACAAATTTTAGGATTCAGTTTTATCGGTGGACAAGGGAATACCTATGGCTCTTTTATCGTGAAATTGAAAGATTGGGACGAACGTACCGGAAAAGGTATGGATGCCAATTCTGTAATCGGGACTCTTTATATGAAGTTCGCTACGGAAATAAAGGATGCCCGTGTATTGTGTTTTGCTCCGCCTATGATTCCGGGGTACAGTATCAGTAATGGTTTCGAGTTGAACTTGCAGGACAAGACCGGTGGTTCGCTGGATCATTTTTATGAAGTCGCTCAAAATTTCTTAGCTGAGCTGATGAAGCGACCGGAGATAGCGATGGCCTCGACGACATTTAATCCTTCGTTCCCGCAGTATATGGTCGATGTCGATGTCGCCAAATGTAAACAGGCCGGTATTAGCCCGAGCGATGTGCTGGCGGCTCTACAAGGTTATTTGGGAGGTATGTACTCTTCTAACTTTAACCGTTTCGGTAAATTGTACCGTGTCATGATACAAGCAGAACCGAGTGCTCGGGCCAATCCCGAAAGTCTGAACAACATAAAAATTCGTAATGGTTCAGAGATGGCTCCGATTACCAATTTCATTACCTTGAAAAAGGTATATGGTCCCGATAATATCAAGCGTTTCAATATGTTTACGGCTATGACTATTAACGGTAATCCGGCCGACGGATATAGTTCTGGTGAAGCTATTAAAGCTATCGAGGAAGTCGCCGCCGAAACATTGCCGGTAGGTTATGGATATGAGTTCTCGGGTATGACCCGTGAAGAGCAGGGTTCGAGCAGTGGTACGACAGCTATTATCTTTATGTTGTGCTTGGTATTTGTTTACCTGTTGTTAAGTGCTCAATACGAAAGTTACATTTTGCCGCTTTCGGTAATCCTCTCGATACCGTTTGGATTGGCCGGTAGCTTTATATTTGCATTGATGATGGGAGTCGAGAATAATATCTATTTGCAAATCGCTTTGATTATGCTTATCGGTTTGTTGGCGAAGAATGCGATTCTTATCGTAGAGTTTGCGTTGGATCGTCGTCGTACGGGTATGCCTATTATCAATGCGGCCATCGATGGAGCGGCAGCCCGTCTGCGTCCTATCTTGATGACGTCATTGGCGATGGTTATCGGTTTGTTGCCTATGATGTTTGCCAGTGGAGTAGGTGCTAACGGTAACGGCACTCTGGGAGCCGGAGCCGTGGGAGGTATGCTCATCGGTATGATATGTCAGATATTTATTGTTCCGGCTTTGTTCGTTGTCTTCCAGATTATTCAAGAAAAGATTAAACCTCTTAAATGGAACGATCTTGATAATTCGGAGGTTATTTCGGAGATTGAACAATATTCCAAATAAATTTGAGGTAACTCTATAAAACAGAGAATATATGAAACGAATTCTTTTATATACCGTGTGTGGTTTAGCTATGCTCACTATGTTTAATAGCTGCCACATATATAATAAATATCATCGACCCGATGTCGATGTAGAAGGCTTGTTCCGAGATACTGTCGCGGCAGGCGATACCCTTGCGGCAGATTCCTTGAATATGGGGAATTTGCCGTGGGAAGAAGTCTTTACCGACACGATATTGCAGAATCTCATACGCATTGGATTAGAAAAAAATAGCGATCTGCAAAGTGCCATGTTGCAAGTAGAAGCGGCTCAGGCTAGTTTCAATGCCGCTCGCTTGGCGTTTTTGCCAACGTTGAATTTGACTCCGCAAGGCGGTGTAAGTAGTTTCGATGGTAGCAAAGCCTCATGGACTTACAATGCGCCGGTTACGGCAAGTTGGGAGATCGATATATTTGGAAGAGTGCTGAATTCAAAACGCAATGCAAAAGCTGTATTAATGCAAAGCGAAGCGTATGAACAAGCGGTTCGTACACAGATTATCGCTACCATAGCTAATGGTTATTACACCTTGTTGATGCTCGATAAGCAACTCGCTGTTACGGAAGAGACCGCTTTGTTGTGGGAAAAGAGCGTGGAGACGATAAAAGCGATGAAGATTGGAGGCATGACAAATGAAGCTGCGGTAGCGCAAAGTGAAGCGAATAGCTATATGATTGCGGCTTCGATACCGGCTTTGCGGCAACAGATAAGAGAAGCGGAAAACAGTTTGTCCACATTGCTTTATCAAGCGCCCCAATCGATCGAGAGAGGAACGTTTGAAGACCAGAAACTCCCCGAAATGTTACAAGTGGGAGTCCCGGTTCAATTACTTTCCAATCGTCCCGATGTACGGTCGGCAGAGCTCTCGTTGGCTGCGGCATATTATACTACGAATATAGCGCGGTCTGCCTTTTATCCCAACTTGGTAATTTCGGGATCTGCCGGATGGACCAACTCTGCCGGGAGCATGATCGTTAATCCCGGAAAAGTGTTGCTGTCTGCGGCTGCATCGTTGGTACAACCGATATTCAATCATGGCAGTAATGTCGCGAATCTGAAAGCTGCCAAAGCTCAGCAGAAGATGGCTGCTATTAATTTCCAACAGACAATCCTTAATGCAGGAAAAGAGGTAAGCAATGCTCTTTATCAAATTCAAACGACAAAGGAAACTCTTGTAAATAGAAATCGGCAGGTTGCTTCTTTGGAAAGAGCTGTTGAAGCTACCGAGTCGTTGATGAAGCTGGGTACTTCGACCTATCTCGAAGTCCTTACGGCTCAACAGTCGTTGTTGAATGCCCAGTTGTCCCAGATTTCCGATTCGTATCAATGCATGGTCGCTGTCGTCAGTTTGTATCATGCCTTAGGCGGAGGACGGGAAATAGAGGAAAATACGAAGTAAAAATTAAAAATAATATACTATGATTAGTCCGTTAGCGTACGTCGATTCCAAAGCGGTGATTGGGAACAATGTGACGATTCACCCCTTTGCTTATATCGATAAAGATGTTGTCATTGGAGACAATTGTGTGATATATCCATACGCCAGTGTTTTGGCGGGAACTGTCATGGGAAAAAACAATCGGGTTTTTCAAGGTGCTATTTTGGGCGCCGAGCCGCAGGATTTCCATTATAAAGGCGATGCTACCCGGTTGTCTATCGGGGACGATAATATGATTCGAGAATATGTTATCATCAATAGAGCTACGACTCCCGAAGGAGAAACTGTCATTGGAAATAGAATTTGTCTGTTGAAAGGAACACGTATCGGACACGACTGCCGTGTGGACGACGATTGCATTTTAGGTATCGATTGCGACCTCTCGGGAGAGTGTCATATTCATAGTAAAGCAATTCTCGCCGGACGTGTAATCGTGAAAGAGCGCTGTCGGGTAGGTAGCTGGACTTTGGTGAAAAGCGGTTGCCGTACGGGTAAAGATATACCTCCGTATATTTTAGCTGCACATAATCCCATTACATATAAGGGAATAAATGCATTTATTCTTAGACGGCGAGGATTCAGTGAGGCTACTATCGAGAATATCGCTTTGGCTTATCGACAGATATATCAGTCGGGTACTAGTCTTGAAAATGCAGTGCTTCGTATTAAAGAAGTGGTGGAGCCAAGTCCCGAAATTGATTATATTCTATCTTTTATAGAAGATTCGAAAATGGGTATAATTGCTACCTATGGAGAAGAAAAATAAAGTAGAAAAGTAGACTGAAAGAAACCCCGGTTATTTTTAACCGGGGTTTCTTTTTATAAATGCCTATTCTCTTTTTTTTTATTTTAAATATATAAATATTTGATTATTATATAATTATGTGCTTTCTGGATCGCCTAAGTCTAATAGTGTTTGTTTTTATTAACGAAATAGCACATAATTAAGCGGTGAAAACTATTTTGGTTTCCAAAGTTTTCTATACATTTGCCGCAATAATGGGATAATTATTATGAATACAGAGTTACAACAACGAATTATCAAGCAGGCAACCCGTATGTTTTTGTGTAACGGAATTAAATCTGTTACAATGGATATGATTGCGTCTCAATTAGGTATCTCGAAACGGACTCTTTATGAAAACTTCAAGGAAAAGAACGAGTTATTATTGGCTTGTTTGGAAAGTCAGGAAATGGAAAGAAGGGCTCGGTTGGAGGTATATTTTGCCAATCGAAAGAATGTGATTGATTTGTTGTTGAATGTTTATGAAGATATCCTCCGTTTCATGCGGAATACAAGCCCCATGTTTTTTGTGGATATGGAACGATATTATCCGAGAGTTAATGATAAGTATGAGAATGATAAGGAATGCCATAAACAAGCTACGGTCGATTTATTGAAAGAAGGTGTCGGTGAAGGTGTGATACGAGCCGATATCAATATGGAGATTGTAGCGACGCTATTGACTTTTCAATTTGAACTTTTAAAAAAATCAGATCAAATATTTAATTCTAAATATACTTTTACCGAGATTTTTGAAACGATATTTAAGAGCTTTATTCGAGGAATAGCTACTCCGGAGGGAGTAAAATATACAGATGAATTTTTTGAGGAGAATAGATAAAAAGATGGTAAAAACTTTAATGATGAAAAAAGACGTATGAACAAAATGACGATCATGCACCGAGTCGGTGCTATGTTGATGCTGTTCCTTTTCCCCGGAATATCTTGGGCTCAGGAACAGAAAGTTCAATCGGTAACTCTCGATTTGAAAACAGCTATCGGTATAGCGCTCAATGAGAATCCAACTATAAAGGTTGCCGATGTGGAAATAGAGAAGAAAGATTATTCCAAAAAGGAAGTTATTGCGGGTCTGTTTCCTCGAATCGATGCTTCTGCTTCATACAGTCGCACGATAGAGAAGCAGACTATGTACATGGATTCAAAAGCCTTTAACGTAGGAGCTATGTTTGATCCGGTGTTTAATGCCATGTCCCAATTGCACCCCGAATTCAAGGCTCCTGATCTTGGGGGAGGAACTAGCTCCTCCGATGGAATGAAAGTCGGTACGGACAATACCTATTCGGTAGGATTTAGTGCTTCGTTGCCGATTATCGCCCCCCAATTGTGGAAAAGCGTTCAATTGTCGAGTGCCGATGTCGAACAAGCGGTAGAAGCAGCTCGTTCCTCTCGGTTGAGTTTGGTTAATCAAGTAGAGAAGGCATATTATAGTCTGTTGTTGGCGCAAAACTCCTATGATGTTATCAAAATGAGTTATGACAATGCCAAGTTAAATGCAAGGGATTACAAAAATAAGTTTGAACAGGGAACAGCTTCGGAGTACGATGTGTTAAGGGCCGAGGTGCAAGTCCGTAATCTCGAACCTACATTATTGCAAACCGAGAACAGCGTCAAATTGAGTAAACTTCAATTGAAGGTTCTGATGGGTATGGATATGACGGTTGATATAGAAGTGACCGACAAATTAGACGATTATGAGGCATCCATGTATGAAGAGACTTTGAATATCGATACCTCGCTTGAACAAAATACCGATTTGCGTAAATTGGATTTACAAACGGCCTATTTGAAAAAGGCAGTCGACGTACAACGCATGGCTTGGTTTCCCACCTTATCGGCGACAGCCAATTATAATTGGATATCGATGAGTTATGGCGGTATGTTTGATGACTTCCGATGGAATCCCTATTCTACGGTAGGACTTTCTTTATCGTTGCCGATATTTCAAGGTGGGGCTCGTCACTTTAAAATAAAACAAGCTAAATCGAATGTCTTGCAGTTGGGACTACAACGAGATAACTTGGTAAACTCTCTTTCGATGCAAGTGCAAATGTCGATGGATAATATCCAGAAATCTATAAAACAGATTGCTTCCAATAAAGAAGGTGTTCGACAAGCCGAGAAAGCATATTCCATCATGCAAAAAAGTTTCGAGATCGGTTCTGCTACCTTTGTAGAGCTTAATGATGCCGACTTGGCATTGACAAACTCCCGTCTCTCCTATAATCAAGCCATATACGATTTCTTGGCGGCAAAATCCGATTTGCAATTGCTACTGGGAAATACCGATTTGGAACAATATAAACAAGTGGAAAAGCAAGATAAGTAACCCATTCATAGAATAATATAAGAAAATAAATATATGAGAAGAAATCATTTTTTTAACGTAATGGCTGTTTGTGCGGCCTTGTCGTTTGTCGCTTGTTCCGGACAGAAGGAGACTGTCGAACAAGTTGAGGAAGAAACTGTTCAACTTGTGAAAATTGCTAAGGTTATGGAGCAGGCTGTTCCGCAGGTCGTTTCATATACAGCTACGGTAGAGCCCTATAAGCGCAATTTGATTAGTTCGTCTGTTCCCAATCGTATCAAAAAAATATATGTAGAAGTCGGTGATAAAGTCTATGCCGGACAAAAATTGGTAGATTTGGATCAAGCCAATTTAGCTCAGCAGAAGTTACAGTTGGACAATTTGGAGTTGGAGTATAACCGTGTAAAGGAGCTTTTTGCCGTAGGCGGAGCTTCTCAGCAGCAAGTAGATCAGTTGCGTACGCAATATGAGACGACCAAGACCGCTTATGAAAATTTAAATGAAAATACGGTTTTGCTAAGTCCCGTAAACGGTGTGGTGACTGCACGTAATTTTGATAATGGCGATATGGCCAGTGGAGCTATTTTAACGGTGATGCAGATACAGCCTGTAAAAGTGTTGGTCAATGTGTCGGAAAGCGATTTCACGAAAGTTAAGGTAGGTATGCCGGTCGATGTAAATGTCGAGGTATATGGCAATGAAGTTTTCAAGGGAAAAGTATCCTTGATACACCCCACGGTAGATGCAACCACCCGCACATTTGTGACCGAGATCAATATACCCAATACCGATAGCCGTATCCGTCCGGGCATGTTTGCCCGCGTCAATATCGACTTTGGAGATGTCGATCGAGTTGTTGTTCCCGATCAAGCCGTTGTAAAACGTTCCGGATCTGGCGATAGATTCGTTTATGTATATAAAGACGGGAAAGTGTCGTTTAATCAAGTTCAGTTAGGGCGTCATATAGACAAAACTTATGAATTGATTTCTGGTGTAGAGAATGGAGCCGAAGTTGTGATCGCCGGTCAATCCAGATTGAAAGATGGAGCCTCTGTGAAAATTGCAGAGTGATTTTAAGATACCTAATTAAACTATTCACACATTAAAGAAAAATTATATGAGTCTATATGAAGGTTCGGTAAAGAAGCCAATTATGACGTCATTGTGCTTTGTCGCAGTGGCTATCTTAGGTATCTTTTCCCTTACAAAGCTGCCTATTGACCTCTATCCCGATATTGAGACCAATACGATTATGGTCATGACAGCGTATCCCGGAGCCAGTGCTGCCGATATAGAGAATAACCTTACTCGTCCGTTGGAGAATGCACTGAATGCGGTGAGCGATTTGAAGCACATTACTTCGGAGTCGAAAGAAAATATATCGTTGATTACCCTTGAATTTGAGTTCGGTGAAGATATAGATGTACTGACGAACGATGTGCGCGATAAATTGGATATGGTAAAATCGGAACTGCCCGATGAGGCGGAAAATCCCATTATTTTCAAATTTAGTTCCGATATGATTCCCATTGTGCTGCTTTCTGTTCAGGCGAATGAAAGTATGCCGGCACTGTATAAAATCCTCGATGATAACGTCGCCAGTCCTTTGGCGCGTATCAGTGGAGTCGGTTCTGTCTCTATCAGCGGTGCTCCCGAAAGAGAAATACAGGTTTATGTGGATCCGGTCAAACTCGAAGCCTATAATCTCAGCATCGAAGCTATTTCGTCGGTTATTGGCGCTGAAAATAGGAATATACCGGGAGGTACGTTTGATGTCGGTTCGGAAACTTATTCATTGCGTGTGCAAGGGGAGTTTAGCGACGCCGCGCAAATGAACGATATCGTAGTCGGTAATTTCGGTGGAAAGACAATCTATTTAAGAGATGTCGCCGTCGTACACGATTCAGTCGAAGAGCGGGCGCAAGAAACCTATAACAATGGAGTACAAGGGGCGATGATTATCGTCCAGAAACAGTCGGGGGCGAACTCTGTGGAAATCTCCGATGCCGTTATGGAAGCACTGCCTAGATTACAGAAAAATTTGCCGAGCGATGTGAAGTTAGGTGTGATTGTCGATACTTCGGATAATATTCGGAACACGATTGATACGTTGTTCGAAACCGTTATTTTGGCATTAATCTTTGTGTCGATTGTGGTATTCCTGTTTTTGGGTCGGTGGAGAGCTACTGTTATCATCGTCATTACCATACCTATATCTTTGGTAGCATCGTTCATTTATTTGGCGGCTACGGGAAATTCGTTGAATATTATTTCTCTTTCTTCTCTTTCGATCGCTATCGGTATGGTGGTCGATGATGCTATTGTGGTACTTGAAAATGTGACGAATCATATCGAGCGGGGAAGTGAGCCGATGCAGGCCGCCGTTCATGGAACGAATGAAGTGGGACTTTCTGTGGTGGCATCTACGTTGACGCTTATCGCCGTGTTCTTCCCGTTGACATTGGTGACAGGTATGACCGGAGTTCTTTTCCAACAATTAGGTTGGATGGTAACCATCATTATGGTTATTTCTATCGTGTGCGCTTTGGCCTTGACTCCCATGCTTTGTTCTCGTATGTTGAAGTTGCAACCGAAACAATCTAAGGCTTTCAAGATACTTTACGGTCCCATTGAGAGAGGATTGGACAGTTTCGACAATGCCTATGCACGTCTGTTGCATTGGGCGGTAGGACACCGCACGATAGTTATTATTTCGTGTATGTCTTTCTTTGTTCTCAGTTTATTCTTGGTTCGGTTCGTGGGAACGGAGTTTATGCCTACTCAGGATAATGGGCGTATAGGGGTAATCGTGGAATTACCTATTGGAACGCGTACTGAAATTTCCAAAGAGATAGGTATGCGGTTGTATAATCAATGGATGGAACAATATCCCGAAATTGAAGTTTGTAACTTTACGGCAGGACAGGCCAGTACAGACAATACCTTTGCTTCGATGAGTAAGAACGGTTCTCATATTTTGACCTTTAATATCAGTTTGAGTGATCCGGGAGAACGGAAGAGAACACTGTCGGAGATTTGTGATTTGATGCGTAAAGATTTGGCGGGATATCCCGAAATTAAGAAATCGCAAGTGAATTTAGGTGGTGGTATGTCGGCTATGGGTGGTGAGACCATGCTTGATTACGAAATCTATGGTTATTCGTTCGAAGAGACCGATAGTGTAGCGGCTCAGCTCTCTGCTTTACTCCGGGATATAAAGGGTGTCAGCGAGGTTCGTATTAGTCGTTCCGATTATCAGCCTGAGTATCAAGTGGATTTCGACCGGGAGAAATTGGCTCTTAATGGTCTTAACTTGGCGACAGCTGCTACTTATTTAAGAAATCGTATTAATGGAGCTACGGCTTCCCAGTTCCGTGAGGAAGGAGAGGAATATGATATTAAAGTAATGTATGCTCCCGAATATCGTACGTCGATAGATGACATAGAAAATATTGTCGTTTATAATGCTCAGGGAAAAGGCGTTCGTGTGAAAGAATTAGGAACGGTCGTAGAGCGGTTTGCCCCGCCGACGATTGACCGTAAAGACCGTGAGCGTATCAATACGGTCTCGGCTATTCTGTCGGGAGCTGCGATGAGCGATGTTGTTGCTGCGGCTCAGGAAAAAATAGACCAAATGTCGCTTCCTTCGGGTATCAGTATACAATTGTCCGGTACTTATGAGGATCAACAGGATTCTTTTGGCGACTTATTTACTTTGATGTATCTCATCGTGATTTTGGTGTTCATTGTAATGGCTGCCCAATTCGAGTCATTGACCTATCCGTTTATCATTATGTTCTCGTTGCCTTTTGCATTCTCTGGTGTGTTCTTGGCCCTGTGGTTATCGGGCAATACGTTGAATGTGATGTCGTTGATCGGTGCGATAATGCTTATTGGTATTGTGGTGAAAAATGGTATCGTGCTTATCGACTATATATCGTTGAACCGGGAAAGAGGTATGGGAATACGTGAAGCCGTTGTAACAGGTGGACATTCTCGTTTGCGTCCTGTAATCATGACGACTTTAACTACGATTTTAGGTATGGTTCCTATGGCTATCGGTACGGGGCAAGGTTCTGAAATGTGGAGGCCGATGGGTACGGCGGTGATCGGTGGTTTGACAGTATCTACGATTTTGACATTGATTCTCATACCTGTACTTTATTGTGTATTTGCCTCTGTCGGTGTGAAGCGCAAACGCAAGAAACATCACGAACGGCTGCTTCAAGATGTAAAGATAAATTCTAATAACTAAATCAAAATGTTCTGTTTTCCTTTTCCGATTCTGGGAAAAGGAAAACAGAACACTAAAAATATAATTCGATATGAAATCTGTTCTTATCACTTTTGATCAAGCTCACTATGTGCGAATTATCGAACTGTTGGATAAACTCTCTTGTCGGGGGTTCTCTTATTTCGAACAGATGAGAGGACGTGGTTCCAAAACAGGGGAACCCCACTATGGCAGTCATGCATGGCCTTCCATGTGTTCTGCCATTATAACCGTTGTCGAGGATAGTAAAGTAGAGCCACTGTTGGAAAAACTGCATCAGATGGACGAGGCTACTCCCCAGCTTGGTCTACGGGCCTTTGTCTGGAATATAGAGCAAGCAATTTGAGCCGGATTTGAAATAAATAGAAACATGAAAGAGGCTGTCCCAAGATAAAAAATGGGGCAGCCTCTTCTGCATAAAGGTAGATAAGTCTTTTCGTGAATTTGTTTGTGCCGTTTTGGAGGGTACAATTTTCTTTCTTTTTTGGAAAAGACCGTTTCTGAAATTCAAAAGTTGCACGTCCCTCCGATTTCGTGTACCTTTGTAAATCCTTTAATTTTGTTTGTTATGAAAATTCTTCTCGATGTACATACTCATACGGTTGCTAGCGGACATGCTTTCAGTACTTTACAGGAGATGGTTCGCACGGCGGCCGATAAAGGCCTGCAAATATTGGGTATTACAGAACACACGGGTGGCATTCCGGGAACTTGTTCACCCATATATTTTAGGAATTTACCGGTGGTCCCGCGATTGATGTATGGGGTGGAACTCTTATTAGGTGCCGAGATAAATATAGTGGATTATGAAGGTTCTCTCGACTTGGAAGAGGAATATTTTAAGTTTTTGGATATTCGCATAGCCGGACTTCATTCGCTTTGTTATCGGCCGGGAACGGTCGAGCAGAATACATCGGCTGTGGAAGGTGCTATACGTAATGGTCATATCGACATTATCAGTCACCCCGGTGACGGTACGGCCAATCTGTTTTTTGAACCGTTAGTGCTGGCTGCCAAAGAGAACGGGGTGTTGTTGGAAATAAACAACAGTTCTCTCAATCCATATCGCCATAAGGAGAAAGCGAGAGAAAATAATTTGGAAATCCTGCGTTTGTGCAAACGTTATGAGCAACCTGTCATTTTGGGGAGTGATGCCCATATCTCTTTTTCCATCGCCGATTACAGATGGCTGTATCCTCTGTTGGTGGAGACTGAGTTTCCCGAAGAGCTTATTCTCAATGATAAGCCCGATGTGTTCAAAGCTCGATTGAAACGCAACCGGGAGGAAATGCTCGTTTAGAATTTCGTCATTCCGTATTTATCGAATGTTTTCTTACGGGAAATCCATAGGGTGAGCAAAACCGATATGAGCGAAGAGGCGAAAATGGTTATCATTAACATGATTTGATATTTGATGGCTACGCTCGGGCTGCTGCCTCCTAAAATTTGTCCGGTCATAGTTCCCGGAAGGGCGATAAGTCCCATGACAGCCATTGATGCGATCGTGGGGTTGAACGATTTGATGAGGGCTTCACGCATGAAGGGGGTTAGGGCTTCGCTGGGAGATGCGCCGTTCCCCAACAGATAAAGGTATAATTGTCGTTCTCTGTTTAGAGAGCCGTAAAACGAATTGAGAGCGATAACGTTGGCCGATAGCATATTGCCTAAAATCATACCGCTGATGGGAATGAAATATCGGGCGGTAAAGATTTTTTCCGGGCGAACGACTAAGCCTAAGAAGTAAAAGTCTATGACGAGTAGTGAGACGAGAAATGCAACGGAAACAGCCATGAATAAAGTTCTTACGGGTAAGTGGGTTCGTTTCAGTGCGGTCGATGAAGCTATGATTATCATGAGCAATATCCATAACAGATTTATCCACAGTTTATCCCATAAAAACAGGTATTCGAGATAAAATCCGATGAGGAAGAGTTGTACGGTCATACGTAGCGCGGCAATAAGCGTGTCTTTTACCAAACCGGTACGGTAACGGTAGAGAAAATAGGTAGGGATTATCAATAACAGAAATCCCAAAGCCATGTGTCCGTATCCGATATTTATTGTTTCCATAATCAGTCTCCGATGTATATTTTTCGGTCGAACGCCTCTATGAAGCGAGTGTCGTGCGACACCATCACTACGGTTGTTTCCCGCATGGCGTGAATGTAATCGATGATAAGAGAAATAGAGTCGGGATCGAGAGCCGAGGTAGGTTCGTCCAAGAGAACGATTTTTTTGTTTAACAAAGCCGTTATCATCAGCATAATGCGCTGTCGCTGTCCTCCCGATATTTCAATAGAGCGTTTTCCATACAGTTCGGGTTCCAACCCGAGTCTTGCGAAATGATTCAGGACAGTTTCTTTCGTAGGTCTCGACGGTTGGTTTATTTTTAGCCTGAAAGGGGCTGCTATCAGTTCTTCGACTGTTTCAAACGGGAGAGTGAACTCTTGGGGCAACCATGCGGTTATCCGTCGTATTTGTTGTATGGCAGCGCTGTCGAGGATTTTACCGTTTATACGGATAGAGCCTTCGTCTGGTAAAACAAAGCCGGCTACCGAAGCAAGAAGGGTGCTTTTACCGTGTCCCGAAGGTCCGTAAAGCACCACTTTCTCGCCGGAGCTGATGCAACACGAGAAGTGTTGCATCAGAGGCTTGTTGTCATAAATGAAAGTTATGTTGTCGAATTCGATCATTTTTGTTGGTCGGTAGTTGTAGCTTGCGGCTTCAACCAACGGTCGAGCCAACGGAAGAAAATTCTTTGCCATAGTACGCCGTTCTGAGGCTTCAAAATCCAGTGGCTTTCGTCGGGGAAGATGAGCATTTCTGCCGGAACTCCTCGGAGTTTGGCTGCGTTGAACGCCGACATACCTTGCGAGGCAAGAATGCGGAAGTCATATTCTCCGTGAGTGATGAGTATGGGGGTATCCCATTGGTCTACGAATTTATGCGGCGATGTAGCGAACGTACGTTGTGCCGTGGCATTCTTTTTATCCCACGGAGCTCCGCCCATATCCCAGTTGGCAAACCACATTTCTTCGGTTTCTACATATTGTTGTTCGAGGTTATAGATACCTGCGTGGGCGATAAATGCTTTGAATCGTTTTTGGTGATGTCCGGCCAGCCAATAGACCGAGAATCCTCCGTAGCTGGCGCCAACTGCGCCCATGTGGTCGCCGTCGATGAACGGTTCTTTTTTCATTTCATCGGTCGCACTGAAATAGTCTTTCATGTTTTGGCCACCGTAGTCTCCGCTGATTTGTTCGAGCCATTCTTGACCGAATCCATAGAGACCCCGACGGTTGGGTGCGATAACGATGTATCCGTTGGCAGCCATTAATTGCAGATTCCAACGGTAAGACCAGAATTGGCTCACCGGTTGTTGAGGTCCGCCTTGACAATAGAGGATAGCGGGGTATTTTTTAGAAGGATCGAAATGGGGAGGATAAACGATCCACGTAAGCATCTTTTTGTTATCTGTCGTCTTTATCCAGCGTTCTTCGACTTTACCCATAGTGATTTGATCCAGAATATCTTTATTCTCGAAAGAGATTTCCTTTACTTCTTTGCTTTGCGGGTCAATACTATAAATTTCATCGGGCTGAGACAGAGAGTGGCGCATGGCGATCAAACAGTTGTCGTTTACGGGAGCCAATGAGGCATAATCGTAATATCCGGTCGTGATTTGTTCGATTTTTTTATCGAGCCCTACTTTGAAAATGTGTATTTCTCCCTGATAGGCCGAACGGATATATAGAGATTTTCCGTCGGGACTCCAAGCCAATTCATCGGTGCTGTAATCGAAGTCGGAGGTCAGGTCTTGTTTTTCTCCTGTTTCCATGTTCATGATGAAGAGTCGATTTTTGTCCGATTCGTAACCCTCGCGTTCCATGCTGCCCCATGCCAGATATTTCCCATCGGGCGAGAACGCCGGTGTAGTATCGTATCCCATCATGCCCTCGGTAAGGTTTTTGGTTTCTTGGGTGGAGAGGTCATACAGATAAATATCTGAATTTGTCGATAAAGAATATTCCATACCGGTTTTCTTTCGGCTGGTATAAGCGACGGCTTTACTGTCGGGAGTCCATGCGAAAGATTCGATACCACCGAATGGCTTCATGGGAGATTCGTATGGCTCTCCTTCCATAATGTCGGTAATATCGGTTAACTGTTTACCGTCGAATGAAGCGATATAAGGGTGGGGTATCTCTTCCACCCACTCGTCCCAATGCTTGTACATTAAATCGTCGATCACACGTCCTGTCGCCTTATCGAGGTCGGGATAGAGGTCCGAGGCTTTCTCGCTGTATTTCACGTTGCCGATGAAAAGTATATGTTTTTCGTCGGGCGAGAATAAAAAACCGTGGACACCTTTCTCATGGTAGCTTATTTGTCGGGCATTGCTACCGTCGGCATTCATAATCCATAATTGTGAATCTCCGCTCTTTCCCGACAGGTATGCTATTTGTTTGCCTCCGTCGATCCATACGGCATTACCTTCCGATTCGGGAGTACAAGTGATTTGCTTTTTGTTTTGTCCGTCGATGTCCATGACGAAGAGCTCACGGTTGCTTTTGTTTTGTTCCAGATTTTCGTAAGAGACACCATACAAAATTTTACTCTTGTCAGGAGAAACTACGGGACCGCTTACTCTGCCGAATGCCATGAGCACTTCTGTGGTCATGATTCCATTCTCGACTTTTACGGGTTGTTTGCCGATTACGTCTCCGGTTTTTCCGGTCGGCTGACAGGCCGTTACCAATAAAGTTCCTGCCATCATCATACAATTTAGTTTGTTCATAAATAACGGTTTATAGTTTATTTATTGTTCGGTTTTTTCTTTTTTTGTCTACTCTTTGTCTCACCTACGATTCTTGCCGGTTTTCTCCACGGGGTGTTCCCATATAGTTTTTCCGCCAAATCGTTTCTGTGCATGCGTTTGAGTGAATTTTGTATGTCGTTTCTCTTTTCGGGGAGATACCAGAAGAAATATTTACGTTGGTTTAACTTCTCTTCTGGTTTTCGGGCTGTGAAAACTTTCTCACCGGTGTAGGGGTGTATTCCTGTATAATAAATTTCGGTGGACAGAGTCATAGGAGTAGGCGTAAAATCCTGTACTTGTTCCAATTTGAAATTCATTTGTTTTGTCAAAGCCGCCAATTCTGCCATATCTTCCTCTGTACAGCCCGGGTGGCTCGATATGAAATAAGGGATAATTTGCTGGTTCAGACCTTTCTCCTTGTTTATTCGTTCGAAAATTCGTTTGAATTCTTCGAAGAGAGAGAACGAAGGTTTGCGCATGATGTTGAGAACTCGGTCCGAAGTGTGCTCCGGGGCTACTTTCAGTCGACCGGAGACGTGACGGGATATGAGTTCCTCTGTATAAAACCGAGTACAATGGTTTAACTCATTATCTTTGTGGCGGTGGAGCAAAAGGTCGTACCGTACTCCGCTGCCGATAAACGATTTTTTTATGCCGGGTAGGGCATCGACGGCTTGGTATATATCCAATAAAGACGAATGGTCGGCATTGAGATTCGGGCAGATTTGAGGAGCCAAGCAGGAAGGCCGTTTACACTTTCGGCAAAGTTCTTCATTTGCCCCGTGCATTCGGTACATGTTTGCCGAGGGGCCTCCCAAATCGCTCAGATATCCTTTGAAGTCGGGCATATCGATGATTTGTTTTACCTCTTTGAGAATGGACTCTTTGGAGCGGGAGGCAATGAATTTGCCTTGATGTGCCGAAATGGTGCAGAATGCACATCCGCCGAAGCACCCTCTATGCAGATTGACCGAGAATTTTATCATTTCGTATGCCGGAATTGTTTTTCCTCTGTATTTGGGGTGGGGCATACGGGTATAAGGAAGGTCGAACGAGGCATCTATTTCCGTTTCGGTCATGGGCGGGTAAGGAGGATTGACCATAATTGCTCGCTCTCCCACGCTTTGCCAAAGTCGCTTAGCGTGGTATTTATTGGATTCTTCCTCGATGTGCTTGAAATTTTCCGATTGCTTCCGTTTGTGGAGTAGGCATTCTTCGTGTGATGCGAGGACGATATTCCCTTCGTCTTCCGTAATGCAAGGCATATTCGAAAGAGGTTGCATGCTTGCTGTTTGTGGAATGTCGTCGAGCTGTTTTATGTTCTCACCCTGTTGTAACCGGCGGGCTATTTCTACGATGGGACGTTCCCCCATTCCGTAAATTAACAAATCGGCCGGGCAGTCAGCCAGAATGCCGGGCAATAGTTTGTCTTGCCAGTAGTCGTAGTGAGTCAGGCGTCGCATAGAGGCTTCGATTCCCCCCACGATAATCGGAGTATCCGGGAATAACTGTTTTAAGATACGGCTGTAAACGATTGTAGGATAGTCGGGTCTCATGCCATGCCGGCCATTGGGAGTATAAGCATCGTCGCTCCTCAATCTCTTGTTTGCGGTATAATGGTTCACCATCGAGTCCATAGCTCCCGCCGAAATACCGAAGAATAACTGGGGGATACCCAATTTTTTGAAATCCCGCAAATCGTCTTGCCAGTTAGGTTGGGGAACGATAGCCACTCTCAATCCTTCGGCTTCGAGCGTGCGTCCGATCACGGCAGCGCCGAAAGAGGGGTGGTCCACATAAGCGTCTCCCGAGAATAGGATTACATCGACGTAATCCCAGCCTCGTAAATCCATCTCCTTACGGGTGGTCGGTAACCAATCTTGTAATCGGTATTCTTTCATTTTCTTGTTAATAGAGCCCTTCGATCTTTCCGTTTACTACTTTTATTTGATGTGCTTGCGGGTGCTTGGGGAGCCCCGGCATGCGTAGCATCTCTCCGGCTATGGCTACGATAAAGCCAGCACCTGCATTTAATTCTATGTCGTTGATGGTAAATTGAAAATCTTTAACCAACCCGTATCGTTTCGGATCGGCTGAAAATGAATATTGGGTTTTGGCGATACAAACCGGTAAATGATTTAGGTTCCAGTTCTTAATTTGTTTCAGCTTCTTCTCGGCTTTTTGACTGAATACGACCTCTCCCGCACCGTAGATAATGTGTGCGATCTTTTCTATTTTTACAGCTGGGGAATCGTTATCGTCATAGGTGAAACGTAACGGACGAGACGGATTGTTTTCTATCTCTTCGACAACGGCGTTTGCCAAATCGGCGGCCCCGATACCGCCGTCGGTGTAAGCATTGTTCACGACGCATCTTATACCTTTTTGTTCGCAATGGTGCATGATGAGTTCTATTTCTTCATCAGTATCGCTGGTGAAACGGTTGAGAGCCACCAATACAGTTTGTCCGAAAGATTGCAGGTTTTCGATGTGTTTGTCGAGGTTGGCGAATCCTTGAATGATACCTTCTCTGTTCGGTTTCGTTATGTCTGCTTCGGGAACGCCTCCGTGCATTTTTAGCGATAATGTGGTCGCTACGAGGACTGTCAAATCGGGACGAAGTCCGCTTTGACGGCATTTGATATTGAAGAATTTTTCGGCCCCCAAGTCGGCTCCGAAGCCCGCTTCGGTTACGACATAGTCTCCGAAAGTAAGAGCCATGCGGGTGGCTATGGCCGAATTGCAGCCGTGAGCAATGTTGGCGAACGGCCCTCCGTGTACGAGTACGGGATTATGTTCGGTCGTTTGTACCAAATTAGGTTCTATCGCGTCGCGTAACAGGGCGAGCACAGGGCCTGTGATACCCAAATCGTTTACCGTGAACGGCTCTCCATTATACCGATGTGCAACGACGATACGGCCGATGCGTTGTTCCATGTCCTCCATATCTTTCGAGAGACAAAGAATCGCCATGATTTCCGATGCAGGAGTAATGTCGAATCCTGCTTCCGTGGGAATCCCGTTGTTGAGTCCCCCCAATCCGGTCACAATCTGCCTTAGTGATCGGTCGTTCATGTCCATTACCCGCCTCCAAAGTATATTTTTCAGTCCACTGCCCTCGGCTCGGTTCTGGAAAATATAGTTGTCCAACTGTGCGGCGATTAAGTTGTGAGCCGACGTAATGGCATGGAAATCTCCGGTGAAGTGCAGATTGATTCTTTCGGGAGGTAGTACTTGTGCGTACCCGCCGCCGGTAGCTCCGCCCTTAATCCCGAAGCATGGACCCAGCGAAGGCTCTCGTAAAGCGATGATGGCTTTCTTACCGATATGGTTGAGTCCCATGCCCAATCCTATGCTCACGGTCGTTTTTCCCACACCGGCTTTGGTTGCGGTAATGGCAGTTACCAATATGAGGTGGCTCTTTTTCGCTTTATGGTCGTTGATAAGTTTGAGCGGTACTTTGGCTATATAAGGACCGTAGTGGAATAAGTTTTCGGCAGGAATACCCGCTTTGCGGGCTATGGTATCTATTTCTTCTAAGACAGTGCTGTCGGCTATTTCAGTGTCACTTTTCATAAATTCAGGTAGTCGTGGTTGTTTTTTGATATAAATCTTCTAGTTTTATAAGCTCGTCCCGATATTGTGCCGCTTCGATGAAATCCATTTTTTTTGCCGCTTCGACCATCTGTTTGCGAGTACGTTCGATGGCCTTTTGCAACTGTTCTTTCGACATATATTTGACGATAGGATCGGCGGCGACATCTACATGTTCCCGATATTCATCGCTGTACGCTTTTGTCGGTTTGGTCGCTTTGGACGGTTGCGCCTGTTGTTTTGTATCTGCATTCGATACGAGCACCGAGCTCTTCGACTTTTGTATCGCTTGGGGAGTGATATGGTTTTCTTCGTTGTAAGCCAACTGTTTCTCTCTCCTTCTATTGGTCTCGTCTATGGTTTTTTGCATGCTTTCGGTGATTCGGTCGGCATACATGATTACTCGCCCATTGAGGTTTCTTGCGGCTCGTCCTACGGTTTGTGTCAGCGAACGATGTGAGCGGAGGAAGCCCTCTTTATCGGCATCGAGTATGGCCACTAACGAGACTTCGGGTAAATCCAATCCTTCGCGTAAGAGGTTAACCCCGATAAGCACGTCGTAAACACCCGCTCGTAAATCGTCCAAAATTTTAATACGATCGAGAGTGTCGACATCGGAGTGTATATAATTACAGTTGATGTCGAGCTTGGCGAGATAAGCGTTCAGCTCCTCGGCCATACGTTTGGTTAGGGTCGTTACCAGAACTCGTTCGTCGCGTTCTATCCTTAGTTGTATCTCTTCTAATAAGTCGTCGATTTGGTTCAGGCTGGGACGTACCTCTATGATAGGGTCGAGCAATCCCGTCGGACGGATAACTTGTTCGACGACGATACCTTCGCTCTTTTCCAATTCATAATCGGCGGGAGTGGCGCTTACATAAATGATTTGCCGAGCCAATCCTTCGAATTCGTCGAATTTCAAAGGCCGGTTGTCTACGGCGGCAGGCAGTCGGAATCCATATTCTACCAAATTCATTTTGCGGGATCGGTCGCCTCCGTACATCGCTCGGATTTGCGGTACGGTCACATGGCTCTCGTCGATAATCGTCAGGAAGTCTTTGGGAAAATAATCGAGCAGACAGAAAGGTCTGGTTCCCGCTTCTCGGCCGTCGAAATATCGGGAATAGTTTTCTATCCCCGAGCAGTGGCCTATTTCCCGAATCATCTCCACATCGTAGGTCACCCGTTCGTAAAGCCGTTTGGCTTCTAAGTTTTTTCCGATAGATTTGAAAAATTCTACTTGTTTGCCGAGGTCGATTTCTATCTCTCCGATAGCTTTGTCTATTCGCTCTTTGGTCGTGACGAATAGGTTAGCCGGAAAAATTTTGTAAGCATCGAATGTCCCCGTGCTGTTTCCCGTCGCAGGGTCTATGGTACGTATCGACTCGATTTCTTCGCCCCAGAACTCGATACGGACAATCACGTCGTCATAGGCGAGATAAATGTCTACCGTGTCGCCCTTCACTCTGAAATTACCCCGGTTCAGTTCTATCTCGTTACGGGAGTACAGCGAATCGACGAAGTGTCGCAATAGTCGGTTCCTTCCGATATTGTCGCCAACCTTTATGTCGATGACATTGCTGTGAAAGTCCTCGGGATTCCCTATACCGTATAGGCATGAAACCGAAGATACCACGATAACGTCCTTACGACCCGAAAGAAGGGCCGATGTGGTGGATAGACGCAACCGGTCTATCTCTTCGTTGATGGCTAAGTCCTTTTCGATATAAGTGTCGGTCGAGGGTATATAAGCCTCCGGTTGATAATAATCGTAATATGAAACGAAATATTCTACTGCATTTTCGGGGAAAAAACTTTTGAACTCATTATATAATTGTGCGGCCAGAGTTTTGTTGTGGCTTAAAATGAGAGTCGGCTTCTGGACCCGCTCGATTACATTCGCCATAGTGAATGTTTTTCCTGACCCGGTTACACCCAATAGAGTCTGATAGGGAGTCCCGTCGAGTATTCCCCGACTTAACTCGTCGATAGCCTCCGGTTGGTCCCCTGTCGGACGATAAGGTGAAATGAGTTTAAAGTCCATTGAAATCGATTCTTTAATAAGATTCCGGGATTACAAAACAAAGGACTAAATAAACCAGCAGGGCGAGGCCTATTGTCCCGATAGATAACAGTACGCAGATGATACGGACCACGGTAGGGTCTATACCTAAATATTCACCTATACCTGCGCATACGCCGCCTAACATGCGGCCGTTGCGGGGACGGGTAAGTTTCTTTATCGTATTCATTTTATGTTTGATAATTTTTCAGATACAAAGATAGTGAAAGGTGAGAGCAGAGACAAACGGAAATCACATTTCCGATAGGGCTATGCCGAACCGCATCCTATTTTCGCTATTGTGCAAAGATAGTGAAAGGTGAGCGTAGAGGCAAACGGAAATCATATTTTCGACTTGGTTATGCCAAGCCTCCTCCTATTTTGTATTTCCTTTCGAAGATAATAAGACAAAACGTACCTGTCTGTTTTTCATAAAGGCCGGTATGAAAATATGAAAGATAATATATTTGCTGATACTGACAAAAAAAGTTGGTCGATATAAACTTTATTATTACCGATAAATAAGGAGTCTTTATCCCGGTCATCGTTAAATTTCTCTTATTTCCTTTCTATATTCGTGTGAAATCTCTAACTTTGCAAACTGATAAATAAATTAATAATGAGAAAAGTAATCTGTTCGATAGTTTGTGCTTTGCTCCTTGTGTCGTGCGGCGAATATAATAAGATGCTGAAAAGTACTGATTATGAGCTGAAATACGACTATGCTAAGAAGGCGTTTGAACGGAAAAAATATATGCAGGCTGCGACCTTGCTCGAAGAGTTGGTTGCAATTTTCAAAGGAACGGATAGGGCGGAAGAGTCGTTGTATTTATTGGCTCGGAGCTATTATTTGAATAAGGATTATATTACGTCTGGCGAATATTTTCAGGCGTATTATAAAAATTATCCCAAAGGAGAATATACCGAATTGGCCCGTTTTTATTGCGGATATGGTTATTATTTGGACTCTCCCGAGGCTAAATTGGATCAAACAGGCACTTATAGAGCAATCGATGAAATGCAGCGTTTCCTCGATTATTTCCCGAATAGCGAACGGGCTAAACAGGCACAGGATATTATTTTTGAGTTACAAGACAAACTTGTGTATAAAGAGCTATTGAATGCCCAGTTATATTATAATTTGGGTAATTATATGGGGAATAATTATCAATCGGCTATCATTACGGCGCAAAACGCTTTGAAAGAATATCCCTATACGCGATATAAGGAAACTTTGTCCATGTTGATTTTGAAGTCGAAATATCAAGAAGCGGTACAGAGTATCGAAGAAAAGAAACCTGAGCGTTTTCGCGATGTCATCGACGAATACTATTCGTTTATCAACGATTATCCTTCGGGAGAATATTCGAAAGAAGCCGAGAATATATTTAAAGTGGCGAATAAATACGTAAAAGATTAATCTTTAAAATAATGGATTACAAGAAAACAAATGCACCGACAAACACCGTAACACGCGATATGGTGGCGTTGTCTTCCGACACGGGAAACATTTATGAAACGGTTTGTATTATTGCCAAGAGAGCCAATCAAATTGCAGTCGAGATGAAGACCGATCTTGAAAAGAAACTTCAAGAATTCGCTTCTTGCAACGATAATTTGGAGGAGGTTTTTGAAAATCGGGAACAAATTGAGATCTCTCGTTATTATGAGAAATTGCCGAAACCGGTTCTCATTGCTACGCAAGAATATATAGAGGGTAAAGTATATTATAAAAATCCCGAGAAAGAAAAATCGGCTATTGAATAATAGTCTGTAAAGTATACCTGCAAGCCGCACTATTCTGTATGATGATGGTGCGGCTTGCAGATTTCTTTGTCTGTCGGTACAATCGTTTTATTTGTTTGTTACCGAGAAAAGTAAAAAGCTCAATTAGTTCATTAAAACTATGATTAATAGAATATTAATCCGTTCCAAAGTCGTTCAAATAGCCTATTCGTATTTCCTGACGAAAGACAAGACTGTTATGGAAGCTGAGAAAGAATTGTTTTTCAGTTTCGAAAAATCTTACGAGTTGTATCATTTATTATTGACTTTGATGGTCGAATTGACCGATACGCAAGCTGCAAGGGTGGAAGCTGCTCGTATGAAATTCTTGGCGACTCCCGAGGAGAAGAATCCCAATATGCGCTTCGTTAATAACCGGTTTATCGAGCAGTTGAGGAATTGCGACGATTATAAAGATTACCACGAGAAGAAACCTGTGACTTGGACCAATGAACCGAAGTTCCTGAGAGACTTTTCGGAGCGTATCGTAAAGAGTGAATTGTATAAAGAGTATATGGATTCTTCGGACGATTCTTATGAAAACGATTGTGAGTTCTGGAAAAAAGCCCTTAGGGCTTTGATCTGCACCGACGAGGAGTTGACGGAATTGTTAGAGCAAAAGTCTTTATATTGGAATGACGATTTGGAGATTATAACGACATTCGTTTTAAAAACGATCAAACAATTTAGTGAAGAAAACGGAGGCCCGCAATCGTTATTACCGATGTTTAAAGATGACGACGATGCTGAATTTGCCAAAGAGTTGTTCAGGAATACATTGATTCATGGGGGAGAATATCGCAATTATATAGAAAATTTCATCAAAAATTGGGAGATCGAGCGTGTCGCTTTCATGGATATTGTGATTATGATGGTGGCTTTGAGCGAGTTTCATAGATTCCCTTCGATACCGACAAGAGTGACTTTGAACGAATATATCGAGTTGGCAAAGGCTTATAGTACATCGAAGAGCGGGCAGTTCGTAAACGGAGTATTGAATGCGATAGCCGATAACCTTAAAAAAGAAGGTGTTCTAACAAAAGAATAATGAAATTTGTTATATATTTGTGCACGGGTTTTAGGATCCAAGTATAAATTTTTTATTAAAAGCTAAATTATGACAGTGTTATCAATTTTTTTACAAGCTGCAACGGGGAGTGGAATGTCGAGCATTCTGATGATGGTTGCATTGATCGCTATTTTTTATTTTTTCATGATTCGTCCTCAGACGAAGCGTCAGAAAGAAATTCGCAAGTTCCGTGAGTCTCTCACCACTGGTGACAAAATTGTTACGGCAGGAGGTCTATTCGGAAAAATAAAAGAGGTTAAATCCGATTCTTTTATTATCGAAATAGCCGAGAATACTCGTGTTCGTATTGCCAAAGATTCTGTTTATCCTTCTGCTGCCGAAGCTAAGGATAGCGGAGCCGATCAAGCTAAGTAATCTATTTTTTCAAAGGACTCCTTTGCAGGAGAATAAGAAGATAAGGTTTTTTATCAAGGAACATCGGTTCTGTCGATAAAAAACCTTATCTTTGTTGTATGTAGTCGTTGCATGATATATGGAAGAGAATATTTCAGACCGCATAGTAGCAAAGTTTAAGTCGATTATCCAGAGGATTGGTACTGCATTCCGTCAGGAACGCACGCGGGAATTGTTTACATTTTTGGGGTTTGTTCTCCTTTCGTTGATATTCTGGTTTATGCAAGGGCTGAATGAGGAGGTTGAAAATTCTTTCAAAATACCGATAGAACTACAAAACCTTCCCGAGAAAACGACTCTTATTAATGATCTCCCGTCTCATATCGAGGTGAGAGTACGGGATAAAGGTCCTGTTATGTTGGGGTATGCGATAGAAGGATTGTCCCCGTTACGGATTAATTTTCAGGAGTATGATAAGGGGAGAAATTCTTTTTTGTTGTTGTCGTCTCAGCTTGAAACTATATTGCGAAAGTCCCTCCGTTCGTCAACGAGTATTGTTTCGATTATTCCCGATACGTTGAAAGTGATGTACACACACAATGCCGGTAAACGGGTGAAGCTGGTTGTGAAAGGTGTCGCATCGACTACACCTCAGTGTGTACTGAGTGGTGATATGACAGCCGATGTCGATTCGGTGATGGTTTATGGAGAGTCTTCCTTATTAAAACGAGTTAAAGAGGTTTATACGACCGATTTTGAAGCAAAAAAGTTGAACGATACCCTTCGCACGGTTGTCAAGATAGCGAAGATTCCGAATCTTCGAATTGTTCCTGAACAGGTGACCGTCACCATACCTGTGGAAGAAATGACCTCTAAAATTCTCGATATCCCTGTAATCCCGCAAAATGTACCTTCGAATTGGTCTCTTATCACATTTCCTTCGTCGGTGCAACTTTCTTGCATGATGCCGTTTAGTAAGTTTGCGGCGGTCGATGAAGATAGTTTTTTATTGGGAGTCGATTTTCTGGATTTGTCGCGGCGGCGTCTCTCTGATAAATTAGGGGTGAAGATATTGAATGCACCGGAATATGTCCGAAATATAGTGTTGTCGCAAGACAGTGTCGATTATATTTTGGAGCAGAAAAGACCTGCATTTGTAGTTCCTGTCGATTCTGCCAATCGAGTAACACCCGATTCGATATGAGACGTATAGGTATTACCGGTGGCATAGGTAGTGGCAAGTCGGTTGTCTCTCGGTTGCTGCGTATAATGGGATATTCTGTATATGATACAGACTCGGAAGCGAAGAGGCTGATGGAATCTTCGTTGGAAGTCGTGCAGAAACTATCGGAGTGCTTTGGGAGAGATATATATCATAACGGTCGATTGAACCGGGGTTTGTTGTCCTCTCGGGTATTTGGAAAGTCGGATAAGATAGTATTGCTTAATTCCATAGTACATCCGGTGGTACGCTTCGATTTCTATCGATGGTCCGAATCTCTAAACGAGGAGATATGCTTTGTGGAATCGGCTATTTTGTATGAATCCCGGTTTGACGAACTGGTAGATGAAGTCTGGACGGTGACAGCACCGGAAGAGTTAAGAATAAGTCGGGTTCGCCAGCGTAGCGGTTTGACCGAGGAAGAGATAAAAAAGCGTATGGCTGCTCAATTGTCCGAGGAAGAAAAACAGAGAAGAGCTGCTCATATTATTTGGAATGACGGTAATGTATCTGTTATCCATAGGGTTTTATCTTTATTGAAGTCATTGGAATGAGAATTTTTCGTTTTGAAGACGGTTAAACCGGACAAGAATATTATTTTTGTGGTTCGAATGATTTAAGTAATTAAATATAAAACGAAAATTTTATGTTAAAAACGATTTTATCTATTTCCGGTAAACCCGGTTTGTTCAAATTGATATCTCAGGCAAAAAATATGCTGATCGTGGAATCTCTGCAAACGGGGAAACGGCAACCTGCTTATGCCCATGAAAAAATCATATCGTTAGGAGATATCGCTATTTTCACCGATGAAGAAGACGTTCCTTTGAGTGAAGTATTGAATGCGATAAAAGAAAAAGAAAATGGAGCGAAAGTAACATTGGATATCAAGAAAGCCGATAATGAAACATTGCGTGCATATTTGGCGGAAGTGCTGCCTAATTTCGACCGTGAACGTGTCTATCCGACCGATATAAAAAAATTGATAAGTTGGTATAACTTGTTGGTCGAAACCGGTAACACCGATTTTGTGGAAGAAGAAAAACCTCAAAAAGATGCCGATGTCGAGAACACGGCAGCAACGGACGATTCTGTAAATGAGAAAGAGGAAAAGTCCAAGACCAAAAAGGCAACAAAGAAAAAAGCAGAATAAGAAGCCATTCTAATGAACGGTAAATATAAGCCTGTGCGGTTTCCCGTACAGGCTTTTTTATGGATCGAGGGTGTGTATCCAAGCTCCTTGTGTGCGAATATCGTGGCAGGGAATACTATTTTCGAAACAGTCGTTTTGTAATTTAGTGGCTCGTCTGGGGTGAACATCGGGACCGATGATAAATTGCCGAACGGAAAATAGTTTGAGTATGTCTTCTATTCTGCCGTTGAACATCTTGCCGATAATAACATAGTCTATCGTTAGTTTTTTCCCTATTGATAGTTTATCCCATTCTTGTTTACCGAGGAGGACGAGCCGTTTCCCATAAAATTGGGCGAAGGGATAGTCTATAAAGCCGGTGTTGTCTTTGGTTCCGGGGGAGCCGTGTTGGAATATTTCGTATTGTGTCTTTCCGTTTTTCATACGGTATTCTTCACCCACTACCCTTTGACCGGAGGTGAGGGTGTCGGATAAGAGAATATAACAACGAGCTTTGTCGCTGAGTTGAACGACTGTCGATTTTTTACTGTCATATACGATAATTTCTGGCTGGGGCGATTTATAAGTGCACAAGTCAAAAATAAGAAAACCGATACAAAAACCCAGAGTCAGCCAAAGAGTCTTTTTAGAACGATTCTTGACGGTTATATAAGATAGTATGCCGCAAATGAAATAAAGCCATAGATAGCGAGTTTCCAACCATACGCTTTCGATGTGGCTCCACGGTAGTTTGTATATATGTAGGCTTATCTGTTGTATATATTGCAGTAAAAAATCGACGGTATTTCCTAACCAATCATAGGGAATATGTAGGGCCGAGAGTAACAATAGTAAAAAAGAGAGTCCGAAAACAACGGGTAAAAGAGGCAGTACGAAAATATTACCGATTAGAAATAATAGAGGAATAGTGTGAAAATAATAGACGGCAATGGGTAGGGCTCCGATTTGGGCGGCGATGGATACTGCAACGCAAGAACTAAGCCAACGAACGACAAAGTAGGGTGAATTACCTCCGATATTTAGTTTGGTGTAGAATAGCAAGATAGCGGTTACTGCCGAGAAACTCATTTGAAATCCCACATCGAAAATGAGGTTCGTGTCGTACGATAACATAAAAAATGCTGCGGCGAAAAGTGCATTGAGAGAACTGTTGCGTCGGTCGAGAAATTCGGCTGTTAAAAGAAAGGATGCCATGATACAAGCTCGTACGGCCGATGGCGATAAGCCTGTTATATAAGCATAAATCCATAAAACGAATAAAGTGAATAGAGGTCTCAGTTTTCTGCAAGACTTGAAAAGAGAGAGGGGAAAGAACAAGAAGTAAATCAAAGGTGCTACGACTCCCATGTGAAGTCCGCTTACGGCTAACACATGTGAAAGTCCGGTTGCCGAAAAGTACGATCTTAGGTCTTGTGGAAATTCCTGTCGTTCGCCTAACAACAAAGCCCTCAATAAAAGAGTACTGTTTTTAGACAAATTACAGGATTGAAGTTGGTCGGAAAGATGTTTTTGTAGATCCGAAGTAGCCTTTCGAAGATTCGATTTTGGTTTTTCTCCGATATATTTCCATTGTTTCCCGGTCAAATATTGACTTCTCGATATACCTTTGTGCTTCATGAACGAGGCGAAATCGAAAGCATAAGGATTGGTGTTGGACGGTATTGCTTTCGGTCGAAATTCAAACCCGATGATGTCGCCGTATTCGAGCCGTCGAGCTTGAATACCTTTTTCAAAATAGAGAGCTATTTTTTCTTTATATTTCACGATCGACCCGTTTGTATCCGACAGGGCTGTTATCGTAACGGGACAGTAGTAAGAGTTCGTTTTTTCTACGGCTTTGTCGTTTACGTGAGCTATCGCGATAGGATAAAAACCGGAAGGCTGTTGGGATATGCGGTTTTGAGTGCCATGTAGTATCGCTCCGATAGAAAAGACGATCAGGAATAATCCGACTCCGAAAATACTTCGTTTGTGGTATTGTTCTTCGATACTGTCTCGTTTTATGAATGAACTCCATAAAACTAAGCCGCATAAAGCGGGAATGAGGTTTCCCCATATCGGTAAACATAGGAACTCTTGGTACAGGATACCTGCCAATAGAGGTACTAACAACCGTATGAATGGAGTGCGGGCTGCCGATAGGGAGGAGCTATTCATAAGTCGATTGTTTGAATGGGGCTTATGTTCAGAATCTTCGGGTCATATAGCGCATGAAATCCGATTCGACACCACCGGTTTGACCGGTATTTTGAACGAAGCAGAATTCCCGTTCGCAATCGAAGTCGCTGATTTCGATGACTTTCAATTTTCCATCAGCTATTTCCGATGATACGGCTTGTATGGAAACAATCCCCACGCTGTCGGTATTGTATAAAAACCGTTTGATACCTTCGGTGGTTCCCAATTGCATGATAATATTGAGTTGGGATAATTTCAACTGGCGTGTACCCAACGCTTTTTCAAAGACCTCTAAACTGCCCGACCCCTGTTCTCGAATAACCAACGGAATTCTTTTCAGTTCCTCTATCGTTATTTCTTCAAGTTTGGCCAATCGGCTGCGCGTACTGGTTATACAAACCAGTTCGTCTTGCATAAAAGGAGTGTAATGTAGATGTATTTGTCGGCTGCAACCCTCGATGAGCCCCAAGTCGATACGATGTTCTTCGACTGCTTTTTCTATATCGCTGGAATTCCCGTTGATTAACGAGAGTTTTATTTGTTTGAATTTCTGTTGAAATGTAGCCAGATAGGGCGGAAGCACATACTGAGCGATAGTTGTGCTTGCTCCCAAACGGAGCTCTCCGATGTGACGCTGGGTCAATAAGTTCATCTCGAAATCGAGCTGTTTGTATTGTTTAAGAATTTTTTCGGCGTGGCTTAACAGCAGTTCTCCGTCGGGGGTCAGCGTTATGTGAGTACCCATTCTCTCGAACAGTCGGGTGCTGTATTCTGTTTCGAGTTCTTGTATGTGCTTGCTGATTGCCGGTTGACTTACATATAGCTCTTTCGAGGCTTTGGTGAAGCTGAGGTTGTGAGCCACACTGCAAAAAACTTTTAATCTGAAATCTATCATGATAAGAGTCAATTTATTCGTTCCAAATCTTCCATGCCGCCAGTGCTTGCAAATGAAGCATTTCTATTCCGTTTTTTATTTTGCAACCCTGTCGGGCTGCTTTTTGGAGAAATAAAGTCGTTTCAGGATTGTAAATAACGTCGTAACAAAGATGTTCGGGGCTTAGTGCCGTGTAGGGTATGTTCGGGGATTTGTCTATGTGGGGAAACATGCCTAACGGAGTGGTATTGACAATGATTTTGTGATTATCGATTAGGTCGGGAGATAAGTCTTCGTAACTGAGTATATCTCCTCTTTTTTGTCGGGAAACGAATGTCGGTGTGATATGCAAGGCTTTTAACCCGGCATGAATAGCTTTTGATGCACCACCGGTTCCGAGAATAAGCGCTTTTGTCATGCGGTCGTCCAATAACGGAGCGATAGAATTGGTGAACCCTATGATATCGCTATTGAACCCTTTGAGAAATATCTTGTCTCCTTGCCTCGTAATCTTGATGACATTGACCGCTCCGATTTCGCGAGCCAAAGGGTGCAATTCGTCGAGTAGGGGGATAACTGCTGTTTTATGAGGAATCGTCACATTCAATCCGCACAATTCATGATTGTCCGAGATAAGCTGTCTCAAACAGGAAATATCCTGTATCTCAAAGTTTTCATAGGTGGCGTTTATATGCTCGTCTTCAAATTTTTGTTGGAAAAAAGAGCGGGAAAACGAATGTCCCAAAGGATAGCCCACTAATCCGTATTTTCTTTTCATAAAGCCGATAAATTAACCGTTATATTTCGATGCCGATAATATTTCCCCTCCATTGTCGGTCGTCTCGATAATTTCGATCGCTTCTTTTTTCTTTTCGTTAGCATAAGCCTTGATGATTTGAAGTCCTATCCAGCGGCCCAATCGTCCCGGTGCATCTTGATGAAGTACCGATACGAAAGGGGCCGGCTCGATATACTTGTTGATAAGCATCGATTCGGTATTGAACAAGTGCTTTTTACCGATAAGTTGTTTCCATATTTCAGCTTCGTTCTCTTTGCACCATTGAGCTTGTTTGTCGGAATATCCCAATAGGACATATTCGTTTGTTCGAGGAAATATCTGAGACAAGCAATAAAGAATTTTCCCTTCGTATATCATTCGGTCTAATAGTGCGTTTCGCTGCGATTGGTAGGGATATAAAGTGCGTAGCCAAACTTCGATGACATCGATGGGAATGCGGTCGCTTTCATGTAAATTCCGTTCGTAATTATAATAGCGTTGTTCATAAAGGGGATAGTTTTCACCCAAATAACAGTCTAAGGAAACCGATAGCAAAGTGGTATCGATTGTGACGATCGATTGGTTCAGTCCCGAAATGTGGGTAAGAATGCGGGGACGTTTCTGTGGAGCGAACAACTCGTTGTATCTTAGGAATGCGTTCTGTAATTCGGTAATCCATACGGTATCGTTGGAAAATTTTGTTTCTGTATCCGCATACAACTGGGATATAGCCTCGTTGGATAAAAACATTTTTAATCCCTTTTGGAACGATGGAGCATCTCCCAAACCGAGTATGTGTCGACAATAAACCGGAAAAAATGGGGTGTATTTATCTATAAAAAGAAATATTTTGGCCGAGTCTGTTTCTTGGACGTAAGAAGGTAGTCCTTTATCGAATCGTTCTATGGTTACGATCGGGTTACTTGAATGGTTCGATATTTCCGATGCTTTTCCGTTGCAAGCGATAAAACAAAGGGTAAGTAAACTTACGACGACGGCATATTTGCTTGTTTTCTCGGGTTGTATCATAATACTCTCTTTTTATGTCTCTTCTGCAAATTTACTTTTTTCTTTTGAGAAACCCATAAAGAACATTTTTGTTTTGTTATACGGTGTATAGGACAATAAATATCTATTAATTCGAGGCTTTTTCGGTCTTTATTCGTACCTTTGCGATATATGTGAGGAACAGGACGTGCTTGGGCATAAGCGATAAAGCTTGTTTCTGTTCTTGGTTTACACTATCTTTGCATATAATGAGTAATAGTTTTTTTACTTATCGGGATTAAATGACGGATTATAATTTATGAAGCATTCATATTTCAGCCGGAGGTTATTGTCGGTTTTTATGGCTTTTGCTTTGGGCCTTTCCGTCTTGTTGGCCAAAGATTTTGTCGTGGTGATCGATGCCGGTCATGGCGGGCACGATCCCGGCTCTCTCGGCAGCAAGGCGAAAGAGAAAAACATCAATTTGGGAGTTGCCTTGAAATTGGGACGTCTGATTGAAAATAATATGCAAGGTGTGAAGGTGGTCTATACCCGTAAAAAAGACGTTTATTTGACCTTGCAGGAGCGAGCTAATATAGCTAATAAGGTTCAAGGCGATTTGTTTATTTCTATTCATACCAATTCTTTGGATAAAAAATCCCCCAATCGTAGGAAAGTCGCCGGCGCTTCTACTTGGACATTGGGGTTACACAGAAGCAAGGAGAACTTAGAAGTTGCAAAACGGGAAAATTCCGTTATATATTTGGAGAATGACTTTTCGACTCGTTATGAAGGATTCGATCCGAATTCGACCGAGTCGTATATTATTTTTGAATTCATGCAGTATAAACACATGGAGCAGAGTATAAACTTTGCTTCGGATATACAACGTGAATTTGTTTCGACTGCCGGCCGGGTGGATCGGGGGGTAAGACAGGCTGGATTTTGGGTACTCGCTAAAACGAGTATGCCTGCGGTTTTAGTGGAGCTCGATTTTATTTGCAATCCGACGCAGGAGAGATTTTTGAATTCCGAATCCGGTCAGGAGAAAATGGCAAAGTCTATATACAATGCTTTTGTCAAATATAAATCAGACTATGACCGCAAGCAAAATGCCGGCAAAAGGGTAGAGGAGTCACCGTCTTCTTCCGCCGTTGTATCGCCTGATAAAAAGACTCAAACGGGTGATTCGAATGTGGAAGTCTCTGAACAAGCCGAGAAATCTGGGGTTACTTATTATAAAGTACAGTTCATGGCTTTGCCTCGGAAATTGCCGGCTAATTCCAAAGAATTTAAAGGGCTTTCTCCTGTCGAATATTATAAAGACGGAGGAATGTATAAATACACCTATGGAAAATCTACCGACCGAGACGAAATACAGAAACAATATAAAAAAGTAAAATCTTTGTTTCGCGATGCCTTTATCATAAAGTTCCGTGATGGAAAACGGGTCTATTGAAAGGTATTGTGATGCTGAATAAAAAATAGAATATGAAAAAGTGGTTTGGAAAAGAAGTTAAGATAGCACTATCGGTTCTTGCGAGTATTTTGATTTTGTATGTGGGAATTAACTATTTGAAGGGAATCAATGTAATGAAACCTTCTAATTATTATTATGTACAATTCCCGAATGTTGCAGGTTTGGCCCAGTCTGCACCGGTATCTATCGATGGATACAAAGTGGGACTCGTGCAGGAAATTGTTTATGATTATGATGCAAATGGCGCGATTAAGGTGCTGTTGAATCTCGATAAAAAATTAAAAATCCCGGTCGATAGTAAAGTCTATCTCGAAACCGATATGCTTGGAACGGCATCGATTGTTATCGATCTGAACCCTCATGTGAGCGAATACTATGATCATGGAGCCGTTATTGAAGGGGAAGTGAAGTCTGGACTAATGCAAAACATACAAGGAGAGTTGTTGCCCCAGTTTGCTTTGCTGTTACCGAAACTCGACAGTATTCTTTCGGGATTGCAGACGCTAGTCAATGATCCTGCTTTATCTGCTTCGGTAAAACGTATCGATCATATTACCGCTAATTTGGAGCGTTCGTCCGTGCAATTATCACAGATGATGAAAGACGATGTGCCGGCTATTCTCGACAATGTACAAGGAATAACGGCGCAGGTAAATCAGTTCTCGGGAACTTTGAATTCGTTACCTCTCCAATCTACTATGATTTCGGTTCAGAAAACTTCCGATAATTTGCAGCAAATAACCAATCATTTGACTTCTCCCGACAATAGTCTGGGACTATTGTTGAACGACCGGTTGCTGTACGATAAAGCGAATGGCGTTTTGGGGAGCGTAGATTCTTTGATGATAGATTTAAGACTCAATCCGAAACGTTATGTTCATTTTTCTCTATTTTGATTTCGTGAATATTTTTATTATTTAGAATCATTATAAATAAAGAGGGCCGTGTAATTTTTTTGTAATCTTCCCAGAGCTACGCTTATATGTGTTTATTTCCAAATTTCGTATAAAGGGAACGATTTTTGTCGTAGAACATGTGGAAGATTGTAAGATATTGTAAATAAGTGTGATAATAATTTTCTATGTCAGATAATTTGCTTTGTATGGTCGGGTTTTATAAACACCTTGTAATCAATTGTTTGTGCTAGAACTGTAAAAAGCAAATATTTTTGAATTTGTTTTTGATGAAAAATAATTTGAATTTTGTACTCACAAAAGTTTTTTGATAGAAGATTTACATAAAAATGGGTTCAGAACAGCATGTTCAGTTGTGGGACCGATGTTTAACAATTATCAAAGACAATATAAACGAAGAGGCTTTCGATAGTTTATTCAAGCCGATAGTCTCTTTGGGGTTTGATGATAATGTGTTGACTTTGCTTGTCCCTTCACATTTCGTTATTGAGCAGATTGAGGAGCATTATCTCAGTTTGCTGAAAAAGGTTCTGCCTCGCATATACGGGGCAAGCGTGAAATTGTTGTATCGTGTACAAATCGTTCGTCAGCCGGAAGCTACCGTCGATTTGACCGCTACTACTAAATCGACTGCCGTAAAGAAGATGCAGCAGTCGATGCCCGATCTTTTAGACCCTTTCAAACAACGCGTTTACGATGAGCTCGATCCCCGCCTGAACCCTATCTATACTTTTGAAAGCTATTATCAAGGGGCGAGTAACATGCTGGCACGTACGGCAGCAGAATCTATTGCTGCAAACCCGGGGAGAAACACCTTTAATCCGTTGTTTTTATTCGGTGAGTCGGGGGTTGGAAAAACCCACCTGATTCAAGCGATAGGATTGCGTATTAAAGAGAATAATCCGGCTTCTCGTGTGTTATATTTATCGGCTCATGATTTTTTAGTGCAATATACCGATGCTGTTCGTAATAATCGGGTGAACGATTTTATCAGCTTTTACCAGAGTATAGATGTTCTGTTGATGGACGATATTCAGGAATTTGCCGGGAAGACTCAGACGCAGAATACATTCTTCCATATATTCAATCATTTGCATCAGAGCAATAAGCAATTAGTGCTCACTTGCGACAGGCCTCCGGTTGAGTTGGTGGGTATGGTATCGCGCCTGCTGACTCGTTTCAAATGGGGTTTGACGGCCGAGGTCGAACGCCCTGACTATGAATTACGATACGATATCTTGATGAGTAAGGTCCGTCGTGATGGATTGTCTATTTCCGAAGAGGTTATTGACTATATAGCTCGTAATGTCACCGATAATGTGAGAGATTTGGAAGGAGTCATTGTATCGCTTATGGTACGTTCGAGTGTCTTGAAGAAAGAGATTTCGATAGACATGGCCGATCAAGTGTTGGCTGCCAGTGTAAAGATGACTCAAAAACAGATCACCATAGATTCGATAAAAGAGGCTGTTTGCGGATATTATGGACTGGAAACGTCGAGATTGTTGGAGCGTACTCGCAAGAGAGAAGTGGTCGTTGCTCGCCAAATGTCAATGTATTTGGCAAAGAAATATACCACTCTTTCGTTGGCAGGAATCGGTGATGTGTTAGGGAAAAAAGACCATGCTACGGTTTTGCATGCTTGCAAGACTATATCGGAGCAGGTAGGTGTCGATAAAAAATTGCGCAGCGATTTGGAAGAGATAGAGCAGCGTATTCAAGGATAGTAATATAAATTACTCGAAGAAAAATAAAAGAGCTCCTTTTCAAGAGCTCTTTTATTTTTCTTCTTTAATCAGGTAAACGGAATCCCTGCTTGACGATGAAGTCAAGGAATGTTTTTGAAAATAGTTCATTGTCTTTTCGGGGAGAACGTACGTCTGTGAAGACTTGGGCTAAATTCTCTTTATGGTTCTCTTCGATATATTTCTTGTTTTCTGCCAAATTCTCTTTTTCGAAGTAGAGCCGATGTATTGCTTTGGGGGTATAGTCTTGATATGCTTCGTGGTGAAGAATCGCTTCGATGGGAAGTCGTTCTATTTGCGCAGGTATATCTGCGGGATAACCCACCGTAAGAGTGGTAATAGGAATGACAAACTTGGGCAGACGCAATATTTCCGCTATCTGAGGAGCGTTATATGTGGTAGTTCCCAGATAACAGCAACCCAATCCTGAAATTTCGGCTACTGTACAAAACTGTTGAGCTACAAGCAATGCATCGATAGCTGCCGTGACGAAGGATTGGAAATTGTCATATCCCGGTTCTGCATGATTTTGTTCGCACCATTTAATAAATCGGTTGAAATCGGCACAAAAAGTTAATACGACAGGGGCGCTGGTTACAGTGGGTTGATTGAAATGAGCCGGAGCTAACTTTTCTTTGTTCTCCTGTTCTCGGGTTATGACAACACTGTAAACTTGCATATTTTGCGTCGTGGGGGCTCGAAATGCTGTTTCGAGTAACTCATTGAGTAATTGTTCGTCAATATCCTTATTGAGATATTTCCGTATAGTTCTTCTTTCTTTTAAAGACGATATCATATAAAGGTAGTTATTAGAGGTTAGATGTTCGATTGCAAAATTAAAAATTTATTTGATAAGTTATTTATTTCGGTTACTAATTATTAGTAACTCTTTTTATTCCTTCTCATTGTAAAAAAAGAAAATTTATAAACTGTTTTTATCGAGATGTTTCTTTTTATATTGCTCTTATTTTTACAGTTGATTTTTAAAGTTGGAAACTTTTTAAGCTTCTTGAAAATATAATGTTTTGATAACTAGAATATTATTTGTTTGATTTGGGAAACTTTTTGAAAATTGAAAATTTAAAAATGATATTGTTTGCGTATGTAGAATGTTTTTTATAAACTTGCACCGTAAATCTTTTTCATCAAGAAACCTTTGTCTAAATTAAGTAAATTAACGAAAACTGAAAAACATTTTATCTCGTGGAACCAATTGTTTATACTTACGACGAAGCATATCAGGCCTCGTTGGAGTATTTTAAAGGCGATGAGCTGGCGGCTCGTGTGTGGGTTAACAAGTATGCTCTAAAAGATTCGTATGGGAATATTTATGAAAAGACTCCCGACGATATGCATTGGCGTATCGCTAATGAAATTGCTCGTATAGAGCAAAAATATCCTAATCCTCTTTCGGCACAGGAACTGTTCGATTTAATGAAAGGTTTCCGTTATATCGTACCGCAGGGAAGTCCTATGAGCGGTATCGGAAACAATTATCAGGTAGGGTCGTTGTCCAACTGTTTTGTAATCGGTCTCGACGGAGCACCGGATTCCTATGGAGGGATTATAAAAATCGACGAAGAGCAAGTTCAATTAATGAAACGTCGGGGAGGAGTCGGTCACGATTTGTCTCATATTCGGCCCAAAGGGTCTCCGGTAAAAAACTCGGCTTTGACTTCTACGGGTTTGGTTCCGTTTATGGAACGTTATTCCAATTCCACGCGTGAAGTTGCTCAGGACGGTCGTAGGGGAGCTTTAATGTTATCGGTTTCTATTAAGCATCCCGATTCGGAATCGTTTATTGATGCCAAAATGGTCGAAGGACGGGTGACAGGAGCTAATGTGTCGGTGAAGATTCACGATGATTTTATGGAGGCTGCCATTGCCGGAAAAGCTTATCGGCAACAATATCCTATCGATTCCGACGATCCGAAAGTAACGAAAGAGGTCGATGCGCAGGCTATTTGGAAAAAGATAGTACATAATGCTTGGAAGTCGGCCGAACCCGGAGTTCTATTTTGGGACACCATTATCAGAGAGTCTGTCCCCGATTGTTATGCCGACTTAGGTTTCAAAACTGTGTCGACCAATCCTTGTGGAGAAATACCCTTGTGTCCTTATGATAGTTGCCGTCTGTTAGCGATAAACTTGTACTCCTATGTGGTCAATCCTTTTACGAAAGAGGCTTATTTCGATTTCGATTTGTTCCGTAAACACGTAGGATTGGCTCAGCGAATGATGGACGATATCATCGATCTCGAAATGGAGAAAATCGATAAGATCATAGAGAAAATCAAATCCGATCCAGAGACCGACGAGGTAAAATGTACAGAGCTTAACTTGTGGTACAAGATTCAAAAACGCACTTTGCAAGGGCGTCGTACTGGTGTGGGTACAACTGCCGAGGGCGATATGATTGCCGCGTTAGGACTTCGTTATGGAACCGAAGAGGCGACCGATTTTTCAGAAAAAGTACATCGTTCGTTGGCGCTTGCGGCTTATCGTTCGTCTGTTTCGATGGCAAAAGAGCGTGGGGCTTTCTCGATTTTCGATGCCGATAGGGAAGTCGATAACCCATTTATCAATCGGTTGAAAAAGGAAGACGAGGAACTATATCGGGATATGTGTAAGTACGGGCGTCGGAATATTGCCTGTCTGACTATCGCACCCACGGGAACAACGAGCTTGATGACACAGACTACATCGGGAATCGAACCGGTATTTATGCCTGTTTATCGCCGTCGCCGTAAAGTGAATCCCAATGATCCAGAGGTTCGTATCGACTATGTTGACGAGACGGGAGATGCTTTTGAAGAGTACGTGGTTTATCATCATAAATTCATCACTTGGATGCAGGTGAATGGTATCGAAGTGAAAGAGAATTATACACAGGAAGAAGTCGATGCGTTGGTGGCTCGTTCGCCTTATTATAAAGCTACGGCTAACGATATCGACTGGTTGCAGAAAGTTCGTATGCAAGGCCGCATTCAAAGGTGGGTGGACCACTCGATTAGCGTGACGATCAATTTACCTTCCGATGTCAGCGAAGAGATGGTGGGTCAGCTATATGTAGAGGCATGGCGTTCTGGCTGTAAGGGGTGTACTGTTTATCGCGATGGTTCCCGGTCGGGAGTTCTCATCTCAGCCAAGAAGGAGGAGAAGAAACCCGTTGCGGCTATTAATCAACCGGCCGAGACATTGGTCCGTCCTATCGAGTTGGAGGCAGACGTGGTTCGTTTCCAGAATAATAAAGAAAAATGGATTGCCTTTGTCGGTTTGAAAGACGGTAAACCGTACGAGATCTTTACCGGTTTGGCCGATGACGATGACGGTATTTTTTGTCCGAAGAATGTAGTCAAGGGAAAAATTGTGAAAGCTGTGAATGAAGATGGTACGAAGCGGTACGACTTCCAGTTCTCCAATAAGCGTGGTTACAAGACTACTATCGAGGGATTGTCCGATAAATTCAATCCGGAATATTGGAATTATGCCAAGCTGATATCGGGGGTTCTCCGGTACGGAATGCCTATTCCGCAGGTATTGAAATTGGTTTCGAGCCTTGAATTGGATAGTCAGTCTATCAACAGTTGGAAAAACGGGGTCGAGCGAGCGTTGAAGAAATATCTGCCCAATGGGACTAAGGCTAACGGGCAGACTTGTCCTCATTGCGGAAATGAGACGCTCATTTATCAAGAAGGCTGTCTCATCTGTACGTCGTGCGGAACTTCCAAATGTGGATAATATTCGAGCAACAAATATAGACCAAAAGGCAAAAGCGAACTATCATAGGTTCGCTTTTGTTTTTTAGAAAAAAGGTATGAAGAAGAGCATTTGTTTTATCGGAAAGTTCTTACCTTTATGATTAAAATATAGGATATAGCGATGAAAATAATATTCGAGATATATTATCATACTCGATGGGGCGAAAGTTTATTTCTCTCCGGGGACATAGATGAGCTTGGTGCGAATGAAGAGAATCGGGCTGTTATGATGGATTATCAAGGTGACGGCCTATGGAAATATACAATGGAACTTCCGGCCTCTGCAAAGAAGTTCCATTATGAATATCTGGTAAAGTCCGGGGAGGGAATCCGTCGGGAATGGGGGAGTCCTCATAGTTTCTCTCCGGGGAGGAATGCCGGGAAATATCGTTTGGTCGATCGATGGCGCGATGTTCCTGCCAATTTGCCTTTTTATTCATCGGCATTCATTCAAGGTATATTCTTTCGACAACACGCCGATTCTGTCGTAGAAACGATAGAACAGGGGACGTTCACCGTTAAGGTTGATGCGCCGCAACTAAGGCCCGATGAGAGGCTCGTTATGGTCGGCGACTGTCCGGAATTGGGCGATTGGGACGTTTTAAAAGCCCCGTTATTGAATGATTCTGCTTTTCCGGAGTGGCAGATAACCCTCGATGGGAGACAACTGAAATTCCCGTTCGAGTATAAGTTCGTTATCGTGCGTACCCATCAACGGGAAGTTGTTGCTTGGGAGACGGGAGAGAACCGTATTTGCCGGGAGAAACCGCAAAATCCTTCTGAGGCCGTGGTGGTTTCGGGACTTCGCTTCAACGGTTCCGAATCGCAGTGGAGGGGAGCCGGGACGGCGATTCCGGTATTTTCTCTCCGTACGGATTATGGGTTCGGCATAGGGGAGTTTATCGATTTGAAATATTTGGTAGATTGGGCGTTAAGAACAGGACAGTCGTTTATACAGCTACTCCCGGTGAACGATACGACGATGTCGGGTACATGGCAAGACTCCTATCCCTATAATGCCAACTCTACTTTTGCTCTGCATCCGCAGTACCTTCGGTTATCCGAAGTCGGGTATTTGAACGACGAGGTGGAGCAAGCCCGCTTCGATGCGTTACGAGAAGAATTGAACCGGTTGCCCGATGTCGATTACGAGCGGGTGAACCGTGCGAAGATGGAATATTTGAGACTTTTGTTCGAGGAGCAGGGCGAGGCTACGCTATCGAGCGACGGATTCAAAGCCTTTTTTCGGGATAATAGTTTTTGGTTACGTCCTTACGCAGCATTTTGCAGTTTGAGAGACCGATTCGGAACTGCCAATTTTAGCTGTTGGGAAGAACATTCGTTTTACGATGAATCGGCCATTGCCGACTATTGTGCCGTGTGGAGTCCGTGGTATAAATCGGTCGCATTGTATTATTATATTCAGTATCATTTGCATGTTCAATTATCCGAAGTCAAGGAGTATGCCCATCGGGCAGGAGTGGTTTTGAAAGGCGATATTCCCATAGGAATCAGTCGTACCAGTGTCGATGCGTGGGTCAATCCGCAACTCTTTCACATGGATAGTCAGGCAGGGGCGCCACCCGACGATTTCTCGATAGAAGGCCAGAACTGGGGATTTCCAACGTATAATTGGGAGGTCATGGCTCGTGATGGATATGCGTGGTGGAAAGCCCGGTTGCGCAAGATGTCGGAGTATTTCGATGCTTACCGGATTGATCATATTTTGGGCTTTTTCAGAATTTGGGAAATTCCGTTCAATGCCGTTCATGGTCTGCTGGGACACTTTAATCCGGCGTTACCGTTCTCTCCCGAAGAGTTGCAGGGATACGGATTCCGTTTTGATGCTTCGTGGCAAACGGTTCCTTATATTCGGGAAGATTTTTTGGACGAGATTTTCGGTGCATATACCGGAGAAGTGAAAGAGCGGTTCTTGGTACATAAGGGAGACGGACGATGGGATTTGAATGTCTTGGTCGATACTCAGCGTAAGATAGTCGGATATTTCTCCGGGGCGAGTGACGATATGAGTATTTTGATAAGAGACGGGTTGATGCGGCTTATCGACGATGTCCTTTTCCTCGAAGATCCCGATCGTCCGGGGTATTATCACCCCCGTATCTCGGCTCAGCATACACATGTTTATCATAGCCTCGATGAAGATCAGAAGTCTTGTTTCAATCGTTTGTATGACGATTTTTATTACCATCGTCACGATGTTTTTTGGAAAGACGAGGCGTTGCGGAAGTTACCTGCTCTCATATCGTCGACCGACATGCTGGTCTGTGGCGAGGATTTGGGAATGATCCCGCACTGCGTTCCCGAAGTGATGGAGCGTTTACAGATACTCTCGTTGGAAATACAACGAATGCCTAAGGAGTCTTGGCGCGAATTTGGGGATACATGGGCTTATCCTTATCGATCGGTATGTACGACCTCGACTCACGATATGTCGGGAATAAGGGTATGGTGGGAAGAGGATAGAGCTCGAACACAACGATTTTTCAATGAAATTCTCGGCGAACAGGGCGAGGCTCCTTCTTTCTGTGAACCGTGGATTTGCGAGAAGATAGTCGAGTTGAATCTCTTTTCTCCTTCGATGCTTGCTATTTTACCGTTACAGGATTGGCTGTCGATAGACGGGCGGTTACGTCGGGAAAATCCGCAGGAGGAGCGGATAAATATACCGGCTCATTCCCGTCACTATTGGCGATACCGCATGCACTTGTCGATAGAACAGCTTTTGGAAGAAGGGGTATTTAATACCCGCCTTCGGGAATTGATTGAACGTAGCGGGAGATAGGGGCTTTTACAAGGCATATCCCTCGAAATCGTATAGCACTGTCGACAGATAACGTTCTCCCGTATCGGGTAAAAGTACGACGATTGTTTTGCCTTTGTTTTCGGGTAATTGAGCCAATCGGGTAGCTGCGAAAACAGCTGCTCCGGAGGAGATACCTACTAATAGACCCTCTGCCGCTGTCAGTTCTCTACTGGTGCGAATGGCATCGTCGTTGCTTACGGGGATTATTTGATCGACTACGGAAGCATCGAATGTCTTGGGAACGAACCCGGCGCCGATGCCCTGTATTTTATGGGATCCGGCTTTACCTCCCGATAGAACCGGCGAGTCTTTCGGTTCTACGGCTACGATTTTTATAGCAGGGTTGTGTTTTTTTAGTCCGGTTCCTACGCCGCTGATGGTTCCTCCTGTACCTACTCCGGCGACGAATATATCGATTTTGCCTTCGGTGTCTCTCCATATTTCTTCGGACGTTGTTTTCGCATGAATGGCGGGATTGGCAGGGTTTTCGAATTGTTGCAGAATGATGCTTCCCTCTATCTCTTCATTCAGTTCTTTCGCCTTTTGAATGGCTCCTGCCATACCTTCACTACCGGGAGTAAGGATTAACTGTGCTCCCAATGCTTTGAGCAGATTGCGCCTTTCCATGCTCATCGTATCGGGCATGGTCAGTATGAGCCGATAGCCTCTTGCTGCCGAAACGAATGCGAGACCTACACCTGTATTTCCGCTTGTGGGTTCTATAATTGTGGCATGAGATTTCAACAGCCCTTTTTGTTCGGCCTCTTCTATCATAGATAAAGCGATACGGTCTTTTACACTCCCGGCCGGATTGAAGTATTCCAGTTTAGCGACCAGTATTCCGTTCAACTCATGTTTTTTATTGTAATTCGAGAGTTCCAATAGAGGGGTATTCCCTATCAAGTCGGTTAGACTTTTGGCTATTTTCTTCATGTTTATATATTTATGGTGATACAAAGATAGTGCAAACGAGGGCAGGAGCAAATTAATTTGATGATATCAAGTGGAGCTTATATTTGTTTTAGTATTGAAAGTCTGTTAATCTCCCTTTTCGATACGTTCTGTCTCACTTTCATGTACGAATGTTTCTTTGATTGCAAATACGCACAAAGCTCCCGCGAATAACAGAATACCCGAAATCCCCAACATGACGGGCTGGCTACCGCCTAACCATCGTAGCAGAGAACCACCTACTAAGGCCGCGAGAATTTGGGGAACACAGATCGTGCCGTTGAACAGTCCTAAATAGGCTCCCATGTTTTTCCCCGAGATGGAATTGGTGAGGATCGTGAAGGGTAGAGCCAATATGGCTGCCCAAGCACAACCAATGAGGAAGAAAGGCAGGAACATCAGATAGGCATTGTGAATGAAAGGAACCAGTGTGAAACCGGCTCCGCCGATAAGTAGGCTGAGGCTATATGCCGCTTTTCTGTTTTTTATCAAGGGGAGAAGCGGGGCCCAACATACCGAGCCTATGGCTTGTATGGCGAATAATACGCCCGTCCAGTTCCCGGCTGATTGGTAGCCGGGAGAAGCCGGATCGGTCGAGTGCCAGACGTTGTCGGCGATGGCTCCTGTGGAATAGGTCCACATATACATGAAAGCCGACCAACAGAAAAACTGAACGAGACCGACCGTCCAGAAAACTTTCGGAGCGTGGCGCAGTAGGGATATGAAATTATTCTTCTCTGTCAGTTCTTTGTCCGAAATTTGGTGAAATTTTTGGAATTCCGCAGGTGGCATTTCTTTCACCCGTATCGAAGAATAGAGGGTACACAGTATCAATATGGCTGCCCCTCCGTAGAAAGAGAAAATTACCGAATCGGGGATAACTCCGGGGGCTGCGATATTGCTGATACCGATATAGGTGAACAGGATAGGGAACAAGTAGCCGACTAAACTTCCGGCATTGGAAAGGAAACTTTGTATGGAGTAAGCGAGTCCTTTTTGCCGTTCGTTGACCATATCGCCTACCAACATTTTGAAAGGTTGCATGGCCATATTGATAGATGTGTCCAACATCATGAGGGCTATTAACCCGAACCACATTGCATGGATATATCCCTTGAATGAAGCGGCATTAGGCAATAGGCACATGACTGCTACGGCAATGGCCGAGCCGGCGATAAGGTATGGAATACGTCGTCCGAAACGATTCCAAGTGCGGTCGCTCAATGCGCCTACGATAGGTTGTACGATAATTCCCGCTAACGGAGGAAGTATCCAGAAATAACTTAAATTATGCGGATCGGCCCCTAAGGTGGCGAATATCCGGCTAATGTTGGCGCTTTGAAGAGCATAGGCTATCTGAACGCCGAAGAATCCGAAACTAATATCCCATAGCCTTCGGAAACTTAAATCGGGTTTTACTCTCATTCCATCGAAAAGAGAGGAGCATTGGGTTTATTGTAAATCCGTTGTTCTGTTTATTCCGGGAAGGTCATGCCATACAGTTTCTCTATTTCCTGAGGCCAAAGGTTCTCATTCGGAGTTTCGAGAATCAACGGTATGTTATCAAAACGCTTATCTTGCATTAATCGTTCAAAGAACCCCATACCCAATACGCCTGCGCCTAAACTGTCGTGACGGTCTACACGGGAGTCGAGTCCTTTTTTAGCATCGTTCAGGTGCATTCCTCGCAAGTATTCGAATCCGATAATCCGGTCGAATTCCCGCCAAGTCGCATCATATCCTTCGGCTGTCGCCAAATCGTAACCTCCGGCAAAAGCATGGCAGGAATCTATGCAGACTCCTACACGACTTTTGTCCTCTATCCAGTCGATGATAACCGCTAAATGCTCGAACTTGAATCCTACGTTACTGCCTTGCCCGGCCGTGTTTTCTATAACGGCGGTAACCCCATCGGTCTTTTCGAGAGCCAAATTGATCGATTGGGCGATACGGGCTAGACACTCGTCGGTCGAAATCTCTTTCAAGTGACTGCCGGGGTGGAAATTCAATAGTTTCAATCCCAGCTGTTCGCAACGTCGCATTTCGTCCAGAAAAGCCACCCGAGATTTGGTCAGCCCTTCTTCCTGAGGATGTCCGAGGTTGATTAGGTAGCTGTCATGCGGTAGTATATATTGGGGTGAGAATCCGTATTTTTCGCAATTCTCCTTGAACAGTTCTATGCTTTTGTCCGATAACGGAGGCGATTGCCATTGCCTTTGATTTTTTGTGAACAAGGCGAAGGCTTTGGCCCCTATGGCATGTGCGTTTACCGGAGCGTTTTCTACACCGCCCGCAGCACTTACGTGGGCTCCTATAAATTTCATGATTCCGGTCGTTTTTGTTCTTTAAGCAAAACTACAAAAAAAGCCGATTGCTGCCGAGATGAATGAGTTAAGATTTGAGATGGTTCCTGAAAACTTCTTTATCTTTGTGAGTACGAAGATAGGATGCGGTTCGGTATAGCCAAATCGGAAATGGGGTTTCCGTTTGTCTCTGCTCTCACCTTTCGCTATCTTTGTAGTTACAAAGTATAGAGTATGAATAAGGTATATCATTGGATATTTTTTCTGCTATTGCTCGCCGGTTGTCAGGATAGAACGGATTCGTCATACGTGATTACAGGAAAAGTGGTTAACTCGCTGACTGACGGGAATGTCGTTTATTTGTCTCATAGTAACGGAGATGAATTGGTGAATTTGGACAGTGCGATAGTCGATGGCGGAGTTTTTTCTTTTCACGGAGTACAGGAGGAACCGATTATGGCTTATCTGCGGTTTAACCGTTATCTCGATTCTTTGGCTGTGCCCGTGTTATTTGTGTTGGAAAATGGAGCGATGGAGGCGGTGATGGATACTTCGTATTCAAGTGTCGCAGGGACGGAGCAGAATAACATATTCGAGGAATATAAACGGGAGGCGTATCGCCTCGATTCTTTACGCCGTTGTTTGCATAGCCATTACGTCGAACAGGTGGAGAAGCGTATGATGGATGCCGGTTTGGAACAATCGATGTGCGATGAAGATTTTCGTTTGAGCAGCCAAGAGGAGAAGCTGGCCTACCGGTTTATTCGACTGAATCATTATTCACCGGCTGCGATATGGGTGCTGGAACAGATGCAAAGCCGTTTCGATGAAGATGAGTTGCGAAGCCTTTTGTCGGGATTCGGTGGGCGAAGCAAGAATGCGCAGATATTGTCCGATATTTCTTTGCGCTTGCGTAACGCCGATAAAGTCGAGCCGGGAAATCCGTATGTAGATGTTCCATTGATAGAGTATTCGGGACGGAAAGAGAATCTGTCGGGATATATAGGATATGCGAGATATACGGCTATTGGCTTTTGGCGTTCGGATAGCGAGCCTTCTTGCCGGGATATGACGAAATTCGGAGAACTGTATCGGGCGTATGGTTATCGGGGCGCGACCTTTTTGTCTGTTTCGTTGGATAAAAAACGGGACATATGGCGAGAAAAAGTGAGAACTTTGGGATTGCCTTCACATCACTGTGCGGCCGCGGAACCCGATGTAATCGAAACCCGATATGCTCTGGTGTCGGTTCCCAATTTTATGCTTATTGCCCCCGATGGGTCCATCGATTCCCGTAACCTGACGGTGACAAAGTTGGAACAGAGGCTGCAAGAACTGTTACCCTATCGGGCGAGAAGAGATACTGCTGTGTCGTCTGTACCGGATACCACTGGATTTGTAAAACGATTGTCAATATAGTTTGTCTCCACAATACTCGGCAATGTCGTAGTAATGAGATTTTTTCATATTGCAAGTATTGTAATTTGTCTAAAAATGGGAATCAAGGCAAAATAGAACTTCTGCCTTGACTCTACATAGAGATCCCCTCTGCCTTTAATCTTTGAGATTGGCGAAAGGTCTGTGTCCCCCGTGCTGTTCTTTGAATCGGGCGATGAGTGCGGTTTCGACCGTTTCGGGATCTTCGTCGGGAGTAGGTTTCCAGCACAACAGCAAATTGCCGGAATTTTTTATTTGCCAAATGTATCGGCCGCCTTTGTGTCCGCTTTTCTTTCCGGCACCGAAGTCTAAGTATTGTTTTAATCGGCTTTGAATGGTAGCTTTGCAATTTTTTAACTTTCCAGCTTTTCCGATATAGACCACGCATGTATTTTCTACCCAGTTGGTTTCCAACTCGGTTATCGACACATTGGGATCTTTCCCTTTAAAGAATCCTCCCGTACCGCGGGAGAGAAATTCGGGAATATTTTCCCCCGTATAGACGACCATATACACACCGGCTGTTCGGGGGATTGCCGTACTGTCGGCTTGCAGTTGTGCTACCGGAATGAATCCCTCGAAACCGGCGGCTTTCAAATCATCGATAGTGTTGAATTTCATAGCTGTATCATTTAATTTGTTTCACTATATTTGTAGTTAAGTTTGTTTTAATAAATTAGATTCCCGTTTTCATCGAGATAAAATATTTGATTTTCGTTGTTCATTCCTTCACATCCATTTCTTGCTTGGTATTTTGGACATATTAAACATGGCTCCGAACGAAACTGTTCCGGAATTATATCGGTATCTTCACAAAACGGGCAACAAAGAGTTGGTTGGTTTAATATTTGTGTTTGGATTGTATATTGGTTTTCCTTTGCTCTTTGTTTATTCTGTTTATCCAATTTTTCTTTTTCCGCCTTCCCTTTTTCTGATAAAGGGATTCTCCATTGTTTTGGAGATTTTTGCATTTGATAGGCGTGAGGAATCAGTCCTGATTCTACTATTTTTTCAAGGCTTTGTTATCAGCGATTAAACGGGTAAAGGTAAGTAAACGATTAGCTTCCGCTAAAAGCATATAAGGCTTGTTTTTTGTATAAGCTGAATATCTTTGCCTGTATGATTTTTTCGATATTTCCCATAACGATAATTTTAGTGTAGAATGTCTGGGTGATTTGTAATAACAAGTCTTGGGGTATTGTATTTTATTCGGTATTTTATTCGTATCGTTAATGATTTTCAGTACTTAGTCGCACTCTGTTTCAATAGGTTTGTTTCGTTCGGCGGCTTGTCGCAGCGTATCGTACAGGCGGGTGCGCAGGGTGTGTGGCGCGACTACTTCGACCGATCGGCTGCGGGAAAGCAGTTCCATGACGAAGTCGTTGGTAATGCGCAGTCGCAGTTTGACGGTGATACCTGTTTCGTCTTCGGAGAGTATTTGTTGCGAGTGATGCAGGGGTAGTGTTTTCACGAAAGCTCCATCGACCGAATCGTATTTAAGAACGATTTCTTCCACGGGGTCTTCGGGATTGTTCCATATCCCGTAACTTTCCCGAAAGAGGGAGGGGATATCTATGTGTTCGTCACGGAGAAATTGTGTATCTTCGAGAATATTTATCGCCGAGATACGGTCCACTCCGAACGATTTCAGTTTGCTGTCGGTGTCGTAGCCGATGAGATACCATCGGTATTGCGATTCTTTCAAGAAATGGGGCATGAGCCGTTTGTGAACGATTTTTCCGTTATGGCGTACTAAGGTGTAGTCAAATTCAATGGGATTCCTTTTTCGTATCGCTTTTAGGAGGGGAGCGATGAGTTCGTGCCGTATGGCGTTATGGCGATGCTCGGCGAGGACGTATTTTTGCAAAACACTGTCTGCGTTGATAGAACTGAGCAGCTCGAAGTTGAGCAGTAGTTCTTTGTAGTTGTCGGTCATCTCGTCGAGTTCGGCAATGTAGTATCCTCGTGATTTGTCGTTACGAATGACTATGCCGAACATTTCGTCGATAAGTCCGAAATCGCGCTGCATGGTTCGTTGCGAATAGTTCGAATCTTTGTTGTCGTATAGGGCGAGGGTATTCTCTACGTGTGCGATGAGTGCGTCTGTCGGGACGTATCGAACTGCCGATAGTTTGTTGATGAGTATCGCCAAGCGTCGTATTTGACTGAGTTTTGCCATATCTGTTTGTTTTTGCTTCTTGTGCAAATATAATGATGCAGAACGACAAAACGTGTCGTGTTGATAAATAAGTGGGAATTTAAAAAGAAGAACGCCCGACAAAATCGGGCGTTCTTACTATAAGAAGTTTCGATGATTATTCGGCAACGACTTCGAAGGGGATTTCTACGCTGACTTCTTTGTGAAGTTTTACAATAGCTTTGTAGTTACCCACTTCTTTAACCGTATCTTTAATAACGATTTGTTTGCGGTCTACGATATGTCCCAATTTTTCGAGGGCTTCGGCAATCTGAATGTTGTTTACAGAACCGAAGATCGTACCGGTCGAGCTGGTTTTAGCACCGATGGTAAGAGACACGCCTTCGAGAGCGGCAGCCAAAGCCAAAGCATCAGCTTTGATCTTTTCGAGCTTGTGAGCGCGTTGTTTCAAATCTTCTTCGCGAACTTTCAATGCAGAAGGAGAAGCGATCACTGCTTTTCCTTGCGGGATAAGGTAGTTGCGACCATATCCGCTTTTCACTGTAACGACATCGTCTTTGTAACCGAGGTTAGCGACATCTTCTTTCAATATTACTTGCATGCTAAATTCCTCCTTCGTTTAATTATTTCATCATATCAGTTACATAAGGGAGCAGCGCCAAGTGACGGGCTCTTTTCACAGCTTGTGCAATACGACGTTGAAATTTCAACGAAGTTCCTGTGATACGACGGGGCAGGATCTTGCCTTGTTCGTTCAAGAATTTTTTCAGGAATTCGGGATCTTTGTAATCGATATACTTAATACCGTTTTTCTTGAAACGGCAGTATTTTTTCTTTTTGATGTCGACCGAGGGAGGGGTCAAATATCTGATTTCAGATTGTGCTTGTGCCATTTTTTAGTTCTCCTTTACTTCTTCTTTGTTAGACGATTTAACACTTCTTCTCTTTGCTGCGTATTCGGCTGCAAATTTATCCATTCTGAATGTCAAGAAACGGATTACACGTTCGTCACGACGGAATTGGATTTCCAATTTAGCGATGACAGAAGGTTCGGCGTCGAATTCCAACAGGGTGTAGAACCCGGTGGTCTTTTTTTGGATAGGATAGGCGAGTTTGCGCAATCCCCAGTTTTCTTCATTCACGATTACTGCGCCTTGTTCGGTGAGAATCGTTTTGAATTTTTCTACCGCTTCCTTCATCTGTACATCAGACAAAACGGGAGTTAAGATGAAAACGGTTTCGTAATGATTCATACTCGTTTAGTTTAACGTAATTAGTATAATGTTTTTTTATTTGCGGGGGCAAAGGTAGGTATTATTTTGTAATTATGCAATGCTTTATACTCGTTTTTTGAGGGAACATTCACTCTTAGAAGCTGTTTTAAATTTATAGAGAAATAATATTATCATTGCAGGCAGGTATGTTCCGGCCATATTGCGCTCCTGTCTCGCATCTTGAATCCCTTGATTTTTGTCAATAGCCCGCTATTGACTGCCTATCTCGGACTCCAATCTGCTTCAACATAGGGCTCAATCTGTCTCGGAATAAATTTAAAACAGCTTCTACTGTATTTTGCATATTCTGTGGTTAAATATCACGCTTTCTTCGGCTCGTATTTTTTGTAAAACAGCGTGAGGAGGATAAACCCGACTAAGGCGAGGGGCGCTCCTATCAGGGCGGGATATTGATATCCCAGTCCGGCTTGCAGGGGTAGACCTCCGATATACGCACCGATGGCATTGCCGAGATTGAAAGCCACTTGTATACAGGCTGCTCCCAGTAACTCGCCTCCTTTGGCAAAGTGAATGATAGAGATTTGTTGAGGGCTCGACACGGCGAACAGTCCGGCTGTACAGAGGCACATGAGCAGGGCTGTGAGCCAGTTGATATGGGCTACGAAGAAAATGCCCAATAATGCCATAAAGAGTATGAATTGGGTAGAGGCGGCTACACGTCCGGGAGTATATTTGTCGGACAACTTCCCGCCCAAGAGATTCCCGACTACCATACCGAATCCGGCCAATACCATCAATAGGGTAATGCTTTCTGTGGAAAATCCGGAAACTTTCGTAAGGAGGGGATTTATGTAGCTATACCAACAAAATACGCCTCCGTTTCCCAACATGGTAGCTCCCAAAATAAGCCACGGGGCTCCGGTTTTCAAGAAACGGAATTGCCCTTTGAACCCTGTATCGGGTAGTCCTTCGACTTGGGGAACCCATTTCCAGATGTAATAAAGTATGATGATACCCCATACTCCTACCAGCATGAATGTGAGTCTCCACGATAGCAACGTGCTGAGCGATGTTCCTAACGGGACTCCGAAGAGGTTGGCGATGGTCATGCCGGCAATCATGATAGAGACTGCCTCGGAGCCTTTTCCCTTGTCGGCAAGTTTCTCTGCGACAACCGATGCGACGCCGAAATAGGCTCCATGTGGTAACCCCGATATGAATCGGGCGACAAGCATAGTCCAGTAGTTGGGCGACAGTGAGGCAAAGATGTTTCCTACCATCATGATCGCCACCAATCCTAACAAAATATTTTTTAACGGGAGTTTACGGGCGAGGGTAAGCATGGGCGCTCCTGCACAAACACCGAGAGCATAGGCCGAAATCAAGTGTCCGGCGGTCGGGATACTGATGTGCAGATCGGCTGCTACATAAGGCAGTATAGCCATCATGACAAATTCGGCTATACCTAATCCTAATGTGCCGAATGCCAGTGCGATAAGACTCTTTTTCATTTCTATTTAATTACCTATTGAGCAGTGAGGCCGCGTGATTTTCGCGGACCTTCTGAAAAAATCGGGTGCAAAGGACGTGAATAAGACTGTTTTGTCCAAAATAATCGACTTATTTTTTTCGTGAGAGACTAAATTTTTTGGCATCTTTTTTTAAATGCGAACAGATAGTATCTGTCGTGTAGTATTTAGAAGCTGTTTTAAATTTATTGAGAAATGATATTATCATTGCAAGTAGGTATGTTCCGGCCATATTGTGCCCCTGTCTCGCATCTTGAATCCCTTGATTTTTGTCAATAGCCCGCTATTGACTGCATATCTCGGACTCCAATCTGCTTCAACATAGGTCTCAATCTGTCTCGGAATAAATTTAAAACAGCTTCTTATTGAAATGAAGATATTGCAAAAAAAAACTGCAAATCCTTCTTCAACAAGGATTTGCAGTTTCAATGAGCCAGATTTACATTATTTGACCTCGATTGTTTTTACGACTCCGTCATTACTTTGAACGGGTAATTTAGGAAGTTCGACAGACAGAACACCGTGTTCGACGTGAGCCGCTATCTTATTTTTGTCTACGTTATCGGGCAATATCATTGTCTGTTGGAATTTGGAATAAGAAAATTCACGACGCAGATAGTGCTCTTTTTTTCTTTCTTCCTTATTTTCGCTTTTCTTTTCCATCGTGATAACGAGATTGTCATTGTCATCGATGTGGATTTGAAAATCGTCTTTTGTCATACCCGGAGCCGCCACTTCAATGCAGTAGTCGTTTTCATGCTCTACCACATTGATTGCCGGAGCCGTTGCATTAGCTTTTTCCATCCAATCGTTATCGAAGAAATCATTGAAGATACTCGGTAACCAACCTTGATTTTTTCTTGTGGGTAACATAGTTTTAATCTCCTATTTTTAAGTTGTTTAATCTTTTCTTTGACTTCGGCTCTTTTCGATAACCGACGTCATTCGGATATTTGCAAACGACGTGCCAATATATTTTTCGAGGTTTATTGTTCGGGTATGTATGACAATAGTTATCCAAAGTGGACAAAATTATTCCATAGAGTAATTATTGTCACTTTTTTCGGGCAGGGGAAGACGCAGGGAATCGATAAGTAAGTCATAGTTTTTTCGATTATGCCATAAATCGGTTATGGCGTGATTATACTTTTGCTCAAAAAAAGAGAAGAGTATGGAAATACAAGAACAACAATTTGTCCGGGAACTGGCGGAGAGCCGTATGCAAATAGAATTATTGAGAAATCGAGTGTTGCTGCGTTATTACGCCCAATTGCTCGAACTCGATATCATGGAGCAAACCCAAGAAGTGAAAGCTCTCATGAGCAGTATCAACACGCTCGAACGCTATGCCCGTAAATATGAACCGAAAGAATCGGCCATAGAGTCTGCTCCCGTAGAAAACGGGGGATCGGGAGAAGTTTTCCGGAACAAAGAGGGAGAGTCGGAGAGTATCGATGTACTGTCGGGGAAAACTATGCCTTGTGTTTCTGCTCGTTCGGGGGTAGAGAATATGACGGCTGTACCTTCCCGGTCGGTGGCAGTGCGAAATCTCCCTAACGGATTGAAGATAGAATCGGTTACGACTCGTGGAAAATCGCATCGAAAATAGATTGCAGATGAAAAGGCGCAAATTTCTATTCGGTAAGGTTGTTTTGAAAATTGTTTGAGCTATCTTTGCGCAGGATGCGAAAATAGGCTGCATTCGGCAAAGTCAAGCGAGCTTGCTTTTGCCCTCATTTGCACTATCTTTGCGTATATTGTGAAGGCAGGCCGGGCTCGGCGTAACAAATGGAATTCGGTTCTGCTCCCTTTGCTTGCATGGACTCTACAATTTTACGGAACGATGAAAACGATACGAGAGATATATCGCATAGGGTATGGCCCTTCGAGTAGTCATACAATGGGGCCGAGAAAGGCTTCCGAAATATTTTTGAACCGCCACCCTGAGGCTGTGGCGTTCGAGGTCATTCTGTACGGTAGTCTTGCCGCTACGGGAAAAGGGCACTTGACCGATGTAGCGATTCTCGATACCCTTCAACCTCATGCCCCGGTCGAGATTGTGTGGAAACCGTCGGTATTTCTGTCGTTTCACCCGAACGGCATGACTTTTCGCTCGAAAAATAGTTCGGGTGAAGTGACCGACGAATGGACCGTGTTCAGCGTGGGAGGAGGGGCTTTGGCCGAAGAAGGGAAGCCTTTCGACAAGACACCGGAATTGTACGAAATGAATAGTATGACTCAGATTCTCTCTTGGTGTGAACGGACGGGGCGCAGTTATTGGGAATATGTGCAGGAATGCGAAGACCACGATATTTGGGACTATTTGGCCGAGGTGTGGTCGACTATGCGCGAGGCTATCGAACGAGGGCTCGATCAGGAGGGTGTATTGCCCGGTCCGTTGAATTTACGGCGGAAAGCCTCTTCTTATTATATAAAGGCGAAGGGTTATAAAGACAGTTTGAAAAGTCGGGGATTGGTATTTGCCTATGCGTTGGCCGTGAGTGAAGAGAATGCATCGGGCGGGCGTATTGTAACCGCACCCACTTGCGGATCCTGTGGAGTCGTGCCGGCGGTATTGTACCATTTGCAAAAGAGTAGGGAATTCAGCGATACCCGCATTTTAAGAGCGTTGGCGACCGCCGGTTTGGTGGGGAATATCGTGAAGCAAAATGCTTCTATATCGGGAGCCGAAGTGGGGTGTCAAGGCGAAGTGGGAGTGGCATGTGCTATGGCTTCGGCAGCAGCCAGCCAGTTGTTCGGTGGTAGTCCTGCGCAAATCGAGTATGCCGCCGAAATGGGGCTGGAACATCATTTGGGTATGACTTGCGATCCGGTGTGCGGATTGGTACAGATACCTTGTATCGAACGGAATGCCTATGCTGCGGCGAGGGCTTTGGATGCTAATATCTATTCGGCTTTTACCGATGGAAGTCATCGTGTATCGTTCGACAAGGTGGTGGCTGTAATGAAACAGACAGGGCACGATTTGCCGTCCTTGTACAAGGAGACCGGGGAGGGTGGCCTTGCCAAAGATTACGAACAGATGTAAAAAACAGATTTGTAAATCACTCTGGAAATTTCGATCGGGACAAGCCTCGATCAGTCGATTCCCGGTCGCCTGCTTGTGCCTATGTTCTTGTCTCCCACTTAGCTGTTTTTGGCTCAGTAGGAAATCAGTAGGGATTGCCCTTTCACATCTCCAACCCCTCTCCTTAAAAATTACCATTTCTTCGGTTAACTACTATATTGCTATGCAGCACAAGAGAGAAGGGGTAAGGTACACTAAGAGACAGAAGGGCTAAAATAACAGTAGGGCGATGTTGCTGGAAAATTTTTACACTCCTCCCCTGTGTTTTGCAACGTAAAATATAGGGGAGGTGGCCGCAGGCAGGAGGGGTTAAAGAAATGTTTCTTTGGTTTTACCACTATATTGCTCTACAACAAAGGGGTGAAAGGGTTACACACACACCAAGTGACGGAAGGATTAATAGATAAGTATGCCAGGAGGTTAAATACATTCCCTTTTCTCGGAGAGTGAGCAAAAAGGGAGGTGAATTTGTTTTTATGGTGAAGTTACTTTATATTTGTAGTTGTTTAAGCAATGATTAATATATGAACTTTTCCGAATTGAATATAGAAATGGTGTTCGCTTTGATGAGCGGTAAATTGTCTGCTGCGATTAATCGGAAATTATATCGTAGTTTTCGAAAATTGTCTATCGATATAACACCCGAACAATGGACTGTATTGTATTATTTATGGTCGCGGGACGGAGTGACTCAGCAGGAATTGTGTAATGTTACATTTAAAGACAAACCGAGTATGACCCGGCTAATAGATAATTTGGAAAAGCAACAGCTTGTCGTTCGTTCTCCGGGCGTGAAAGATCGGCGTATCAATTTGATTCATCTTACCGATAAAGGTCGGGAGTTGGAGGTGGCTACGAAGCCTTTGGTGACGGCTATTATGAGAACGGCGTTGGACGGCTTTTCGGATAGAGAAGTCGAGATGGCCGGGAGAATGTTGACCAAAGTTTTCGGTAATTTGAAAAATTCGTTGGAGGATTAAGAAAATCTGTCATGATTAAATATATGAGGCATATATTCATTTTTATAGTTGTATGGCTTGCGGCAGGGACGATTTGTTCTTTCGCGCAATACAAGCCCGATCGTTTGGGAGAGGGTTTTGAAGCAAAAACTATCGCCATGCCGGACGATTACAGCGGAAGGGTAGTGACGACTCTTGTTCGGAGTTTATCGTCGTGCGACACGCATAAAGCGGTGCTTTACGTGCACGGATATAACGATTATTTCTTTCAGGAAACGCTGGCTCGGACGTTTAACGATTCCTGCTTTAATTTCTATGCCGTGGATTTGAGAAAATACGGACGCTCGTTATTGCCGGAACAAACGCCGTTCGAGGTTCGAGATTTGCAAGAATATTTTGCCGATATAGATACGGCTCTGACTCTTATTCGGGAGGAGGGAAATACCGATATCGTGTTGATGGCTCATTCGACGGGAGGATTGATAACATCGCTTTACTGTGAGGCTTATCGTAACGACTTGCCGGTACAGGGACTCATTTTGAACAGTCCGTTTCTCGACATGAATATGAATTGGTTCTATGAGAAGATTCTGGTTCCTATCGTGTCGGCTTGGGGGCGTTGGTTTAAAGGAACGAAGATAAGTCAGGGAAATTCTACCGCTTATGCCGAGAGTTTGCTAAAAGATCATCATGGGGAATGGAATTATGATACCGACTTGAAATTTAAGGTATCTCCGCCTGTTTCTTCGGCATGGATACGGGCGATACATCGCGGACACAATCAAATTCATAAAGGGTTGCATATTCCCTGTCCCGTTTTGTTGATGTATTCGAGTCAATCGGTAGACGGGAATAAATGGACGCCTCAACATCAATCGGGAGATGCCGTACTCGATGTAAAGGATATTGCCCGCTATGGTCGCATGCTGGGACCAAAAGTCACAGAGTTTGAGGTTCAGGAAGGAATGCACGATCTCGTACTTTCGAAACCTTCGGCTCGTCAAGCTGCTTATTCCGAGATGTTTCGTTGGCTTCGGAGCAATGGATTGAACGAATGATACCCCAAAGTTCGTTTATTCTCCGAGAGTCATCGAAAACACGATGTGGGGCATATCGATGCCTCGGTAGTGTTTTACGATGGTATCGCCGGGCGTCATACCGATTCGTTTTGCGACTCCTTGCGAAGGAAGGTTATTGTCGCGGATAATGGAGTAAATGCGTTTTATACCCAAAATGTGGGAGGCATAGTCGGCACATGATCGTGCGGCTTCGGTAGCATACCCTTTGTGCCAGAAATTTTTGCGAATGAGATAGCCTATTTCGGGAACGGTTTGCTCTCTGTATGGTTGCATAGTGATGCCACATTGTCCGATGAGCTCTCCGTTTTCTTTAAGAACGGCTCCCCATAAACCGACTTTGTCTTCGGCATATCTCTTTATTTGTCGGTCTAACCATTCCCGGACTTCTGTGCCGTTGAATGCGCCTTCGTAGGCGTACATCACCTCGTTGTCTTGTAAGAGTTTACAAACTTCATGAAAGTCGTTCGGGCATAACTCTCTAAGAATTAATCTCTGGGTTTCTAATATCGTTCTCATTTCACAGGTCACCGGTTAAAGACGTTGTTATTCGGCATTCTGTTCGGATTGCTGTTTTTCCAACTGTAAGACTTGTTTGTCTGCGAGTTCGAGCGTGCGTACGTTCAGTTGATATTCTCGTTTGAGGTCATCGACATTTTTCATGAGGTTGGCGAGCTCACGGGTCGCTTTAACGGCTTCGCGTGTGACGGGGTCGAGCGATAGAGTGTATCGGTTTCCCCCCAAGTAAGTGAGGGTTATTTTTTTACTCGTATTATTCGCTATGAGTGCTGCGACGGCAGAACATTGACCGTCTTTGTATGTCACGATTTCGGTATATTTGCCGTCGTTGGTGAACCGGTAATTATTGGCTCCGTCGTACCCGATAACGAGAGTTTCGGCTTTACTTTTGTCCGGGAGCGTCGCCCGTATGGAACTGTGTTTTATCGGTGTGCTTCCGTAATATACGCTTGCCAACTGCATTTGTCCGTTTTCTGTGACCAAAACTTTCAATTGGCTACGATTTATCGCGGCTTGTTTGGGAAGTTTCTTATATATATAATTCCCTTCCGTTTGGTATTTGGCATCTTTTTCGAACCGGAAGTTTTTCTTGACCGCTTCGAGTTCGGTTTGTCTCACTTTGAGTACACTGTCTATATAAAGCAGATTTTGCTCGCTTTCTTTTTGTTTTACGCGGCACATGAGCAACATACCCGCTTTTATCTGTTTGAAGGCTTTGGGGTATAATAATTCGATACTGTCGATAGCGTTTTTAGCATTGGCGTATTGACCGTTTTCGAATAACTTCCGAGCTTTTTCATATTGAGCGTTAGCTTCATTACTATTATCTCCGCAGGAGAATAATACTATCGCACAAGAGCATATCCAAAAGTAAAGATATTTAGCCATAATTGATCGGTGTATTGTATTTGATGTTAATTCTATCTAATAGACCCTCTCTGTACATCTTTGACCCCCTTAACGGTTTTGAGCTTTTTCATCAGACTGTTGAGGGAGGAGATGTCATCGACCGTGACGGTGATATGTCCTTGAAAAAGGCCGTCGTTCGAGTCGATCGAGATGCCTCTCATATATATGTTTTTTTCTTTTGAAATAATCGATGTAATGTTCGTTACGATACCGATATCGTCGTTTCCGATAACTCGCAGGACGGTGACGTATTTAGAACCCATTTTTCCCGACCAGCGGGCATTGACTACTCTGTAACGGTAACGACTGTATATGTGTCGCGCGTTCGGACAATCTTTACGGTGTATCTTGATAGTTCCTTCTGTGGAGACAAATCCAAAGATTTCGTCGCCGTAAATGGGGTTGCAGCATTTGGCCAATTTATAGTCGATACCTTTGACATCGCCGCCTATGACGAGCTCGTCTTCTTTCGATTCGTCGGGTTCTTTTTGTAAAGTAAATTCTTCTGCCGTACGAGTTTCGTATTGCTCTTCGTTTTCTTTTTTATCGATTTCGAGATAAAGGTCGATTACGCGATTGACGTCGATATGTTCATCGGCCAATTCGTTGTAAAAATCGGTGACGGTTTTATAGCCCATTTTTTTTATAAGGCGCATCATTACACCGTCTTCCATCTCTATTTTGCGGTTTTTGAATCGTCTTTGCAAAAGCTCTTTCCCATATTCCGCCGCTTTATTCTGCTGTTCGTTCAGGGCTTGCTTTATCTTTACCCGCCCTTTCGATGTCGCGGCTATGTTGAGCCAGTCTTGCTTCGGTGTCTGATTGGGAGAGGTAAGTACTTCGATCGTATCGCCGCTTTTCAGTTTGTATTTTATGGTTTCGATCTTTCCGTTTACCTTGCCGCCGACACATTTGCAGCCTAACCCGGTGTGAATGAGGAATGCGAAGTCCAGTAACGTGGCTCCCAAAGGCAATTTGTATAGGTCTCCTTTCGGAGTGAATACGAATACCTCTTTGTCGTAGAGATCCATTTTGAAATCGCGCATGAGTTCCAAAGCTCCACCGTTTCCGGCCGCTTCGAGTACTTCGCGCACATTGTTCATCCAATCGTCCAGCCCGTTCTCGCTTTTAATTCCTTTGTATTTCCAGTGGGCGGCAAGTCCTCGTTCGGCTATTTCGTCCATTCGCCGGGTACGTATTTGTACCTCTACCCAGCGTTGTTTCGGTCCCAGCACAGTGATGTGTAACGATTCGTATCCGTTCGATTTGGGAATGGACAGCCAGTCTTTCATTCGCTTGGGGTTGGGCTGGTACATATCGGTGACGATCGAATATACCTTCCAACAGTCTGCCTTTTCCTGTTCGAGGGGAGTTTCCAGTATGACACGAATGGCAAACAGGTCGTAAATGTCTTCCAAATCGGCTTTTTGTTTCTTCATCTTATTCCAGATGGAAAAGATGGATTTCGTGCGGCCCTTGATTTCGAAATGTAGACCTTCGGCTTCGAGTTTTTGTTTTACCGGTTGGATAAATTCCATGATGTATTTATCCCTGTTCCTCTTGGTTTCATTGAGCTTGTGGGCTATCTGGTCGTAGATTTCCCGATTGGTGTATTTCAGGGAGAGGTCTTCCAGTTCCGATTTTATGGAGTATAGTCCCAATCGGTGCGCCAGCGGAGCATAAAGATAGGAGGCCTCGCAGGCGATGTCATAACGGTATTTTTCGTTGGGGTGGTGGTTTATCATTTTCATGACGCAAAGCCGGTCGGCGATCATGATGATGATAACTCGTATATCTTCGGCGAACGATAGTAACAGTTTGCGGAAATTCTCGCTTTCGACGGCAGCCTGTTTGGCATACAAGCTGTTCGATTTAATGAGACCCCGAATGAGCTGGGCTATGTCGTCTCCGAATTCTTTTTTTACGGTTTCGATAGTGAGGAATTCGCTGACGACCAAGTTGAAAAGTAGAACCGAAATAAGCATACTGCGTTCTAATCCCACCCTGTCGCATAAGATGAGCGCAGTATTCAGATTACGGACAACCGGATTTATTCCTTGTTTGTTTCGCTGATAGTGCCCTGTTTCGACGGCTTCGGAAATGAGGCGACGCATGCGGTTGAAGTCTTCGACTCTTAAAACTGGGCGACTATTGCGTAACAGTTGCCGATAGACCGATAGGACATTTTCTTTTTCGTCGAGTGTAAAATAGCTTTTTTCGGGCATAAGGTGCGACTGTTTTCAAAAATTCTGTCTCAAATATATATTTTTGTGGGTAAAAATGCGCTTTTTTTTAGAGCTTTTTGTAGTTTTGGGAACGGAATTAAAATTCATTATTCATTACAAGCTATGTTTACACCGGAAGATTTAGATTTGTTTGCCGAAAAAGGTATTGACGTACATACGGTTGAGGAGCAGTTGGCCTCGTTTAAAAGCGGATTTCCTTTTTTAAGGATATTATCTTCTGCTTCTGTCGGGAACGGTATCTTATCGCTTGACGAACAGCAGACGCAATATTATCTCGATTTGTGGGAAGGTTACTTGAAAGATAATCATAAGGTCGTAAAGTTTGTTCCGGCATCGGGAGCTGCGAGTCGTATGTTCAAAGATTTGTTCGCATTCCTTTCTGCCGATTACAGTGAACCACAAACTGATTTCGAAAAGAAATTTTTCAATTCGATCGAACATTTTGCTTTTTACTCCGATCTTGACGAAGCCTGTTTGAAGAATGAAGGAAAGAGCATAACCGATTTGATAGAATCGGGCAATTACAAAGCGGTGGTGTCCAATCTGCTCGAAGCGAAGGGCTTGAATTATGGTTCTTTGCCGAAAGGGTTATTGAAATTTCATCGTTATGCGACGAATAACCGTACGGCTATGGAGGAACATTTGACGGAGGGAGCTCTTTATGCCGCCAGTTCCGACGGGGAGGTCAATATTCATTTTACGGTATCTCATGAGCACCTTGCCGATTTTAAAGCATTAGTAGCCAAGAAGAAAGCGGATTATGAGCGACGTTATGGCGTACGTTATCATATTAGTTTTTCCGAGCAAAAGCCTTCTACCGATACTATTGCGGTCGATGCGAATAACGAGCCGTTCCGAGAGAATGGTAGGCCGTTGTTCCGTCCGGGGGGACATGGGGCTTTAATCGAGAATCTGAACGACATAGATGCCGAAATCATATTCGTAAAAAATATAGATAATGTAGTGCCCGACAGACTGAAAGAGCCGACCGTGCGGTTTAAGAAAATCATCGGAGGGGTGCTGGTATCGTTACAAACGGAGATAAACCGTTATATTACCATGTTGAAAAGCGGGAAATACACGATCGACGATTTACGGGAAATGATACAGTTTTTGCATAAAAAGCTTTTCGTCAGAAATGAGGAAACCAAACATTTGGAGGATGCGGAGCTGGCTTTGTATTTGTTGCGGAAGTTGAATCGCCCGATTCGTGTATGCGGAATGGTTCGCAATTCCGGAGAACCCGGCGGGGGGCCCTTTATTGCTTATAATCAGGACGGAACCACATCTTTGCAGATTTTGGAGAGTTCCCAAATAGATATGTCGAATCCAGATGCTAAGGAACAGTTCGAGTCGGGTACTCATTTTAATCCGGTAGATTTGGTTTGTGCCGTGAGGGATAATAAGGGAGAGAAATATGATTTGCCGAAATACGTAGATAAAAATACCGGTTTTATTTCGCTTAAATCGAAGAATGGCAGAGAGCTGAAAGCTCTTGAATTGCCGGGACTTTGGAACGGGGCCATGAGCGATTGGAGTACTGTTTTTGTGGAGGTTCCCGCAGAGACGTTCAATCCTGTCAAGACAGTTAACGATTTACTCCGTCCGCAGCATCAGTAAAGTGAGGGAATCGGCATGGAATAGAGGGCGATATGCAGTGGTATATCGCCTTTTTTTGTAATTTTGCACTTGCGAGGATAAGCATCGCCGTGGTATGGACCCAATAGAATTTTGTTTATACCTCTGGCTTGTATTACCATTGCATATGATTGATGAGAATAGTGGGGGCATGAAATCTAACCAATTTTTATTCTTCGGCTATTCGTTAAGTAAAAAAGAAAAATAAGAATAGAAAATATGACGTTTGAAGAGTTCGGATTGTCCGAAGATGTTATGCGAGGGCTGGATGCCATGAATTTTAAGGAGGCGACTCCTGTTCAGGAACAAACCATTCCTGTGATATTGCAAAAAAGAGATTTAATAGCTTGTGCTCAAACCGGTACGGGAAAGACGGCCGCCTATATACTGCCATTACTGAATCTGCTTACAGAAAAGCAGGGCGACGGAGATAGAGTGCGTGCTGTGATTGTCGCTCCTACGAGGGAGTTGGCGCAACAGATCGACATGCAGTTCGAGGGATTTTCCTATTTTCTTCCTATTTCTACTGTTGTGGTTTCGGGTGGGGGAGACGGCGCTTCATGGGACCAGCAAAAGCGGGGGTTAACGATGGGTGCGGACATTATTATCGCCACACCGGGACGGCTTATCTCTCATTTGAATATCTCGAATATTGATTTTTCGGGAGTGGAGTGTTTTATTCTCGATGAGGCCGACCGGATGCTCGACATGGGTTTTTATGACGATATTATGAAAATAGGTAAAAAATTGCCCGAGAATCGTCAAACGGTCATGTTTTCGGCGACTATGCCTCCCAAGATTCGGCAGTTGGCCAAGAATATCATGAACGAACCGGTAGAGGTCAATGTGGCTATCTCGAAACCGAACGAGGCCATAGACCAGTCGGCTTATGTCTGTTATGAGAGTCAGAAGATGGGAATCGTCGATTGGCTTTTCAAGGAACCGGCCGGAACGAAAACGATCGTTTTCTCTTCTTCGAAACAGAAAGTAAAAGAGTTGGCATTTTCCTTGAAACGAAAAAAATATAAGGTAGAGGCGATGCACTCAGACTTGGAGCAATCGGAGCGCGAGTCGGTCATGCTTGATTTTAAAAATAATAAAATCGATATTTTGGTGGCAACCGATGTTATTTCCAGAGGTATCGATATCGATCAAATAGGATTGGTCATTAATTATGACGTACCGCATGATCCGGAGGATTACATTCATCGCATCGGTCGCACGGCCCGAGCCAATGCCGACGGTACAGCCATTACGTTCGTGTCGGAAAAAGAACAAGGCAAATTCCATCGAATCGAATTGTTTTTGGGGTATGATATTCCTAAACGGGAATTGCCCGAAGGGTTGGGCGATGCTCCGGTTTATTCTCCCAAACAAGGTCGGGGAGGTCAACGAAATCGAGGCGGTAAGAGAGGCGGAACCGGTGCTAAAAATTACGGAAAGGGAGGTAAGAGGAAACCTAAAAAGAACAATAGAGGTTCACAGAGTACCGAAATTTCAAGAAAACCTGAAAGGCATCATGGTCGTTCCAAGTCGTCCGGGAAACAATCGGGTGGTGTGGAACAATAGTTGTAAGGGGTTAATTATAAGTTTTGACTATTATTAGAACGAGTGAGGTTCTTTTGCCGTATTTGATTTTTTTGTCGAAATATTGAATAACTAACTTCTAAATTCATATTTATGGAATGTAGTAAGGCTCAAAGTATAGATGAACAGAGTTTGCAAAAAGCGCAATTTCTGTTTGAATCCGGAGATATTGACAAAATAGAGGTGGGAACAATAAAAGGTCTGTGTCAAATCCATAGGTCTCTTTTTGAAGGATTGTACGATTTTGCTGGTAAGATACGGAATTTGAATATTGCAAAAGGTGGGTTTCGTTTTGCGAATAGTCTGTACTTAGAAGTTATTCTTCCTGTAATAGAAAAGATGCCGGAAAGTACTTTTGAGGAAATTATAGCTAAATATGTAGAAATGAATATTGCCCATCCGTTCATGGAAGGTAACGGGCGTGCTACTCGCATCTGGCTGGATTTGATTCTAAAAAAGAATCTTGGTAAAGTCGTTGATTGGCAAACGATAGATAAAGACCTTTATCTCCAAGCTATGGAACGCAGCCCTATTAACGATTTAGAATTACGAGTATTGTTACAACCTGCTTTGACTGATAAGGTAAATGATCGAACCGTTATCTTCAAAGGAATTGAACAGTCTTATTATTACGAGGGATATAGCAGAAAATAATATTCAAATTTATCTATAAAGATGGAAACATTTTGACTTCTTCTGTTATAGTGACAATGATAATCTGAAATAGTAAATACGTTGTTTGCTCCTTGCAATTCGGGAACTGTATGTCATATTTGATTGTTTCCTATTATTAAGATAGATTGGAATGGACACTTTGGAGAAAAAAATGAAAGTAAAAGAGTTGTGGCAACTTTGTTTCCATGATGACGAACGATTTGTGAATCTCCTGTTCGACAATTTATACCGGGACGAGAATACCGTCTGTTTTGAAAAGGGGGGAGAGGTGACTACTGCGTTGCAGATGTTACCTTATCGCATGAGTTTCGGCGAGACTTCACTCGATGTAAGTTATATTTCAGGAGCTGCCACGAGACCGGAGTATCGCAATAGGGGATTGATGGGACGTTTATTGAAAGAGTCGTTCGAGATTATGAGGTCTCGTAATATTCCGCTTTCGGCATTGATTCCGGCTGAATCGTGGCTTTATGATTATTATGCTTCGAAGGGTTATGCTTCTGTATTTTTCCGTCAGGAACTCAATTTTTCATCGGCGCATCGATTTTATGGAGACGGATATCATCGGGTAGCTATGTCGATGGACGAGCTTTATCGGTTTTTCGATGAGCAAATGAGGCGACGTTCGTGTTGCATACAACATGGACGGGAGGATTTCAATGTGATTTGCGACGATATTTATTTGGACGGCGGAGATGTGGTCGCATTAGCCGATTCGCAGAATCGGCTTTCGGCATTGGCATTTGTCGTTCCCGGAGATGATGCGGTTTTTGTGAAGGAGTTGTTGGCGATAAATACCGAGGCAAAAGAGGCTATGCTGCATGAGGTTCAGTCGGCGTTTCCCGGATATTCTCTTCGAGTCTTTACGGAGCCGATGTCGGAGAATGGGGCGGCGGTTCTTATGGGAATGATTCGCATTGTGGACGTTCGGAGGGTACTCGAAGCGGTCGCAAAAAATAATCGTTCGTTGAGACGAGTATTTAGAGTGCATGATCCTTTATTGCCGGTTAATAACGGTGTTTTTCTTGTGGAGGAAGGTGAGTGTTACGAGGGCGTGACAAATCCGTGTGATTTTGATATCGATATAATGGAGTTGGCAGAAATTGTATTCGGCGGTTCGAAACTATCGTCATTGTTGGATTTTCCTTCGGTACGTCCATATATGAGTTTGATGCTCGATTGATAAAAAGAGTTATTTTTTTCTTCTCTTGATTTTTTGTGCTTATTTTTGCTTGTTGAAAAAGGTATGAAAAGTTTCGGTTATGCAATAGTATCGATATTTCTTGCAGTGGTGGTTCTCCTCACCAGTGGAGGAATTTCTATTGTCCGCTGTTGCCAGACACATTGTTTTTGTTTGCAAAATTCCGGTACGCAAGAAGTAGATCTCCTTTCCGATCGTTATTCTTCGGAGAGTCGTAATGATTGTTGTAAAACCGGCGGTATAGCAGACAAGCACGCTACGAAAGGACATTCTCCTTTTTGTAAACATGTGAAAGTAGAAAAACTGAATTTACCGATCGTAGACATTCCTACCGGGACAGATTGGGGGATACAGGGGACAATCGATTTGACCTATTCGTTTGGGTCGGTCATATTCGCTCCTGTCACTTCTGTTGTAAAGTATATAACTACTTCCTATATGCCGCCACCGCGGGATTATCTAAAACAAATCGCTATACTTTTGATTTAAAATCCGATATATGTAATTGGAGGGAAGGGAATGTGCCCTTTCGTGAAATTTTTGTCTTATGTGATATAGGACTGTTTTATTATATAATCGGATTAAAAAGATGATAAGATATTTAATATTTCCACTTTTTTTATTAGGTAGTTTGTCTTCGGCTTTTTCCCAAGTACGAGGGATTGTAAAAGATATAGCCGGAGAACCGATTATCGGGGCGAATGTCTTCTGGTTGGGAACTACGACAGGAACTACGACAGGGGAGTCGGGTAAATTCAGCTTACCTGAAACGGGGACGAGCGATAAGCTGGTTGTCCGTTTTGTAGGATATCGCAGTGATACGATACATATCGACAGGGTCGATACCGTTTGGGAGATTGTTTTACAGGACGGTGCGGTGATGGACGAGGTTCAAGTTTCGGCTCGACGTATGGGCACTATGAAGATACGAGCTGGGATATTGAATCAGGACATGATTTCCACGGCCGAGCTTTCTCGGGCCGCTTGTTGTAATCTGGGAGAGAGTTTTACAACGAATCCTTCGGTCGATGTCAGTTATTCTGATGCGGCGACCGGTGCTAAGCAGATTAAGTTGTTGGGGCTTTCGGGGACTTATGTACAAATGCTTGCAGAGAATATTCCTAATTATAGGGGTGTTGCTTCTCCTTATGCATTGGGCTACATTCCCGGTCCGTGGATGCAGAGTATTCAAGTCTCGAAGGGTGCTTCGTCGGTTAAAAACGGCTATGAATCGATTACCGGACAAATCAATGTGGAATTTAAAAAGCCACAGACAACCGAGTCGGTTTCGGCCAATTTGTTTGCCAATTCGTTAGCTAAGATAGAGGCTAATTTCGATGGCAATATTCATTTGAATCAGAGGGTGAGCACGGCGTTATTGGCTCATTATGAAAACAATCTCATGGCGCACGATTCCAACGACGACGGTTTTATGGATTTTCCCCGGGTAGAACAATATAATTTTCAAAACAGATGGGCTTATATGGGAGACCGTTATGTGTTTCAAGCCGGGATAAAGGCTCTCATGGAAGATCGTACGGGAGGACAAATGCGTTCTTATCGAGCGACGGACGGAATGCCTCGGTACGATATAGATATTCGAACGGAACGATATGAGGCTTTTACCAAAAATGCCTATATTTTCGATAAGGAGAAAAATACCAATGTCGCTTTGATTTTATCGGGTTCTTTACATCGTCAAGATGCCGGTTACGGGTATAAATTATATGATGTGGACCAATGGAACGGGTATGCGTCGCTGATGTTCGAAACAGAGTTCGATAAACGGAATAGTCTTTCAACCGGTTTAAGTCTTAATTATGACGATTATGACCAGAGTTATAAATTGTCACATACGGGTGATACTTTGGGTGCAAGGGATAAAGAGGTCGTGCCGGGGGCGTATGTGCAATATACTTATAACTGGAATGACAAACTCATGATTATGGCCGGATTACGTGCAGATTACAGCAGTGTATACGGGACTTTCGTAACGCCACGTGCCCATGTCAAATGGGCTCCTAACGAGATTTTCAATCTTAGGGCTTCTGCCGGGAAAGGATACCGGGCCACTCATGCCTTAGCCGAGAATAATTATTTGCTGGCCAGTAGCAGACGAGTCGTGATAGATCCCGATTTGGATATGGAAGAGGCTTGGAATTATGGTGTCAGTGCGGCTCTTTATATTCCGCTGTTCCATAAGACTCTAAACCTGAATTTGGAGTATTATTATACCGATTTCCTTCGTCAAATGGTCGTGGATATGGATAGTGACCCTCATGAGGTACATTTTAGCCAATTAAAGGGGACGTCTTATTCACATACGTTTCAGGCGGAGGCGAGTTATCCGTTTTTCAAAGGTTTTACTTTGACAGCTGCTTATCGTTTGACCGATGTCAAGACTACTTATGGAGGTGTGTTGAGGGAACGTCCGTTCGTCGGTCGATATAAAGGATTGCTGACTGCCTCGTATCAAACTCCTTTGGGCATTTGGCAATTCGATGTAACTTTGCAGTTGAACGGGGGAGGTAGACTACCGCAATCCTACATGCTGGAACAGGGGATTCCTGCGTGGAATAACCGGTATAAGGCGTATGAACAGTTGAATGTTCAAGTGACTCGTTATTTCAGGCATTGGTCGATATATGTCGGCGGTGAAAATCTTACCGGGTTCAAACAAAAAAATCCGATTATAGATGCTTCTAATCCGTGGGGAAGTAATTTTGATTCCACCCTTACTTGGGGACCTATGCATGGGGCTGTTTATTATGTAGGGGTTCGGTTTAACTGGGAGAGATTATAGATTTAAGTATATGAATTATAAAAATGTATGTGAGAAATGAAACAGGTAAAAATTTTATGGTTAGTAGCCGCATTGTTTTGTGCGACGACGGCTTTCGGGAAAGATATTAAAACAGTAGTTTTCAAGACAACTCCCGAAATGCATTGCAATAATTGCGAGACAAAGATCAAGAACAATCTCCGCTTTGAGAAAGGGGTGAAGGAAATTGTGACCGACCTCGGCGATAAAACGGTTGCCGTGAAATACGATGCCGATAAGACGACTGTCGAAGCTCTTATTAAAGGGTTTGCCAAAATCAAGTATTCGGCAGTCCCTGTGACCGAGAAAAAAGAGGGCGAAAAAAGTACTTGTCCAGAAAAGACTACTTGCCCAGAGGAAACGGAAGAGTGCTGTACTCCTTCCAAGTGAGGTTTCGGAAATTATTCGATCGATGATAAAGGTGTTTGTCCTGTGTGTGGTGGACACCTTTTTTTCTACTTAAAGGTAGACGCGATAACCGACAGCGAGGCTTATATTACGCCCTTGAAAACCTTTAACGACTTCTCTGATGGTTTTGGTAAGACCCAATGTATAACGGGCGTCTACGAATACTCCGAAGTTAAATTCGTAACCTAATCCGAAAGCAAGGCTGAAATCGACAGCCGAATCCCGGTATATGGAGTAGTCGTTATTTATTCCTTTCCATTTGTCCGAGAGGGAAAGTCCTATACCTAATTGAGGGCCGAATTGCACGTTTAGTCTGTTACAGGGAAAGAACTTTACCAATACGGGAATATCTAGATAGTGGGTTCTACATGTGTAAGTATTGCTGATGACAGCTCCGCTTTCATCGGTAAGGTAAAATTCATCGTCCGTATATCCTCTGGCAGAGTAGAATAGTTCGGCTTGCATATCGAAGTAGTTGTTGAATTGGTAAGTTGCGATAATTCCACCTTGAAAACCGGATAAATAGTCTGCGTGGTCTCCCAATTTACTCCATGGATAATTGATTGTCGACCAGTTGATTCCGGCTTTTCCACCCAAACTCCATTGGGCTTGAATAGAAACGGGTATGAATGCAATACATATTAGCAGGAAATATTTTTTCATAGTTTTTCCTTATTTATATTGTTCGATACGGGAATCGTCGATAGCTGTTTCTTTTCTTCCCATTTTTGAGAGTTGCAAGATACTAGAAAAAGTAATGAGATACAGACAATAAAATATATGTGTTTCATGTTTACATGTTTAGATACCTACAAATATACATGATATATTTTATATTCGCTTTTGTTATATTTGCATAAAAGTGAAAAAGATGTGTTTGATTGAACGGCGGGTATGTCTGTTTTATCTCTTGCTCATGGCTGTATAAAGTTATAACGGGTGGAAGTCTTTTGTGTGTTTTAGATAATTGAGTATGGAAGGGAATGAGGTGGAAGAAAAGATTGTTGGAGATTTGGACTGGGACGGGTTGCATCGTCCTCGTATTTATTATGCCGTAGCCACTACTTTTTGTGGATTGTTTCTTTCGGTACTCGACGGTTCGATATGTAATGTGGCGTTACCCAGTATTGCTCGGGAGCTTGGTGTTTCATCGTCGGATTCTATTTGGATAGTCAATGCGTTCCAGTTGGTTATTATGATGACTATCCTCCCTTTTGCGTCGATGGGTGAGCGCTGGGGGTATAAGCAAGTTTATCTGAGGGGTGTTATCGTGTTTACAATCGGTTCGTTGTTTTGTGCACTATCTCATAATTTGTCATTGCTCGTGATTTCTCGTGTATTTCAAGGTTTTGGAGCGGCTATGATTATGAGTGTGAACACTTCATTAATTAAGCTGATCTATCCCAAGCGGAGGTTGGGTGAAGGGGTTGGGCTCAATGCGACCGTAGTGGCCATAGCATCGGTAGCGGGACCTACTTTGGCCGCCGGTATATTGTCTGTCGCTTCTTGGCCCTGGTTGTTCGCCATCAATGTCCCTGTTGGTGTAGTTACCTTTTTTATGGGGCGTAGATATTTGCCCGATAATGCAGTTCGAGTTTTGGGGCATCGGTTTAATTGGAAAGAGGCTTTGTTGAATGCTGCGACGTTCGGGTTGTTCATCGGGTGTGTAGAGGCCTATTCCCATGATGTTCCTGTTACTTGGGTTTTGGGAGGTATTGTTTCGTTTGTCATTATAGGTACATTTTATGTGCGTATGCAACTTAGGGAGAGGTATCCAATGTTACCGTTCGATTTGCTTAAAATCCCTATTTTTTCGATGTCGGTTGTGACGAGTATTCTTTCATTTACGGCTCAAATGTTGAGTCTGGTAGCCATGCCTTTTTTATTGGCAACCACTTTCCATTATGATGCTGTTGGCACGGGGTTGTTAATGACCTCGTGGCCGTTGGTAATTGTGTTTGTCGCACCGCTTGCGGGGTTGATGATCGGGAAGGTTCACCCCGGTATTTTGGGTGGGGTTGGGTTAACTATTATGAGTGTCGGTTGTTTTTGTCTTTCATTTATTCCTACCGAAACAGGGCACTTCGGGCTTGTGTGGCGGTTGATGTTGTGCGGAATGGGTTTCGGATTGTTCCAGTCTCCGAACAATCATATGTTGCTTAGTTCTGCTCCACCTCAACGTACAGGTAGTGCTAGCGGAATGTTGGCGACAGCTCGGTTGATAGGTCAAACCGTAGGAGCAGCTTTGGTTGCGTTGCTATTTCATTTGTATGGTGATTCCGCTCCTCATGATGCCATGTTGTTGGCCGGAATCTTGACTTTGTGCGGTGCGTTTTCTTCTTGTTGTCGATTGAAGGTGAGTATGCCGAAGTAATAAAAATAGAATCTAAATGTATCGAGTTTGTGATCGGTTTGAAAAGCCGGTGTATTATTGTATCGTTTAAAGGCTCTGTCATTGTGGAAGACTTTGTCCTATCTTTGTTTTCTACTTGATAAAAGAGGGTAATTTTTAATCTTTTTGTGAGGACGATAGTGTAATCGGGAAATGTGCCAGTTTCATCAGATAATGATTATAGACATTATCTCACAAAGAAGCTGGATATGAAAGTTTCACAAGAACTACTTGCAATCTCCAAAATGATTACACATTGGGTTATGGCAATAAAAAAAACGATAGTTGACTATCGTTTTTTTTATTGAGTGTGACATTATGAGCTTATTGTGAGCGTATTATCGTTTCAGTATCTTTTTGGTGACCGTGTATCCTTCTTCTGATTTTACTTTTACCAAGTAGATACCGGCGGGTAATTGCGGTACGTTTGTCGTTTGTAGGTTCTCGCCTTGATTTCTTTGAATGAGGCAACCATTGGACGAGAAGATTTCTATTTCGTTGATAGGTTCGGCTGAGAATACAGATAGTTCGCAGCTGCTGAGTTGGAGTCTTATTTCCAAGTTATTTTTTGTTGTTTGCTGTATCGCACTCATGCCGGGAATTTTGATGTCGACATATACGGGGTAGTGGTCCGAGATATCTTTAAGGTCTACTGTTTGCCCATCGATGGTGATTGTTCTGACAATGTGTGATTCTATATTTTGAATGCCCGAATTTTTGTAATCGTGGAAAAGAATGTAATCTATGCAAGCTGTATTTTCTTCCCGTCCCGGTATCGTGTTGCCTTCGGTGTCGCTGAAAATCTGGAAGTCTTCCAAGAAAACGCTGAATGCTAGGTTTTTCCATCTGTGGGAATCGTTCATGTCTCCGGCCAAGAATACCGGTTTGCGTATGTAGTCCAATTCGGTGCAGATGGCTGCTGCTTCGTTCATGCGATGTTTGTCGTCTAAGTCCAAATGGGTGCTCATGAACGAGAAATCCTCGAAGTCGGTTCTTATCAATATACGTCCTACATCGCTACTCAATTTCATCTTTTTTATTTTTTTGATAGGCAACCAGCGTTTCACCAGTGTTCCGTTGCCTACACTGCCTCCATCGTAATCGGCAGCTATGCCGTATACTTGTACATAGTCGAGCTCGCTCCATTTGGCGATGTCGTCTAAGAGCACCCTTTTCCAACGACCGTTGGCTGCGCTGTCCAATTCTTGCAGGGCGACGACATCGGCATCGAGCGCTTTAAGTATGTTTGCGAACCGTTTGGTATTCAAATCATTGAGGCTTCCCGGATCTGTGCCGCCTTTGCAGTAGTGGGTGTTGTAGGTGAGTAATCGGATTACTCCGTCTTGCTTGGGATAGGTTTGAGAGAAAGAGTTTGACGCACAAAGTAATCCGGCTAATAATAATGTGATGCTTTTCTTTGTAATTTTCATAATTTATAAATAAAAAGTAATTATATAAAGATGTTATTTACTTGTGGGATTTAAGAATCTAGATAACGATAATTGGACGTATTTATGGAAATGTAACATAAATGTTGTCCAACTATCGTTATTGCCTGTCATTGGTCTTTTTTCCTACTAAGGGTCGGAAATGTCATTGCCGGTTTGTTAGAAATCAAGTCCATCGTCCCAGTTTGGATTTTGAGAGAGTGTTCCGTTGCTGAGTAGTCGTTCTTGGGTGGGGATAGGATATAGATAGTCCCTATCCTCTCTCCACTGGCGAGGTTCTTTTTCGATGTCGTGGCAGATGATGTTGCCTTTGTCTCCATCGGTCAAGACGAACTCGTCTCCCAGTTTGTAGAATTTGCGAATGTTCTTCACCGAGGGCTTTTTGCCAGTGTAGATGCAGATGTCCACTTTTTCTTTGTCACCGACGGTTCCATCGTTCATGTCGAACACATCGTAGCGGTTGTCGCCCGATCCTTGCGTCAAACCGGGGAAATACATTCCTTTGTACGGTTGTTCGAATACTTTTCCTTCTTTCCATCGGATAATGTCGTAGTAACGGAATCCTTCGAGAAGTAGTTCGATGGTGCGTTCGCGACGTATTTCGAGGATCACGCCTTTGTTCGGGCCGGTGACATTTCTATAACCGGTCTCGGGTGCGCACAAATAGGGGTCGGGGTTTGCGTTGGCGGCAAGCATGTCGATGTTGGGCATGCCCACGCGGTCGCGGATTTTCTTGATGGAGATTTTGAGATCGTCCTGAGTCAAGGTTCCTAACTCGGCTTTCGCTTCGGCATAGTTCAAGTAGACTTCGGCAGCGCGGAACAGAATGTAGTCGTTGGAAGACCCTAAGTATCCGTCGCCCGATGCATCGGTTACCCATTTGGTGATTTGGTATCCGGTGGTCGAAGCTCCGAAGTTGGGGGACGATACGGCGTCACTGTTGATACGCATGTAGCCCGGGCCTACGACGGTTTGGGTGAGGCGGGGGTCGCGATTCTGCATTTCGTCGTAGTATTGCATGGTTTCATAACCGGGTTGGTCGGTGAAGCGGTCACCGTTGGTCATGAGGTAGCTGTTTACGATTTTCTTGTTCATGCCGGGACGTCCGTAGGTGGGGGACAATGTATTTGCGTTTGCCTCGTGCATAACATTTTGAGACCGGTCGTAGTCACGAGCTAATATAACTTCTTCTTCGATGGCATTCATCGAGGAGAAAAGATCGCGATAGGGTTGAGCTCCTGTTTGGTAGATGGCGTAGGGGGCATTGTCGATAAACAGTTTGGAAGCCGTAGCACATTCGTTCAAGAACTTTTCATAACCGGGAATTCCATGATATTTACGGAATGTTCCTTCGAACAGGCATATTCTCGATTTGAGGGCTAAGGCGGTCCAATGGGTTACGTTGTATAGGTCTTTTTTATCGGAAATGTTATTGATGGCATAAGTGAGATCATCAAGGATTTTATCCATGATAAAGTCGCGGCTGTCTCGTGGCCTGAACAATTCGGGATCGGTGGAAGAAAGCTCTCTGTCGAACCAGGGCACTTCGCCGAAACGTTTCACTTTTTCGAAATAGAAATATGCTCTGAAAAAGCGGGCTATACCGTCGAAATGTTCTCTTGCATCGACATCGTCGCAGCGCACCGAGTGGCTTAGATAGAAATTGACCGCTCTGAGGTATTCCCAGTTCCAGCCTCCGCCAGATGTGGGCACGGTGCGTATACCCTGTACTTCGGCCGGTAGATTGAATATGCAAACGACATCGGCCGATTCGGTATATCCCGAAGCCGCACCGGGAAACATTCCGTAGAATTGGTTGGTCGCACTGCGTAATTCATCGGCGTTGTTGTAGTAGGTTTCCGGGGATATGGCATCGAGAGGGTATTCATCTAACATATCGGAACAACCGGCAGTGCCCGATAAAAGGGCAATGAAACTATATAATATAATGTTCTTTTTCATGATGATAGGGGTTAAAAAGTTATATCAAGTCCGAATGAAAATACTTTGGAAAAAGGATAAGTTCGGGCGTCGCTGTTTACTGTGATTTGCTCGGGGTCGATATAGTCTGATTTCAGTTTTGTCCAAGTGAATAGGTTGTCTCCACTGAAATATACTCTTAACCGGTCGAGTTTAATTTTCGAGGTCCATTCTGTGGGTAGGGTATAGCCTACGGTCAGATTTTTTAATCGGCAATAGGCTATGTTTTGGAGATATCGGTCGTTTTTGTGAGCCAACGAGCGGTTGCCTTGTGCGGCGTATCCTCTGATTTTGGGGAGATAGGCATTCGGATTTTCTTCGGACCAGACGTTGTCCAAGAAATTGGCGGGCACGAAAGAGGAATAGGGTCGTGCAAAACCTCCCCAGAACATCATGTTGTTTCCATCGGGATAGCGGTGTTGCCGACCGACTCCTTGAAAGAAGGCCGAGATGTCTATGCCGTTCCAGCTGAGTCCGATGTTGGCGTTGTAGAGATATCGGGGTTCTTTGTTACCGATGATGACCATATCACCACGATTGTCGGCTGTTTTTTCACCGTCGTCGATGCGACCGCTTCCGTCGATGTCTACATATCTGGGGTCACCGGCTTGTAGTCCTTTGTAGTCGCCTACCGCCGTAACGAATATGTTTTCGCAGACATAACTATTGTCTACGGCTTTGGCATAGGCGGCTGCTTCTTCGTCAGTCTGGAAAAGGCCATCGATTTTGTAACCCCAGATTTCGCCGATGGTCATACCTTCGTAGTAGCTCGATTTTGCGAATTCTTTCATGGGATTGTCGAATTTTGTAATCACCGATTTGCTATCGGATAGCCCGAAAGACAGGTTGTAGCTGAACGGTTTATTTCCAAGATTGAATTGATCGTACCAGCTTACTGCCAACTCAAATCCTTTTGTGCGCAGGTTGGCGGCGTTTTCTTTCGGAGGAGTCGCACCGTATACGCCGGGGAGCATTTTCCCGGGAACCAACATGTCTTTGGTATCGCGGATAAACAGGTCGGCACTGAGGTTGAGCCTATTGTCGAAGAATCCGAGGTCGAGTCCCAAATTGTGGTGGATAACGGTTTCCCAAGTGAGTTTTCCCGAGGGAGGAGCCGAGACGGCAGCATAGGTGACGGGCTCGCCGTTCATGAGATATCCGCCCAAGCCTTGCATATTCAGCTTTTGTATGTATGGATAACAGTCGGATATGGCTTGATTGCCCAGAGATCCGGTGCTGAGTCGTATCTTAAAGTTAGAGAATACTTTGCGTATGGGGTCGAAGAATGCTTCTTCGCTCATTCGGTAGCCTACTGCAAAAGAGGGGAAGAGTCCGGCTCGGTGGTCTTTGGGAAACCGAGAAGAGGCATCCCATCGTATGTTGAACTCGGCCAGATATTTTCCGGCATAGTCGTATCCGATTCTTCCGAAGTAACCCAATAAGGCCCATTTGCTTTGTCCTCCCTGTACTGTCACGTCTTTTCCTTTTTCACCGAGGTTGAAGTCGTTCAGTTCGTCGGACTGGATATTCAGTTTTGTGGCATAATGGTGTTTGTAGTGGTTTTGCTCATAGTTGAATCCGGCCACAGCGTATACGTGATGCGAGTTGAACGTGTTGTCGTAGTTTAGATAGGCATCGACGCTGTGGTAGAAACTTTTTTCATACTCTTGGATCAGTTTGTTTGAGAACCAAGAGGCTTGTGCCACTTCCTCGACACCGGGGTATTGGGAGTATTTTGCCTGAGTGGAGCGCTCCATGTAATCGGTGGTACTGTGTTTGAAGTTATAGTTTGCAGTGAAAGTCAGCCCTTTCATGATTTTGAATATGGTGCTCCAAGAGTAGGTCATGTATCGGTTTTCCTCTATCGACTTGGTGGTTCCGTCTCCAATCAGAATATGTATACCATCGCTGGGGCCGGATGCTTGAATGGGATTTTGGTAAACCCAAGTTCCGTCGGGGTTATAAGGCATCAGATAGGGCATCGCATGGAAAGTGAGGCTAGGAATGTTGTATCCGTGCCCTACACCGGGAGCCGTATATTTGGAGTCGTATAGGCGAGCCATAAATTTGACTGTTAACCATTTGTAGGCATCCGCACTGACTTTTGCCATTAAATTGGCTGTTCGGAGTTTGTCGGTGTTTTGTCGATAGATACCGTCTTGTGTCCCATAATTCCCGCTTAACAGGTAGTTTATTTTTTGATTCCCGCCGGAGATGCTGAGGTTGTGGTCCCAAGTGGGGCGTGACTGGTCGAACAAATAGTTGTACCAGTCGAAATTGGCATAGTACATATAGGATTCTACACCACCTCTGTTCTGTACGACGGTCCAGGGTCTTTCGGGATTCTCTGTTTTGTCAAATCTTCTTGCCTCCAATTCTTTGTAGTCATCGGAAGTGAAACGGGTGTAGGTGACACCGTTGTATGATCGCATGAATTCGTCAACGAGCATGGCGGCATCGTATCCTGTGGTTAAGAAGTCGGTTCTTGTAGTGGGTTTTGAAAAGCTGAATCTTCCGTTGTAGTTCACTTGGGTTTTACCCGACTCACCTTTCTTTGTCGTGATCAGCACCACTCCAAAAGGAGCCCGGGCTCCATAGATGGCAGCCGAAGAAGCGTCTTTAAGAACCGAAATAGACTCGACGTCACGAGGGTTGATTTTATCGATGTTTCCTTCCATACCATCGATTAGGATCAGAGGTTTGGATTCTTGGTTGATGGATGCGAATCCCCGGACGTTCATGCGGGTTTTTTCTCCGGGTTTTCCAGAGCCGAATGAGATATTCAAGTTGGGTATCGCACCTTGCAGGGCTTGTCCTAAATTATTGACAGGGCGTTTTTCTAACTGTTTGTGGTCGGTGTATCCGACAGCTCCGATCAAATTGGCTTTCTTTTGCGTACCGTATCCCACGACTACAACTTCGTCCATAATATTGGCTTTCTCGGACAGCTCGATGTTCATTGTGATGCCCGGTGTGACGGCAATTTCTTGTGTGTTGTGTCCCACGTATGAAACGACCAATCGGGATTTCGGGGTGGCTTTGATGTGAAACCGTCCGTCGATGTCGGTCGATACGGCATTGTTTGTCCCTTTAACCAATACGGATGCGCCGATGAGCGGTTCGCCATTCGGATTTTTTACGAATCCCACGATACTTTCGGACTTTTGTCTGTTTTTTTCGTTGGTTATAATTACATGTTTCCCTTGTATTGCGTATTTGTATTTTAAGGGGCTTAGAATCATCGATAATGCATCGGTGAGTTTTTTGTTTTTGATGTTCACCGATATTTTTTGATGAATATTGATTTGCGTTTCGTCAAAATCAACGGAGATGTCGGCTTGTTTTTCTATCGATTTGAATATTTCGGATAGAGGCTTATCTGTCATATTCAAATCGATTGTTTGATTTTGGGCAAAAACGAATTGAACGGAGATAAGAAAACATAATAAAAAAGCAATTTTAAGCGAATTCTTTTTAGATGATTCGCTGGTTTTAATTTTTAAATTCATATTTTTGTGCATTAGATTTTAGATAAATACTGTAATTGATGTCACAATGTAAGGTGTTTTTCTGATTTCAAACCGGAGAAAATGTTTTGGGTGGTTTTCTCCGGTTCTTTTTTTCATTGGTGTCGATTTTTAGTTGATGAATATTATATCGTTATTTTTTTTGTATTTCATGTTTTGCAGTATCCCTTCCAAAATGGATAATACTTCGTCTATCGTTTCGTCGTGGTCGAATTTTACAGTGAGCTTGTTGTTTTTGTATTTTTCTTGGTCGTAAAGAATCGTTACGTTGTATTTTCTTTCGATCGTTTTTACCAGTTTCCCGAAGGGCGCATTTTTGAAATATAGTTGTCCTTCTTTCCAATTTGAGAGTCTTTGGGCATCGACTATGTTTATTTCGCGTGAATGTGTGTCGCGGTCGTATATGAATTGTTCGTTGGGAGACAGTATGGTTTCATGCGGTATGGAGTCTTTGGTCGAGACTTTTATTTTTCCTTCTTCGAGTGTCGCTATCGTTTGTGGAGAGTTGCTATATGACTCTACATTGAATGTAGTACCCAATGCTTCGATGTCGAGAGTCGCAGTTTTTACGATGAAGGGCTTTTTTTTGTCGCGGGATACTTTGAAGTTGGCTTCGCCATTGAGAAACAGGGTTCTGGTGTCGCCCTTGAATGTGTTGGGGTAAATCAGTATGGATTCGGCGTTAACCCACACCTCGCTTCCGTCTGGAAGGAATATTTGCTTTGCTTTTTCTCCTTTGGGGACGAAGCATTCGATGAGTTGTTCGGTATCTTGGGGTGTGTCGAGTATCAACCAAGTGAAAAGGGCTCCCAAAATGGGAAGCAGTATGGTGGCAACGGCTTTATAGATAGTGCTGCGGAAGTTGGCCCTTTTTCCCGGCAAAAAGTTGTTTCGATGGAATGTTTCTAGTTCGGATAATGTAAATGCATCGGGTGTCTCGTTTTGGCAAGAGTCCCATATCTCTGAAATCGCTTGATCTTTTTCTTCTCGGTTTTTGGGGGAGAGCAGCCACTTTTTGAAAAGTATATCGTCGGTTGAGGGTTGGCTGTTGTTAAAAAATTTATGTATTATGTTTTGTATAATGTTATTCATGGTTCCGTCTTTTATCAGGAGACGGATATCTATTGAAATACTTCCTGCTCGTTAACTTTATTTAAGGAATGAGAAAAAGCAAGGCGGCTAACATGTTTTTTTTGAGTTGTGTTAATACGGAACTGATGGTCTTTTCGACTGTGTTCTTTTTAAGGTTCAGTCGAAGGGCTATTTCATCGTTGGATAGGCCTTCTTTTCGGCTCATGTTGAATATGGTTCTCTTTTGCGGCGGCAGACTTGCGATGGTCGCGTCCATGAGGCTAAGCAGCTCTTTGGCGTATATTTCGTGTTCGACCGAGGTAGACTGTGGGGCTGTTTCTTCCAAATGGGATAGATAGTTTTGTTCGGTTATTTGTCTGTCGAATGAGTCGTATACAGCGTTACGGCACATTTTGAAAAGATAGGATTTCAGTGATTGTATATGCCCGAGCCGGTCGTGCGATATCCATAGTTTACAGAAAATATCTTGGGCGATATCTTGTGCTTGTTCTTTGTCTTTGATGAAGCCAACAAGGAATCGGAGCACAATAGGGTGGTAGTGTATAAAAATAGCATCGAATGATGTGGTATCTCCCTCGATAAGTCTTTTTAGATGGTATGTCTCTAATTCAAGATTCATGGTATAGCAGGAAGGCTCCGTGTTGTTTTTTGACAAAAGTATATTTTATTTTGGATAAAGAAAAAGAATGTAATGAATTTTATTTGCGAATACCCGAATGTTATGAGGAGTGTTTTTAAGGTTCAGCAGAAAATCCGTGGGGATAGACTTTAATGTTAATGAATGAGGGTGGTTGGAAAGATTTCATAAGTTTTTTGCAGTAAAAAGGTTACCCCTTGCTATGAGTATACTTTCCATCTATTTTCTTGCATCTTAACCACCAAATAAAGGCGATGTATTTGGGGGGAGTTTTTGTTTGTATTGATCCCCTCGCCCTGCGGGCACTCCCCCTATATTTTGCTGCGCAAAACACAGGGGGAGAGTGTGAGATGTATATCCCTTTCGCCTCTGCTCCGATGTTATTCAAAATGCCCCGCCATGTTACGGGGTACGGTAGGAGGGAGAGGGTTAAAAAGCACTAATATTTTAAACTTCTCCATTGCTGTGCCCCGTAGCATTACGGGGTGTGGCGTTAGCAATAGGGGAGGTGTCACGAAGTGACGGAGGGATTGAAAACGCCATCGTATCAGTCTGTTTATACCGGATATATTCCTTTCTCCCCTGACGTGTCCCGTAGCGTTACGGCGAACTGTGTTAGCAATAGGGGAATATACACGAACAATCCCCGTTAATTATCGACTGAGCCACAATCCTTACTGATTATCTACTGAACTCAAATATTGTGTATATTTAAAATGCTAAAAGCGTAATGCTTTATTATAAAAGTACTACGCTTTTTGCTTGCGGAAAGAGAGGGATTCGAACCCTCGGTACCCGTAAGGGTACAACGGTTTTCGAGACCGTCCCGATCGACCACTCCGGCATCTTTCCAATGGTCTATTATTTTCGAGGGGCAAAGGTAGAGAAAAGAATCGAGTAGAGATTATTTTAATTGTAAAAAAAACTAAAACAAATTGACTATTCTTTTTCTTTCCATGTTTTATAGGGGTGTTTTGCCAGATTGGAATTGTAATAGCGGGGGTCGCCTGTAACTTCTGTTTCTATGAAAGGAGGTAAATCGAATTGTTCCGACTCTGATTTTAGCTCGATTTCGGCAATAACCAGTCCGTCATTATTGCCCATGAATTCGTCTATTTCCCATTTGTGTCCGGCATAGGGATAAATGTACCTTTTCTTTTCGATGATTGAAGGAAGACAGAGTGATCCGAGCATTTCGGCAGCATCGGCTACCGGAATGGGGTATTCGAATTCTTTACGGGTACAACCTGTGGTAACGCCTTTGAGAGTAATGAATGCATTATTCCCGGAAATTCGTATGCGCACGGTTCTTTCTTTATCGATTGAGATGTATCCTTGTTTATAATATTTGCATTCGATTGATTCTTGTCGGTATGACTGGTCTTTTACTGTGTATTTGCGTTCTATTTCGGCACTCATGATTTAACATATATAAATAGAATGCCGAATATAGTACATTTATTTGGTTTAAGAAGCAGAATAGAAATCCCGACATTATTAAACATTGTTAAACCCATAAAGTGAAGATAATAAAACTCCGAGAGCCGACAGTTTTTTTGTACTTTTGCATTTTGAAAATTCGAGAGAATCGAATATCGGGACCAATTATAATATACAGTTTGTGAGACTTTTATGACAAAAAAGATATATGTGGTATTAACCCTTTGCCTATTATTTATAGGACTTCCTATTTCGGCTACGGCACAAAAGGCGACAGTGATAAAGGGGATAGTACGAGATTCCATAACCCATGAGCCTATATCTTATGCTTCTGTTTTTTTTGTGGGGAGCGATAAGGGACTTATGACGGACGATGACGGTAAGTTTGCCGTTTCGGTACGTGATAATTTTCTCAATGTTCGATTTTCTACGTTGGGTTATCGAGAGAAGACGGTTTTTGTAAAGAAAGGAGCCGAGAATGATTTGGTTATCGATTTGGTTCCATCGGATTATGTCTTGAAAGAGGTGGTCGTGAAACCGAAAAAGGAGAAATACAGTAAGAAAAATAATCCGGCAGTGGAGTTTGTAAAAAAATTGATAGAGCGTCGCCACGTAGGAGATCCGAAAAATCACGATTTTTATAATTATGAAAAGTATGAAAAGATGACTTTTGCCCTGAATGAATTTTCGGAGGAACAAAAGAAAAAGTGGCTTTTCAAAAAATTCCAATTTATTTTTGACTATGTCGATACTTCGGAGGTTTCGGGCAAACCTATTCTGACTGTTTCGATAAAGGAGAAGATCGCCGAGAATTATTATCGTCGCAGCCCGGAAACTGAGAAATCTGTGGTGACCGGTATTAAGCGGGCAGGAATCGACGAAATATTCAGCCAAGAAAGCGTGCAAATGTTGTGTGAGGATTTATTCCGGGAAATCGATATTTTCAGGAATGATATTACTCTGTTGAATAATAGATTCGTGAGCCCTTTGTCCAACATAGGTACTTCGTTTTATAAGTATTATTTATTAGATACGATTCTGGTAGACGGCGTGAAATGCGTGGATTTAGGCTTTGTTCCGTTTAATTCGGAGTCGTTCGGCTTTACAGGTCATATTTATGTGCCCGAAGGAGATTCGACCTATTTTATCAAGAAGGTGAAGTTGAACGTGCCTCGGGATATCAATCTTAATTATGTCGAGAATATGTATCTCGAACAGGATTATGAACGTTTGGAAGACGGGACGCGTATTAAAACGAAAGACGATGCCATTATAGAGTTCCGGATTATGCCTGCCACGCAAGGATTGTATGCAAGGCGTATGACCACATATGATAAATTTACCTTTACTCCTCCCGACGATTTGTCGGTTTATGATTTTGAAGGTCGGGAGAAAGTAGAAGTGGATGCTCAGGCAAAACCGGAAGAGTTCTGGGTAGACAATCGTCATGTGCCAGTAAAGAAAAAGGAGAATGCCGTAGATAAACTTTTAGCTCGACTACGAGAGGTTCCGGTGTTCTATTATACGGAGAAAGTTTTGGGAATACTAATCAGCGGTTATATAGAAACAGGGAAAGATAGTAAGTTCGATTTCGGGCCGATGAATACGACTATTAGTGCAAATGAAATAGAGGGAGCTCGTTTCAGAATAGGTGGACTAACCACCGCCCAACTAAATCCACATTGGTTTGCTCGCGGTTATGTGGCTTATGGAACCAAAGATGAAAAGGTTAAATATTCGGGCGAAGTAGAATATTCGTTCAATAAGAAGAAATTTCATTCCCGGGAGTTCCCCATCAATTCTATCAAGCTGAGCCATTCGTACGACATAGACCAATTGGGACAGCATTATCTGTACACGAATAAAGACAATGTTTTCCTTTCTTTGAAACGTAAGGGTGATAATAAAGCTACTTATTTAAGAAAGACCGAGTTGTCTTATTTGCAAGAACGAAAGGGCGGTTTTTCATTCGGTTTGGGTATTCGTAACGAGATACAGCAGATGGCGACCGACCGTATCGCTTTTATCGATGGATATGGTAAAAAGATAAAGGATTATATGCAAACCAATTTTGAGGTGAAATTGCGCTTCGCTCCCAATGAAAAATTTTACCAAACGAAAAGCCAACGTTTCCCAATCAATTTGGATGCTCCCGTGTTGACACTCTCTCATAATTTTGCTTTCAAAAATTTCTTGGGCAGCAAGTATTCATATAATCATACCGAATTTGGGATTCAGAAACGTTTTTGGTTTTCGGCATTCGGTTATTTCGATGCTATTGTGAAGGCCGGAAAGGTATGGGACAAAGTTCCTTTTCCTATGTTGATACTTCCTAATGCGAATCTTTCTTATACGATTCAACCGGAATCATATGCTTTGATGAATGCTCTCGAATTTATCAACGACCAGTATGTGTCGTGGGATTTTACTTATTATGCAAACGGAGCTTTGTTCAATCGTATCCCTCTATTGAAATATATGAAATTGAGAGAGGTGTTTGCGTTCAGAGGTTTGTACGGTAGTTTGAGCAAGAAGAATAATCCACTGTATAATAAAGATTTATTCGTATTCCCGAAGGGTAGTACCGAAATGGATAAAATGCCCTATATGGAATGTAGTGTAGGTCTCGATAATATATTTACCATTTTGCGGGTAGATTATGTATGGCGATTGACCTATCGGGAAAGTCCGAACGTGAGCAAAGGCGGGGTACGTATCGCCTTGCATTTTTCGTTTTGAGGGTAGCTTCTCTTGACTCTTTTTGTGATTTGTGATAGTGCATTGCCCGGTCGAAACGATGGCGTGGCTAGGGGAATCGTTTGCCGTCTTGTTTTCATTTTTGTAACCTTTCCGTCCTACGGACACCTCCCCTATATTTTGCTGAGCAAAACACCCCGTAATGCTGCGGGGCACGGCAGAGGAGGTTTAAAATATCTCCGATAATGAAAGCTGAGATACCCTGCAAGGCTATGGGATATGGTAAAAGAAGGGGGATAATGCTCTTCTGTCACATTATTTTAGCGAATGAGATAGATTGATTGTATTTGGCCTTCGCCCTTGTGTTGCGTTGGCACAATAGGGGAGAAACCGAGGAAACAACAGTTTCTGAGGAGAGATTCTAAAATTCAAATCTACTCCCACGAATTTTCTACTGAATCGTTTTTCCTTTTAATTGCGTTTTGTGGTTATTTGTGTTACCTTTGCGATTTAACTTAAAAGATGTATTTATGAGAAAAGTATTTGTATGGATGTGGCTTGCTTTATTTTTAGGCGGGCTGATTTCGTGTGTCTCCTCGGGAGATTCGTCTCGATGGGAGTTGGTGTGGGAAGATGACTTCAATGGTACTTCTTTCGACACGGCAACATGGTCTAAAATTCCGAGGGCTAATCCTGAATGGGCTCGACATATGTCGGACAATGAGGCTTGTTATGAAATGCGAGATGGTAACTTGGTATTGAAAGGTATTGTGAATACCGATCTCGAAAATGATACTGCTCCGTATATTACCGGGGGTGTATATACCAAGAATAAACGAGGATTTCATGGCGGCCGTCTCGAAGTGAAAGCTAAATTGCAGGGTGCGCAAGGAGCTTGGCCGGCTATTTGGCTCAAACCTTGTGACGAGGCTCAATGGAAGTGGCCGTGGGCCGGAGAGATCGATGTCATGGAGCGTTTGAACCACGATTCGATTGCTTATCAAACGATACATACCGCTTATACGATCGAGAGAAAACAGACACGTAACCCGCGTCACGGTTCAAAAGGAACTATTAATCCCGATGATTATAATGTGTATGCCGTAGAAATGTATCCCGATAGCCTTGTTTTCTTTATCAATGAAAATCGCACCTTTACTTATCCGCGCATAGATACGGGAGAGGGTGACGAATTGCAATTCCCGTTTAAGAAACCTTACTATCTATTGATCGATATGCAACTGGACGGTGGTTGGGTAGGTCCTGTGGATACGCTCGATTTGCCGGTCGAAATGGTCGTGGATTGGGTACGTTATTATAAAGAGAAAGAATAATGGGATAGATATCTGATGAAAAAAGGAGCTCTGTACAGAGCTCCTTTTTTTGTGAACGATCTGCTCGTTGGCTTTACTTAATGATTCCGTCACGCCGCATTAATGCATCTATCGTGGGTTCGCTTCCTTTGAAGCGTTTGTATAGAATCATGGGATTTTCCGTACCGCCCCGCTTCAAGATATTGTCGCGGAATGATGTGGCTGTAACCGGGTCGAAAATGCCGTTAGCCTTGAATACGGAGAATGCATCGGCATCAAGAACTTCGGCCCATTTATAGCCGTAGTATCCTGCGGCATAACCACCCGAAAAGATGTGACTGAATTGAGGTGCAATGAGTGTACCTTCTACATCGGGTAATACTAATGTTTTATCGATAGCGGCTTTTTCAAAAGCGATAGCGTCGTCTACCGGGGCAGTGATTGTATGATATGCCATATCGAGGTTCCCGAAAGTCAATTGACGTACGCAAGAATAGGCAGCAAGGTATTGACTGGACTTTTTAATTTTTTCCACCAATTCGACCGGAATTTTTTCACCGGTTTTGTAGTGGACTGCAAAGCTGTCGAGAAATTCTTTTTCGGAAAGATAGTTCTCATTGAATTGTGAAGGAAGTTCCACGAAATCGCGATATACGTTTGTCCCGGAAAGCGAAGCGTAAGTGACGTCGGAAAGTAATCCGTGCAGAGCATGTCCAAATTCATGTAGGAATGTTTCTACTTCGTCGTAAGTTAATAGGGCGGGAGTATCCGACGTAGGGCGAGAGAAGTTCATGACAATCGTTACATGCGGACGACTGTCTTTTCCGTTTTCTTCTTTCCATTGTCCTTTGAACTCTGTCATCCAAGCTCCGGCTCGTTTCCCGTCGCGGGGGAAAAAGTCGGTATATATAACTCCCACGTAATTCCCGTCATTGTCGGTTACTTCGAATGCTTCGACTTCGGGGTGATATACCGGGATTTTAGGATTTTTTGTAAAGTGTAATCCGTATAGGCGAGTGGCTAACCCGAATACTCCTTTTATCGTATTGTTTACTTCGAAGTAGGGGCGTAGCATTTCATCGTTGAGGTCGTATTTGATGTGTTTAAGTTGTTCGGAATAGTAACTGAAATCCCACGGCATTAGGGTTATGTCTTTCCCTTCTTTTCCGATGGCGAAACCTTCGACTTCTTTAACGTCTTGCAGGGCTGCCGGTTTGTAGGCATCGAGCAGTTGATTCAGCAAGTTGTAGACGTTGGCACTGTTACCGGCCATAGTGCGTTGGAGTTTATACTCTGCATAGTTGGGCTTGTCGAAAAGTTTTGCCATTTCGAGTCGCACTTCGGCGATACGTTTTAAGACGGGAATGTTGTTGTATTCGCCCGACAGATTACGTGAATTGTATGCGCGATACAGTTTTTCTCTTAAATCTCTGCGAGAAGAATATTTCATGAAAGCGCTGTAACTGGGATAGGAGAGATTGACCATAAATCCTTCTTTCCCTTTGCTCTTTGCCAGTGCCGCAGCGGCATCTCGCGCGCTTTGGGGGAGTCCTTCCAAATCGTTCTCGGAGAGCATCATGCTGAAAAGATTGGTTTCTTTCAAAACATTTTGTCCGAATGTGAGTGTGAGTTGGCTTAGTTCCGAGGATAATTTTCTGTATTGTTCCCGGTCTTCACCTTTCAATTCGGCTCCGCTTAGAGCGAAAGACTCGTAGGTCTCTTTGAGGAGTGTTTTTTGCTCGGGCGTGAGATCGAGCTGGTCACGACGGTCATAAACGAACTTGATGCGGTCGAAAAGTTTTTCGTTCAAGCTGATGTTGTTACTGTGCTCCGAAAGCATGGGTTGTACTCGTTGGGAGATTTCCATCATTTCGTCGTTGCTTTCGGCGCTCAGTAAAGCGAAAAATGCACTAGCGACCCGGTTTAGCATTTGACCGCTTCGATCGAGCGCTTCGATGGTGTTTTCGAATGTGGGCATCGAACGTTGATTGACAATCGCGTCGATTTCTTTCTGATTTTCTTCTATGGCTTTTTTAAAAGCCGGTTCGTAATGCGACAATTTTATTTTGTCGAACGGTACAGTTTGGTGGGGCGTTTTATAAGTCCCGAAAAAAGGATTAGCAGCTTGTGCCATGATTGTAAAAACAGTTAAGGCAGATAATAAAATTTTTTTCATTTCTACTGTATTATGTAATGTAATTTCTATTTATAAACAAAGGTCACGATTTATAATTATTCTAACTAATCTTCGACACTTAATAAATATTAAACAAAGTAATTCGTACATGTATTTCGAGTTTGCCGTTCTTTTTTATATTACTTTTACACTCCGTAAAATGACAGAAATATGAAGAAACGTATCCTCTTTCTGATAGCCGTGTATTTTTGGTTTTTCGTTATGTTTGTTTTGCAGAAACCTCTATTCATGTTGTTTCATTGGGATATTTACGGTAAGATTCCGTTAATGGAGTGGTTTTCTGTGATGTGGAACGGGCGGCCATTGGATTTTTCTATGGCGGCTTATCTTACGGCCATACCTGCATTGTTTGTCGTGGCAACGGTGTATTTACAGAAGAAATGGTGGATTCCGGTGTATCGTGTTTATTTTGCTATTGTTTCGTTCGTGGTGGCTGCCATAACGTTGGGCGATGCCGTGCTGTATAGCTATTGGGGATTTAGGATAGATGCCACGCCTCTTTTTTATCTCACGTCCCCGGCCGATGCTGTCGCCAGTATTCCGGCATGGGAAACTGTACTGATTGTCTTTCTTATATTTGTTTATGCCGCTCTGTTGTTGTGGCCCATGTGGAGATTATCAGGAAAAACGGGTTCTTGGCAAAGACCTAAGAAATCGATTTTGTCCTTTGCTTGTTTATTGTTGCTTGTCGCTTCTCTTTTTATTCCCATTCGAGGCGGGTTTACGGTGTCGACCATGAATGTGGGCAAGGTTTATTTCAGTGATCGTATGGCGCTTAATCACGCCGCTATCAATCCGGTATTCAGTTTGATGTCGTCATTGTCCAAATCGGAAGACTTTTCATCTCAGTATCGTTTTTTCGAACCGGAAAAGGCCGATGTTATTTTTGAACCTTTACGTGGCGGGGGGCCTTCGGTATATCCTGCCGACAGCTTGCAATGGGTGAAAGCTCGCCCGAATGTGTTGTTGATCGTTCTTGAAAGTTTTTCGGGAGTAGCTATGGAGAGTTTAGGTGGGATTCCCGGAGTGATGCCCAATCTTGAAAAAATAGCTTCGGAAGGAATTTTGTTTACTAATTTTTATGCCAATAGTTTCAGAACCGATCGAGGGTTAACTTCTATCCTTAGCGGCTACCCGGCACAACCCACCGCATCGATTATGAAGTATCCCGCCAAGTCACAATCGCTTCCGGGTATATCGAAATCTTTACGTAAGGCCGGTTATGACACGCAGTTTCTTTATGGGGGCGATGCCGATTTCACGAATATGCGTTCCTATTTTATTTCTATGGGTATGGACAATATCGTGTGCGACCGTGATTTCCCTTTGTCTCAGAGATTGAGTAAGTGGGGAGTTCCAGACGATGTAACGTTCGAAAAGTTTTATTCATTGATAAAAGAGCAATCTCGGGAGCCTTTTATGAAAATGTTTTTAACGCTGAGCAGTCATGAACCGTTCGATGTTCCTATGAACCGGTTGGAGGATAAGTATTTGAACTCGATAGCTTATACCGATAGCTGTGTAGGAGACTTTGTAGAGAAATTGAAGAGGCTCCCTGTTTGGGACAATACGCTTATCGTCTTTGTCGCCGACCATGCCAAGCGTTATCCCCAAAATGTGGAGAACCACGATATTGTCCGTCATCATATACCTATGGTTTGGGCCGGAGGAGCCGTAAAGCGCCCTTTGGTTGTCGATGAATATTTGTCGCAAATGGATTTGGCAGCAACTTTATTAGCTCAGTTGCATATTCCTTATGATGATTTTACGTTCAGTAAAAATCTTACGGATTCGACCAAAGAGCATTTCGTTTTTTATGCTTTTCCCGATGGGTTCGGATTTGTCGATAAAGATGGAGCGGCAGTATATGATTGTGCGTCTCAATCGATTCTGATCGGGCAGAACGATAGTAATGCCATTCACTTGAACAAGGGAAAGGCATATCTTCAAAAATTATATGACGATTTAGCTCGTCGGTAAAAATATAGAGTGGGTTAATTGTATTTTTTTAGAAGATGGAAATAAGAAATACATTGCCTGAGGATATGGACCGTGTGATGTTTATATTCGAGCAGGCCAGACAGTTTATGCGGTTGAACGGAAACTTGCATCAATGGACGGGCGGATATCCTTCGGAAGAGGTTCTCGAAGCCGATATTTCGTCAAATAGCAGCTTTGTTTGTGTAGATGACCAAAAAGAAGTGGTGGGCACTTTCTGCTTTCGTTACGGGTTTTCTCCCGAGCCGACGTATAACGTGATTTATGACGGAGGGTGGTTGAATGAGAAGCCTTATGGTGTGATACATCGGATTGCATCTTCGGGAAAAGTGGGAGGGGTCTTTTCCGCTTGCTTGGAATGGTGTTCTCGATACGTCGATAATATTCGTATCGATACTCATCGGGATAATAGGGTGATGCAAGAATTATTGCTTCGGCATGGGTTTCGCCGTTGTGGAATTATTTATTTGGCAAACGGGGACGAGAGGATTGCTTTTCAAAAAGAGGTTTAAATTAGAATTTATATTAAAGAAAGGGGCGGGAAATGACATTCCCGCCCCTTTCTTTTTGTGGAGGACAATTTTTACTTAACCGTTAGTTTTGTCGTCATATTGGTTTTATCGCCTGTGATATGAATAAAGTAAATTCCCGCAGCGAGATCGCTCAAATCTAATTGATTTTGTTCTCCTGCATTTATATTGCCCATGTATCGTGAGTATATTTCTGTTCCATTGAGGGTATAAATCGAGACATTTACGTTTTTATCGTCGTTTTGTAGAAGGAAATAGCAAATGTCTGTGGCTGGATTGGGGTATACCATCGGCCGGGTTGGAGTTCCTATCTGTTCTATACCAGAGTGGTTTAGGCAGTATACCAAGCCATCGTATGCATTGATTTTCCCATATCCCCATCGGTTATTTCCTACACCGGCAATGTTTCCGGTATAGCTGTCGGTTGTTGCGGTATTAGATAGAATTTCACGGACTTGTTCCGGTGTGAGCTTCGGATTGGCTTGCAACCATGTAGCCAGAATACCGGTGACTACGGGGGTGGCCATGGAGGTTCCTTCCATCGAACCGTAGTAATAGTTTACGGTATTTACATTTTCTTGTTTGACGACATAGTTATAATCTTCGCCGTTACGATTGCTACTTGTGGAACTATTGAACGAAGATATTAACATAGAGCCGGGGGCGGTAATATCGGGTTTCATACGACCGTCGGCGGTAGGCCCTAAACTTGAAAAGGAGACTAACTGATTAAGGGTTTGACCGGAGTTATTCCACATAGAGCTGTTTTTGTGATCTATGTAATTACAGCTGGTGTAAGCTCCGACAGTAATGATTCGTTTTCCGGTTCCTCCGATTTCACCCATAGTAGAATTATTGTCTCCGTTCGTAAATTCATTATTGCCAAAGTTGGAGAGCCAAGACATGTAAGCATCGGTCCATGCATTGATTGTGGTTTCTTCGGGGCCAGAAATTTCGAATCCTATATAATAGTTTCTATTGTCGAATGAAGATAAATTCAAATCGATAGTTATATTCCCTTTTTTATTGTAGGGATTGGTTGCAGTGGATATGTAAATATTTCCGTCAGCTCCTGTCGGATTGGATATTTTTTTACTGGCACTTGCGGTTGTCGAAAAAGATTCTGATGAATAAACTTCCTTTTTATTTAGAATGTCATATACAAATACTCTTGCCGATAGTTGTTTTTCTGCATCTCCCCAGATATCGACGGTACTTGTCATTGAACCGTAGAGATACCAATTGGAGACAAATTCGACTAACGATTTCATGTTGGTATCTCCTTTTTTCAAGGTTTTTGTCGCATGTATATTGTATTCAGCTTCATTTCCCGAAGCTCCGACCAAAAGTCGGCCTTCTCCTTGCAATTCGTCGCAAATACGGTCGAATGTGGAAGTGCCATCGTGCGGACCGATATGATACCCGAGGCTCATATTGATGACACAGGGTTTACCGACGGATTCGGCATAGTCGTAGATATATTTAATACCGTCTGTGATGCTTGTATTGCTACTACTATTGTCGGATATGTTATAGCTGACGAGAACCAAATCTGCATCAGGAGCGATTCCATAGTATTCGTTTCCTTTATATGCTCCGGCTGCAATTCCCGTGACGTGGGTAGCATGGCTAGCTGCATAATCCTGTTTTGCCGCGATGATTTCCTCGGCATTCGTATATTCTGTTCCATAATAATAGCCGGTGGGTGGCGTTCCCGACTGGTTTTGATTCCATACTCTTTTGATACGCAGATTTTTACCTTCTGTATCGTAAAAATTGATATGGTTATATTGGAATCCGCCGTCGATGATGCCGACTATAACATCTTTGCCGGTATAGGCTTGGGTGAGCCCTGTCCCTTCGTGTATTTTGTTTACATTGCTAAATTGTTCGGAACGAACGTTGTTCATTCGTTGGTGAACCGGACGTCCTATTTCGATGTACTTTACCGATGGTAGTTGCGACACGGAAATCAAATTATCTGCCGGGATATTGGTGGAAAGTATAGTCCCGTATTGGGCATTGATGATGACTTGATTTTCTTCGAGTCCATCGAGATTATTTTCATCTACCAGGTAGAGAAATGCCGAAACAGCCATTTCACCGTTGTTTTGGTTGATTGCGTATGTCGATTTGAGTTTTGCCTGTTGGCTGATAGTAGAGGTAGATTCGTAACTTCTCAAAAAATTTTGTGTCGATGGAGACATTTTTTCTTCTGCGTTTAACAGAAATGAGCCGAGTGTCGCCATTAAGCAAAGTGATAGTAATAATTTTTTCATCGATTTAATTATTAAATGGTCTTTGATAACTAACGGTTGCGTACCGGAGAGGAACATTCGATATATGTAATTCCCGGTAAAGTAATGAATTGTGGTAATATTTTTAATGGTATAGCAAAACTATATATCGAGTCGCTATATTTTATACAATGTCCCCCGATATGGAGGAGATTCTCTTCCTTGAAATCGGCAACCGTGTGTAAGTAGCCTGTCAACAGATAATTCCCATTTTGATTGTGCAATGAAAATCTTTTTATCAACAATTCGGACGGGACATATTTTTCTAAATTATTGCCGGATTGTCGGAGATCGGCGTTCCACGCATCCCAAAACATGCGAAAAGAAGCGGAGACGGACAAATGTTCCGGCAAGGTATAGTTAGCCGTGCTGGCTGGCTTGTCGGATTTTTCCAGAGTTTTATTTGTATGACATGCTGTAAAGGCTATCATTAAAAAGGCTGCGTATATATATTTCCACATCATAATAGAAAAAGAATATTTAAAGAAACAAATATAATTATTTATTTCTTTAATATTATATTTTGAGATGGTATTTTAATATATAGTTTTTTCTTCTATTTGTAATCTCGTTTGGATTATTTCTGACAATCTTTCAAGATAGGATTCGGTTTGACAACCGAAATAAATTTTGTCCAGTATTTTCCTCTCTTTATCTTTGCTGAAAAAAATTATGATTTTCTATTTTTCGGCAACGGGTAATAGCCAATACATTGCACAGAGGTTGGCAGAAGTTACGGGTGAAACTCTTGTTTCAATAACAGAATGTCTGAAAAATCATAAATATACTTGGGAGCTGTTGCCCGGAGAGAGGGTCGGTTTTGTGACTCCTGTTTATTTTTTTGGATTGCCGTCTATTGTCTCGGAATTTATCCGTAACTTAGATTTATGTGTTCGAGGGCAACATTTCGTCTATCATGTCGTAACTTTTGGAACTATAACGGGACAGTCCCATTATATGATGGAAAAGGCATTGAGAAAGAAGGGATTAAATTTGGACGGTAGATATATCGTCAAAATGGTAGACACCTATACATTGATGTTTGATTTGTCTGATGAAGAGAAATGTGAGAAGGTTATGAAAGATGCGGAGGTGTGTATAGATCGTGTTATAGAAAAGGTTGTCAACAGAGTTCGGGGTGATTTTGATAATAGGAAGATTCCTCACTGGCTCGCTTTTCCCTATACTTATTGCAATCGAAAGAAATCGACTGCCCCTTTCGTGGCATTAGGTCGATGTATCGGATGTGGGGCGTGTGCCAAGAAGTGTCCGATGGGTGCAATAGAAATGCGAGATAATCGTCCGATTTGGATAAAGGAGCAATGTTTGCAGTGTTTGGGGTGTTTGCATCGTTGTCCGGTATTTGCTATTCAGTATGGGAAAAAGACAATCAAACATGGTCAGTTCGTCCATCCGGGGGTAAAGATGTGAAAATCGATTTCGATATAGTATTCTCTGTTGTGAAATTTTTATTGTTTTAGTTGGTTCGATAGAATGTTACTCAGTTGTTTTTCCGAAGGATTATTGGAAATGATTTTACCGTCGGGTCCGAGTAATATGAGGTGAGGAATTCCTTGTATGGCATACGTAAGTATAGTGGTGGATTCCCAACCTTTTTGATCTATGAGTTGTGTCCATTTTATTTGGTTTTTCTGTATATATTCTTTCCATTCTTCCCGGTTTGTATCGAATGAGATACCTACAATGGAGAATTGCCGTTTGTCATATCGTTCGAATAATTGTTTTAAATAAGGAGTTTGTCTTCGACAAGGGGGACACCATGATGCCCAAAAGTCGAGGAGAATATATTTCCCTTTGTCGATATATGTCGATAAAGAAGTCTCTTTCCCTTCGATTGTCTGTAAAGGTAAGTCGATATACGGCATACCGGGTTCTACGTTTTTCAGTCGATCCAACATGTGGGAAACTTTTTTTACCGCCGGATTTTTTTTAAAAGAAGGAGCTGCATGGGCGATTAGCTCTCGCTGTTCTTCGGGGGAGAATAAAAAGCTGTTTTGTAGAAACAGATAGATAGAAGTTACGTTGTCGGTATTTGCCAGAATATAGTTTCGAGTGAGTGTTTCAAGACCTTTTTGTTCTTTATCGAAAGCCTTTTTCAATATTACAAAAGTACTGTCGGATAATTGTCCCGATAAATAATCTTTCAGATATCGGTTCGTAATGTTTCGTATGCGGGTATCGTAGGAGCGGCGTTTTGTCTCATACATCTGCAATCTGTCGTTCAACGGCGTCCCGGATATATGAGAGACAGAATCGAGCGTAACATAAATATCTCCCTTTTCCAACGCTATCAGTTGAGGTGGAATTTGTGATTGTTTGTCGTTCAAATGTACCAATATTGCTATCGTCGGACTTTTTTGTTCTCCTTTGAATGAGAATGAACCGTTAGTGACAGTAGCACTATCGACTATTTCGAATTGTTCGTTGTTTTGTTTTTGCAGTAAGATGGTTTCTCCATCAGGTATAAGATTGGTTTTTCCGGTGATTTTATATTTTCCGCCGCAGCTTGCCATAATCACTCCTATCAAACCGATCCATATCAATTGTCTTTTTTTCATAGTTATTCCGAATTTGCCGTTTATGGTATAAACAGAAGATTTTCAACATAGTTTAACCGAAACAGAGGATTAACAATTGGATATGTGGTTGATGAGAGCGGTTGTTGATGTTGGGCAGCTTTTGTGTGATAGAGCGTACAGAAAAGATTTTCGATGATGAAGAGTGGACGGAGCTTTACCGAAATTTTCGGAATATGCGAAAAATTCGTGATATTAGTCTGAATCCCCATATAGCACTTTCGATCATTGTGAAGCTATTTAATAAACGGCCTCCGATATATCCTGAAACCGATTTCGCCTCTGAGAACGGTGCTACTACTTGTCGGTAGGCTTCATTGACGTTTTTTTGCTGTTCGGCGATGGCTATTTTTAGAGCTTGTTTATGAACCGCTATTTCTTCGAGGGTCAGCCCTTGTTGATTTGTATGGTTTTCGTTCATTTTATAGAGGAGTTTTTTCATTATCCAGTAACACTTTGGAGATAAAACGAGTGATAGGAACCAATATGAGTTTTTTCTTGAATAGGATAACAATCGCTATGAGTAACAGGAACACAGCACCGACGATCGCATAGCTTCCTACGATTCCTACAAGAGGCTCTAAAAGATAGACCAGTGCAAAGGAAAGATATATGCCGGCTCCAACAGAGAGCACCAAGATGACAGCGAAGAGAACCGACATGCCCAGTATAACCGAAATTTTTTCAGTAGCTGTCAGTTTGGCATAGTCAATTTGTAAATTGATATATTTCTTTCCTTCTTCAAATAGTTTTCGGAAAGCGTTGTTTTGAGTATCGAACATAACTGTGTTTTTTAGAGGAGAGAAAAATATAGATGAGAGTATCAAAGGTACGAACCGGTACGCTTTGATATCCTCATCTTCATTTTAGAGGAGTTACTTCCCGCCCTTTACCTCTTCGGCAATTTGGTCGACCAAGTGTTCCATATCTTCTTTTTTTAATTGGATTCCTTTGTCGTGAAGTAATTTACAAATGCGCGCTCTGGTATCGACCCCTTTTTCGGGAGCAAACAGAATTCCGGCGGCAGCACCCACGGCGGCTCCGCCGAGAAATGCAAACAATAAATTTAGACCTTTCATAATTTTTACATTTTAATGTGGTTATACAAAGATAACAAAATAATCGGGATTTTGTTAGTCTGCTTGAAAAAGATTTTCGGCTTAATCGGTTGACAAAAAACTATAAAGGATAAATAGGGGTTGAATTATGTATCGTTAAAGTCGCTATCTTTGTAGATACGAAGATGGGATGCGGTTCGGCATAGTCAAATCGGAAATAAAATTTCCGTTTGTCTCAGCACTTACCTTTCGCTATCTTTGTAAAGTTTAAAAGAAAAGGTATTATAAGATTCCTAGAATTATGTCTGAACATTCTATCTTTATTAAAGGGGCGCGAGTCAATAATCTCAAAAATATCGATGTAGAAATTCCCAGAGATCGTTTTATCGTTATTACGGGATTATCTGGGTCGGGAAAATCATCGTTGGCTTTCGATACTTTATATGCCGAGGGACAACGTCGTTATGTAGAAAGTTTGTCGGCTTATGCAAGGCAATTTTTGGGGCGTATGAGTAAACCCGAATGTGACTATATCAAAGGCATTCCGCCTGCCATAGCCATAGAACAGAAAGTAAATACAAGGAATCCTCGATCGACGGTGGGAACTTCGACCGAGATATATGATTATATGAGGTTGCTGTATGCTCGCATCGGGAAAACTTATTCTCCTGTGTCTGGGGAGTTGGTTAAGAAGCATCAGGTAGACGATGTCGTGCATTGTGCCTTAGGTTTTCCCGATGGAACTCGTTTCGCTTTGCTTACGAATTTGGTTATACCGGAGGGGCGAGACTTGAAAACTCACTTACAAATTTTGCAAAAGGAAGGTTTCCCGAGGGTAGAAGTGAACGGGCGTTTCCAAGCCATAGAAGATTTGTTGACCGATGGGGAATTACCGGAGTCCAACACTGTTCGTTTGGTAATAGACCGAATGAGCGTTTCGCATGAGACCGATACAATCAGTCGATTGTCCGATTCCGTCGAGACTGCCTTTTTTGAAGGTGGGGGAGAGTGTATCGTTCTGGTTTATGACGGCGAAGAAATACGGGAGTTTAGTTTTTCGAAAAGGTTCGAGGCAGACGGTATCACATTCAACGAGCCGAGCGAGTTGATGTTTAACTTTAATAATCCGGTGGGTGCATGTCCCACTTGTGAGGGATTTGGGAAGGTTATCGGTATAGACGAGGATTTGGTTGTTCCGAATAAAACTTTGTCGGTTTATGACGATGCTGTGATGTGTTGGCGTGGGGAGAAAATGAGTGAATGGAAAAACGATTTGATACGCCAAGCAGACTCTTTGCACTTTCCCATACATCGTCCTTATTTCAAATTGACCGACCGGGAGAAAGATATATTATGGCATGGAGCCGGCGATTTCGAGGGAATAGACGGATTTTTCGCTATGCTTGAAGCCAATCAGTATAAAATACAATATCGTGTAATGCTCGCCCGATACCGGGGAAAGACCATCTGTCCTGTGTGCAAAGGCAGCCGATTGAAACCTGAGGCTGAATATGTGAAGGTGGGAGGGCGTTCAATCTCAGAGCTTGTGAATTTACCGATTAGCGAGTTGAAAGAGTTTTTCGACCGTCTCGAACTCGACGAACATGATGCTTTGATTGCGAAACGATTGTTGACCGAGATTAGGAATCGTATTTGTTTTCTGCAAGAGGTAGGGTTGAGTTACCTGACTTTGAACAGGTTGTCTTCTACTCTCTCGGGCGGAGAAAGCCAACGTATCAATTTAGCCACTTCTTTGGGCAGCAGTTTGGTCGGTTCTTTATATATTCTCGATGAACCGAGTATAGGGCTTCATTCCCGGGACACAGGTTTATTGATAAAAGTTTTGAGGCAGTTGCAGGAGTTGGGCAATACCGTTGTCGTTGTCGAACATGACGAAGATATTATACGGGCGGCCGATTATATTATCGATATAGGTCCGTTGGCCGGTCGTTTGGGTGGTGAAGTCGTTTATCAAGGAGGCTTGTCTCGATTACCCAAAGCGACTCGTAGCTATACCATGCGTTATTTGACGGGTGAGAGTAAAATAGAGTTGCCTGCAAATCGCCGGAAATGGAATCAATATATCGAAGTAGAAGGGGCTGCTCAGAACAATCTGAAATCGATCGATGTGAAGTTTCCCCTTCATGTTATGACCGTTGTTTCGGGTGTCAGTGGTTCGGGTAAATCGTCGTTAGTCAGAGATGTTTTTTATCGGGCTCTTCTTCGGCATTATGGAGAGGGCGGAGAAATGCCCGGAACGTATTCTCGTCTTTCGGGCGATATGGATCGAATTCATTCTGTCGAATTCGTGGATCAGAATCCTATCGGTAAATCGACTCGTTCCAATCCTGCTACGTATTTGAAAGCGTTTGACGAGATACGGAAACTGTTTGCCGAGCAACAAGGAGCCAAGCAGATGGGATTTTCTCCCTCGTATTTCTCTTTTAACTCCGAGGGCGGACGCTGCGAGGAGTGTAAAGGAGAGGGAACCATTACTGTGGAAATGCAGTTCATGGCCGATATTGTCCTCGAATGCGAGTCGTGCCACGGAAAAAGGTATAAGCAAGATGTACTCGATATCGAGTATAGGGGCAAGAACATCAGCGATGTGCTTGATATGACTATCAATCAGGCCATAGAGTTTTTTTCGGAGGTGAACGGAAGTCAGGAGAAGCGTATCATAAAGCGGTTGAAGCCGTTGCAAGACGTAGGACTGGGATATATAAAATTAGGACAGTCTTCTTCAACGCTTTCGGGCGGAGAAAATCAGCGTGTGAAATTAGCCTTTTTCCTGAGTAACGAGAAACAGGAATCGACTCTTTTTATTTTTGACGAACCTACGACAGGTTTACATTTTCATGATATAAACACGCTTTTGAAATCGTTTAACCAGCTTATCGAACGAGGTCATACCGTTGTTATCATCGAACACAATATGGACATTATAAAATGTGCCGACCACGTTATCGATATGGGACCGGAAGGTGGTAAAGAGGGTGGATACGTGGTTTGTACCGGCACTCCCGAGGAGATCGCCGAGTGCTCTGCTTCCTATACGGGAATGTTTTTGAAAGAGAAACTAAGAAGCTGTTTTAAATTTATTGAGAAATAATATTACCATTGCAAGCAGGTATGTTCCGGTCAGATTGCGCCCCTGTCTCGGAATAAATTTAAAACAGCTTCTTAAAGTTTAGCGTATGCGGTCGAGGCTTCGAACCAAACGCTCGTCTTTATTAATGGCCTTATAGGCTAAAATGTCGAGAATGAGGGCGATGAAAGGCATTACGATATAAGCTGTCCACGATATGTTTGAAGCCGAAAGATCTTCGCGGAATGTATAACCGCTCAAAAAGATGACGATATAGAAAGTCACCAGAAAGAATGCGTCGATCATGCAGATACGCGCTTGTGTAGGTCTGTTCTTATATAGGAAAATCGTGATAAACGATAATACGGCTATTACGGTTCCTAATACGAATACTCCCCATGTGGGGGTAAATACAGAAGTTTGTGTGACTGCTGCGGCACTATCCTGTACAGGAGTTGTCATAGCTTCTACGGTAGAGATACCTTGTGCCGTGAAACTGTAAATGCCATCGGTCGTATCGAATTGAGCTATCGGAAGAAATAAAAATACAGCCATTAAAGCCGTCGTCAGTAATAAATAGATCGATTGTATTCGTTGTATCATAATATAAGTTTTCTTCAATGGTGAAATAGGTACGTAAATAAACGGAGCGGGTTGCAGCTTATTTGTGCGCTCCGTTTTGCAAAGATAGAAAATTGTCGGTAAACACCCAAATGTGGATTTGAGAAATAGCTGTGGAAAGGAGGGTAGGGCGAATGGGAAAAATTAAATAACCTTTTTCCGGCACACTATTTGTAAATTAAGTTTGTTATATAAGGGAAAGCTATTAAATTTACTTCGATTTTATATTTATAAAGATGATTACGACAGAGATAACGAAATTGCAGTACGATATATACGGCTTGCTTGCCGAGAGACGATTGAAAGACGCTTTCGGTAAACTTGCTTTATTGGTAAACGAGTTGCAAGATTGGGTAAGCCGGGACAAGTTGAACGAGATGGAGACGTCGTATAGATATATGATACAATATATGTTGGACGGTGTCGAGGATCCCGAACGGAAGAGTATTTACGATCATTTGGTTTTGTCTGCTTATGTGTTGACCGATCGGGTTTCGGATCGATTGGCCGGGCAGGTTTCTCCTTCTCAATACTATGGGTGGAAGAGATATGCGTCGGCCAGCCGAACGGGTATTTCCTTATCGTCTCAATTCGATGTGTGCGATAATGAAATCAACGATCTTTCTTTGGCTTTGTTGCTTGGCGAACAAGAGCAAGATTTTTCTAAAATTCAATCATTGAAACACCGTATCGAGGACACGGCGGGAAATCTTTTTATGGATATATGGACCAATTATCCGGCGGCAGAGGAAGATTACCGGTCGTTAAGAGAGGCTCTTTTCACCGATCGTTTTCCCGATACTTTCGTTTCGCTTCTTCTTTCGGCTGTGTTGTTGAACTTATTGCACCGGTTCGACGAGCAAAAGTTGCTCATTCTGTTGGACGGTTATCGCCATTCTTCGCCCGAGATACAGATGCGTTCGCTTTGTTGTGCCCTCATCGTCATGTATATTTATCGGGAGAGATTGCCTCTTTTGAAGAGTTTGCGGAATCGCCTCGATGCATTGTGTGAAGAACCGAGATTCAAGACCGATGTTCGTAATATTTTCTTGCAGTTCATCAAAAGTCAAGAGACTGAAAAAATTACCAGAAAAATGAATGAAGAGCTGCTTCCCGAAATGATGAAACTGGGGCCATCGCTTTATAAGAAAATACGTCAAGAAGACTTGATGAACGATATCAATGCGCTGGAAGAAAATCCGGAGTGGCAGGAGATGCTCGACAAATCGGGAATTACCGATAAGTTAAAGGAGTTGACCGATTTGCAGATGGAGGGAGCCGATGTTTTCATGAGTACGTTTTCTCATTTGAAGAGTTTCCCTTTTTTCCAGTCGATTCAAAATTGGTTTTTGCCGTTTAATCCCGATCATACAGCGTTGTCGGGGGTATTGTCCGGTAAGGGTGGAGATACGTTTAAGAAGATGATTTCGGCATCGGCTCTATTGTGTAATTCGGATAAATATTCTTTTTGTTTGAGTTTGGCTCAGGTTCCCGAGTCGCAAAGGGATTTGATGATGGGGCAATTCAGTGCCGAGAATGCGGCGGTTCAAGAGATGGAAAAAGAGGAATTGATGAAGAAAGAAATAAGTCGGGAAAATATATCCAATCGTTATATTCAAGATTTGTACCGTTTCTTCAAGCTGTATATACGTCGAACCGAGTTTACGGATCCTTTTGCCGGGCATATCAATTTATTGCATGTATCTGTTTTGAATCCGTTATTGAGCGATTCGGACAGTTTGCGCCTCATAGGGGAATATTATTTCCGGCGGGGATATTATGCCGAGGCTCTCGAATTGTTCGAAAGGCTTTCGGCGGCATATCATTCGGATAGTGAAATTTATCAGAAGATAGGTTTTTGTTACCAGAAGAAAGGAGACTATGCCAACGCTTTGGAGGCTTTCCTCAAAGCAGAAATTATTTCGCCCGACAATTTCTGGACGATTAGACGCATAGCTACATGTTACAGAAATATGAAAAAGCCCGAGATGGCTCTTTCGTATTATCATCGTGCCGAAAAGATACAGCCCGAAAATTTATCGGTACAGATGAATATAGGGCATTGTTATGTCGAACAGAAAGATTATGAAGAGGCGCTTAAATATTACTTCAAGGTGGATTATCTCGATCCCGAAGGTGGAAAAGCGTGGCGTCCTATCGCATGGTGTTCTTTCTTAGTCGGTAAAAAAGAACAGGCGCAGCGGTATTATGAGAAGATATTGGACGATAAACCGGTTTCTCTCGATTATTTCAATGCCGGGCATGTGGAGTTTTCTTTGGGACATATCAGAAAGGCTATCGATTATTATCGGCGCAGTATAGAGCTGGACAACGGTGATTCTGCTAAGTTTCTTTCTAATTTCAAGCAGGATGCTCCCGATTTGATCTCCTCGGGAATCGCTGCGAGCGATATGCCTATTTTGTTGGATCAACTTATGTATGGCATTACAGATTCTTTATAACCTTTGACAAGGAGGCGATTCTGTATATAGATATGAGGATAGGGCGTTGTTCGACATAGTCAAAACGGAAGTGGAATTTCCATTTGTCTCTGCACTCGCCTTTCGTTATCTTTGTAAATACGAAGATAGGATGCGGCTCGGCATAGCCAAATTGGAAATGTGATTTCCGTTTGTCTCTGCTCTCACCTTTCACTATCTTTGTCATCTGAAAAAGTAAGGTAATATTTATGAGACGTATAGTTTGTGTACTGTTTCTTGTGGGTGTGTTTTCGATAAATTCCGTATGCGGTGAGACTCTTTCGGAGTATCGGGAGAATTTGTATGATTTGTTCATTCAACAGAAAATACCCCAGTGGGGTGCTGTCTTGTCAAAAATGAGTGCTGATAAGTCGTGCGGGACATTGGAGGGTCGCCATGAAATTTTGTGCGGTTATTATGGCCTTGTAGGACATTTGGTCGATAAAAAGAAGAAAGACGAGGCGCAGACTTATTTGAAAACCGCTTTGGCGCTTTCTGAGAATTATCGAAAAATGTATCCGAACGATGCTCGGTTTAAAGCGTTGCATGCCAATTTGATAGGTTTGAAAATAGCCCTTTCTCCCATGCGTGCAGCTACGTTGGCATCGGGTATGTTGTCGTCGGCTCGGGAGGCTTATAAACTGGCCCCCGGGGATAGTTGGGTTTCTATTCTGTACGGGAATATTTTGTTCTATATGCCGGGAATATTCGGCGGGGATAAAGAGGAAGGTTTGGAGTGCTATCAACGAGCTCGCCGGGGTATGGAAAAGGATATTTTGACCAACGGGCATCATTGGCTTTATGTACAATTGTTGGTGACCATCGGGGTGGTTTATGAGAAATCCGAACGTTATGAGCAGGCGTTAGCGATGTACAAGACGATTATGGAGAAATATCCTGAGTATGGATTTGTAAAAAATACGAGTTATCCTCGGGCTCTGAAAGCAATGCAACAAAAACAATAATTTGAAAAGAAGTGCAATTATGAATGACTATATGCAGGTACGGTTCGATGTAGAGCCGTGTAGCGAGATGGCGACAGATGTTTTGGCTGCGGTTTTGGCTGAAATCGGTTATGAAAGTTTTGTCCCCGACGAACGAGGGGTTACTGCTTTTGTCCCTCAGGGAAAGTATGACGAGATACGACTTAAAGAAGAGTTGTCGCAATATCCCATCGGAGGGGTATCTGTGGCGTATGAAGCGACATTCGTTGCCGGGAGGGATTGGAACGAAGAATGGGAGAAAAATTATTTCAAACCTATTGTCGTGGGTGAAGAGTGCGTGATACATAGTACATTTCATACCGATGTTCCGCAAGCTCGTTACGATGTGCTGATAGACCCTAAGATGGCTTTTGGGACGGGCCATCACGAAACTACCACTCTCATGTTGCAGGCGATATTGGCATCGGATCTTACAGGTCGCTCGGTGCTCGATATGGGGTGTGGTACGGCTGTATTGGGTATTTTGGCTCGTATGAAGGGGGCAGCTTCCGTCGTCGCTGTTGACATTGATGAATTTGCCGTCGAGAATGCCATTGAAAATATCCGTTTGAATCATGTATCGGGAGTTGAAGTCCGTTTGGGAGGAATCGAAGCCTTGAAGCAGGAGTCGTTCGATGTTATTTTTGCCAATATCAATCGGAATATATTGCTGGCCGATATGCATGCTTATGTGGCCTGTATGAAACGTGGCTCACGTATTTTCATGAGTGGTTTTTACGTGGAAGATATTCCTTTTATTCGAGCGGAGGCCGAACACCTCGGATTGCGTTTCGTCGGTTACGCCGAGAAAAACAGATGGGTAGCGGTCGAATGTATGAGCGATTGAAATAGATAAGACAAGTTATTCGTGGGCTCAGGATAGTTAGTGGGGATTGTACTTTTGTACAATCTAACTCCTCTTCTCAGAGACTACCGTTTCTTCGGGTTCTCCCCAATCTGCTCTGCTTATCGAAGGTCCTGCAATTTTGTTTTAACCTCCTCGCACTTTGGGCACTCCCCCTATGTGACACAGGGGGAGAGGTTGAGGAGTATTTCTCTTTTGCCTTGTTTCGATTTTAAGTTGCGATACCCCGTAATGCTACGGGACATGGCAGGGGAGAGGTGTACAAAGCCATTCTTATTCTGAAACAAGAAATGCCGCTCTTCCTCCTCCACTGTGTTTTTGCAACGCAAAAATATAGGGGAGGTGTCACGTAGTGACGGAGGGGTTAACTCTTATCTTACAGCCAAAAAGTTTATGAAATCTTTTCAACCCCTCTCCTCAGAGACTATTGTATCTTCGGGCTCTCCCCAATCTGCTCTGCTTATCGAAGATTCTTCAATTTTGTTTTAACCCCCTCGCCCTTTGGGCACTCCCCCTATATCGCTATGCGACACAGGGGGAGAGGTTGGGGAGTATTTCTCTTTTGCCCTGTTTCGATTTTAAGTTGCGATACCCCGTAATGCTACGGGACATGGCAGGGGAGAGGTGTACAAAGCCATTCTTATTCTGAAACAAGAAATGCCGCTCTTCCTCCTCCACTGTGTTTTTGCAACGCAAAAATATAGGGGAGGTGTCACGTAGTGACGGAGGGGTTAACTCTTACAGCCAAAAAGTTTATGAAATTTTTTCAACCCCTCTCCTCAGAGACTGTTGTTTCTTCGGTGTCTCCCCTATTATATCGCTATGCGACACCCCATAATGCTACGGGACACGGTAGGGAAGAAGGAGAAATTCAATCCATTTCATTCGCTAAAATTCATGTTTACCCCCACCGATTCAATATAGGAGGAGAGGTAGTAAAATAAAGTGAAGATATTTCAATTCTTCTACGCTTCGATATGTACAGAGATAGTTCCCCGCATTATTGTCGAGATGTAAATAATGACGGGGGAAAGAAATGATTATTCAGATTTGTATTGTCCCAACTCTTGCTGCAATAAATCGATTCTGTCTTGATAATTTCGAATCAGATTCTGTAATAAAGAAATTTCTTGTTGTTTGGATGCTTTTAAAGCCAGCTCTTCTGTTGATAAATTTTTAATATTTTTATAGATTTTAGAATCTTCGGAGACCAAAAGGTTATCATTTGCCGAATTGTTATTATATTTGTTCGGACTAATAAAATAGGTCTCTTCACATTCTTCTTGATTTACGAAAATGAAAAAGTCGGTAATGGGAAAATTCCAGTGATTGGCAATACTCAGTAAGACGTTTATATTCATATTTCCGCCTCTTACTGCCTTGCCTATGGTGTTTTTATCCAAGCCAAGCTCTTTGGCTGCATCTTTGTAGGTGAGCCCCTTTCGATGCAAAAATCTTCGGAGCGAGTCTCCGGAATAAACGAGCTTTTTACCGTCTTTCATATGGAATAAGGTGTAAACGATTAAATTCTCTCTGAAACTATTATGATAGTTTGTTTATACCAATATACAAAAAAATCGGCAATTAGTTTGCTCGAAGGTTTCCTTTCGGAAGAGAAGAGGAGGAATGTTTTTACAACCGCATTTGGTTTGATTTGGTATTAAGGGGAGGTCGATGACGGTATTGAAAAAGGTAATGGTTTGGAAAGGAAGGCCGTTTAGGTGTTATCTTTCCTTGTTACTGATTTTATTACATCTGCCGTCCAAAGAAGGCTGAATTGAATCAATTTTCATTATTGAATCAATCATGTTTGTGCCTTCACTTAAACGTATGAGTTCTTTTATTCTGAAAAAGTTATTTAACTTGTCATCATATTTATAATATGAGTCCACATAAACTTTATCTGAAAACCTTGATGAATAAGTACGTCTTGATATTATACCTTTTTCTTCGATATTGTAAGCCAAAGATGAATAACTGGCATATGGATAATCAAAAACTTCTTTATCTTCCAGCACAAGCGTTTCTCCCGTATTTCCAAATGAAACAGTAAATATTACTCTTTCTGTCTGTTCGAAACATTCTTTCATACCATCATTATCATCATACCGATATTCTGAAGTCTTTTCAATATATATGCTGTCTAAAACATTGTCATAATCTACATATCCAACCAAAATATCTCTGAAAATGCAGTCCTTATTTTGAGATATATCTGTTGAATCTTTCCAACTTATTAATCCTATGGAAAGAATAGATGTTAATATCAAAAGAAACAGTTTCATATAAAATTTATATTATCAGTAATGTATTTATAAGAGCACCTGCGAGGTGTTGTTTACTGATGTAAGATACACCTCGCAGGTGCATTTCCTAATCTCTAATGGCTGTACCTTATAAGCCGTCCAATGTGTCGAGAGGATTGGGGATGCTCGATTTATGCGCACTCGTTACATGCAGATAAATTGAGGTGGTCTTGATGTCATTATGACCCAGCAGCTCCTGTATGGTCCTGAGGTCTGTTCCTTGCTCCAGCAAGTGGGTCGCAAACGAATGGCGCAGCATGTGTACATGTACCCGGTGCTTGATACCGGCACGGCTGGCAGCTTCTTTCAGTACCTTTACCAGCGCACTGGCGGAATACTGTTCACCGGGTTTTTCTCCCTCGAACAGCCATTTCTGCGGACGGTACTCCTTGAAATATTCCCTAAGATCCTTCAGTAGCTTTTCTGAAAGCAGCGAATATCGGCATTTCCGTCCTTTGCCCATGATACGCACAAGCATCCGTTCACTGATGATGTCTTTTGGGGTAAGGTTCAAGAGCTCGCTTCTTCGCAATCCGGCGGAGTAAATCAGTGAAATCATGCAACGGTGTTTCGGGTTGGACAGGCAGGAGAGAATGTGGCTTACCTCATTCCTGCTCAACACTTCGGGAAGTGACTTGTATTCCTTCGCACGGGTGATGCCACCATAGTATTGGCGCTGTCCGCCTTTTACCTGCTCATAGTAGAACTTGATGGCGTTGATGCGCATGTTCTGCTGTGAAACGGAGATTTTCTTCTCGTTCACAAGGTAGAGGATGTACTTGTTGATGTCCGCCACTTTCAGGCGGTCGATGTTCCGCCCTTTGTGGTATTCCATAAAGTCGCTGAAATAGGCACGGTAGGTTTTTATGGTCGAGGGGCTATAACGCTTTTGTTCCAGCAGTTCCAAGTATCCTTCCGGCAGTGTGTATTCCCTTTGAGGTTTGGGGTGTCTGACATAAACCCGGCTGTAATCGATATAGGCATGTGGAGAATAGCGGTCGTAGAAATCCGGCAGTCTGAAAGTGGCAGCCGTTATGTAAGCAGACCCGTAGCCAAACGTCTCTATTCCTGTGTCTTGGGTGAGCAGCTCGTGTATTTCTTTATTACCTGCATAGTCTATGCGTATATATTCTCTATTGTCCCTCTTTTCTTTATATAGCACGATGTTTCCTCTTTGTCTCTGAACGTTGCCCATATTGTTGGAAATAATATTCATTATCGCAAATATAAATAAAAGCAAGAAGCGATCGTTCCAATTAGACGGTTTTTATTTTATTAAAACTCCCTTAATGGGGATATGTGGCTGTCGCATAACTTTTCGGGAATTTTGTCGGCGAATAGATGCTTTTCCCGTTGGGGGAATGTGTCTGCCCAGTATTTTTTTTCTTGTACTTCCTTTTTTTGTTTGTTTGAGAAAATATTTTTCGATTTTTTTTGTAATAAAATGGTGGTCTTGAATTTCTTAATATTTTACTATAAGAGAAGTATCTATACATAAAAATTACAGAAAAAATTCTTTATTTCAAACTATTTGTACTACTTTTGTTGTCAGATGTCGGGCATATAGATTTTATGCTCGGCTTGTTTTGCGGATAATAGTATATATTCTATATATTTATATAAATAGTTTGGCTTAAACAACTTAACTAATAACAACTATGGCAGAAAGTAAAGAAAAACTGTTTGACCAGTTCCCTCCGGTGTCCACACAGGAATGGAAAGAAAAGGTCGTGGCAGACCTTAAAGGAGCTGATTTTGACAAAAAGCTCGTATGGAGGACTAACGAAGGGTTTAATGTTAACCCCATGTACCGTGCCGAAGACATAGCAAATTTGAGTACGACCGATTCTCTTCCCGGTGAATATCCCTACGTGCGGGGAACTCGTGCCGACAACAATTGGCTGGTTCGTCAGGATATCAAGGTAACCGATGTGAAGGAAGCCAATGTAAAGGCTCTGGATATTTTGAAAAAGGGTGTGGAATCGTTGGGATTCGAGATTGCCAAAGATTTGATTTCGGTAGAAAACTTGGAAACTTTGCTGCATGGTATCGACATGGAGAATGTGGAATTGAATTTCTCCACTTGCATGAAAAGCACAGTGAAACTTGCCGAAACAGTAGCCGCTTATTTCAAAACGACTCCTGCCGATTTGCAAAAGGTATCGGGCTCGATTCGTTTCAATCCGTTTAAGCGAATGTTGACCAAAGGCCGTGATTTCGCCGATTATGCCGATCAGGCCGTCATGGTTATCGATGCGGTAAAAGAGTTGCCCGGATTCCGGGTATTGGCAGTCGATGCCGTGATGTTGAACAATGCCGGATCTTTTATTTCTCAGGAACTCGGTTTTGCTTTGGCTTGGGGTAATGAGTGGCTGGCCGCCCTTACAGATAAAGGTCTGTCGGTCGACGAAGTCGCTAAACGAGTGAAATTTAATTTCGGCATATCGTCCAATTATTTTATGGAGCTTGCCAAATTCCGGGCTGCCCGTATGTTGTGGGCTCAAATTGTGAAACAATATAATCCGGCTTGCGATTGTGCTTGCAAAATGAAGGCTCATGCGCAGACTTCGGAGTTCAACCAGACTATATTCGACGCTCATGTGAATCTCCTTCGTTCGCAGACCGAGACGATGTCGGCTGCTTTGGCGGGTGTGGATTCCATTACGACGACTCCTTTCGACAAGGCTTACAAGGAACCGGACGATTTTTCGGAAAGAATCGCTCGTAACCAACAGTTATTGTTGAAAGAAGAGTCGCATTTGAATCGTATTACCGACCCGGCTGCCGGTTCTTATTATGTGGAGACTTTGACGGTTTCTATCGCCGAGCAGGCTTGGAAACTTTTCCTCGAAGTGGAAGAGAAGGACGGTTTCTACAAAGCCGTGAAAGAGGGATTCGTACAAAATCAAGTAAACGCTTCGGCCGAGACTCGCCATATGAATGTGGCTCGTCGGAAAGAAATACTGTTGGGAACGAATCAATACCCCAATTTCAATGAAGTCGCCAGCGATAAAATCGTTAACGGCGAAGCGTGCGGTTGCGGATGCGGAAAGCACGAGGGAGGACATCATTGCGAACCTGAGTTCCCCGTGTTGAATACCAAACGGGCAGCCAGTGATTTCGAAACTTTGCGATTGGCAACAGAACGTTCGGGCAAACGTCCGACGGTATTCATGTTGACTATCGGGAATTTGGCCATGCGTTTAGCACGTTCTCAATTCTCGTCGAATTTCTTTGCTTGTGCCGGATACAAGATCGTCGACAACCTCGGTTTCGAGACCGTGCAGGCCGGAATCGATGCCGCTTTGGACGCCAAAGCCGATATTGTGGTACTTTGTTCGAGCGATGACGAGTACGCTCAATATGCTCCGGAAGCATTCAAGATACTCGACGGTCGCGCTCTGTTCGTCGTAGCCGGAGCTCCGGCTTGTATGGACGAATTAAAGGCTCAGGGTATTACCGAGTTTATTCACGTTCGTTCGAATGTACTCGATACGTTGAAATCGTTTAATGAAAAACTTTCGATTTAAAGGCGGACAATTTGTATCACACAAGAAAAAACAAAAAGACAATGAGACCTAATTTTAAGAATATAGATATTACGAAGGATGCTTTCGCCCATTCGGCAGGGAAAGTAGCCCATGAGGGTGAAAACTGGATAACCCCGGAGTTGATACCCGTCAAACCTGTTTACACCAAAGAAGACCTCGAAGGTCTTGAACACTTGAATTATGTAGCCGGACTTCCTCCGTTTCTTCGTGGCCCGTACAGCGGTATGTATGCCATTCGTCCGTGGACAATCCGTCAGTATGCAGGTTTCTCGACCGCAGAGGAGTCCAATGCTTTCTATCGTAGAAACTTGGCTTCGGGACAGAAGGGATTGTCTGTGGCATTCGACCTCCCGACACACAGAGGATATGATGCCGATCACGAGCGTGTGGTAGGCGATGTAGGTAAGGCCGGTGTATCGATTTGTTCGCTCGAAGATATGAAGGTTTTGTTCGACGGTATTCCTTTGAACAAAATGTCTGTATCCATGACGATGAACGGAGCCGTGTTGCCTATCCTTGCTTTTTATATCAATGCCGGGTTGGAACAAGGCGCGAAACTCGAAGAGATGGCCGGAACGATTCAGAACGATATTTTGAAAGAATTTATGGTGCGTAATACCTATATTTATCCGCCTGAATTCTCGATGCGTATCATCGCCGATATTTTTGAGTTTACTTCGCAAAACATGCCGAAGTTCAACTCGATCTCCATTTCGGGATATCATATGCAGGAAGCCGGAGCGACAGCCGATATAGAGCTGGCTTATACGCTGGCCGACGGTCTTGAATATTTGCGTGCCGGAATCAACGCCGGTATGGATATTGACGCATTCGCTCCGCGGTTGTCTTTCTTCTGGGCTATCGGCATGAATTTCTTTATGGAGATCGCCAAGATGCGTGCCGCACGTATGTTGTGGGCTAAGATCGTAAAACAGTTCAACCCCAAGAATCCGAAATCTCTCGCTTTGCGTACTCACTCGCAAACATCGGGTTGGTCATTGACCGAACAAGATCCGTTCAATAATGTGGGTCGTACTTGTATCGAGGCTATGGGGGCTGCTTTGGGGCATACCCAATCGTTGCACACCAACGCTCTTGACGAGGCTATCGCTCTGCCAACCGATTTTTCGGCTCGTATCGCTCGTAATACTCAGATTTATATTCAAGAAGAGACTTATATTACAAAAGAAATCGACCCGTGGGCAGGTTCTTATTATGTAGAGGCTCTGACTAACGAGCTGGCTCATAAGGCATGGGAACATATTCAAGAGATCGAGAAGTTGGGCGGTATGGCTAAGGCCATCGAAACCGGACTCCCGAAACTTCGTATCGAAGAGGCTGCCGCCCGTACGCAGGCACGTATCGACTCGGGTAAACAGACGATCGTGGGTGTAAACAAATACCGTCTTGAAAAAGAGGCTCCCATCGATATTCTCGAAGTCGATAATACGGCTGTGCGTAAAGAGCAAATCGAGCGTCTGCAAGATTTGAAAGCTCATCGCGACGAAGCCGCGGTTAAGGCGGCTCTTGATGCGATTACCGAATGTGTGAAGACGAAGAAGGGTAATTTGCTCGACTTGGCTGTCAAAGCCGCTAAGGTTCGCGCTACGTTGGGAGAGATTTCCGATGCTTGCGAAGTTGTCGTAGGTCGTTATAAAGCAGTAATCAGAACTATATCAGGCGTGTATTCATCAGAGACTAAAAAGGATGCCGATTTCGTTCGGGCAACGGAATTGTGCGAAAAATTCGCTAAAAAGGAAGGTCGCCAACCTCGTATTATGATAGCGAAGATGGGACAAGACGGTCATGACCGTGGGGCCAAAGTGGTAGCTACCGGATATGCCGATTGTGGCTTTGACGTGGATATGGGACCTTTGTTCCAAACTCCGGCGGAAGCTGCGCGTCAGGCTGTCGAAAACGACGTACATGTGTTGGGCGTTTCTTCTTTGGCTGCCGGCCATAAGACTTTGGTTCCTCAGGTAATCGAAGAGTTGAAGAAATTGGGTCGCGAGGATATTGTGGTAATTGCCGGTGGAGTTATTCCCGCACAGGATTATGACTTCCTTTACAAAGCCGGTGTAGCCGCTATCTTTGGCCCGGGTACTTCGGTAGCCAAAGCTGCGTGCCAGATACTCGAAATTCTTCTCGATGAGTAATTTTGGAAAAGGATAATGTGTTGAAGCCCGGCAGTAATAAACTGCCGGGCTTTTTTGATAATAATATATTGTTATAAAAATGTTTAAAAATAATTGTCTATGATTTGAAAAATATATTAATTTGTAAGACCAATTTATTTCTTAATCTTGATATATATGAAAAATTATTTGTTCCCTTTTAGTTTCTTATTGTTTAGTTTGGGCATTCAGGCTGAGAAGCCGCAGTGGGGTATTCCCGATACGATAAGTCATTATCCGATAGGTCCCGGAGCTGTGTATACTCATATCGAGTTTACACAAAAGCCGATACAGTTACATCAAATTACATTGGATTTGAATAACGAATATAATGCGGTAGAGGTATATCCGTCTAACGGGAAGACTCCGGATGCCTCACGGGAGACAACGTCATCGCAGTGTAAGAGTAACTCTTATGAAGGACACCGGGCGTTTTTCGGGGTAAATCACGATTTATTTCATTATACGGGGCAGACTACGGCTGCGGGGATCAATGTACGTAACGGAGAAGTTGTCAGTCATTACGGCGATTATGGTCGTTCTGTCATGTCTATTAGCAAAGATAAGGTGGCAGAGGTTTTCCCTCCTAAATATTCGGCAAAGGTAATTTGTCCAGACCAAACAGAAATAACGATCGACAATGTGAACGAGTCGGCATACGGAATACAATCATACAGAAATTGCGTATTGTTCAATACGTATAGCAGTCTTACTCTTACGGAAGACGGTTTATATGTGAAAATAACGCCGCAAGGGGAATGGATTATTAACGGTAACTCGACTCCTTGTCGGGTGGAGGCTATGGAGCATACCCCTATACAACCCGATGGAAAAAGTCATATTTTGTTTATGAGAAACCATGCGTCGGAGCAGTTCGAGGATAAAGTAAAAGTAGGCGATGTCGTTTATATCGACCAGCGGTTTGTGAATACGACGTTTCCCAATTCCGGCATATCCGTTCCACCGGCACAAAACGTTGTACAAGCGTTGCATGGTTGGCCGAGCGTGATATTGAACGGAGAACTTCACGATAAAGAGTACAACGATTTTGTCACTCCCGGACGTGAGTTCCAAGACTATCCTTGTACATTGGTGGGGATAACGAAAGACGGGAAAAGATTGTTTATCATTACCGCCGACAAGGCCTCTATGGTTGAGAATGCTTATTATTTAGTAGAGCAAGGAGCTTGGAATGTCGTTAATTTTGACGGTGGGGGATCGGCTACTATGGTTGTTTGTGACGAAGTGGTAAATACTCCTACCGATGGAAAAGAGAGGGCTGTGATGGATTCGTTTCAAGGTATTTCGTTAGCTCCGGTTGACAGTACGTTTTCTTTCGTTTCTTTTTCTAAACCTTCTGTGCAGGCTATACCTTTGTCGGTGGTTCCTTTGAGGGTATTGGCTCATAACCGTTATGGCGAGATTATCGACGATGATTTTAAAGATGTTACTTATTCGTGCGAACCGGAGGAATTGGGATATGTGAATAGTCGTGGCGAGTTTTGTGCGGGAGCTGTTTCTATGTTAGGAACGATTACGGCTCGGAAAGGTGACTCTGCATGTAAAATACGGGTCGTTATGGGTAATGCCGGCAAGTCGGTTAAATTATGTGCCGATAGTCTTTATATTGACGATATTAGAGAATATCCGATAGAGATCGAGACCGAATCGGACGGAAAGAAATATATGGTAAATCCTGCTATTTTTGACTGGCAATCTGTGGGAACGGATTGTTGTGATGTAGTGGACGGTGTCGTGAGAGGTGTCACGAACGGGCGAACTGTGTTGCAAGGGAAATATGGAGATGTAGAAATTCAGTTACCGGTTATTGTTGAAATTGGAGTGGGAGAGAAGGTGCATGAACATTTTTCTGATGGAGCTTCTTTTTCTGTAACCGGTAGTTCTGCTATAACCGACATTCGTTTCGATTCGTCTGTCCTTCCTGTGGGTTGGAGTGACGGTACTACTCTGTTGTTCGATTTATCCACCGGGCGTGCTCCTAATATTATGTTGGATAAGCCGATACGTTTCTTCGGGTTACCCGATTCGATTTCGATACAGGTGAAAAATTGGGGCGCTTTAATCAATAATATTTCCTATGAATTTTCTTGTTCTACTGGTTCTTGGAGCCGTATCATTAATCCGGATGCCGATAGCGATTCTGTTTATACAGTGTCTTTTGCCGATTTAGATGTAACGGCTTTCCCGGTGGTGTTGAATGGTATGAAGATATACTTGTCGACACAGATAAAGGGACCGAATCAGAAAATTTCATTTAGGGATTTGAAGGCTTATTACCCTCATGAAGCACCCGATGGGATAAAAGAGGTAAAATGCGGATCTGATTTTTCGATAAGTAAGATTGATCCGGGAGTAATAAGGATACAAGGTATATCGGAAGGAGAAGATATTGTTATTACTTTGTCGGATATGAACGGGAGACTGCTGGAAACTTTCTGCGATAAGGCTGTGGATTGTGGTGTTTGTGACATAGAGTTACCGTTCGTATTACCTCCGGGTGTATATTTGGTGGGAATACAGACGAAAAGCGGTCGTGTAGTGGAAAAACTTGCATGGTAATGAGAAGCGAACCCCGAATTTTTCGGGGTTCTTTATTTAGGATTCTTTCGAGAGAAGGCTATCTGTATTTTTTAAGAGTGTTTTGATCATTCGGAGGAATACAAAACTTTTTTCATAAATTAAGAATACCGTATTTTTTTCTTTGTTTTATTTTTATTAGTATCTTTATTCGCTTTTATAAACATGATTGTCTATGAATAAAAATTTTATCTCATTGTGCGCCGGTATTTTATTGGGTGTATCTCCGCTTTTTGCCGTACCGGCCAAGCCTGTCCTTGTTAGGGTCGCTCAACCGGACGGGACCGTTGTAACCGTTAAAACCGTAGGTGATGAATTTTATCATTACAAGTCTACTTCCGATGGCATTCCGGTAGTACGTGGCGAAGATGGTTTCTATCGTTATGCCGAGTTGTCTGCAACGGGACTGGTTGTTGCCGGCAATGTGATAGCCCGCGATTCGTCGATGAGGAGTGTTTCGGATAAGGCGTATTTAACATCGCTGTCCGAGAAGAAGATTTCACAGAAACTTTTTAGTCGTCGTAATCTACGGAAGCAACAACTACAAAACAATATAACTCGTCGGGTTACGCAGGCTACTGCCGGTGACGATGTGCACGGTTTGGTCTTGTTGGTTCAGTTCAGCGATAAGAAATTCAGTTCGGTGGGGACACAGCAGGCTTTTGACGAGATGATGAATAAGGAAGGATATGATTATATGGGAGCCATCGGTAGCGCTCGGGATTATTTTATTTCTCAATCGGGAGGACTTTTTCAACCGACATTCGATGTGGTAGGGCCTATCACTCTCGACAATACGATGGCTTATTATGGGGCTAATGATTATTCCGGGCAAGACGTACGTCCCGATGAGATGGTTATCGATGCTTGTAAGAAAGCCGAATCGATGGTCGATTTCACGATATATGACAGAGACAATGATGGATTCGTCGATTTGGTGTATGTGATTTATGCCGGATATGGAGAATCCTCGGATATAGACGGTTCTTTGGAAGATGCGATTTGGCCTCATGCTTGGTATATTTATCAAGGTGCGCAAAAGCGAGTATCGGTCGACGGTAAATATCTCGATGCTTATGCTTGTTCGGCCGAGCTGTTGGGGAACAGTGGTACTACTCGGGACGGAATCGGTACATTTTGCCATGAATATAGCCATACGTTGGGACTCCCCGATTTTTACGATACGAGCGGTGTGACTTCGAATTATGGAATGGGCACGTGGAGTTTGATGGATTATGGCTGTTATAATGGCCCTGATTCCGATGGCGACGGTTATTCCGATGGTTCTGTTCCGGTCGGGTACACAGCATACGAACGGGAGTTTTGCGGTTGGATAACTATCGAAGAGCTGACGGCTCCTTCTTCGGTTACACTGGAAAATCTGGCCGATAGCAAGAAGGCCTATAAGATAGTATCGAGCGATAAAGATCAATATTTTACATTGGAAAATAGGCAACAGACAGGTTGGGATCGATATATGGCATCGGCCGGGCTGATGATCGTGAAAGTCGATTACGATCAGTCCGTTTGGGATTATAATACGGTTAACAACGAATCGAGCCGCCAACGCATGACCATTATGCCGGCTGACAATAAATATAGCGAGTATAATGAAGATGGTGACTTATATCCCTATAATGGTAATACTTCTTTTACCGATGACAGTCGCCCAGCTGCAAAGACAAATACCGGATTGAAGTTGGGAAAACCTGTAACCAATATCGAACAGGATAATGGTGTGATTACGTTCGACTTTATGGGAGGAACCCCGGCAGTGGTTGCTCCCGTGGCCGATGTCGCTACTCATGTGACAACAACCGGATTTACCGCAAACTGGTCGTCGGTAGAGAATGCTGTCAGCTATACGTTGCAGGTCGATAGAAAACAACCGTCGGCCGGTGGCGAAATTTTACTGTCGGAAGATTTCTCGAATTGCACGGCTGACGAGACTACAAATATCGCGGGAACGACTACATTCGGAAATGCGAAGGACGGTTATTTCCAAACTTCGGGTTGGAGTGGTAAGTATTTGTTCCCGAACATAGGAAAGATGAAACTAGGTAATTCGGATAATGGGGGAGCTGTATGTACTCCGGCTATTGATTTATCTTCTTGCGACGGAGTATTTACTGTCCAGTTCGATGCCTCTATGTTCGATGGAAGCAAAGAGAAAAGTGTTGTGATAAAGGTATATGTCGAAGGAGATGAGTCGAATGCTCAATCGACCGAAATTCTTTCGACCAGTAAGATGAATACTTACACAATGACTTTTACAGGTGGTACAGCCGATAGTAAAATCGTGCTGATGTCGACAGCGAGCAGTGGAAAAAAGAGGGCTTATCTCGATAATATCGTTGTATATAGCGGTGAAGTTTTACCTGAGATGGCTTCTAAACAAGCTGTTAGCGATGTTTGGCCTCTGATTGTGACGGGAATTACGGATACATCGTATCAGCTCGTTGACTTGGAGCCGGGGTATGTGTATTCTTATAAAGTAAAAGCTGTGACCGCAGAGGGGGAAGAAAGTGACTATTCCAATGTGGTGAAGGTGGATTTATCTACCGGTATTTGCGATTTGCCGGAGTCGCACAATCGAGTGTATACTGATAACGGTTATATTGTGGTCGAGTGTGAAACGTCACAGCCGGTCGAGGTCGTTAATTTGACAGGTCAGATTGTCGTATCTGCATCCGTGAATGGACGTTCTTTGTTATTGGTTCCGGTTAGGGGTGTATATGTCGTGCGCTGTGGTACATCGGTAACTCGTGTGGTTGTGAAATGATGGTATTTATATAATAAAGAAAAGACCGAAGCGAATGTAAATGGGCTTCGGTCTTTTTTTATGGTCTATATATAAAAGTTTTTGAGAACTTAAATTTTTACTTTTCGATCGTTCAGCCGACTTTCTTCGGCTTTGAATCCCATAATATGGCTTTCGACTGAAACACTTATGGGGCTAGACAGATAGTCGCGGTTATCGTTCCCGACAGCGTTTATAAAATCGCGAACCAAACACAAGTCTCCACCGCCGTGCCCGTGTCCGACGTAACTTTTCACTTCTTCTACTTTGGCATCCCATATGCGCTGTTTCCCACTGCGGAAATCGGTTACGGTAAATGTTGTCATATCACCTACGATTTCTCCTTTTGTACCCATTATTTGAGTCCTTCTTCCTCCTTTGGCCATGAATGCCTCCATAGAGAAATTGGCTGTAACACCATTTTCAAATTCCATGCTGGTCACGTAGTGGTCGCATTGGTCATTGTCCATTTGGAACACGCAGCGTCCGTAGTCGGTAGTCCGTATCACTTTACGTATTGCCTCGTTTTGAAGGCTGCGTTCTTTGGGCAGGTCGAATGCATATATATGTTTTCGTTTTTTCAAATAAATGTCTAATGCAGAATAGGGGCATTCATTTTCATGCGGACAATCTAAACAACGTTCGGTAGCACCTTGCGGCATATTCTTCCGCTTGAAATAGGTTAAAGAGCCGTAGGCCGAAATGGATTTGCATGGAGAGCCGACCAGCCATCTGATAATGTCGAGGTCGTGGCAGGATTTTGCCAAAATAATGGGGGTGGTTTCCTTTGAATTATGCCAGTTGCCTCTTACATAAGAGTGCGCCATGTGTGCGTATTGTATGGGTTCGAGATGTTGTATACTAATCAGTTGCCCTATGTCACCCGAATCGATGATTTGTTTGAGAGCGATGAAATAGGGTGCGTATCGTAATACATGGCAGACTCCTACAATGGCATTTTTTTTGATCGCTAAATCTCGAATGTCCGTACATTCTTTTTCAGTAGGTGCTATGGGTTTTTCGAGTAAGATGTGATATCCCATCGAAAGCGCTTTCATACAAGGATCATAATGTAGATTGTCGGGTAGACTAATGATAACGGCATCTGCGAATTTTGTTTTATTCAAGGCTTCTTTCCAATCGGTAAATCTGTTTTCTTCCGGGACATCGTGGTCTTCGGCCATAGATTTTAGCCGAAATTGATTTTTATCGGCGACTCCTACTATTTTCATGCAATCGGGGTACTTTTTCGCATATCCGGCGTAAACGCTTCCTCTGTTACCCGCACCAAGGACAAGAAATGTTACCGGCCGATTTACATTGGCTTTCAGGTCTTTTATGTCGGTGGCGATTCGAGATACATTGTTTGTCTGTTTTCCGTTGGCTAAAATAGAAGGAGCAAAAGCTGCACCGACAGCGGTAAGCCCCATTACTTTTAAAAATTCCGAGCGTTTCATGATTTAGATTTGATTTTCAAAATTTCTACAAATATATAAAAGAGAAAAATACGAAACAATTTATATGTTTAATATTTTCGATTTATATATATATTGCTTCGATTCATTTCTTATGAGATTGTAATGGTGTTTTTTTTGATCTTGTTTGTGTGAGAGAAGTTGAATGATTACATTTGTTTGTTCAATATTGGCATGTATGGGGAGCGATGAGTTGAAGGCATTTTTGACGGCTTTGTCGGGTAGGGATATGAAAATTCGAATTGCAGAATTTTTACAGCAGGAGGATTGTATCGCCGAAGCAATGGATATAGCTGTGGGGGAATCTGGTTCAGAGGCATTTCGTGCAGCATGGGGTATCTCTGCAATATACGAAACGAACCGCCTTTGTTTTTTACGATATAAAGATAAGTTCGTTTCGGATTTTTGTCGTGTCAACCACCACGGGGTAAGAAGAGAATATGGCCGTATAATGTTGAGTATGTTGAAACATAAGGAGTATATTCCAGATAGGCATTCTGCTGAAAATTTGGCCGAAATAGTCTGTTCGTGGAGTATTGACCCGAAGATAACGATATCGGAAAAAGTGTGGACTTTTTCGATATTGAAATTTTTATCCCGGTGGATAGAATGGGGTGAAGATATGTTACAACAATTGGAGGCTCTATGTGAAACTGATATGTCGCCGGGAATGAGGGCCTTAATGCGTCGATTGCGCAAATAGTTTAAAATAGCTTAAATGTTTTTTATTCATCTCGTGAACACTTTGCCTAGTATTACATTTGTATAATAGAACCTAAGGCATAAAGGAGATTTATATGAAGAAGTTATGGGGTTGTATATTGGTATTTGCTGTGTTGCTGACGGGATGCCGATCGGCTTCGGTACTCTCGTTCGATGTGTGGCGACCGGCAAAAGTCACTTTTCCGGCGGATATCGTGCGGGTAACTGTCGTTAATAATTCGGCAGAGCCTAACGAAAAAGAGGGGAATAAATATAAGGATATTTCGGGTAAGGAATATACGTTGGTCGTACCGCATGACAGCACGACTTATCGTTTGGCGGAATATATAGCATTAGAGCTTTCTGATGCACATTATTTCCCTGAGATTACAATTTTTTATGACGACTCTATAACCTTGCCTAAAAGTTTGTATCCTCTTTTGTCGGAAAATCAACTTTCGATTGTAAGGGGAGGGGCCGATAATACAGCGGTCGTGTCTCTCGATAAAACCGATATGGTAGTAAATATGGAGGATCACACTTTGTTAGGTTCTTCCGGAGAGACTGTCTTTGTTACAGACTTATCGGTAGCCACGACTTTGAATTTACGTGTATATTGGCCGAACAAGATAGAACCTTCTTCCGAAATGGTTACGGATACGTTATATTGGCAATCTTTCGGATATACGCCAGATGATGCTCATAGTTCATTGCCTCTGACCGCTGAGTTTATTCAAGAGGCGATGAGGCAAATTTCTGCACGGGTAAGAGAATTGTTTATTCCTCATGTAGACAATGTCAATCGTTATATTTATACATCTACCAATCCGGCGATGGATGATGCTTATGATTTTTGGCAGCAGAAAAAATACAAAGAGGCTTCTTATTTGTGGGAATATGTTTATGAAGAACAGAAAAATGAAACTACCCGAGCTATGGCAGCAGCCAATTTGGCTGTGTATAATGAGCTGTTCGATAATTATAAAGTCGCTATTGAATGGGTAGATAAATCACTTTCCTTATTTGAAAAGAGGGTGGATAGTAACGCTTCTGATATAACTGCTTTACGGGATTATCGTCGGCAATTGATGGAACGGAAGTCTGATAATTCTTTGTTGCAGAAACAGATGTAGAGGCAAAGATTGGGAAGCCCTCTATTTTCTTGCATCTTCATCACCAAATAAAGGTGATGTTTTTGGGAGTGGAGTTTTTGTTTGTATTAACCCCCTCGCCCTGCGGGCACTCCCCCTATATTTTGCTGCGAAGTACGGCAGGGGGAGAGAGGGTTAAAAAGCATTTCTAATATTTTTAGACTCCTCCATTGCTGTGCCTCGTAGCATTACGGGGTGTGGCGTTAGCTATATAGGGGAGGTGTCACAAAGTGACGGAGGGGTTGAAAACGCCATCGTATCAGTGTTTATACTGGATATATCCCTTTCTTCCCTGACGTGTCCCATAGCATTACGGAGAACTGTGTTAGCCATATAGGGAAATATACACGAACAATCTCCGTTAATTATCGACTGAGCCCCCAATAGGTCCATGCTAACTTGTAATAAAAAAACGTCCAAATTTTATTTGGACGTTTTTTATAAATATTTATGGGCATGTTAGCCTTGTATGGCAGCTATACCCGGTAAAGTTTTGCCTTCGATGGCTTCGAGTAGAGCTCCACCTCCGGTCGATACATATGAAACTTTATCGGCCAATCCGAATTTATTTACGCAAGCCACAGAGTCGCCCCCGCCTACGAGAGAGAATGCTCCGTTTTTAGTTGCTTCTACAATGGCTTCTGCAACAGCACGGGAACCTGATGTAAAATTATCGAATTCGAATACTCCTGTCGGACCGTTCCACAGAATAGTTTTCGATTTCTTGATTACGTCGGCGAACAGAGCTTCGGATTTAGGACCGATGTCCATACCTTCCCAACCATCGGGTATTTTATCGACATCACAGAAGTCGGTATTGGCATCGTTCGAGAAATCGTCGGCGATCTTGGCATCGACTGCTAAAACCAAATTTACATGATTGGCTTTGGCCTTGTTGATGAGTTCGAGAGCTAAATCGAGTTTGTCGTCTTCACAGATGGAGTTACCGATTTTACCGCCCAATGCTTTGGTAAAAGTATAGGTCATACCACCGGCGATAATCAAGTTATCTACTTTGGTCAATAGATTTTCAATAATATCGATTTTCGAAGAAACTTTCGAACCACCCATAATGGCCGTGAAAGGACGAACCATCTCTTTCATTACTTTATCGACGGCGGCAACTTCTTTACCCATGAGGTATCCGAACATTTTGTTTTCGGGAGAGAAGTATTCTGCCATCAAGGCCGTAGAGGCATGAGTACGATGTGCTGTACCGAAGGCATCGTTTACATAAACATCTGCCAAGTCGGCGAGTTCTTTCGTAAATTCTTTTTGGCTGGCTTTGATCGCTTTTTTAGCAGCAGCTTTTTCTTCGTCGCTGGCATCTTCGGCCAATCCTCTGGGCTTTCCTTCCTCTTCGGCATGGAAACGCAAGTTTTCGAGAAGAAGAACTTCTCCGGGTTTTAATGCGGCTACGGCTGCTTTTACTTTATCGCCAACACATTCATCTACGAATTTTACTTCGGTTCCGAGCAATTCGCTCAAATGTGCAACGATATGACGCAAAGAGAATTTGTCTTCTGGACCTTTTTTGGGGCGTCCCAAGTGAGAACCGATGATGAGGCTACCGCCATCGGCCAATATTTTTTTCAGTGTAGGTAATGCTTTTACCATACGGGTGTCGTCGGTGATATTAAAGTTCTCGTCGAGAGGAACGTTAAAATCTACGCGGACAAATGCTTTTTTACCAGCAAAATTGTAATTGTCAAGTGTTTGCATATCGTTTAATATTTAGTATGTAACTCTTTTACTCTTTGGCAAATTTAGATAAAAATCGATTATCTTTTTACTATTAAATGCTATTTTCTCTAAAAATCAAAGTAGTCCCTTTGCGTGCAATAGATGTTCCATTTCATATTGTACTTTTAGAGCTTCTTCCCGGGCAGCTTCTGCGAATTTCTCGTCTGTGGCAGCATAGATGATCTTTCGGGAAGAGTTGACGAGTAAACCGCATTCGCGGTTCATGCCGTATCGAGCCACTTCTTCGAGGCTTCCACCCTGCGCTCCTACACCCGGAACTAAAAGGAAATTATGCGGAGCTATACGGCGTACGTCCTCGAATAGTTTTCCTTGTGTCGCTCCGACGACAAACATCAACTGTTCGTCTGAGGCCCAATTTTGAGCCGTGCGTATTACTTTTTCAAATAGCCGTTCGCCGTAAGAATCTGCTGTCAATTGGAAGTCATAAGATCCTTTATTCGAAGTAAGTCCGAGCAGAATGACCCACTTGTCGGGATAGCCGAGAAAGGGTTTCACGCTGTCTTCTCCCATGTAGGGGGCTACGGTCACGGCATCTAAATCGAGGTGGCAGAAGAAGCTACGAGCATATAGCTCCGATGTGTTTCCTATGTCGCCACGTTTGGCATCGGCGATGATAAATTGGTCGGGGTAATTTTCCCGAATATAATTTACTGTCTTTTCAAAAGCGGCCCATCCTTGCATTCCTAAGCTCTCGTAAAAAGCCAGATTGGGCTTATAGGCCACGCAAAGATCGGCCGTAGCATCGATAATAGCTTTGTTAAAAGCAAAAATGGGGTCTTCTTCTTGTTTCAAGTGAGACGGTATCTTTTCCATATCGGTATCCAGACCAATGCAAAGGAAAGATTTTTTCCGTTTGATATTTTCAAATAATTGTTTCTTGTTCATGATATATGTGGATTATAGTTCGCTCTCTTTTAATCGTTCTGCATTCTCTGCCACGATTAAATGGTCTATACAATCTTGTATGTCTCCATTCATGAAGGCAGGTAAGTTATAGATCGTATAATTGATACGATGGTCGGTGATACGTCCCTGAGGATAATTGTAGGTGCGGATTTTGGCCGACCGGTCTCCGGTAGATACCATTGTTTTACGCCTGCTGGCGATGTCGTCTATGTATTTCTGGTGTTCTTTGTCGTAGATGAACGAGCGTAGACGAGAGAGTGCCCGTTCTTTGTTTTTAGGTTGGTCGCGGGTTTCGGTGCATTCGATAAGAATTTCTTCGGAGACACCGGTGTTGGGATTCTTCCAAATATACCTTAACCGTACACCCGATTCTACTTTATTGACGTTTTGGCCTCCGGCTCCGCTCGACCGGAAAGTATCCCATTTTATTTCTCCTTCGTTTATTTCGACATCGAATTCTTCGGCTTCGGGCAATACAGCCACTGTTGCCGCAGAGGTGTGCACGCGGCCTTGTGTCTCGGTGGCAGGGACTCTTTGTACTCGGTGTACTCCCGATTCATATTTGAGTGTGCCGTATACATTATCGCCCGATACTGTGAAAATGATTTCTTTATATCCGCCGGACGCTCCCTCGCTGTAACTGCTGACTTCGGCTTTCCAACCTTTGGTTTCGCAATATTTAGCATACATGCGGAATAAGTCTCCCGCGAAAATGGCTGCTTCGTCTCCACCTGTTCCTCCCCGTATTTCTACGATGGCATTTTTGCTATCTTCGGGGTCGGCAGGAACCAACAGTAATTTTATTTCTTCTTCGAGTTGCGGCAATTGTGACGTGCAAGAATCGAGTTCCTCCTTTGCCATATCCCTCATTTCGGGATCGTTTTCGGTTTCGAGTAATCGGCGAGATTCTTCTATTCCGTTAAGTATTTGTTTGTATCGTTTGGCTGCCTCCGATATTTTTTCGAGGTCACGATATTCTTTGGTGAGTTTTACAAACCTTTTCATATCGCCGATAACGGCAGGGTCAGTAATCAAAGTTCCTATTTCTTCGAATCGGATAAGCAGTCCTTCCAACTTTTCCAATAGTGTAGTCTGTTCGCTCATTCGGCCTATTTTTGCTTTTGGGCAAAGATAAGAAATTTCGCCCGATTTATTTTAACAGAAGGATTGAAAAAGATGGCTCGGCATAGAACGATAGTTTTTGAAACCAAGTCTGTGCCGAGCCACCCCACATACAGAGTAGTAGTTTAGGTATTAAACATACTTATCTATATAATGTTTGATGTTTATCCTTGCTTAACGTGGTTTAACTATAAAAATAGCCGAGAAAGGTACTCGGCTATTTTTATAGACTAAAACCAACGGACGTAGGCCAAATCTTGACGATGTGGCAGGTCTGGATTTTTGGGATACATTCGGAATGAATAGCGGAAGACCCCTGAATCGTTAAGTTGGTATTGTATTTTATAAGTTACTTTCGTTCCATCGGTTTGAACCGGTTCCATTTCGAGTGTCTTGTATGGCTCGGTGTTACCTTCTTCTACATTGGCTATGACTAGTTCTACACCCAAACAGTTGCCCAGTCCTTTATTATCCAAAACGACAGACATTTCGTATTCTTCACCTACGTGCGGATTATAAAGCAATCCGTCGGGTATGGATACGGAACAGATCTCGATATCGTTCCATTTGGATACAAATTCTTCTTTCCAAGCTGCGATTTCTTTGGCTTTGGCGAATTGGTCGGCTTTTAGTAATCGGGTACGTTTGCCTTCTTTCAGATAGAACCGGTCGATATAATCGTGCAGCATGCGTTCCATCGTGAACTCTGGTGCAATCTTCGCGATGGAATTCTTGATGTATTGTATCCATTCCGGGGAATATCCTTTGCTGTTTTTTGCGAAATAGAGGGGTACTATTTGATTTTCGAGCATGGAATAGATTGTCGCCGCATCGAGTTGATCTTGTTGGTTTTGGTCTTGGAAAGTTCTTTTATCGGTAAGTGCCCAGCCGGCTCCTTCTTTGTATCCTTCGTACCACCAGCCGTCTAATACGGAGAAGTTGAGTACTCCGTTCATTTCGGCTTTCTCGCCCGATGTACCGGAGGCTTCCAATGGACGGGTAGGGGTATTTAACCAAATATCGACACCGGAAATAAGCCGTTTGGCGACTTTCATGTCGTAATTTTCGAGGAAAATAATTTTACCGAGGAATTCGGGCATACGGGAAATTTCCACAATTCTTTTTATCAAACCCTGTCCGGCTCCGTCGGCGGGGTGAGCTTTCCCCGAGAAGATAAATTGTACCGGATAATTGGGGTTGTTGACTATTTTTGAGAGTCGTTCAAGGTCTGTGAATAACAGGTGTGCTCTTTTATAAGTGGCGAAACGACGGGCAAAACCGATCAGTAAAGCATTCGGATTGATTTTTTCGAGAACCGAAACAATACGGGAAGGGTCTCCTTGATTCTTCAACCAAGTTTCACGAAAATCGTCTTTGACGAATTTAACGAATTTATTTTTTAAAGTTTGTCTGATGTTCCAGATGATTTCGTCGTCCACTTCGTAAATCTTTTCCCACATTTTGGGATCGGATTGATGGGACATGAATTCGGGACCGAAAGTCTTAACATAGAATTCTTTCCATTCCGAAGCAGCCCACGTGGGCATGTGTACACCGTTGGTGACATATCCGACATGCAATTCGTCGGGGCTATATCCTTTCCAAATGGGCTGGAACATTTTCTGTGAAACTTTACCGTGCAACCAGCTTACCCCGTTTACTTCTTGACAAGAATTGCAAGCGAATACACTCATTGAGAATTTTTCGTTTGTATCGGGATTTTCTCGTCCCATATTCATCAGGTCTTTCCACTCTATCCCTAATTTGGCCGGAAATTCTCCCATGTATTTCCCGAAAAGAGATTCATCGAAATAGTCATGACCTGCGGGAACAGGGGTGTGTACGGTATAAAGAGAAGACGACCGTACTACTTCGAGAGCTTCGTTAAATTTTAAGTGGTCGTTTTGTACGTAGTCTACCAATCTCTGTACGTTCAGTAATGCCGCATGGCCTTCGTTACAATGGTATAGGTCGGTTTTGATTCCCAATTTATTCAACATTAAGATACCGCCGATTCCTAGCAAATATTCTTGTTTCATGCGGTTTTCCCAGTCGCCGCCGTAGAGCTGGTAAGTGATAGGACGATCCCATTCGCTATTCGTATCGAGGTCGGTGTCGAGCAGGTATAATTTGATTCGACCGACATTTACTCTCCAAATGTGGGCATAGACGATTCGTCCCGGGTAGGGAACTTCGAGAACCATCGGTTTGCCGTCTTGTTCGGTTAATTGCTCGATGGGTAGTTGATTGAAATTCTGGGCTTCATAGTTGGCGATTTGCTGCCCGTCCATTGACAGAGTTTGAGTGAAATATCCGTATCGGTATAGGAATCCTACGGCTGTCATATCGATATTACTGTCACTTGCTTCTTTTAAGTAGTCTCCTGCTAAGATACCTAACCCTCCCGAATAGATTTTCAAAACGTGGCTCAATCCATACTCCATACTGAAATAAGAAATGGAAGGAACGTCTTTGCGTTTTTCTACTTGTAGATATTTCTCGAACTTGTCATACACATCTTGAATGTTGCGCATGATTTGTTTGTCTTTGGTTATTTCTTCGAGCTTTTCGTAACCAATGCGTTGTAGGAATAAAACGGGGTTTTCATGAACCGATTTCCATAAATCTTTATCGATCGATTTGAAAAGGTTTATGGCTTCATTATTCCATGACCACCATAAGTTTTTAGCTAATATTTCTAAGCATTTCAAATCTGTCGGGACTTGTGATTTAACAGTTATATCCCGCCAATTAGGAGTGTTTGTATTGCTTACTTGTACTTTCATAATTGAAATATATTATAAGTTTATTATTTTCGTAATGCTGCTTTTTTCAGAGCCAAGTGGAATGCTTGTGTATAATATTCTATAAAATGTTTCCATTCGGCTTCAAGTGAAACGTTTGTGGCCGCTTGGCCTATTTTTGCTCGTTGAGCTTTCCCGCAGTGGCTGAGGGCGAGGATAGAGTCGGCTAAATCTTCCGATACTTCTACAAAATTCAAATCTCCCCGATGCAAAACTTTTACACCCGATTTCTCTAAACCCTGTTCCTTTCGGCTGTTTATCCATTGCCCGAACCCTGATAAATCGGTAGTGATCGTGGGTATTCCGAACGCAATGCTTTCCAAAGGTGTATATCCCCACGGTTCGTAATATGATGGAAAAGCCGTAGCATCTAATCCTATTAACAAATCGTAGTACGAAAGGTTGGCAATTCCGTCTTTTCCGGTGAGGTAGGACGGCAGGAAGATAACTTTCAATCGGCTTCCAGCTTCGTTATCTAAATTTAAATAATGTATCTGATTAACCACACTGTCTTGATCGTAATTGTGAAGCGTGTGGGTGATGAAGGGAGCGGGAAGGGGCGTTGCCTCATAGGTAGCGGATTGAAGCCTATTTTGTAAGTCAATTCTCGGACCTTCCACCCAAGCCGGGACTAAAATAAACGCTACTATTTCTCTTTCTAAATCAGGACTTTTTGAGACTCTTTTAACCGCATCGATAAAGAGGTCTATCCCTTTGTTTTTATATTCGTAACGTCCCGATGTGGCGATCAAGAAAGCATTTTTTTTCGGTCGCTCCCCTGTCAATGCTTCGACAATATCACATAACCGTTTACGGGATAGGTTACGTTTTGTTGAGTATGATTCTTCCGCCGGAACAAAATCCCTCTCAAATCCATTCGGGGTGACGATGTCGGGTGTTCGTTCTAGTAATTGAGAACATTCTTTTGCCGTAATGTCGCTTACTGTTGTGAAACAATCTGCTTCGTGGGCTGCACTTTTTTCTAAGGAGTGTTTCGATACCATGTTCAACTCTTCGGCCATCTGATCTCCGTTGTAACCGGCTAAATAGTCATATAGAGGTTTCCCATTTCCTGCAATAGAACGACCGATAGATGTCGCATGAGTTGTGAAAAGCGTCGCGATTTGCGGTAAAGTGTACTTTACGTGAAGTAGTCCCATACCTGTGGTCCATTCGTCGAAATGGGCGACGACCTTAAATTTTTCACCCTGTATGAACTTGTAAAAACTTTCGATAACCACAGCCGACGCATAGGAGAATATACACGATTCGTCATAGTCTCCGTAAGCTGGTAAAGAGTTTACCCCATACCGGTTCCACATTTCACCATATAAATCGTTTTTATAAGGATATAATGATTTGAAATCGACTAATATGACGATAGGTCTGCCCGGTATATCCCACCGACCTATCTTTACTTTCATATTTTGGGGTAAAGAGGCTTGTTTATGCCAGTCTTTCAGAAGAGTTTTGGATCTGATAAAATAGGGACACGGTTTATCTCCCCAGATATCCGGTCCTATGAAAATAATTCTATCTTTATATAGTTTTTGGAGCGTTCTTGCTTTTGTGGAAAGAACGGTATATATGCCGCCCACTTTATTGCAAACCTCCCAACTTACTTCAAATATATAATCAGGTATAAGTTGCTTTTCCATGATTACTATAATAATATTATACTATTGTTTTGCAATAGAGCGAACAAAGTTACAACAAATATTTTGTAACTCAGTGATAAAAAATGTTTTTTAGAATCGTGCGATTTGTCATATTTAGTGAATTGAGATTGTATATTTCTTAGGTAAAAAAGAGAATCTTTTTGGGAAACTTCGAGAAATAGGATTATATTTGTCTGACAAACTTAAAAAGAAAAAGTTATGGCTAATAAAAGAACTTTGAAGAAAGAGATTAATTACGTTGCCGGAGAATTGTTATCGGAATGTCTGTGTAATAAATATCTTATACCGGGTACTGATGCCGAAAAGGTAGATGCATTGATGGGAAAGATTATCGGTATCCAAGATGATTTTTTATGTCGAGTAGGGGCTAATGGAGATAAAGATCCCAAGAAAGTAAAAGTTTATTACCGAAAGCTCCGTGCTGACTTCGATAAAGCAATAGATGAGATTTTTGAAGATTTGGCGTCTCTAAATGCTTGATAAATAATATGAAGAGGGCAATCAGCTCTTTTATATTAAGACTTTTCGGGTGGACGGTGGAGGTTGATGTCCCCGATTATCCGAAGTGTGTTATCTGTGTGGCTCCCCATACCAGTAATTGGGACTTTTTCATAGGGAAATTGGCTTATCTTTCTATCGGCCGTTACGCTGGATTCATGATGAAAAAAGAGTGGTTTTTCCCTCCTTTGGGAAGTCTTTTGACGTCGATGGGCGGGGTTCCTGTAAGTAGGGATAGGCATACCGATATGGTGTCGCAACTTGTTGAAATTTTCAAATCTCGAAAGCGTTTTTCCATAGCGATAACCCCGGAGGCTACCCGCAAGGCGAATGCCGATTGGAAGAAAGGCTTTTATTATATAGCGAGAGATGCCGAGGTTCCTATTGTATTGGCCTATATCGATTATAAGGATAAGGAGGTGGGCATAAAGAAAGTTTTTATGCCGACGGGAGATGTGGAAAAAGACATGCGCATGATAAAGTCTTATTATAAAAGTTTTCATGCACGACGACCCGAAAATTTTGTTACCGGATTGTAGTATTCATATAAGGGGCAGAATTCGTTTATTCTGCCCTTTTTTAGTTTCAGTAGTATGGGTGATGTTTTGAGAGTTTCGTTGATACAGACCGATATTGTTTGGGAGGATAAAAGAGCTAATTTAGACAAGTATGCCGCAATCCTTTCCCATATAACGGGAGACTGCGATTTGGTGGTTTTTCCCGAGATGTTTACGACCGGTTTTTCCATGCGTGTGGAAGATTTGGCAGAGTGTATCGATGGAGAAACTATTACCGAGGTAAAGAAATGGTCTCGAAATTATAATGTGGCGATAGCTGGTAGTTTTATTGCTCGGGCTGGTAATGTTTGTTTTAATAGGGGATTTTTTATCGAGCCCGATGGATCGGAACACTATTATGATAAGAGACATTTATTCCGAATGGGAGAAGAAGGTCGTCATTTTGTCTCAGGGTCGGAAAAACTTATAGTAAATTATAGAGGCTGGAATATTTGTTTGCTCGTTTGTTATGATTTGCGTTTTCCCGTTTGGTGTAGAAATGTAGGGAATGAATATGATTTGCTGTTATTTGTGGCAAATTGGCCTCAATCCCGTTCGTATGCTTGGAGAAATTTGTTAATAGCCCGGGCTATCGAAAATGCGGCTTATGTTTGTGGCGTGAACAGAATCGGGCAAGACGAAACATCGATGGTTTATAGAGGAGATACGATGGCAATAGGGGTTAAAGGCGAAGTTATCGCAGAATCAGAACCGTTTGTGCCACAAGTTGTAAATGTAGAATTGGATTTATCTAAATTAAAGTCTTTTCGGGAAAAGTTCCCGGTTTGGAAAGATGCCGATGAATTTGTGTTGAAAAAATAATAAGAGTCTTAGTCGAGATAGTTCTTTGGTGGATGGGACGATTGGTCAAGAAAAAAAGCCATAGCCTCTTATGTAGAGTTTGCTATGGCTTTTTCCTTTATCGGTTATAGATATAACTTTTCTAAGAGAGCGTTTTAATAGCTACGCTCTTGGTCTTATAGGAAAATAACTTCCGATTTTGTACTTCCGTCAGTATAGATGACAGTCAAAATATGGGCTCCTCGGAAGGTGGCGATATTGATTGCTGTTTCGGTAGTATGGAGTATCGAGCGGCCGCTTAGGTCGGAGAAAAGTACTTTTTTCACACTTTTATCGGATATAAACAGCGTGTTGCCATTTATGTAATATCTTGGTTTATCCGATATTGTACTATCTGTCGGTAGGTCATTTATCGAGCTGGATCCTTTGTCTTGGACTGTCAAACTGATAGAGCTGTTATATTTTTCCGACATCTTCATTTCTTGCGTGAAATCAAAGGTTCCGGAACCGTACCAAATTCCGCAGCCGGCATCGTCTGTGCGGTTGTAGGAACGGAATGAAACACCCGATAAAAAGTCGTATTCCCAATTCAATATTGTCAGTACCGCCAAATTTCCGTCGGTATATTCAAAATTTGTGGATAGCGGGATTTCAATAGTAAAATCGGTGGAAGAGTTACTGTTCATATCTATTGTTACATCTCCATCATAAACCAAAGTCATGTCTTTTTCTGCAATCCACCCTTCGTTTGTTGTTTGCCGGGACGTATTGGCCATATAGATTTTGGCGGGGAATGCTTTTGGCATGAAGCAGGAACCTATATAGGCTATTTTTTTTACGATAATGTTGTTGCGGCCTATTTCTTCGGAAGTATAGATGTTGAGTGCGGCACTGTTACTGTCATAGAGTGCGAAAGGAGAGAATTGGCTTGACTCTTCGGAAAGTGCACCTATCTTGATAGTCGTTGCCGCCCCTGTGTCTTGGACATTTATTTCGAACGTTTGTGTGCGGTTATCGTCAGTAGTGCCATCTTCTTCGCAAACGATTGCACCGGCTATCGATGTGATATTTTTGTCGGTAGGCGTCCAATTGATAACGAAAGTCTTTTTCTCGCCGACTGCGATCTCTTCTGTATTTTGTGCCGAGGACAGTATTTCGTTTGTGGTTGCGTCCACTAAGTTGACAGAATATTTTGAAAGAGCTGTCGAACCTGTATTTTGTACCATTACGAAATAACGCGAGGCTGTACCTATGGCGGGACTGTCATCTCCATCGATAGCTATTGAGGAAAGGTTTGCTTTGCTCTTTTCTTCAATGTTGATGTCGAGTAGCCACAGATAGCTTCCGGATTCTGACAAAGATTTCACTGCCAGTTGATAGTCTCCGCTTTCTGCCGGAGAGAACGAGAATGTTATTTCTGCCGGTTGCCATTGTGTAGATGTTTGCAGATATTGTTGTATTGAAATCGGAGTTTTGCCCTCGCTTAAAAGAACGAACTCGAAATCGAAAACTCCATAAATCAATATTTGAGCTTTTACCTCGTAGGTTTTCCCGGCTTCGAATCCGAATATATGGGAGGCTATATAATCCTCACCGGCACCGTTGTTGGGTGTATAGGCCATCGATAGACGGTGGGTGTCGGCATTGTTCATGTATTTCCACGTGTTGCCATCACCGTCGGCATCGATCGGAGTCCATTGAGACGCTGCTTGGTTGTCGTTGAAGTCACAAGTGAACGGAAGCGTATTTTGGGGGCCTAGTACCATATTTCCTATAATAGCGCTTCCGCCTTCTCCTGCTTTGTTGAAAGCTGTTACGGTATAGGTACAGGTTTGGGGATAATCGGTCACTTGATCGGATACAGTCAGTTCGTTTGTGTTTGCTACGATTTCAGTTCCGTTATTGCGAACCACTTTGTAGACAACATCTTGGGGGTTGAACCAGCCACCGTTGACAGATGCTGTCGGAGCCGACCAAGATAATACGACTTTATCAAAACTTTCTTTTTTTGCTTGGAGGTTGTTTGGTGCGGCAGGTATATCGAGGCCTATAAAGGCTTCTTTCTCGGTGGGTGCTCCATTGCCGTTGGCGTTAGTGACTATAATGCGATACGACACGGTTCCTCCGATGAATCCATTGCCGATATTGTCGATATAAGTCGACTTTTCACCGGGATTGCCTTGGAGAGTGGTTACGAGTTGGTCGTTACGATAAATAGATATGCCTGTAATTTCGGTCAGTTCTTCACCTCCGAATAAGGTCGTCGGATTGATCCAACTAAGAGTGGCTTGTGTAAGTCCGTTTTCAGCCGGAGTAATAGTTAGTTCGCTAACTGCGGCCGGAGTATCGGAGGCCGATGCTGAAAATGGAATGTAAAGTCCGACAATTTGTCCACTTGAACCGATATTTCCTAAACGGGTTACATTACCGGTAGCGATGTCAATAGTGGCCATAAAAGACTCTTCCATTTCTACGTAACCATCGACTGTAACTACTTGTGCCGCCCAATAAAGGGTTCCAGTGGTATGGTCAAATTCCATAGATTGAGCAAGATTGGGGGTTACGGATAGTTTGTTGATTACTGTAACCGCTCCGTTGGTTTTGTTTATTTTGCATAATTCTCCGTGGAATGAGATTGCATAGAGTTCACCGTCATAAGTACAAGCCAATGTAAAAAATCTACGGTCGAGCGTGAATTTTTTTGTCGTTGCTGCTGTTTCCAAATTGATGGTGAATAATTCAGAATAGGAATTGGTGGCATTTTGTGCCACAGCCCACATGGTAGAGGTGGAATAATCGTATGACATATCGTTGATGTCATTGGCAAAACCTTCAATCGGGCCGACAGCTATATATTTGCCAGTGGCAATGTCGATTTTGAGTAGAGAGTCGGGAACTTCCACATTTCCGGTATTCCTGATAGACTCCGCATAGTATGATCCTTCGGCAAAAGCTCCGCTGAATACATCGGTTTTTCCAAATTGAACGATTTGTTCATAGGTAGTGAAATTCCCTTCTAACGGAAAAGATACCAAAGAGTTTATCTTACGAACCTCTTCTTCGTCAAAAGCAAGTATACCATACGCAGTTTTGCCTTCGGCAAAAGAAATTATTGCTATATTAATAGCAATAAGTAGTAGTGAAAATTTTTTCATAAATTGTGGATTAAAATAATATAATTATATTTGTTAAAATATATTTTAATTTGAATAAATATTCTTATTTGAAGCAAATGTAATTATATTATTTTAATTTGTGTCGTTCTTTTCTTTTTTCTTTATATCTCTAACGAATCTTTTGCAGGGAAATGAAATTTATAACTATAAAGATAGGATTCGATTTAGCATAACCAAGTCGGGAATGAGATTCCCGTTAGCCTTTACACTCAATTTTTATAGTCTTTTTAAACATGTGAAAACTATATAATGGTTTGTGAATAACAAAGAAGTTTGAGAAGAGCTTCTTCTAGAATTATCGTGTGTAATTTATGAAAGCTGAATAGAGGTTTTACTCCTTTTTATGTCGTTGTTTACATTCCCAGATAGTACCTTTGTTTTCTGCATTTTCAAAAAACTTTTTTACGATTTCTCGTTTGGGCGGAGGCATCAGCCCTCCGAATTTTAAACAAATGTTACCTTCTTGGTCGTAAACGACGGTCGTGTTTTTGTCGAACGCTCCGGGAGTAGTCGCAAAAACGGCGTAATAGTTTTTCCCGTCTTTTTCATAAAGAGTTATTTGGCATTCTCTTTTCTCGAATTCTTTTTTACGTTCTTTCAGCCACGATATTTCATCGACCGGATTATTGTGTTTTGGGGTTCTTTCCACAATATATTTATTACCGGTACAGGAAAATAGTAATAGCCCACAAAAGACAAGAATGAGGTATCGAGAGTTTTTCATAATGTTTTTTATGCCTTATAACGTATCCATTTTATCATTTCTTTGTAGCTGGGCTTTTTACCATACATGAGTATTCCCACCCGGTATATTCTTCCGGCTACCCACGCCAGTCCAATGGCAGAACCGTAGAGGATAATCATCGATACTATCAACTCCCATGTAGATACCCCGAAGGGGATTCTTACCATCATGACGATGGGGGAGGTAAACGGTATCATCGAACACCACATGGCTAACGGTCCGTCGGGATTCTCAGCACTGAATATGCCTGCATATAGGGCGAAGATGATAATAAAGGTAATGGGAACCATAAATTGTTGCGTATCCGACTCATTATCGACTGCCGATCCTATGGCTGCGAATAAGGAAGCATACAGAATATAACCTCCGATAAAGAATAATACGAAACATATGAGCAACTGGGTGAGATTGATACTTCCCAGCATGTTTTGGATTTCTTGCATGGCTCCCATTTTTCCTGTGAGTTGAGCTGCATCTACACCGTTCATGTTCCCTGCGACGGCGGTCATGTTTTCGATATTGGCCGTATCCATACCACCGCTAAAAGAGAAAATCGCTCCCGCAGACAAAAATATCCCGATGATAAAAAGAATCCAAATGCCCAGTTGGGTGAGGCCTACCAGTCCGATACTGGTGATTTTGCCGATCATCAGCTCAAAAGGTTTTACCGATGAAACCATTACTTCCACAATTCGGTTGGTTTTTTCCTGCATGACACTCGACATGACTTGGCCTCCGTAGAGCATGAGAAACATATATATAATCAATGTCATGGCCATACCAATAACCATGACCATTTCTGATGATGTTTGTGTTTCAGCGCCGTCTTCTTCCAAGCGTATAGTGTCGACATGTAGGTTTATGTCGGAATCGTCTATGATTTGTTTGATATTAGGAATATTATATGACAATAATTTCTCGTTTTTCAAAAACTCTTCCATTTGCGACGTGATCATCGACTCACAGCTGTTCGTTATTTGTTTTTGAGAGTAGATGGTCATACCTTTGGGATTGTTCAACAGATTATCTTTGATGATGACATAAGCATAGGGTTGGGATTCTTCGGCACGCATTTCCACCGGGTTGAGTATTCCCTGCGTATAGGTGAATTGGTATTCTTCGGAGTTTTCGTAAATATTCTTGTAAAGACCGGTTTGGTCTATAATGGCTATTTGTCTGACTTCATCGCTCGATAGTTGTGCGAGCCAAATAGGTGCGAATATCAAGGCGACCATGACAATCGGTGAGAGTATCGTCATTAAGATGAACGATTTTTTTTGGACGCGAGTCAGATATTCGCGTTCTATAATAAGAGATATTTTACTCATAATATACAGATTTACTTGATGTTTGTATTTTCTTTGAGAGCCGATTCTCCCACGGTTTCAATAAAAATTTCGTTCATGGTGGGCAGAATCTCTTCAAATCCCGATAACTGGCATTGTTGCGTGAGCAGGGAGATGAGTTCGTTGTTGCTCATTTGGGCATTTCGTTTGCGCAGTGTATATGTAAAATTGGCGTATCGTTCTTTTGTCTCCAATATTTCATATAGATCGTTGCTTTGCAGATTCCCTTGTTGTACTTCGATTTTGAAGAGATGTTTTTTGTGCTGTTCGCGAATATTGTTTATTTCGCCTTGTAAGACAACATGCGAACGATTGATGAGGCTGATCTCGTCACAGAGCTCTTCGACAGATCCCATATTGTGGGTAGAGAATATGATCGTAGCGCCTTTGTCTCTCATTTCGAGAATTTCTTGTTTCAGCAGATTGGCATTGACGGGGTCGAAACCACTGAACGGCTCGTCAAAAATCAGTAGTTTGGGGTTATGCATAACAGTAGTGATAAATTGTATCTTCTGTTGCATACCTTTTGAGAGCTCTTCTATTTTTTTCTTTTCCCAACCTTTTATGTCGAATTTGTTCAGCCAATATTTCATGCCTTCTTTGGCATCGTTTTTCGATAATCCTTTCAATTGAGCCAAGTATAAAATCTGTTCTCCTACCTTCATCTTTTTGTAGAGTCCACGTTCTTCGGGTAAGTAACCGATGTGTTCCACATCTGAGGGGTGTAAAGGGCGCCCTTTTATTAAAACTTCGCCTTCGTCGGGTGCTGTAATTTGGTTGATAATGCGGATTAACGTTGTTTTCCCGGCTCCATTGGGGCCTAATAGTCCGTAAATGCCGTTTTCGGGAACATGTACGGTAACATTGTCGAGAGCCCGATGAGAAGCATATTGTTTAACAATGTGGTTGGCTTCGAGGTAATACATAGCTTTAATTTGAATAATAGGTGTGTTATTGATGGAACAAAGGAATATATAAAATTTTAATTATACAATAAAAATGATAAAATTTTATTGTTTCTCGATAAATAAATATTGAATTGTATATATTATTTAGGCGAAATAATGCGATCTCCTATTTGTTTGGCCAAAGTGGTTCTCAATTGATTTAATTCTACATTCTGTTCCATTAGTTCGATTATCTTTTCATTATCTTTATTTTGTGTGGCTTCTTTTATTTTTTCCTGTATTTGTTTGATCGTCTGTTCGAGAATAGCATTTTTTAATTCATAAATAGCTCGCGGAATGAGTTCCCACAGCCTATCGGATTCGGTCTCTACTTTTTGATATTTGGTGTGTACTTTACTCAATTGGTATTTATCGCTGACTAAATCTACGGCTAATAAACTTATTTGAGTGTCGGGGTAGGTCGTAAAATAACGTTCGAGAAAATTGCTTTCGAAGGTTTGTAACTCTTCTTTCATTTGCTCGGTTATATTTTCTCGTGCTTCGGCCTCCTTTCTTTGTTTGTCGGTAATATCGCCGTTTTCTAAACGAATTTGTTCGATTATCTCATTTATTTGGTCTTGGACTTTCGGCAATAGCTCTTGTCGCAAAGAAGAGACTTGCTGCGCAACGTGTTCGCGCTGTTGGGAAGCAAGTTCTATAATATGTTTATAGAGAGGGTTGCTGAATGCGATATTATCGATCGCGAGTTCTTCGACAATATACTCCCATACTTTTTGCCAAGTACCCGTGGTCGTTTCGAATAAATCACGGTAACCATATCGTACGACGTAACGGATTAATTCTCGTTCATATTTATCTAGGGGTGATCTATTTTCTTTTTTTGACGATAAAGAGGTAGGGGCAGGGAGGGGGATATTTTTATCTGTTTCCGGTATTTCTGATGAGGCAGGTGGTGCAACCTCTGCGTCGGAGACTTGATTTACAGATATATTATTTCCAAAAGAGTCCTGAATCACAGCCGGTCTTACCGTCTGCGATTGAGAGGATTGATATCGGTCTCGGGTAGATTGTTGTTCTGCCCGTTGTTGTCGCATTTTGTTCAATTCGAATAAAAGGACTTGTTCGTCGATTTGTAATAACCGACTGCATTCTTGCACGTAAACCGATCTTACGATGGTATCGGGTATAAGTGAAATACTTTGTACGATATTCGAAATGATACCGGCCCGTTTTATAGGGTCTTCTCCGGCATCTTCCAATAGTAATTGAGTTTTGAATCGGATAAAATCCGTTTCATGTGATTTTATATATTGGGTAAATGATTCGGCACTTTGGCTTTTGGAGAAAGAGTCGGGGTCTTCGCCATCGGGAAGTAAGACGACCTTGATGTTAAGTCCCTCTTGAAGTATCAGGTCTATACCTCGCAGTGACGCTTTTATGCCCGGAGCATCACCATCGTATAGAACTGTGATGTTTTCGGTAAATCGATGTATCAATCGTATTTGTCCGGGAGTCAATGCGGTTCCTGAGGATGCTACGACATTTTCAATGCCGGATTGATGCATGGATAATACGTCGGTATATCCTTCTACCAGATAACAACATTTCTCTTTTTCGATAGCTCGTTTAGCTTGGAAAATACCGTATAGTTCATTACTCTTGTGATAAATGTCCGATTCGGGAGAATTGAAATATTTACTGATTTTTACACCCGATTTGAGTATTCGGCCTCCGAATGCGACAACTTTCCCCGACACACTATATACTGGGAACATCACTCTTCCGGCAAACAGGTCGTAAATACGGTTGTTTTGACCTTCACGGCAAAGCCCTGTTTTTAATAAATAATCGGTTTTGTAACCTTGTTTCTTAGCTTCTTGTGCAAGTGCATCTCGCTTTTCAGGAGAGTAGCCTAATCCGAATTTTCGAATAATATCTTCATTAAAGCCTCTTTCTCTGAAATAGGCTAACCCCACAGTGCGTCCCTCTTCGGTTTCTAATAGCGATTTACTGAAAAAATTTTGAGCGAAAGCGTTGATGATAAACATACTTTCGCGGTCGCTTCTTTTCTGTTTTTCCTCATCGGTCAACTCTTTCTCATGAATTTCGATATTGTATTTTTTCGCTAAATATTTCAGTGCTTCGTAATACGATAGTTGCTCATGTTCCATAATGAAATGGATAGCACTACCTCCTTTGCCGCAACTGAAACATTTACAAACACCTTTGGATTGAGATACGCTGAACGAAGGGGTTTTATCATCATGAAACGGACACAACCCCCAATAATTAGCACCTCTCTTACGTAGACTTACGAAGTCTGATACTACCTCTACGATATCGGTAGCGGCCATAATTCTATCGATGGTTGCTTGGTCTATCATTCCTTTTTTCTTTTTCTCCACGAAGATAGTTATTTCTTTGCGATAATAATTGGGGCGATTTATATTTTTCAAACAGGAGTAAATTATAGAAATAAAATATTTTTCATTGAATGAATTTTACTAAAAATATTTATTCAATAACTAAATAATGTTAGCTGTTGAATCTTTTTGAAGTAAAAACTTGCTGTCGTATTAGAAAATTCATACATTTGCAATGTGTTTTTCATAGTATTAGATTTAAGGTTAATGAAGATTGGTTGTCGTGAGACAACCTTTCCTTTTTTAAACCCTTTCGTTTTTCTTTATTCCTTTGTTGATATTTAATGGGAGTTGTCGGTGTATACGAATAGCTGGTGAGATACGCATGATATTCGTTGTATAAGAAGAATTAGGATTTCAAGAATCCTTATGCCCCTCGACTTATTTTGTTTTTATTGAATATAAATATATATTTTTTATTATAAAGTTGTACTAGTTCTTTAATATTATTATATTTGTAAAGAGTTTATTCAAAGGAAGTAATAATTTTAAAGAAAACAGTATGAAAAAATTTACTTTTTGTGTGGCCTTTGCGGCTTTATCGGTAAGTGCAGGGCTGGCTCGGTCGCCATTTGTGTTGAGTGATGCAGTTCCTGCGGAGTGCATGTCGATGGAAAAGGTGGATATGCCTATGATGAACAGAGCTATCTCCAAACCGGCTTCTGCCTTGAAATTTGATTTTGTAAAAGAGAATCGAAAACATCTGATGAAAAAAGATGCACAAATTGCAGCATTGACAGCACCGGAAGCTCTACCTGCAACGAATGTATCGAATGTCGGATTTGTAGCGAACTGGAATACGGTTTCGAGTGCTAATTATTACGAGGTAGATGTTATGAGGATATTCTCGACAACAGAAGATGCCGAATATCTTTCGTTATATGAGGATTTTTTATTAATGCAAGAGTATCCTTCCGAGGTGACCGGTTATCTTGACGGCCTCACATATCGTTGGGATTGGTATCTTTATGGGGGTAAGTTAGCAGACCGGTCAATTGTATTTCCTCAAACATCTTCGAAGGGGCAGACTCAACTACAAACTCCGATGATGGATTTTAGCGGCGAGGGTGAAACCGAAACCGTTTATTTCAGTTTCGTTGCAGAAGGAGCTGTCGGAGATAAAATAGGCATTGGTTATTACTATACAGATGATGAAGGAGAGGATTTGGCTTTTGCTTTTCAACCGGTTACATTTGAGGAAGGAACCATGACAAAAACGCTTTATGCGGAGTTACCGGCTGTCGATGCTTTGGGATTTCTTATTTATACAGATCCTACTATGCAGAATACAGGCGATGTGAAATTAAAGACTTTTTTGGTATCACGAGAATTTGCTGCGGGGACTGAATTTATGGAGGTGTATGATTGTCGACAGACTGCCGAAACCTCGGCTTCTTTCTTTACCATAGAAAAAGATACAGAAACCGAAGGGGTAAGTGATGAATTCGTTTATGGCGTATATGCTTTGAACGTTGATATGAATAAAGGTGAAATTTTGGATATGTCCGATATGTCCGATATGATTCTAGTTGGGGCAACCGGTTCGGTAGAAGGTGTAAAGGCTAGCCGTGAAAAGATATTTGTACACGACAAGTTGCACGTTGTATTGGATAAACCGGAAATGGTGAGTGTATATAATATGGCTGGTGTATTGGTCGCTTCTTATGAGGGGGTCGAAGGCGACAATGAGTTTTCGTTGCCCGCTTCCGGAGTCTATATCGTAAAGGCCGGTAATACGATTGCCAAAGTAATGAAGTAAGATTGAGTTTGATTAAATATAAAGAAAGGCTTCCTGCGTTACGGGAAGCCTTTCTTTATGGTAGATGGTGTTTAGAATTCCCGGGCACACTCTTGCAGAATTTCCGAAAGAGTGGGGTGTGCATGTATCATTTCTTTTAATTGGGCTACGGTCGTTTCTCTGTTCATGAGGGCAGATACTTCCTGCACTAAATCGGCTGCATGAGCTCCGAATATATGTGCTCCTATGATTTTTCCGTTTTCATCGGCTATGAGTTTGCACAGACCGTTAGGCTCTCCCATACTGATGGCTTTTCCATTGGCTCGGAACAAAGTTTTTTTTGCCGTGAACGGTACGCCGCGTTGTTTGCATTCCTCTTCGGTGAGTCCCACCATACCGGCTTCTGGACGAGTGAAAACAGCCGCAGGAATGATGTCGAGCTTTATTCTATTGTCGATACCGAGAATGTGGTCGATTACTTTGCGACCTTGAAAAGATGCGGCGTGGGCAAGCATGCAATGACCGTTTACATCTCCTATGGCATAGATCCCGGGGATATTGGTTCGGAGCGTATCGTCGGTTTCGATTCCTTTGGGCGAATATCGTATACCGGCATTATCCAGCCCTATGCTCTCTACTCTTGGGCTTCGACCTACGGCAATCAGGACGATGTCGGCCTCGGTGGAGCATTCTTTACCTTTGTGGGTGTAGTGCACGAGCAGTTGTGCTCCGCTTCGTTCAATCGATTCGACGGCAGCTTGGTTGTAAAATTCGATACCCCGTTTGGATAGTACTTGTTTCAGACGCTTACTGATGTCGCTGTCGAAGTTGGGAAGAATTTCTTTGGCGTATTCGAGCATGGTGACCGTGCTGCCGAAACTACGGAAGATAGAGGCGAATTCGAGCCCGATGACTCCGGCTCCAATGATACACAGTTTTTGGGGAATATGGTCGATGTCGAGCATTTCGGTCGAAGTGAGTACGCCGGGTAGGTCACAACCTTCGATCGGAGGTCTTTTGGCTGTCGAGCCGGTAGCGATGAGTATGTGTTCGGCGGTATATTTCTCACCCGATTCCGATATTACCGTATGTGCATCGAACAGTTCGGCACGTTCGGAAATGTAGGTGATAAGTTTGTGCTTCAATAGAAATTCTATGCCCGATGTCAGTTGGGCGACAACCTCGTTTTTCCGTTCCATGATACGTCGGAAATCGATTGTCGGGGCAGAAACATGGAATCCCCATGTATCGCAATCGGTTATTGTATCGGCTATTTCGGCGCTACGGCAAAGGCATTTTGTAGGAATACAGCCTTCGTGGAGGCAGGTTCCCCCTGCTTTCCGCTGTTCGAACAAGGTTACACTCAGCCCCTTTTTCGCTGCGTATACGGCCGTTTCGTAACCTCCGGGGCCGGCTCCGATGATGATGACATCGCTGTTCATACTTGAATTTTATAAAAAATCGGAGAGGAGAAAGAGGTTTGTCTCTTTCTTGGTCTCCGATAGTTGAATATTATGATTGTTTTTGTAAATCTTTGAATCGTAAAATCGGATTTTTCGCCGCTGTGGTTTCGTCGAGCCTTCTCACCGGAGTGGAGTGGGGCGCGCTTTTTACCAAATCGGGGTTTTCGATCGCTTCGTGGGCGACCGTGCGCATTACCTCTATGAACTCGTCGAGAGTCTCTTTCGATTCCGTTTCGGTCGGTTCGATCATAATCGACTGATGGAACAACAAGGGGAAATAGATCGTGGGCGCATGGTAGCCGTAGTCTAGCAGTCGTTTGGCGATGTCCAATGTAGTTACTCCTGTGGACTTGTCGAGTAATCCGTCGAATACGAATTCATGTTTACAGATGCCTTCGATGGGCAGATAGTAACAGTCTTTCAGCGATTCTTTTACGTAGTTCGCATTTAATGTCGCTAATTCTCCCACGTGTTTTATCTGTTCTTTTCCCAGTGACAGGATATAGGCGTATGCTCTCATCATCACTCCGAAGTTTCCGAAGAATCCCGAAATGCGCCCCATACTGCCGTTTCCTCCTTCGATGGAATATTTGTCGCCTTTTTTAACGATTCTTGGGCGGGGCAAATAATCGATGAGTGCAGGGGCAACGCCTACGGGACCACTGCCGGGGCCGCCTCCTCCGTGAGGGGTGGAAAAGGTTTTATGCAAATTGATGTGCATAATGTCAAAACCCATGTCGCCGGGACGGCAACGTCCCAACAAGGGATTGAGGTTCGCTCCGTCGTAGTAGAGCAGGCCTCCGCAACCATGTACCAATTTGGCAATTTGGGGTATCTCTTTCTCGAAAATACCCAATGTGTTGGGGTTGGTCATCATGATACCGGCTATCGTATCATCGAGCAACGGTTCGAGTTTCGTGACATCTATCGTACCTTCGGGCGTGGAAGGAACTTCGACAATCTCCAATCCACACACTGCCGCACTGGCGGGATTTGTACCGTGGGCACTGTCGGGGACGATTACTTTGGTGCGCTTCAAGTCTCCTCGCTTGATGTGGTATTGTCTCATCAACATTAGACCGGTCAATTCACCGTGGGCTCCGGCAAATGGATTTAGTGTAAATTCTGCCAGACCTGAAATCTCGGATAGAGCATGAGCCAATTCGTAATAAAGACGTAAAGCCCCTTGTATGGAATTCTCGGATTGTAATGGGTGCAATGTCGTGAACGATTCCATAGAAGCCATTTCTTCATTGATTTTGGGATTGTATTTCATCGTACAAGAACCCAATGGATAGAACCCGGTTTCAACTCCGAAATTTTTATTGGAAACGTTGGTATAATGACGCACGACATCAAGTTCGCTCGCTTCGGGGAGTTTGGCCTCCGTCTCTCTGCGCAAAGATTGCGGGAGGTCGGCTAAGGAATAGTTTCCGAAGTCGGATTGTTGCAGGGAATACCCTATGCGTCCCGGCTTTGAAATTTCAAAAATCAGCTTATCGTAGTATTTCATGGCTTATCCCTCCTTTTCGATTAATGATACCAGATTGTCTATTTCTTCCCGGGTGCGTTTTTCGGTCACGCAGAATAGGAGAGCGTCGTCGGTTCCCTTGACAGGAATACCGGCCAAGAAGCCTTTTTCTTCGAGATGTTTCAGGAGTGTGTCCCGATTCAAGGTCGTTTTTACGGCAAACTCTTTTAAGAACGGCTTGTCGAAACAGAGCGAAAATTTACCCGTTTCCAGCAATTTGTCGCACAGGTAGTGCGCTCCCGCATAGGATTTCTCATTGACTTCCTTCATTCCTTGTTTTCCCATTAGAGCCATGTATATCGTTACATACAGAGCCATAAGGGATTGGTTGGAACAAATGTTGCTGTTCGCCTTTTGGCGACGAATATGTTGTTCCCTTGCCTGTAAGGTAAGTACAAACGCCCGTTTACCGTCCACATCGGTTGTGGCTCCGACGATACGTCCTGGTAATTTCCGTACTAAATCGCGGGTGGCTGCGAGATAACCGACATAAGGGCCTCCGAAATTCAAAGGCATCCCCAATGTCTGTCCATCGCCGCAAGCGATGTCGGCTCCCCATTCGCCGGGCGTTTTCAGCACGGCCATAGCCGAGGGGTCGGCATAGACGATAAACAACGCTTTGTGTGCATGAGCATTGTCGGCGAATCCGGAAAAGTCTTCGATGATTCCATAGCGGTTCGGGGTACTTGCAATAACACCGGCCACATCGTCGGCTTCGAGCAGTTTCTCCATGACGGCTTTGTCGGTGACACCTTCTTTTTCGGGAATCATTTCCAGATTTACCCCGTGGAAACGGGCGTAGGTTTCGATAACCTCGATGACTCTGGGATTCAGTGTTTGGGAAACAATGACTTTATTGCGTTTCTTGGCATGGGCAATCGACATGAGCATGGCTTCGGCTGCGGCCGTAGCTCCGTCGTACATGGAAGCATTGCAACATTCCATACCGGTCAGCTCGCATATCATGCTTTGAAACTCGAATATATATTGTAGTGTTCCCTGAGAAATTTCGGGCTGATAGGGAGTATAGGCCGTGAGGTATTCCGAACGGGAGATAAGTTGGCCGATAACCGCAGGGGCATAATGGTCGTAAGCGCCGCCTCCGGCAAAGGGAATGAGTTTTTTGTTCGTCTTTCCTAATTCCCGAAAGTAGTTTCTGACTTCATCTTCGGACATCGATTTTTTCAAATCATAATCTTTGTCGAAGCGAATGTTTTCGGGAATCTCGGCATAAAGCTCATCGAGAGACGATAACCCTATCTTCCCCAGCATTTCGGAAATATCGGCTTCGGTATGCGGGAAATATTTGTACATGATGTGTTCCTCCGTCGATTATTCGCAAATGGCTTTGTAGGCTTCGGCATTCATCAGACTGTCCAGTTCGGACTTATCGTTGATTTTAACTTTGCAAATCCAGTTCCCGAAAGCATCTTCGTTCAATAATTCGGGCTCGTCTTCCAGTTTATCGTTAATCTCCACGACGATACCGCTGATGGGCGATAACAGGTCGCTGGCGGCCTTTACGCTTTCGACTGCACCGAACTCTTCTCCTTGATTCAGTTCGTCGTCCACTTCGGGAAGATCGACGTAAACGACATTACCTAATTGATGTTGTGCATAATCTGTGATACCGATATATCCAAATTCGCCTTCTACTTTTAACCATTCGTGTGATTCGGAGTAATAAAGTCCGTCTAATACTGTACTCATAATTATTTGTTTTTAAGTTGTCAATAAATCATTTTTTATAATTTTTTTCGTAGAAGCGTTTCTTAACAACCGTTCCTTTGAAAAATTTTTTGCGAATGTGTATCTCCACTTCGGTCCCCAATGCGGCGTGCGCACTGTCGATGAGAGCCATACATACACTTTTCCCGGTAGAGATTGAATTGTAACCCGTGGTGACGTGTCCGATGACTTTTCCATCGGCATAAACTTCGTAGCCGCTACGCGGAATGGCTTTGTCTGCTAATTCGATACCTACGATTTTTCTTTTTATGCCTTCTGCTTTTTGCAAAATGATGGCCTCTTTGCCGATGAATTCTTCCTTGTCGAGTTTTACGAACATACCTAACCCGGCTTCGATGGGAGTAATGTCTTTTTCGAGCTCATGTCCATACAAGGGAAGACCTACTTCGAACCGCAGCGTGTCGCGGCAACCTAATCCACAGGGAAGAACTTGTTTGGAATCCACCAATATATCCCATACCCGATTGATGAAATCGTGGCTACCGTATAGTTCGAAGCCGTCTTCTCCCGTATATCCGGTGCGCGATACGATTATCGTTTCGTTCTCGTATTTCATTTCTTTGCAGGTATAGAAAAGCAGGTCTTTCACATCGAGGTTCAGAAGTTTTTCTATGCAGGCTTCGGCGTGAGGTCCTTGTACGGCAACTTCTCCGTAATAGTCCGACAAATTTTCTATTTTCAGATCATATCCGGTGCTATGTTCCACAATCCATTGGAAATCTTTTGCAATGTTCGATGCATTTACTACCAAGAAAAATCGCTCTTCTCCCATTTTGTAAACCAGCAAGTCGTCTACCGTTCCACCTTCGGGATACAGCATCATGCCGTAAAAGATTTTACCGATTTCGGCATTTCGAATATCGTTGGTGAAAATATGATTGATGTATCGCTCGCTATCGGGGCCTGTGATGAGAATTTCGCCCATGTGAGAAACGTCGAATATTCCGGCGGCATGGCGTACGGCATTATGCTCTTCGATGATTGTCGTATATTCGATGGGCATGTCGAATCCGCCGAATGGCATCATTTTGGCTCCCAAGTCGAGATGTTTTTGGTGCAGGCATGTTTTTAATATATCTTCCATAGTCAACAGGTTTTTTGTTATAGAATTTTTTAATTGTTATTGAATAATATATCGATGAAACTTTTTCTGCTCAGTTGGCGTATATAATTCTCGATGGGATTGTCATCGAGAATGCGGTTGACAGACTGAGGTGTGAAAGGAACGTTTTGAAATTTGTTCAAAAATTCGTCGATTTCTCCGACGAGAAAATAATCTCCTACTAAATTCATCGATTTGATGATTCCGTTTTTGATTTCCAATCGTATTTCTATTTCGCCGGCAGGGACGTAACCTTTCCGTATCCATGTGTAGCGGGGATTGTTTCCCAATATCCATTCGTCCCGGAGGTATTCCGTTTCTATTTTTTCAATGTGAACGATATCTTTTTGAGTCAGACATTCTTCGTGATCACAAAGTGACGAGCGTATGAATCTCTTGAATTCTTCGATGTCGATGTCGAGATATTCTTTAAGGTTGGTTACTCTTTTTCTGACGGATTCGATTCCCTTAGTAATGAGTTTCTCGTTGTTGGGGGTAATGGATAGAACCAAATCTTCGAGGTTGGTATCGAAGAGCATAGTACCGTGGACGATACTTCTGCCCGACGTGCGATAGAACGCGTTTCCCGATACTTTTTTACCATCGACGGTAATATCGTTTCTCCCTGAGGCGACAGCTTTTACCCCCAGTTTGTTGAGTGTGTGTGCGATTAATTGCAGGTAACGGTCGAATGTGAAACTGACATTGAAATCGTCGGTAATATACGAGAACATGATGTTGCTGAAATCGGCATAGACACAACCTCCTCCCGATTTACGACGGTAATATTCTATTCCGTGAGAGCGGACATAGTCGAAATTGATTTCGTTTTCCATCAATTGGTTTCTTCCGAAAATGACCGTGGGATTGACCTGCCACATGAAAAAGCAATCTTCACCGGGCCGATTATGGGCTATGTATTCCTCCATAGCCAAATAGAAAGACAGACGGCGTACGGCCTTATCCGGTAGGGCGATATATTTCATAGGTATCAGGTCTGCTGAAATTATACCTTACAAATTTATATATTCTTTTGTAATGGGAAATACATTGACCCGAAATTTTCTTGAATTTTATTTTCGAGACGAAGAATCCTTTTATCTTTGCATAAAAGCGAAAAGTAATAAATTAGAGGTAAAAATGAAAGAGGACTTGAAATATAAAGGCGTAGATTTTTCGGATATTGAATCGGATAGAGAGTTTTACGGGTGTACATTCGAAGAATGCAGTTTTGCACAGGCAAAACTGACAAACGTATTATTTTCTCGGTGTGAGTTTATTCGTTGTGATTTTAGTTTATGTAAAATTTACGGAGTTTCTTTTCAAGATGTGAGATTCGTGGGGTGTAAGATGTTGGGGGTCGATTTTACCGGGTGTAAGGGATTGCTCTCTTCGTTTGATTTTGAGAAATGTCTGTTGCAGTTTTCTTCGTTTATCGGTATGAAGTTGAAGTCATGTAACTTTATCGATTGCAATTTGGAAGAAGCGGATTTTACCGAATGTAATCTTGCGGAGGCTAATTTCGATTGTGCCGTATTAAATAGAACCGTATTTTTTCATACGAATTTAGAACAAGCCGATTTCTCTACTGCGATCGGATATGAAATAGATCCCCGTCATAATTCATTGAGAAAAGCCCGATTCTCTCTGGCGGGAGTAATCGGGCTTTTACGACCTTTCGGTATAGTTGTAGATTAATTTAGTAATTTTAGATATTCACTTGATTTACCGTGTGTCCTTCCAAATATTGCCGGATATTGTCGGTTGCAATCTTCATCAATCTTTCCCGAGCTTCGAAAGTGGCCCATGCGATGTGGGGAGTGATGAAACAATTACGGGCATGTATAAGCGGATTGTCTTTTCGAGGAGGTTCTTGCGATAGGACATCTACCCCGGCCGCTTTAATTCGACCTTCGTTCAAAGCGTCGGCCAAATCCTGCTCGTTAACGAGAGGCCCCCGTCCTGTATTGATGACAATGGCCGATGGCTTCATAAGCCCGATGGTTCGGGCGTTTATCAGATTACGAGTCGTGTCGGTCAAGGGGCAATGCAGGGTGATTACATCGCTTTCGGCTAGTAAGGTCTCCAATGTTACGGGAGTGACATAGTCGGGCAGTTGGTCTTTCTTTTTCGATGTTTGGGCTAAAACATTCATTCCGAAAGCATGAGCGATTCTTGCGACTGTGCTGCCTATATTACCGAACCCAATGATACCGATATTTTTTCCTGCAATTTCGAATATGGGACTTTTCTGAAAAGTGAAATCTTTACAGTCCGCCCATTCTCCCGATTTCACACATTGTGAATGGGCGGCAACGTCGCTGGCTATGTTGAGCAGATGAGCAAATACCATTTGAGCGACCGACTCGCTGCTGTAAGCCGGTATATTGGTAACGGCGATACCTCTATTCTTTGCCGCTTCTACATCGACGATATTATACCCGGTGGCTAATACGCCGATGTAGCGTAAATGAGGTAGTTGCTCCAATGTGGTTGCGCTCAATGGAGTCTTGTTTGTGAGAACGATGTCGGCCAAAGCAGCCCGCGATACGATTTCGTCAACAGAGGTACGGTCATAAACGGTGAATTCACCCATTCTTTCGATACCCTCCCACGACAAATCTCCGGGATTCAAACCGTATCCGTCGAGCACGACAATGCGATGAGACTTGCGTTTCTCTTCGATGACGTTTTCTGTTGTGTTTTTCAACTCTTCCCACGATAGCTCGTCAGCTTTTACTTTGTATCCGTTGGTCACTTTCCACTCTCTCATAATCTCTTTTATTTAATGTCAATGGCATTTTTTACTTTTTCATCGGTCAATGCTATTTTCAGGACATCGGTAATATTTTTTACATAGTGGAATGTGAGTCCTTTCAAATAGGACTCTTTGATTTCCTCTATATCTTTTCGGTTTTCTTCGGAGAGTATGATCTCTCGTATTCCTGCACGTTTGGCCGCGAGGATTTTTTCTTTGATACCGCCTACGGGAAGGACTTTTCCCCGTAACGTGATTTCACCCGTCATAGCTAAATGGTCTTTCACTTTTCGTTGGGTAAAAGTCGAGGCCAGCGAAGTTACCATCGTAATACCGGCCGAGGGACCGTCTTTGGGTATAGCACCCTCCGGCACATGGATATGTACGGCCCATTTATCGAAGATGTCTTCATCGATACCCAATAGCGAAGCATGCGATTTGATATATTGCAAGGCAATTACCGCCGACTCTTTCATTACATCGCCCAAGTTCCCGGTCAAGGTGAGCTTTTCTCCTTTCGACTTGCTCAGGCTCGACTCGACAAACAGAATCTCGCCTCCGACTGCTGTCCAAGCCAGTCCCGTTACGACACCGGCATAGTCGTTGTTCTCATATTTGTCCCGGTTGTATTCCTGAGCGCCCAAATATTCGTGTAGATCGTCGATAGAAAGGGTGGGGTTATATTCTTTACCGGAGGCTTTCAGTCGAGCGACTTTTCGCATGATGCGGGCTATTTTTTTATCGAGTTCCCGAACGCCCGATTCGCGGGTATATTGGTCGACTATTGCAGCCATTACTTTTTTGGGAATAACGACATCACCTTCCTTTAATCCGTGATTTTCGAGTTGTTTCGGTACTAGATGCCGACGTCCAATCTCTACTTTCTCTTCGATAATATATCCACTGATGTCGATTAGTTCCATGCGGTCGAGCAGAGGTTGAGATATGGTATTCAAATTGTTGGCAGTAGCGATGAACAAAATTTTCGACAAATCGTAATCGATGTCGATATAGTTGTCGTGAAACGCATTATTCTGTTCTGGATCCAATACTTCGAGTAAGGCCGAAGCCGGATCGCCTTTGAAATCGTTTCCTATTTTGTCTATCTCGTCCAATACGAAAACGGGGTTCGAGCTTTTTGCTTTGATGAGCCCTTGTATGATGCGTCCCGGCATTGCTCCTATGTAGGTACGGCGATGTCCTCTTATTTCGGCTTCGTCATGTAGGCCGCCTAATGAGATACGGATATATTTTCTGTTCAACGCTTCTGCGACAGATTTTCCCAACGAAGTTTTTCCTACGCCCGGAGGACCATACAGACAGATGATGGGTGATTTCATATCACCTCTTAATTTCAGCACAGCCAAATGTTCGATGATACGTTCTTTGACTTTATCCAATCCGTAGTGATCTTTGTCTAATTGTTTCTGGACATGGTTGAGGTTGAAATTATCTTGGGTATATTCGTTCCACGGAAGCTCTAACAACGTGTCCAAATAGGTATATTGTACAGAGAAGTCGGGCGATTGAGGGTGTAGCCTTTCGAGTTTTCTCATTTCTTTTTCGAAAATCTCGGCAGTTTTACTGTCCCATTTCTTTTTTTCGGCTCGTTCACGCAATTCCTGAATATCTTGGTCTTGCATGTTCCCACCCAATTCTTCCTGTATGGTGCGTATCTGTTGTTGCAGGAAGTGCTCTCTTTGTTGCTGATTCAAGTCTTCGCGTGTTTTGGACTGTATGTCGGCTTTGATTTGTAAGAGTTGAGCCTCTTGCGTCAGCATTTCATAGAGCTTGAACAAACGTTCTTTGATATTGCTGATGGTGAGCAATTCTTGCTTTTGGGTTGCAGATAACGGAATATTCGCACCTAAGAAATTGACCAAATAATGCGCACTATCTATGTTCCGAATAGCAAATACCAATTCTTTGGCTTGTTCTCCGATATTTTTCAACAGTTCGAAAGTCAAGTCTTTCAAGGCGGAAACCAAAGCCTCGAATTCCTTGTCGTTGGCATCGGGTAAAATTTCATTTTCCAGCGATACATTGGCTCTCATATAAGGGAACGTTTCGGTAATTTCGTCGATTCTAAACCGTTTCATTTTCCCTTGCAATATGACAGTCGTACTCTCGTCGGGCATTTCCAGAATCTTGATGATTTCACCGATAACTCCTACTTCGTATAAATCGTCTTTTCCCGGATCCTCTACGGCGGCATCTCGCTGACAAACCACACCGATAGGGGTGTGACTGTTTTGGGCATCTTTGATCAACTGTAAAGATTTGGTTCTTCCTACGTTGACAGGGATAGCCACTCCCGGGAATAATACCATATTGCGTAATGCAAGAATGGGCAATCCTTTTGTATTTAAAGTCTTACATTCCGAATCGTTTTGTCCTGATATTTCTGTAAACAGAGGCATAATCGATGGTGTATTTTCGTCGTTTTCGCAGATCATATAATTGTTCTTAGGTGTATGATTAAATATTGACATTTTGACAGGTTTAGGTTTGTCGTTTTTTCATTAAACCTATTTTTACCTATCGTTTTACTCTATTGTACAAGTCGCGTGCCAAAGTTAAGCAAATAGCATGGCATTGTCGAAATTATTATGTTTTTTTGTTTATTTTGCAGGGCAAATGAGTGATGGTATGGCAAATTCTTTTTTTAAGTTTAAACAGTTTACGATACATCAGGAGCGTTCGGCAATGAGAGTCAGTACCGATGGCGTATTATTGGGCGCTTGGAGCAGAGTGGAAAAATCGAATCGCATTTTGGATATCGGTACAGGAACAGGATTGATAGCGATTATGGCGGCTCAACGTTCATTGGCTCGAATCGATGCCGTAGAATTGGACTTCGGTGCGGCCAGTGAGGCGGCATTCAATGTCTCTCTTTCTCCGTGGAAGGATAGGATAACGGTATATTGTATGGATTTTTGTAGGTTTTACGATAAAACTACAAAGCCGGTGTATCATCATATTTTATCTAATCCTCCTTATTTCATAGATTCTTTGCTCCCTCCCGATGGCAAGAGAGAACGGGCTCGACATACGGGAACTCTTGATTATGAAGTTTTATTCGAGGGTGCGTCCTATTTATTGTTGCCCGATGGGAAGTTATCTTTGGTATCTCCGGCCGATTTACAAGAACATCTTATTTTTATTGCTTCGTTGTATGGATTCTATCCGGTGCGGTTTACTTATGTTTCGGGTATTTTGGGTAAAGCTCCTAAACGATTGTTGTCGGAGTGGAGTAGAGCTCGTAGACCATTGGAAGAAAATGCTTTTTCCATAGAGAAAAGAGGGGAGGGATACACTCTTGAATATATAATGCTTACTCGTGATTTTTATTTGAAGATGTAGTCACTGAAACAATTACGGTGTCCCATGTGTTGTATAGCAAAGATTGTATCATTTAAAATAAATAATTATGGATATTGCAACAATGCATTTTTGGGGAAAGACCAAATATTGGTGGGCTTTGATTATTACGGGTATATTGATGATCCCTTGCGGACTGTGGCTATGGTTTCAACCGGCATTGGGATACGAGGTGTTATCTCTGTTGTTGGGGTGGCTTTTGATTCTTTTTGGAATTGTTCAGCTCATTGTATCGGGCAATGTTAAACAAAAAGTTCGAGGATGGGGCTGGTGGCTTGCCGGTGGAATTATCGATATACTTATCGGGTTTATATTAGTCGGGAATTTATCTTTCAGCGAGGCTGTGCTTCCTTTCTTTTTTGCCTTTATTTTTGTGTATAAAGGGATTGCGAATTTGTTTTCTGCATTGAATATGGTTTCTACCCATAGATATTGGTGGTTGTATTTGGTTAACGGGTTGTTATTGTTGATACTTGGATTGTTATTCTTCGCTTCACCTTTTACGGCTGCGTTTTCTATTATTTTTTTGTGTGCGGCTGCCTTTATTTATTGGGGATTTTCTCTTATTTTCTTCGGTTATTCTTTGAGACCCGTGGAACAGTAGGGGAAAAAGGAATTATTCGGTAGGTTTCAAAGCGCTCTCCATAAGGGGGCGCTTTTTGTTTAAGGGAGTTAAAACCTTTTGTGAAGGCTCTTTATAAAGTGGAAAAGAGTATATTTGTAAAAATTATAGGAGTGGGATGCAGCATTTAGTCTGTTTTTAGACTCTTTTTAATAAAGGTCATTAAACTATTCTTGCAAAAGAGAGTCTAATAGATATAATTTCAATAGAGTAATTTAAGATTAAGGAGAGATGATTATGAAAACAAAAAAATTTGCCCTGTTGATTATATTGTCGATGTTGGTGACGGGTTTTGCCGGGGCAGACTCGTATATAGTCGAAGATGATATTTATTATAATCCGAACGATAAAAATCCTGTTGTAGAAAAGAAAGAAAAAGAGGCCCAGAAAGAACTTCAAGAGAAAGCTGCGGTTAAAAAAACATTGATGGCAACGTCGGATAATCACTTTCGAGATGTCGATGAATATAATCGTCGTGGAGAATCTTCCGATATGACGCTTGAAGATATTGCGGCCAATCAGAAAGAAGATTATGTAGAATACAATGTGGTCGATGAAAATGGCGACGACGGATATTATTTGAATGGTTTTAACGGCTCCGACTCGGATTATGAATACGCTTTGCGCATTCGCCGTTTCCACAATCCAAAGTTTGTCGTTTCGGTAAGCGACCCATTCTATTCCGATATTTATTTTTTGGATAATAACGATTGGAACGTTTATATCTCGGATAATTATGCGTGGGTAACCCCGACATGGACAAATCCGTGGTATTGGAATTATACATGGGCGCCATATTCTTATACCAGCTGGTCTTGGCGTTGGAGTTTGGGTCCGTGGGGATTCTCGTTCGGATATGATCCTTTTTACAGTTGGGGTGGTTATTGGGGCTGGAATTCATGGTATCGTCCTCCTTTCTACCACCATCACCATCATCATTATTACGATCGTCCTTACTATGGTTGGAACAGACCGTATCGTCCTCAGTACACTCCCAACGGCCGCACTCCTAACCGCTATGGCGGTAGTGCGATATCTTCCGGGAACTCTGCTGCATCGAGCAGGCGGCGTGCGACTGTCGGCACAGGGACTTCGGGAAATACGACCGGTCGTCGTACGGTTGGAAATGTAACTTCTACATCGGGCGGACACGGTTCACAATCGGTAAATGGAGTACGTACAAATCGAGGCACTGTAATAAGCAATAGTTCCAATTCGAATGGCAACCGGGGGTATAGTTTCGGGGAGGCAAATTCTTCCAGAAGGGGGAATTCCTCATTTTCAGGAACGGTTTCTAACCCATCGAGTAGTCAAAGTAGAAGACAGACGACCATCAATAATAATACAAACTCTTCGAGAAGAAATTATAATAGTATAGGAAATGGTGGACGAGGTAGTTCCTCGTATAATCGCAGTACACCTTCTTCCAATCGAAATTCGGGTTACTCGAATAGTTCTTCGTCGAGTCGTCGTTCCTCCGGTAGTTATTCTGCTCCGTCTCACTCTTCTTCGTCGAGAGGAAGTGGAACGTCTTCCCGGGGAAGTAGCAGTAGCGGACGTGGTGGACGCAGATAAATAGGGTTGAATTTTCAAAATGAGACATATGAAGAATGTAAGATATGGTTTGGCATTAGCTGCTCTATGTAGCAGCTCAATGCTTTTCAGTCAGGGAGTTGTTGATGCTTTGAAATATTCTCAACAAGACATACGGGGAACGGCTCGTTATATGGGTATGGCGGGCGCTTTTGGCGCATTAGGAGGGGATATTACGACATTGAGCCAGAATCCGGCAGGTATAGGAGTTTATCGCAATTCCGATATAGCTGCAACGATAGACCTTTCCAATCAAGTAAGTTCGGTGAATACGGCTGGAAATAGAATGTCCGATAGCAAGTTTAATGTTTCATGTAATAATTTTGGCTTTGTATGGACTGTCCGTTTTAATCAGGAAGCCTTGAAAAATTTGAATTTCGGTTTTGCTTATAATAAGCAAAAATCGTTTGACCGCTCCTATAAAGCCGGCTATTCGGGGATAACCGGAGCCAGTTCGCTTTCGGGGTATATTGCCCATTTATCCGAAGGTTATTCTGTTGCGGATTTAGCTTATCCAGACAATAGTGGGAGTAGCTATGATCCGTATAACAATAATCCGTGGTTGAATGTATTGGGATATCAGTCCTATTTGATAAATCCAAAAAGTACGACAGGAAATACATGGAATAGTATAGTAGGAAACGGTACGAATACAACGGGAGATCTCTATGTTCGAGAGAAAGGTTCGATCGATGAATACAACTTTAATGTCGGGGGAAATATCTATAACGTATTTTATTGGGGGTTAGGAATTGCCGTTACCGACTTTTCTTATGATATTCAAAGCGGATATGGTGAAAATTTTACGGGGGGATATATCTCATCGGGTAGCCCGAGTGTGGACGGCTGGTACTTGATGAGAAATGCATTACATACGAACGGATCGGGGATAAAAGTCAATTTGGGTGTCATTATGAGAGCCACCGATAATTTCCGTTTGGGCTTTGCTTTCCATACTCCTAATTATTATAAAATGACCGATTCGTATGTGGCATCGGTGAAATATGATTTTAATGAATCGGGGACACGTTATGACGATTTAGCCGAAACGCCGAGTGGAAGTTATGATTATGAATTTCAATCTCCGTGGCGTATGATAGCCAGTGCTGCTTATGTTTTTGGACAAAGTGGAATTTTAAGTTTTGATTACGAGTATACATCTAGTAATAATATGTCGTTCGACGATCCCTATTCGGTCGATGCTTTTTATAAAACTAATCAGGAAATTACGGAGATGGTTTCTCCTATGCATACATTTAAAATCGGAGGCGAATTTCGTATTACACCCCAAATCAGTGCTCGTTTAGGATATGCTTATCAGACTTCCCCTGTGAAATCGGAATACAGGTCGGGACGCGAAATTCCTACGGCCGGAACGCTTACGATGTTTACCTTAGATAGAGAGACCAATTATTTTACAGTAGGTTTGGGATACCGCTTTTCGAATGTTTATGTAGATATGGCTTATATGCATCGCTACCGTCGTAGCGAGCTTTTTCCGTTCTCTCCGTTGCCGGCTGCTGTGGATAATCCTTATAATCCAGATCAGACAGAGCCGTCGTTGGCCATTTCGCCTCAGATATCTTCGTTGACGGACCATAATAATTCTTTTGTTTTAACTTTGGGTGTAAAGTTCTAAGACAGAACGGAAATATATTTTGAAAGAGCGACTTAAAATCTAAGTTGCTCTTTTGTTTTTTATGAAAAGAAATGTATATCTTTGAAAAGATATGGAAAAATTCCATGACAAGATGGAAGAAAATTTTGTGATAGATACAGGGAATAAAGAATTTCAAGACGCTTTGAGCTTGATTCAATATACATCTCAGTCAGTTTTTTTGACAGGGAAAGCGGGTACGGGCAAATCTACTTTTTTGAAATATGTGTGCGAGCATACCAAAAAGAAATATGTAGTTCTGGCCCCGACAGGAGTGTCGGCGATTAATGTGGGTGGTAGTACGATTCATTCTTTTTTTAAGATGCCGTTTCGGCCCATGTTGCCCGACGATCCCGATTTGAGTTTGGCGGGAGGAAGAATATATGAATTATTAAAATACAATAAGAAGCAGCGACAGTTGCTGCGTGAAGTGGAATTGATTATTATCGATGAAATATCGATGGTACGGGCCGATATGATTGATTTTATCGATCGTGTGTTACGGGTTTATTCGGGTAATATGAGGTTTCCTTTCGGTGGCAAGCAGTTATTGTTGGTAGGCGATGTATATCAATTGGAACCGGTTGTGACTTCCGATATGCGAGATATTCTTAGCCGGTTTTATTCTAATTTCTATTTTTTTTCGGCACGGGTTTTTAGAGAAATGTCGTTGGTCCCTATCGAGTTGCAAAAAGTGTATCGCCAGCAAGATGAGCGTTTCGTAGAAGTATTGGATAAAATAAGAAACAATACTGCGACGAGAGAAGAACTCGATTTGTTGAATAGCCGTTATCTCCCGCAATATGAACCTGAGAAGGATAATTTTTCGATTACATTGGCGACTCGTAGGGATCAGGTGGACTATATCAATGAAAACCGACTATCTGGATTGCCGGGGAAAGAATATACATTTACGGGGACGATAAAAGGTGATTTCCCTGAGGGGAGTTTGCCTACTTCGTTGGAACTGGTTGTAAAGATCGGGGCCCAAGTGATTTTTATAAAGAATGACCCGGAACGCAGGTGGGTGAACGGGACGATAGGAATGATTTCGGACATAACGCCCGATGAGAAAATCGAGGTGGTGCTTGAATCGGGTGAGATGTATGAGTTGGAGCGTTGTGTTTGGGAGAATATCAAATATACCTACAATGAAAAAGAAAAGACTATCGAGGAAAGTGTATTGGGCACTTTTTTACAATTTCCCATTCGTTTGGCTTGGGCTATTACCGTGCATAAGAGTCAGGGATTGACGTTTAATCGTGTGATTGTCGATTTTACGGGAGGGGCTTTTGCCGGGGGACAGACGTATGTGGCTTTGAGTCGATGCCGATCTTTGGAAGGTATTGTGTTGAAACGGCAGATCACGCATCGGGATATATTCGTAAATCCCGATATCGTACGGTTCAGCAAAGGTTTCAACGATTCTGTTTTGATAGAACAGTCATTGAAGCTCGCACAAGCCGATCGTCTGTATGTCGAGGCTGTAAATGCTTTCGACGAAGGCGATTTTGACAAGATGTTACAAAGTTTTTTCAAGGCTATCCATACGAGATATGATATTGAGAAACCCGTAATTCAGAGGTATATTCGTAAAAAATTGAACGTTATCAATCAGTTGCGTGTTAAAAATCGGGAACTTCAACAGGCGTTGTCCGATAGGAATACCGTATTGCGTAAATATGCACATGAATATTACCTATTAGGGAACGAGTGTATAACTAAGGCAAAGGATGTGCGGGCGGCTTTGGCCAATTTTGACAAAGCGTTGTCTCTCGATCCTACGTTGATCGATGCATGGGTAAGGAAAGGAATTACGCTCGAAGATCAAGGCGATGAACATGGAGCTATGGCGTGTTACAATGAAGCTGTAAGGTTGAGCCCGTTGAGTTTTAAAGCTCTATATAATCGGGGTAAATTACGCTATAAACAAGGCGATTATGAAACGGCATTATCCGATTTTGCAAAAGCCGTTAAACAAAAACCGTTACATGCTACGGCGCACGATCGACTCGGAGATACTTTTATCAAGCTGGAAATGCCCGATATGGCCGCTCGTCATTGGGCTATTGCAGAAGAGTTGAGGGAGAAAAAACAACAGAACAACAAATAAATAATAACTATGATGAACAAAGGTCTGAAAAAAGGATTGAAGATTACCGGAGTAACCGTGGCGGTTATCTTGGTATTCATGCTTGTCTTGCCATTTGTGTTTAAAGACAAAGTGATAACTATTGTGAAAAAAGAGGCCAATGAGATGTTGAATGCCAAGCTCGATTTTGAATCGCTCGATATCAGTCTCTTTTCTCATTTCCCGAGTGCGTCTATCGAATTGAATGGTTTGACACTTTCGGGTATAGATGATTTTGAAAACGACACGTTGGTTTCTGCTGAATCCATCGATGTGGCTGTAAATGTGATGAGCCTGTTTAGTGACAAAGGTTTCGATGTGAATTACGTCGTTTTGGACAAGCCGTCGATAAAAGCGGTGAAGTTGGCCGATGGACGGGTGAATTGGGATATTATGAAACCGGACACGGTCGATGTGGAAGAAGAAAAAACGGTCGAAGTAGAGGGCGAATCTTCTTTCCGTCTGAAATTGAAAAATTTTAAGATAGTCGATGCTACGATCGTTTATGTGGACGATTCCACGAATATGCAATTCTATACCGATAAACTGAATTTGAAGCTATCGGGCGATATGAGTGCCGATATGACCGATATAGACAGTAAATTGTCCTGTAAAGATATTTACTTCGCGATGGGCGGTATCTCTTATTTGAAACAGGCTGAGGCCGGAGCGAAGTTAACGGTATCGGCCGACTTGAAGAATAATAAATTTATTTTGAAAGAAAACACGTTGAGCTTGAATGCCATTGTCCTGAATCTCGATGGTTGGGTAGCGCTCCTCGACGATGGGGCTATGGATATGGACTTAAAGATAAACACTTCTGAGATAAACTTTAAAGAGATACTTTCTTTGATACCGGCTATATATCAGAATAATTTCGATAAATTGCGCACGACAGGCAATATGTCGCTTACGGCTTTTGCAAAAGGGCGAATGGCCGGTGAGAATATGCCCCAATTCGGGCTAACGCTCGGTGTGAAAGATGCTACACTTAACTATGAAGGAATGCCGGCTTCGGTCGATGGAATCAATATAGGTGCTTCGGTGAGCAATCCGGGCGGAAGTCTGGATAAAACAATTATCGATTTATCGGAATTTCGTCTCTCTATGGCAGGCAATCCTTTCAAGGCCGCACTGTATGCCTCTACACCTATATCGGATTTGAATTTCAAGGCTACTGCCGACGGTACGGTTCATTTGGGGAAAATCAAGGATATTTATCCTTTGGGCGATTCTATAACCCTGAGTGGTATCGTTACCGCCGATTTGCAATTTGCAGGCCGTATGTCCGATATTGAAAAAGAAAATTATCAGAATATAAGAGGGGAGGGAACACTAACTGTCGCCGACATGGATTTAACGATGAAAGGTTTGCCTGCCGTCGCAGTGAAAAAGGCGCAGGCTTCGGTTTCGGCCAAAGCCATGTCGTTGTCTCAGCTCGATGTTAAGGTCGGAAAGAGCGATATTCAAGCCCATGGTTCTTTATCCAATTATCTGGCGTACGTTTTGAAAAATGAGACTATAAAAGGCTCTTTGACGGTGACTTCGTCGCTACTTGACTTGAACGAATTGATGGGTGACTCGGAAACTTCGGGAGAAGAGACCGTCGAAGCCGATACAACGACTCTTTCTGTGATAGAAGTTCCTAAGAATATCGATATGACTTTAAGTGCCGACTTCAAGAAAATCCTTTTCCAGAAGATGGAACTCGATAATGTGACGGGTAAACTTATCGTTGCTGACGGTGCTGTACGAATGACTCCGTTGAGTTTGAACGCATTCGGTGGAGCAATGGTGGCGAATGGTATTTATAGTACGGCCGAGAGCGTTGTTCGTCCTATGGTTAATTTTGACCTCGATATACAAAAAGCCTCCTTTGAAAAAACGTTCGAGCAATTGGACATGATTCAGAAGATTGTCCCCATTTTTGCTAAAACCGGTGGAACATATTCCGTTAAGGTCGACCTGAAATCTGCTCTGGATAGTCAGATGTCGCCCGATTTAAGTTCTTTGACAGCCGATGGTGTCATTCAATCCAACGATATTCAATTACAAAATATCGAAGTATTCAGCCAGTTGGCAACGCTGTTGAAAAACGATAAATTGAAGAATATCGAAGCGAAAGATTTGAAAATCTCTTTTACCATTAAGGACGGTAAAGTAAAGACTTCGCCTTTTGATATGAAGCTGGGTAATATTACAATGAATCTTTCTGGTGTTACAGGCCTTGATCAGACGATTGATTATCGAGCTAAAATCAATATTCCGGGGGCCGGGGCTTTAAGTAATGTTTCGGCGACGATAGGAGGAACGTTCTCCAAGCCATCTATTAAGTTGAATACCGATGAGGTTGTTAAGAATGCCGTGACGGAAGTTTTGGGAGTGGATGCCGAAGATATAGAAGCTCAGAAAGCCGCTATTCGTAAGCAGGCCGAAGAGGCGGGAAATAAATTGATCGCTACGGCGAAATCAGAGAGCGAGAAGCTCATTTCCAAAGCATCGAATCCTTTGGCGAAAGTCGCAGCTCAGGCAGCCGGTAAGAAATTGGTGGAAGAAGCAGAGAAACAAGCTCAGAAGTTAAAGAACGAGGCCGAGAAATTGATAGAGAAACAATATGGTGGGTCGGAATAAGAAAATTCCGATTGAAAGAAAAAGGGAGACGAGATTCGATTTCGTCTCCCCTTTTTGTGGAAAGAAGAGGAGAAGCCTTTTGTAAACTCGAAATATTGTTCCAAAGTGCGGGAACATTATCCGATAACTCCCATCAGATATGCTCTTACAAGTTTATTGATTATCTTGGTCGCCGATAAAAGAAAAGAAGGTGAAAATAGGTATAAATTTTTGTTGCGTATTGGCGATTCTTAGTGCTGATGCGCTATCATTGAACGCAAATGTGACTGTGCCCGATTCGGTAGCGGAGCCGGGTGTTGAACAAATGGATACTTTGGTGGTAGAGAGCAAAGGAGAACCTGAAATCAATTCTTTGTTCCAGTTAGGTAGCAATGTCCCGACGCATTTAAATGTGGCTGCACCGGCAAAAAAACGTCCGTGGTTGGCTGGTGCAGAGGTAGTGGCGGAAGATCTTTTGTTTCATGTGCTTACCCGATATCTTATTAAAGAGGACTATGCTCAAATTTCATGGTCATCGATAAAAAACAATTTTAAGACCGGCTTGTTGTGGGATAACGACAAGTTCGAGACTAATCTTTTTTCACACCCATATCAAGGTAATCTTTATTACAGCAGTGCCCGTTCCAACGGATTGAATTTTTGGGAATCTGCACCTTATGCTCTTTTGGGAAGTTCTATTTGGGAATGGTTTATGGAGACACAACCGGCCTCGATCAACGATATAATGTCTACAACCTTTGGCGGAATGGCCTTAGGGGAAACGACCTATCGTCTGTCTTCGTTGGTCTTGAACGGACAGGCTAGGGGGTGGGAGAGGGCATCCCATGAGTTAGTCGCCGCGTTTTTAAATCCGGTACGGGCAGTCAATCGTTTGATGACAGGGGAAGCGTGGCGTATAGGTCCTCGGTATGTGGATAAAGAAGCGACTATCCCGTTTCATTTTCGATTTGAGGCCGGGTATCGTATGCTCGATAACATTAGGGAAGGCAAGAACAAAAGTATACATGTCGGGTGTATGAATTTCTCGTTGATTTATAATGACCCGTTCGAAATTGAAGGGAATGTTCCGTTCGAACATTTTACGGCTCGAATGTTGTTCAATATGTTCGCCCATCAACCCATTATCGGAGACGTAAATATTTGCGCTTCTATATGGGGCCGGGAACATGATTATAAAAATGGGAATGAATTGTTTGCCGGTATATTCCAGAATTATAGCTATTACAATAGCGGAAGAATGGATAATGAGTCGAACGAAGTGCCGTTTCGCATTTCCGAGACTGTATCCTATGGCCCCGGTGTTTTATATCGTATGAAATTGCATGAAAATAACACTTTGGCCTTGAACGGATTTGTGTCGGGAGTGGCTCTTGGCGGTGCTTTGTGCGATTATTATCAATTTCACGACCGTGATTACAATATGGGAAGCGGATATAGTATCCGCCTCAACGGCTTGTTTACTTTGCAGCGTCGGTTCGGCATTTATTTGGGATTTGAGAATTACCATATTTTCACGTGGAAGGGGTATGAGCATAAGGACTATGAAAATATGAATCCTCATTATCTCGATGCACAAGGCGCTGTCGGAGACGCTCGTTTGCAGATGATGAATCTACGTGGTTCGTTTGCTATTAGTCCAAAGGTGGGTATCTCTGCCGAAACAGCTTGGTGTCGGCGAAAATCACATTATAAATATTTCCCCGATGTCCTGTCCGACACATTTGAATTTCGGCTTATGTTTTCATATCATATTTGAGATATTTACTAAATTTATACATAGTAAAATATGAATATGAAAACACATATTTTTCTTGTTTTTATGCGTTATGCCGAGTTTTTATATCCCATATTGCAAAAACACATGGGGCAATAAATCGTCTGTTTATTAGATTTATTCCGATCGTCGCTGTGTATTGGGGAAAACGATAGGTGTATATTTTGTACTATTCTGTATAATATTATATATTTGTTGTGTAAAATATACCAATAGTATGGTGAAAGATATAATTTCACTCGCTCGGCCTCAACAGTGGCTTAAAAATGTATTTATTTTTCTTCCGATATTTTTTAGCCGGAAGTTGGGTGACGGGGCTTGTTTGAGCTCCGCATTGATTGCTTTTGTTATTTACTGTTTGGTCGCTGGGTCTATATATTGTTTGAATGATATTTGCGATAGAGAATCCGATCGCTTGCATCCGACTAAGTGCCGGCGACCTATCGCTTCGGGTATAGTATCGGTGGGAGCCGGATATGGTATAATGGCTCTGTTGTTGGTCTTGGCAATCGCTTTGACATTTGTTTATGATTCAACCGTCCGGCATGTGTTGCTGATAAATGTCGGTATCTATTTTATTTTGAATATAGCCTATTGTTTTTGGTTGAAACATATTGCGTTGGTCGATGTTTTTGTGATATCGATAGGCTTTGTGTTAAGGGTTCTTGCGGGTGGAGTCGTTACGGGGATATGGATTTCGCCGTGGATTATCTTGATGACGTTTCTGTTGGCTCTGTTTTTGTCGTTTGCCAAAAGGCGGGACGATGTACTCATTTATGAGCGGACCGGAGACAAGATGAGGCTTAATATAGCCCGTTATAATTTGGAGTTTATCAATATGGCGATAACTCTTGTCGGGGTTATCGTGGTCGTTTGTTACATTATGTATACTGTATCACCGGAGGTGATCGAAAGAATGGGGACCTCTAATCTCTATCTGACTACGATATGGGTTTTGGCTGGAATCTTACGTTATTTGCAGTTGACAGTGGTAGATAAGAATAGCGGCAGTCCTACAAAGATATTGATACACGACCGGTTTATCCATGTTTGTATTGTGGGCTGGGTTCTGTCTTTCGGGGTTCTGATTTATTTTTGAGGAATATGAGAATTGCTATTTTCGATTTTGATGGAACGGTTACTACCAAAGATACACTTTTGGAATTTATCAAATTTGTGAGAGGGCCTGTTTCGTTCTATGCGGGTTTTCTTAGGTATGCTCCGCAACTTTTGGCGTATAAATTAGGGCTTTATCCGAATTGGAAGGTGAAACAACAAATATTTTCTCATTTTTTCAAAGGAATGAGGTTGGAGGATTTCAATCGGTTGTGCGAGGAATTTTTTCAAAAGGAAGGAAAGGCTCTTGTTCGGCAAAGTGCAAGGATTGCTATATGGGAACAATTGCAGAAATGCAATAGGGTTTTTATTGTAAGTGCAAGTATTTATAATTGGATCAAACCTTTTGCTTCCGATTTAGGTATCCGGGACATATTATCTACCGAGATCGAAGTGGACGGTGAAGGTTGTCTGACCGGTTTCTTTTCGAATAAAAATTGTTATGGACAGGAGAAGGTTGTGAGGCTGCTGGAACAGATTCCCGATTTAGAAAATAATTACTTGATCGTATATGGCGACAGTAAAGGGGATTCGCAGCTATTGAAATATGCCAACGAATCCCATTACCGTGCCCTGTGATTGATTCCTCTTTGGGGAATAGCGGTCTTATACTGTAATCAATTCGTATTGCATAACTCCTAATCCGATCTTTTGTGCATGTTCGAGTCCGGCTTGCCAATTGGTATCGGGGTGCATCAGATGGAATTTATCGGCGCCTTCGAGATGTTCGTGCGGGTGTTTCTCAGTCAGACAACTGCCATTGATTGCCGGTGCTGCGATGACCATATCGGCGCAAGCCTTGTCCAAAGCGACCGGGTCGAATGATGCGAGTATTCCCAAATCGGGGATAATGGCGGCATCGTTGTGATTCCAACAGTCGCATTCAGGTGAAACATTCATAATGAAACTGATGTGGAAATGAGGCTTGTCCTTCAATATGGCTTGGGTATATTCGGCTATTTTATAGTTCAAACGTTCAGACGTATCGCATTCTCCCATTACGGCTGCATCGTGTTGGCATAAAGCGACACATTGCCCGCAACCGACACATTTGGTATAATCTATTTCGGCTTTATGGTTTTGGTTCAAGTGTATGGCATCGTGGGCGCAATGCTTGACACAGATGTTACAGCCTTTACAGTTCTCTGTTTCGATTTTGGGTTGAGAATTACAGTGCAATTCTAGTTTACCGCCTACGCTCGCTCCTCCCATTCCTAAGTTTTTTAAAGCACCGCCGAATCCGGCTTGCTCATGACCTTTGAAGTGAGTCATTGAGATAACTATATCGGCATCGGCTAATGCCGATCCAATTTTCGGAGCCTTGCAGTACTCCCCGTTTAAAGGTATTTCACGGTACTCCGTTCCTTTCAAACCGTCGGCGATAATGACTTGGCATTGTGCTGAAATGGGGTTATATCCATTTTCCATGGCGCTTTGTAAATGGTCTACCGCGTTGGCACGTCGGCCAGAGTAGAGCGTGTTGCAGTCGGTAAGAAAGGGTTTTGCTCCCCAAGAGCGGAGTAGGGTTGCCAGTCGAGCTGCATAGTTCGGACGGAGATATGCTAAATTTCCCGGTTCTCCGAAGTGTATTTTTATAGCTACGAATTGGTCTTTGAAATCGATACTTTCGATTCCAGCTCGTTTGATTAAACGCTCCATCTTGTCGAGTAGATTGCTCGAAGGAGTCGTGTGCAGATTGGTAAAGAATACTTTGGATTTATCCATAGAAATTTGTTTTAAGTTAGTGGTAGAAAATGTAAAATCTATCGTTAAAACGGTGATGTTCGATTTTCCCGGTAGACTGTTCGTTTCTTACATTTATTGCAAAAATAAGGAAAAATCATGATTGTATTATTATCTTTTATTTTATTTGATATGAATAAAATTAATTATATAATAAATAAAATTGAAATTTGTTTGTCGTTTTATCATGATTGTATTATTTTTGTGTCATAAGAAGTAAATGAAAATATATATGAAACAATTAAGATTAATCATTTTATTCTCTATTTTGTCTTTGTCGGTAACTGTGAGGGCTATGAAGGAACAATCGGTGTCATTGGATACACCTACGGGAAAAATTAACGGTAAAATAGGATTACCGGATGCTGAAAAGCCACCGATAGTTTTGCTGATAGCCGGTTCGGGGCCTACCGATATGGACGGAAATACGAATTCCGGCGGATTTTCTATGAAGAATAATTCATTGAAATTGTTGGCGGAGGGGTTGGCGCAGCGAGGTATTGCAACTCTCCGTTTCGATAAAAGGGGAATTGCTTCGAGTTCTGCGGCTACTAAAAAAGAGAGAGACCTTAGGTTCGAAGATTATGTGACAGATGTTCAGGGCTGGATAGATCGGTTGAGCGAGGATAGTCGTTTTTCCGATGTATTTGTTTTGGGGCATAGTGAGGGTTCTTTGATTGGTATGTTGGCGAGTGTCGATAATCCGAAGGTAAAAGGTTTTATTTCGTTGGCAGGAGCCGGTCGGCCGGCTTATGATATAATAGAAGAGCAACTGTCGGGGCAACCGGCAGAGGTCCGGCATCTGGTAAAATCGATCAACGATTCGCTGAAAGCTGGAAAGGAAGTATCCAATATTCCTATGGGATTGATGGCTTTATTCCGTCCATCTGTTCAACCTTATCTCATATCGTGGTATCGGTATAATCCACAAGAGGTGATTGCAAAATTGAGGCAGCCGGTATTGATTATACAAGGCGATAAAGATGTACAGGTGTCGGAGGAGGATGCCAAGCTGTTGGAACAATCTTTACCGAAAGCACAATTCCAGATTTTGAAAGATATGAATCATGTGTTGAAAACGTGTGAGTCGGTCGATATGCAAGTTCAGCAAGCTACTTATGCTAATCCCGATTTACCCGTTCAAGAGGATTTATTGATAACGATTGAAAAATTTGTGAAACGATGACGACAAGCGTGACTAGAAAAAAATTGCCCTTGCGGTGTCCTGCATGCGATGCTCCGCTTAGAGTATCTAAAATGATTTGCGGTCGTTGTGCGACAGAGGTGTCGGGAGAATTTGAACTACCGGTTCTGACCAGCTTGAATGAAGAAGAGCAACGATTTATGCTTGAATTTGTAAAAGCGAGCGGCAGTTTGAAGGATATGGCGAAAAAGATGGGGGTAAGTTATCCTACTGTGCGCAATTATTTAGATGATTTAATAGAGAAACTCAATAACATGGAAGAAAATGAAAGATAGTTGGAAATTTATATCGAATCCTTTTTATAAAGTAGCCGGTTATAAGGCTGCCGGGTGGGGGATATTGGGCATAGTTATAACGACAGCGATCGCTTATGGAGCAGATGTGCATTTTCATGGATTGCTTCATTATGGTGGAGCTCCTCATAGTGAGTGGTGGTGTTTTGTCGTGGAGCATTTGGTGATTTGGTTGATACCTTCGTTATTGGTTTATATATTGAGCCTGTTTTGCAGTCGTTCCCATATTCGTCCGATAGACGTTCTAGGAACAGTTGCTTTTTCCCAGCTGCCTTTTGTTTTGTTGGCTTTGTGCATGGCTTTCCCACCGGTACGGCATTTCATGTCCATACAGTCGTTACAGGCCATAGAGGATGCGCTATCCGATAAAATGTTTCTTTTTTCGGCTATTTGGATAGGGGCTTTGAGTCTTTTGATTGCGATCTGGGTTTTGTATTGGATATTTCGAGCTATTTCGGTTTCTTGTAATTTAAGGGGGCGTAATTTGTGGATTGTGTTTATTGTAGGAACTTTCGGCGGAGATATTCTTTGTCGTTATTTAATAGGGCTGTGTTATTAAGAAGCTGTTTTAAATTTATTGAGAAATAATATTATCATTGCAAGCAGGTATGTTCCGGCCATATTGCGCCCCTGTCTCGCATCTTGAATCCCTTGATTTTTGTCAATAGCCCACTATTGACTGCATATCTCGGACTCCAATCTGCTTCAACATAGGTCTCAATCTGTCTCGGAATAAATTTAAAACAGCTTCTAATAATTTGAAAGGGGGCAATGATTTTATTTGCCCCCTTTCAATATCGGTTTGCGGATAAGGTTTATAACCCTGCGTCTTTTGTCAACTCTTGAAGATGGGTTATTGAAATATCTCCTAATAGACGTATAACAGTAAATTCTCCACAGTCGCCGTCATCGACCAGCATGATTAATTCTTTGATCTTTTTGTCTGTTTTGGGTTGCACGTAAAAAGCTACGGTCTCGCCGTCGTCTTTTACTTTCATCAGTTCTTCGTATGGAGCTTTTTGAAATACGATACTTTCTTTTCGCATTTGAGGAATCAGAGCTTCATTGTCCTCGCAAGTTAAGATTTGAATTCGATCTAACTCGTTGATAACAGCTTTTAGATTTAATCCTTCTGCGTCGATTTGTCCTTCGGGCATCATATTCAGCAATGCCTTCGATATGTTGACGTATGTCACTCCTTTTTGATTAGCGAATTTTTCTATGAAGTTGTTTTCGGCAGTAGCTGAAAGAATACCGAATACAGCTAATAATAGAATATAAATTGTCCGTTTCATAATTATTTGTATTTTAGATGTTTATTGACTATTCGATTGGTCTCGATAATTTCTTTTTGAGCTTGTTGCCATTGGTTCGTCCCCTTATTTAATTTCTGGGAAACGAGAATTAAAGCTCGTTGAGCCTCGGCACAGGCATATATTTCTTGATTGCTGAGTCGTTTGGAAGATGGTTGTCGGTACATGTATAATCCGGTGGAAATCGCTAATATAATACCGGCAGCGATACCGCTTATCCATTTCCAATTTCGGGAAAAAAGAACCTGCCTCTTTTTATCGGGCAACCGATCTATGTATGACGATAATTTTTCTTCCAGATGATCGGGAATATGTACCGAACGATCGGGTATAAGAGATAAAATGATGCGCTTCTCTTGAATAAAATCCTCTGGAACTTCGTGGGTTGCGAGATAGTCTCTCAATCCTTGTTCTTCGGTATCCGATAGATCTCCTTTGAAGAACATGTCTATTTGTTGTCGTAATTCTTGTTCATTCATAATCTTTGTATGAATAGTTCTTTAATCGTTTTTCTGGCTCGGGAGAGAAGTACCCGTATATTGGCGTTACTCAAACCGGTTTCGGTTTCTATCTCGTCAGTGCTTTTGTCTTCGAAATGCCTTAAAAGTAGAATTTTACGTTGTTGTTCGGGAAGTTTATTTATGATGTTCAACAGAACCTTCATGTCTTCTTTTATTTCATAGGCCGTATCGGGTTGTGGAGCAGGCTCTGTCTTTTGAACTAATACAGAATCGTTGTCCGTCTCGATTTGTGGCGCTCTTAGTGTGTCGAGGCATAAATGTTTTATCGTTGTGATGGCATAAGCCTCGTTGTTTTCTATGTTTTCAAGACTTTCCCGTTTCTCCCATAGTTTCAGATAGGTATTTTGTACCATATCTTCTGCATCGTATTCATTTCCAAGATATCGAAAAGCGATGTAATACATTTTCTTATGACAGGGTAGAAATCTCGCTTTGAACTCTTGATGAGTCATATCTAGTTCGTTTTAGATTTTTCGAGCATGTCGGATTTTAAGTTCCCTTTGCAACGTACGACGTTAATTTCGTCTGAATACAGGGATATGACTACTACTTCTTTTATCTTCTTCGGAGTAGACTTGATAAGGATTTTTACAAATTCATCGTCTTCACTGGTCGTGAGAATCGTCTCATAGGGTTTAAAGTCTACTTCTTCAATTTCTTTTTTTAGGGCTAGATAGGTTGCGTTGTCTATATCGGCTTCTACTACTTCAATGGCCTTAACACCGTCGACTACGCCTTTTACCTGAGGCTTTTTGAAATCTTCCGTATAGTATTCGGCATTTGGCAGCTCTTTTGTTTTTTTGAAAAGATTATCAATTTTGTTATTGGCGAATAAAATTTGCAGAGTCGACAATAGTACTATAATAAGAAGAAAAATTCTTGATTTCATAGTGATGTATTTATTGTTTATTATGCGTTGTCTTCTATGATATTCTGCATTTGATTGGGATCGATTTTCCCTTTGATTCGGATTAAACTGATTTCATTTTCTTCGAGGGAGATAATGACGATTTCCCGGATTTTTTCTTTTTCTATTTTCATCAGGATTCGAACAATCTCGTTTTCTTCGTTCGAGCTGGTTACTGTTTCATAGCCGTCGGAATCGCATTGTGTTATTATTTTCTCGAATCTCGTATAATCTTTGGACGAGATATTTTCAGCATCGATAATACTCATCGATTTTATTCCTTTCAGCTCTGACGAAAATGGTTTGAGCAATCCCAAAACGAATGAATTGAGGTTTACTTTCTCTGCATTGGGCATTCGGGAAGCCGTATTGAATAAGTTGTCGATACAATTGCCGGCGGAGATAGAAGAGAAACTGCAAAATGCTGCAAGTGCTAAAATCAAAATTTTTGTTTTCATATCTGTTGTTTTTTAGTTGTTACTTTAATTTAGACCGGTGCACCTTTTAGGGCCTTTCATATAGGAGACGGATAAATAATAAATATGTTACAAAGAAAAATAAAAAAAGCGAGGGAAAAATGATTTTCTTTTTTCACCTCGCTTTTTTAGTATTATAAAATTAGCCGTTTCAGACTTTGCGAATAATCTCCATTCCTTTGAGTATAGCTTGTTCATTCATGGGAATGAGATGATGATGTCGTTCGGGCAGTGACTTTTTCAGTCCTTTCAGTACATTTTCCATACTTACCATTGGTCTTAGTTTTAGTAAGCCTCCCAATACGATCATGTTGAATGCTTTGGTATTGTTCATTTCTATGGCAGCTTCCATAGCGTTGATGCAATATACATTGATATCCGTTCTCGTAGGCGGGTGGTGTATTCCGTATCCGTCATAGATGAGTATACCGCCGGGCTTTACTTTACTTTCGAATTTTTCAAGAGAAGGTTGGTTCAGAATAACAGCCACATCGAATGCATTCAATACCGGTGAACTTATACGTTCATCGCTGAGTATGACTGTTACGTTTGCCGTTCCTCCGCGTTGTTCCGGTCCGTATGAGGGCATCCACGTAACCTCTTTATCTTCCATCAGTCCAGAGTAGGCTAATATTTTCCCCATAGAGAGTACACCTTGTCCTCCGAATCCTGCTATGATAATTTCTTCTTTCATATCCGTAGTTTTTAATTATACGTTTTTGAGGTCTCCCATCGGGTATTTGGCAAACATGTTTTCCTCCATCCATTTGTTAGCCTTTGCCGGCGACATTTTCCAGCCCGAATTACAAGTCGATACGACTTCTACCAAAGATGTGCCTTTTCCGGCCATTGCGTTTTCGAAAGCCAACCGGATTGCTTTTTTCGCTTTGCGGATAGAGGCGGGAGTGTGTACACTTTGACGAGTCACGTAACAAGTTCCGTCCACCCGTTCTACCAATTCAGCAATTCGTAAAGGATAACCGTTCAGTGCGACATTCCGTCCGTAGGGACAGGTAGAGGTCACCATTCCTTCTAGTGTAGTAGGAGCCATTTGTCCGCCGGTCATTCCGTATATACCGTTGTTGATAAATATGATGGCTATATTCTCGCCGCGATTGCAAGCGTGAATGGTTTCGGCCGTTCCAATGGCGGCCAAATCGCCGTCACCCTGATAGGTGAATACCATTTTCTTGGGGTTAAGCCGTTTTACGGCCGATGCGATGGCCGGCGCACGTCCGTGGGCAGCCTCGATCCAATCGATGTCGAGATAATTATAGGCAAAAACAGCACAGCCTACGGGAGCGATACCGATCGTTTCTTCTTCAATACCCATTTCGTCTATAACTTCGGCAATAAGTTTATGTACTACTCCGTGACTGCAACCCGGACAGTAGTGCATGGGATTATCGTTCATCAGCCGAGGTTTAGTGTAAACCAAGTTTTCGGGCTTTATAATTTCGTTGATATCCATGTGCATAAAAATTATGAACCAGATAAAGGTTCGGGTATTTACATTAGTTTTTCTTTGAGAGCATTAAGAACTTCGTCGGGGGTAGGTACGATTCCACCTAAACGTCCGAAATGTTCTACTCGCACTTTTCCGTTGACAGCCAATCGAACGTCTTCTACCATTTGTCCGGCATTCAACTCGGCCGATAGGATTCCTTTCACATGATTTGCATGGCGAGCGATAGCTTCCGTCGGGAACGGCCATAGCGTGATGGGTCTCAACAATCCTATTTTGATACCTTCTTCTGCTGCCAGCTCGATTGTCTTTTGGCATATACGCGACATGGAACCGAATGCGACAATCAGATAGTCGGCGTTTTCGCAATTGATTTCCTCGAAGCGGACTTCATTTTCACTGATACGTTTGTAGGTGGATTGGAAGCGAATGTTATTCTGCTCCATAATTGCCGGATCGAGTTCGAGAGAGGTGATTACATTTCTTTTCCGATTTTTGGTTTTTCCTAATGTCGCCCACGGATTTTGTTCCCTTATTTCTTCTTCTGTACGGCGTTTGCGGAAAGGCGGAAGTACCACTTTTTCCATCATTTGCCCGATAATTCCATCGGCTAAAATAATAGCCGGGTTACGGTATTTGAAAGCGAGATCGAATCCCAACGCCACGAAGTCGGCCATTTCTTGAACCGAAGCGGGAGCTAATGCGATTAAATGATAATCGCCGTGACCGCCTCCCTTCACGGCTTGGAAATAATCGGCTTGACTCGGTTGTATGGTTCCGAGACCCGGGCCTCCTCTCATCACATTGACGATCAAACAGGGTAGTTCTGCACCGGCCAAATAAGAAATTCCTTCCTGTTTCAAGCTGACACCGGGACTGGAAGACGATGTCATCACGGCTTTACCGCAACTAGCTCCACCATACACCATATTGATAGCTGCAACTTCGCTTTCGGCTTGTAGTACTACCATTCCGGTCGTTTCCCACGGTTTTTCTTCCATGAGTGTTTCCATGACTTCCGACTGGGGCGTAATAGGGTATCCGAAGTAACCGTCGGCTCCGTAGCGTATGGCGGCATGTGCTATGGCTTCGTTACCCTTCATTAGTTTTATATCTTCTTTCATAATTAACGGATTTAGAGATTAAACCGGTTATAATTTTACTTTATAAACAGTGATACACCCATCGGGGCATACAAGACCACAACTTGCACACCCGATACAAGCGTCGGGATTCTGCATAAAAGCATAATGATAACCTTTGTCATTAACTTCGGTCGGCTGTAATGCCAAAACTTGGCACGGACACGCTACTACACATAGCTCACAACCTTTGCAACGCTCTTTGTTAACGACAACAGCACCTTTAATATTAGCCATATGATTTTGTTTTTAGTTCCACAAATATAAAAAATATATTTTTAAATTGATAGTAAAATAGGTAGTTTTTTTGTTAAACTACCTATCGGTGTAAATGATTGACTTTTAAATTAATAGTCTAATTAAAAAATATATCGAATATGGATAAAATGTAATATTTTTGTCTTATTATGTTTTATAACATAGTTTATAATGGTGTATTACTTATAAATTGATAGTTATCCTATTTTGATACCCGAAAAACCCATAAAGGCCATAGCCAGTAATCCGGCGGCGATGAGTGCGATTGGTGTGCCTTGCATGGCTTTGGGAATATGGGATAAACTCATTTGTTCACGCATCCCGGCAAAGATTACCAAAGCCAATGTGAATCCGATTGCTGTCGATATGGCATAAACGGTAGCTTCGAGAAGCGATAGATTTTTTTGAATAACGATCAATGCGACACCCAATATCGTGCAGTTTGTAGTGATTAATGGCAGGAAAACGCCCAAGGTCTGATAGAGGGAAGGTGCTATTTTTTTGATGATAATTTCGAGTAGCTGGACCAATGCGGCAATAACCAGTATGAAAACAATGGTTTGCATGTAGTCCAGTTTCATCGGCATCAATAAATAGGTTTGTAATAAATAGGTAACTATCGTCGCTATGGTCATGACGAAAGTTACCGCCGCACCCATACCCAGTGCCGAGTCGATGCGTTTGGAGACCCCAAGAAAGGGGCAGATTCCCAAGAATTGGGATAGAACTATATTGTTTACAAATATGGCGGTAACAAATATAGAGATATAGGTGAGCATAATCAGCGGGTTTTAAGTGTATGGATAATAGCGATTAAAAAGCCTAGTGCGATAAATGCACCGGGGGCGAGGATAAAGATGAGAGACCCATATTCTTCGGGATAAACCGAGATACCGAATACGTGTCCTGTTCCTAAAAATTCACGGATACAACCCAGTAAGGTAAGGGCAAATGTAAAACCGAGTCCAATACCGAGCCCGTCGAAAAAGGAGTCCACCGGATTGTGCTTGGCGGCAAAGGCCTCGGCTCGTCCCAATAAAATGCAATTAACGACAATCAAGGGTATAAAAAGTCCGAGTGTTTCATATAAATCGGGTAAATAGGCTTGCATACACAGTTGTAGAATGGTTACGAACGTAGCTATAATAACGATGAAAGCGGGTATTCGCACTTTATCGGGGATAAAGTTTTTGACCATCGAGATTGCGACGTTGGAGCAAATTAGTACAAACAGGGTAGAAAGTCCCATACCCAAACCTCCTATGGCCGAGGTGGTCGTTCCTAAGGTGGGGCACATGCCCAATAGAAGAACGAAAGTCGGATTTTCTTTTATAATACCGTTTAAAAGTATTTTCGTTTTACTCATGATTGCCTCCTTTCATGGATTCGATATAAGCCGTATAGGCGGTTTGTATGGCCGCTAAAAAAGCTCTCGATGTAATTGTCGCGGCTGTGATGGCGTCTATATCGCCGGAATCTTGTTTGACTTGTAATTTGTTGCGAATCGGCGATTTCCCGATAATATTCTGGTTATTTTTCTCGGTTCTGAACCATTCGTCCATTTTTGCGCCCAATCCGGGCGTTTCCTGATGTTTCAGGACTCGATAGTCCCGAATCGTTCCATCGGCTTCGAAACCCACGATAATGCGTATTTCGCCACCGTACCCTGTGGAGTTGCTGCATTCGACAGCGGCTCCGACGAGAACACCCTCTTTTTTTGCCGGATAGACGATAGCCGTAGTCTCACCGTATTCATTACGGACAGTGTAGGAACATTGTTCGTCTATTGGGGAGTTGTCGTATTTCGGAATGACTTGTTGGATTGCTTTTTCTCTTCCTGCCTTAGTCGCACGTGCTATGGGTTCTTGGGTAAGTCGATGGGTATATCCCAATAGTCCGCCGGCCACGGCGGTTATCAAGGTCAGAGACCAAAGCATGTTCCAAAATGTAGAATCTTTTTTCTTCATGATCGATGGTTGCCGAAACGTTTGGGTTTGATATAATTATTGATAAGCGGTGTAAAAGCATTCATGATAAGGATTGCGAAAGAAACTCCTTCGGGGTAACCTCCCCATTGGCGTATAACGACGGTCAAGATACCTATACCGATTCCGTAGATAATCATTCCTTTGGAGGTCATGGGCGAGGTCACGTAGTCGGTCGCCATATATATAGCCCCTAACAAAAGTCCGCCGGACAATAGCTGAATGAGGGCAAAGTCGAATGCATATTGCCACATGGGTATATTTTGCATATTGCCTGTTTCTTGCCCGCATGCCAAGACGAAACTGAATAAGAAGACTGTCAAGAGGATAGAGACGGGTATATGCCAACTGATGATTTTCCGGTAAAGCAGATAGGCAAAACCGATTAGTAGGGCGATAGCGCCTACTTCACCTAAACTACCTCCTTGATTTCCAATCCATAGATTAGCGATATCTATTTGTTCGATCCACTGGCTTCCCTCTTCTTTTAATTTAGAAAGTAGTGTTGCTCCGGTCTCGGTATCGGTATAGTTCCACCGTGATACGATTGGCCGAGGCCATTGGGTCATCTGGGTAGGGAAGGATATGAGAAGAAATACCCGTCCCGCCAAAGCCGGATTGAAAAGATTGTTCCCTAAGCCTCCGAAAGACATTTTGGCAATCCCTATCGCAACGATAGAACCGATGACAACGATCCATATCGGCAGATTGGAGGGCAGGTTGAAGGCCAGCAGCAATCCGGTGAGTATGGCCGAACCGTTACCGATAGAAGGCTTTTCTTTCAGTAAATATTTCTGGATTAGATATTCGACAATGACGCAAGAGAGTATAGACGAGAGAGTAACGATTAAAGCCCCGATTCCGAAAAAATAAAGGGAAACGGCGAATGCAGGCAGCAATGCGATGATGACATTGTACATGCATTTCGAGACGGTTAAATTATCGTGTATGTGAGGGGCTGGCGATACGGTTAATTCCATTGCGAGATAAATTAAGATTGTTTTCTGGATCGTATGATTTGGTTTACTGCATTTTTCCCTATTCGTATATAATCGAGTATAGGACGGTTTGACGGACAACTATAAGCACAACAGCCACATTCCAGACATGCGGTGATGAGTTCTTTTTCCGCTCTCTCGAACAAATGATTTTCTGACAATTTGGCCAAGAGATAAGGTTCGAGTCCCATAGGACATGCAGAAACGCATTTGCCGCATCTGATACAGGAAGAGGTTTCGCTCCGGTGCGCATGGGCTTCGTTTAATATCAAGATACCCGAACAGCCTTTGGGAATAGGGGCATCTAGATTGGAAACCGCTTTTCCCATCATGGGGCCTCCGAGAATGACCTTTGCGCTGTCGGAGGGAAGACCGCCGGCAATCTCTATCAGCTCACGGATAGGCATACCCAATCTTATCCGGTAATTCCCCGGTTGTTTAACACCGTCTCCTGTAACGGTGACGATACGCTCTACGAGCGGTTTATTTTTCTGAACGGCTTCATACACGGCAAAAGCGGTTCCGACATTTTGGACGATAGCTCCGGTCGAAACCGGTAATGCCCCGTTTGCTACTTGCTTATGAAGAATGGCATCGATGAGCTGTTTTTCACCGCCTTGCGGGTATCGGGTGCGGAGGGGCACTATTTCTATGCCCGGATATTTTTCGGCCTGTTTTTTTAGTAGGGCAATAGCGTCTCTTTTGTTATTTTCTACTCCTATATAAGCCTGTTTTACATGGATAGCTTTCATTAGAATGTGACAGCCTATTATAATTTGTTCGGGCGATTCGAGCATGAGAGCATGGTCGTCCGTCAGGTAGGGTTCGCATTCCGTCGCATTGACGATGAGGACCGTAGGCTTGAATTCTTTGGGAGGTGTCAGTTTTACATGGGTGGGAAAAGTCGCACCGCCTAAACCGACGATACCGTTTTGTGCTATTTTTTGTATAATTTCATTTGAAGATAAAGCAATCTCTTTTTCCAAAGAGGGAGTCCGGTCTATATATTCCTCCCAATCGTCTCCTTCCGTATCGATGATAATTGCCTGAGAATATATTCCGAATGCGTTAGCTATTTTATCTATCTTCGAGACGGTTCCCGATACCGGGGAGTGTATGTTGGACGATACGAATCCGTTGGCCTCGGCGATGAGAGTCCCCACTTTTACGGTATCGCCTTTCTTGACAATGCAATTGGCCGGCGCTCCGATGTGCTGGTTGAGCATCAGAGAGACTTGTCGGGGAACCGGAATGGCGGTTACCGGGCATTGCGATGTCAGTTTATTCTCTTTGGGGTGTATGCCTCCTATGCGGAATGTTTTTAACATATTGCAGTTTCCTTTCTGGGGGTTGATGTTTCCCTGATATTGTTTCTTATTTCGGTATGTATCGCATGGGTAGGGCATCCGTCGACACACGCTTGGCATGATAGACAGAGGTTATCGTCGATATACGCTAAATTGTCTGATAGAGAAATAGCTTTTTCGGGGCAGGTCTTGACACATTTTCCACAACCTATGCAGGCGACGGAACAAACTTTGCGGGCGATGATGCCTTTGTCTTTATTGTTGCAAGCCACATATATCATGGATTCTTGTTTCTTCCGTAGCTCGATTAAATGTCTGGGGCAGGCTTTTACACAAGAACCACAGGCAACGCAAATATTGGAATCGATACGGGGAAGTCGAGTGACGGGATCCATCGTGATACCTCCGAATTCGCAAGCTGCCGCACAATCTCCTTCGCCAAGACACCCGTAATTGCAATTGCTCTCTCCGGTATAAAGCGAGGAAACGACCGCGCAGCTATGTGCTCCTTCGTAATGGCTGGTTTGCGGGCGGTTCTCGCAAGAGCCATTGCAACGGATAACAGCGATACGAGGAGCTTTTTCCACAGCATTCAGGCCAAGAATGGGAGCAATCTTTTGCATAACCTCATTACCCCCGACGGGACATAACAGACTGTCTAACGATGTGGCCTTCGTGCATTGTTCGGCGAAATTCCGACATCCGGCATATCCGCAACCGCCGCAATTCGCTCCCGGAAGAATAGATTCTATTTCGTCGATTCGAGAATCTTCTTCTACATGGAATTTACGGGAAATGATGTAAAGTAATGTTGCGCTGATGAGTCCGATAATACTTAGTATGATGATTGCCGTTACCATAAGTTATGAGACATGTATTGGTTTCAAGAAAAATCTAAATCGTTTTTTCAGTCGATCGCGATAGAAATATAGTATCGTGTAATATATCGCTAATACAACAAGGGCACATACCCCCGAATATAGTTCGTTTACTCCTATTCGTTCATTGATGACGAGCGACAGCATAATGAGAATTACCGGGAGGGCTGCCGTAAACCATATAGCTCTGTATCCTGCCGAGGTAGAAAGAGCTACCGAAACTTTATCTCCTATCTGTATGGGAAAATCGCATTTTTCAACCTCGATAATTTTTTCTTTTTGGTCGGTTGTCGTGCACAATGAAGCCGCATGACAACCTGCGCAAGCCGAGTGTTGTATGATGCGCACGAATATATGCGATTTGGAAATACCTGTTATAATACCTTCGTGCTCTATATCAGGTCGTTTCATACGAGAAAAACTTTTTTAATCCTTTGTTTATTTTTATCTGTCAGAAATAAGAATTGTACAGTTTTTTATATTTGTCTTCTTTTTGAATTTCAGAAATCCATTTGTTCAAGCTGTCGAGTAATATCGAGTCGTCTTTTCTGAGGGCCCATGATTGGAACTGAGTAAAACTTATATCGGTATTACAGTCTATTTGGGGATAATCTTTGCTCATTTGCTGGGCTATTGCTTTGTCGCATACGGCTAAGTCGATTTCCCCAGTAGCGACCATCATGATGAGCTGTTCGGCCCCGTATGTCTTTTCTTCTTGTATATATATGGTATCGCCTATTTCACGAGACAAGTTGTGAATGCGTAATCTTGTAGGAGCATCACTGACGATGTATAGAGTTTTTCCGGCCAAATCTAGTTGGTTTCTTATCAGTTTTTTTTTCGCTTTGGGATCTTTTCTTTGAACCAATACCTGTTTGTTCAGTTGAATGGGTATGGTAAAAGCCAATTCTTCCTTGATTTCGGACGTTACGGGTAATTGACGGGCAATGATGTCGTATTGGCCTTTTTTCAATCCGTCGATACTTTTGCTTAGGTTAACTTCTGGGGTTATCTCAATGGAAAGCCCGCTTCGATTACCTACCATGCGGGCCAATTCATAGTCGAATCCCGATAGGCTGTCGCCTTGTAAATAGTAAGACAATGGGGTATAATCCGTAACGATCCTCAAAACACCATCGGCTTTGATTTCCTCGAAAGTTCTCGGTCGGTAAGTGTTTCGGGGACGCAACCATATCATTGTTCCGACAACTATTATCAATAGTGCGGCATATATAAATATGTGTCGTTTGAACTTCATATCGTTAATTGGAAAAATCTATGGATAACCCCATTTGAAACATACTTGGATTTAACGGATAATGTGGTAATGAGAAATAGTTATTTCCCCCGAATATCCCTTGATTCACGTGCGACATCATGACAAAGAAACGAGTTTGTTTCAATTTCATATTTATATATGCGTTCATGAAAGGATAATTTCCCACTTCGATTTCATCTTGGGTATGAAAAGTTAAGGTCGCCGGTTGGAAAGCCTCGCTTTTATATTTTGTGTAGTAACGACAATCTACACCTAATTGAACATGCAATACTTTGGCGATTCTGAATAAAAGGTACATATTGCTATATACGCTCAATTCGGGTAAGGGGATTATCGATGGTTTGCTCGATTTTTGGTAAACTATTTCGTTTTCCCAATTAAAAACTCCGAATTTAAAATCCTGATTGAGTTTTGCGTGGAATACTTGTATCATGGAGCTTTCTTGCCGGGGCAAGCTATTATTGTCGAAATAGATATAATTTTGTATATTTTCGACACCGACGTTCAATTTGGTTCTCCACCGTTTTATGTTGAATTCACCTCCGACTCTCATTCGACGTGTTTTCCCGAAATCATTGTCCCAAATGAAGTGATTGGAAGTGTATTTCTTATAGAAATAAGAAGGTTCGGTGTTTTTGAAAAAGCCATAGGCTCTTAGTTGAACGGTGTCATTCCAAAGCCTGAATCGGCTGCGAATATCGGCAGTGACGTCGATATCACCTATGATTGCTCCGGCAAGTCCGAATTTCCCGTTTACATGATAAGTCAGTAATTCTCCCTTTTGTTTTGAAATTTCTCCACCGACCCATAAAAGGCTTTCTCCGTGGCTGCGAGGATTGGATATATCGGGACGTGGAGTCAAACCCTCTATTGTAGTTCCAGCCGAAAGGGTGTCCTGAGGCAAGGAAAAATGGCGATATTCGTAAGTGGCGTAAGCCGCCAATCCCATCTTTGCATACTTATTGAATCCTTCGAGTAATGATATTCCGAAAGTATTTCGTATAGACTGGTATCGGGTTTCTTCATTCGTCCCTCCAAGACCTAAATAGGTGTTCGCGAAGTAGGTAGTGTCTTCGGTTGCCGATTGATTGACAAACCTATGCTTATTTTCGTTATACTCGATGGTGTGTATAATGCTGGTGACGGGAATGAATGTACGTATCACGGTTGTGTCTTGCTCTTCTTCTTGATAGAACCCGAATTTATATCGTTGGGTGGCATAGTATTCTTTACCGCGAATACGGTTATATGCATCCGTCAGATTGGTTGGAATCGTTTGGGTGTTTACGCTCGATTGTCCTCCTTGTACCTCTTCGGGACGAAGTATGTATGTATCGTCCGAGATACCTCCGTTTTCTTGGTTTACGAAATTATATGTATTAAGAAAAAATTGAATATCGTATCGGTCTCCCAAATAGCTTCCGAAGATACTGTATGCAAGGTCTTTCGTCGCTTGATGCTGGTAGTGGCCTCTCGATAGGATATAATTGATGCTACCTCCGAATTCCAGTTTCTGATTAAAATTTCCAGAGAAAACAGCTTTTAAATCATCTTGGGCAGTTTGTTTCGAGCCTCCTGTCAGATAAGATAGTTGGGTATAAGGTATGTGTGAATTATAGAATTTCCATGAAGAGGCTGTTTGTATCCAATGGCCGAATGGATCTTTAAATATAAATTCAGATGGTAAAGGTCTGTCGAAAAATATTTTGGAAAAAGCAGCAGCGCCGAGATTCCCGGTCGTCCCATAAGCCGTTGAATAGCTGGAAGGAATATCCGTGCTGTAAAAATTGTGCATGAGAGTATCCATAGGAACATCATATCTCGACCCTAACGGCTGGGTAATACTCCATGCATAAGGAGCAGGAATATCCTGTTTTTTCTTAGCCTCTGAAAAAAGTGAACAGAAAAGTACAGATAATATGATAATACAGGCCTTTCTCATCGGTTTGCAAAGATACGAAAAAGCCGGCAATTACAAACGATGTGTTTTTGTATATTTTGCCGGCGTTTAATTCTTTTTCTTTTTTAATCCAATGGCCTTTAATGGCTTTGGTAAAGATATCGTTTTATACTTCGTTTAGGTGTTTTTTCGAACTCTTCATAATAGATTTTAAGACGGCTGATTTGGCTATAAGCCGGAAGCTCTTTATTGAGGGTCGATATGTTTTCTTCCATCAGAGTTTCTAATGCATGGCCGGATATATTCGAATGTTGTGCGTTGTCTATATCGGGGTAAACGAGAGCGACCAATTTGCCGTCTTGTTCGATGATGAGCGATTCGCATACATAGGGCATATTATTCAGTCGATCTTCGATTTCTTCCGGATAAATGTTTTGCCCGGACGGACCCAATATCATGTTTTTATTTCTTCCTCTCAAATATATGAACCCATCGGCATCTATCGTACATAAGTCTCCGGTTTTCATCCAGCCGTCCTCGGTGAATATCGCCTGAGTAGCTTCTTCGTTTTTGAAGTATCCCAGCATGATATTCGTACCTTTCACTTGCAGTTCACCTACAATATTTTCTGAATCCGAAGAGTTTACTCTTCCTTCCATACGGTCTACTATCCGCCCACAAGAGCCGATTCGAGTCTCGTCCCACGGGGCATAAGAGATGAGCGGACCGCACTCGGTCATGCCATATCCTACGGTAAAGGGAAAATTGATACGACGTAGGAATTGTTCTACATCTCTATTTAAAGCCGCACCTCCGATAATCATTTGAGAGAGGTTCCCTCCGAATGTTTCGTAAAGTTTATCGTTGATTTTTGTCAATAACTGAGTGTCTAAGAATGGAACTTTTAAAAGAAGTTTCATCAAAGGTTTCTCTAATAAAGGAAACACTTTGGTTCTGATAATTTTTTCGATGATGAGAGGAACGGCTATAATTAGTTTGGGCTTTACCGTAGCAAAAGCATCCATGATGATCTTAGGAGAGGGAATCCGAGTCAGGAAATGCAAGTGACAGCCTTTTAAAAATGGGTGTATCATTTCTATAACCATGCCGTACATGTGTGCCATCGGCAACATACAAACAATACCGTCACCTGCGGACAAGAACGGTAAATGGTCTAAACAAAATTTGACATTGGACCATAAACTGCGGTAGGGGAGCATTACCCCTTTTGAAAAACCGGTGGAGCCCGAGGTGTAATTGATAACGGCGAGTTCCTCGGGAGAATCTTCGTAATAGCTTACGGCATCAGGGGTAAATCGGGCAGGATATTTTTTCCCGAAGTATTCGTTTAATCGGTTCCGCATATCCGTCAGCTTTTCACTTTTTGATCTTAATAAGGAAAAGTCATTCAATAGGAAGATTCCTTTCAGGTTTTTCATTAGCGTTTCGTTCAGGTCTTCCCAGACAATATCTCCGACAAATAGCAGTTTCGCTTCCGAGTGATTGACAATGTGGTGTATATTGTCTGCTTTGAATTCATGTAAGATGGGGACGGGTACGGCTCCGTAGGTGATTGCCGCAAAAAAGGCTACCGCCCAGTGAGCTGAGTTTTTGCCGCAGATAGCTATTTTGTCTCCTTTTTTTATTTCGGCACTTTCTAATAAGAGATGTATTTTGGCTATTTTGCGGGCAATGTCTTTATAATGATAAGATACACCGTCGAAATCACTTAATGCGATTCTTTCCCAATTTTCTTTAATGGCTTGTTCGATGTATTTATTGAAACTCTCGTTGTTCATAAAATCAAGTTTTTATGTCATGATTTTACAAAGTTACGAGATTTCCTGAATAATCCTAATGTTTCTGTGTCTATTTTGGGAAAAGAGGAATAGGGTTCCTAAACTTTTCGTAATGAAAAAAGAATGTTCAACCCTCCTGATAAACCGTTTTTTACCCATATCTCTCCTTTATGGAAGAGAACGGCGTTTTTAACAATGGCGAGTCCCAGTCCGGTTCCTCCGAGTTTGCGGGACCGACCTTTATCAACTCGGTAAAATCTTTCGAATAATCTGTTCAAATGTTCTTCGGGGACACCGATTCCGTTGTCGAAGAAAGAGAAATAATAATATTTACTATCTTCGAGATAACAGTCTATCGTGATTTTTGTTCCTATACCGGCATAGGCTATGGCATTGTCTGTAAGATTTCTGAAAATGGAGTACAATAAGGAATAATTTCCATTTATGGACATTCGTTCGTGGAGGTTTTTCGTCTCGACGGTCATTTCCCGTTCTGTCAAGGCCGCTTGTGATTCGTTAATAACTTCATTGATGATTTTTTGTAAATCGGTATTATCCGTGTCATAGAGGTCCTTAGATTCGTCCAGCCTATTGAGCATTGAAATATCTCTTAGTAAATCGGTCAATCGTTTGGATTGTGCGTAGCAACGCTCCATAAACATTTTTTTCCGGCTATCGTCCATTTCGGTGGAAAGAATGGTCTCCATATATCCGCGGATACTGCTGACCGGGGTTTTAAGTTCGTGAGCGATGTTTTGAGTAAGTTGGCGTTTTAACCGGCTTTCTTGTTCTTGTTGGGTAATATCGTTAATGGCTATTTCAAATGTATGGTCTTGAAATATAATACATTCTATGAGGAAAGTTCGGCTTCCTTTGCCTATAACCATAGACTCCGAAATAAATTCCTCCTGTTCGTTTTGTTCATAGAGCTTTTGAGAAATGAAATTGTTGATTTTTTTCAGATTGGCCTCTTTAAATAAATAGTCGGAGGGAGATAGGGTATTGTCTGTGATAAAATTGAGATACTGAATAAAAAGATTATTGGCCATAATAATCCTTTTATCTTTGGCAAAAAAGGCCAATCCTTCTTTGGAGAACTGTAAATGCTTGAATAGTTTCTCTTGCTCTATGGATAGTTTCTCTTTGGTTTTTAATAAGTTATCATAAATGTGAGTAAGACTTTGGGTAATATTGCCAATGTCGTTTACCCCTGATTTTATAGTAATGTGTATAGGCTTTCCCTGTTCTGCCTGTTGAGACAGCTGGCTGAGAGCGGCAATGGATTTCCCCAAGCTGTGGCAAAAATAATAAAGCAACAGTATGGCGAAAATCGATATCGCTAACATGAAATATATAAATTCATTATTGGGACTGAGTATGGAAAATTTCTCCCGTTCGAAAGGAAGTGAGGAGCGTATGATCCAATCGTCATATCGTTTAGCTGAATAGAAGAAATTTTTTTTGAACGATTGAGAATATCGAATGGCATATCCATTCCCATTTTTTAGAGATGATCTTATTTCGGGGCGGTCCAAATGGTTATTTGCAAGGGAGTCTGGTTCTTTTTCTCGTTGGCTTTCGAGCAATACTTTTCCAGAGAGTGCCGATATAATAGTTACTCTTAGAGGTTTTCGAGTAATACTCTGTATGATGGAGTCGATTGAAATTTGGTCTATCTCTTTGTTTTTAATTTGGGAATATATGAGTTCGTTGTAATCTTGTAAAAGGGCATTTAGAGATTGCTGTCGGTTTTCTTTTTCTAGATTATATTCGAATAGTAAGATGATAGTGATAAAAACGATGAAAAGAGAGCCGATAGAAAAAAATAATTTTCTATCGAACGTCATAGATTTTCGAACCTTCTCAGTAGACATAAATTAAGCTGTTTCGAAACAATATCCGTATCCGAGACGAGTTACGATGCGCTTACCGTATTCTCCTATTTTTTTGCGTAGGCGGGTAATATTGACATCGATAGTTCTGTCTAAAACATATACCTCATCTGTCCATATTTTCGATAATATTTCTTCACGAGAGAATACTTGTCCCGGGTGGGAAAGCAGGAGGGATAATATTTCAAATTCTTTTTTAGTCAATGGGAGTTCTGTACTGTCTATGAACGCTCGTTTTTTTACAGAGTCTATGTACAATTTTTCAAATTGTAAAATAGCCGGATCTTCTTTGTCTACAATTCGTCTTAGTACGGCTTTGACCCTTGCGATCACTTCTCGGATAGAGAACGGTTTCGATATATAATCGTCCGCACCGATATTAAATCCCATGAGTTTGTCGTCTTCGGTATCTTTGGCCGTTAAAAAAATGATGGGAATATGTTTCAGCTTCTCGTTTTTTCTTAACAGAGAGGCCATTTTGAATCCGTTCATTTCGCCCATCATGACATCGAGCAACAATAAGTTATAATCGGTCAGGTTCATTTGTAGCGCTTCTTCTGCCGAATTTGCCGTATCTACGTCATATCCTTCGACCTCTAAATTGAATTTCAAAATTTCGCATAAATCTTCTTCGTCATCGACGACTAAAATTTTGTAATTGGCCATAGTTTCAATTTTTATGATAGTGCAAAATTGAGAAACAGATATTTCAACAATGTGACAAACATTTTACTTTTTAATCTTCATTCTGCTGTGTTTTGTTGAAAATTGAAAAGTAGAATATAATCTTTCACGTCGTTTCCCTTACGGTCGCTTCGTAGGGTTTGTTCAAAAGTATATTGTTCTCCGTACTTTTCTTTTATATAATTGAAATCCCGTTCGCCAACGAGTAAATAACCATTTTTAGGCATTTCTTTTTCGAAGTCAATGACTCGGTTTTGAGCATAAAAATTAATAATGAAAAATCGCATCATAGAGGACGATACATAAGAATATATCTCTCCATTTGGGACAGTCGATACTACTTTGTCTGCAAACGGTTTCATCGATTTTGCATTGAGTATAGCCGGCAAAGTAGAAGCGTCCAACATCAGTTGAATGCCGAAAAACAGGGCTACGACCGAGTAAAGATAACGGTTATTATAGGTTAGGTATCGTTTGCTCTTATAGATGTCATAAATTAAGAATACTATAAATATGGCAGTAATGATGAATATGATATCCCACGATTCGGAAAGGGCTGTTACATAGTGACTGATGTCACTCGTAGAAGACATGACGTATTTGTCTATAATTCCGCTTTTGACGATAGTTAGAACCACCAATAAAAATCCCCCGATAAATGCTATGAAAATTGAAAATATTCTCCATATTCGCGGTCTTTGTTTGAGTAGAAAGAGCATGTATTCTGCCAAAAAATAGGCTATGAATGGGTAAATGGGAAGAATATATACCGATCTTTTACTTTTGGGGATACAATAAAAAACGAATATGATGACAATGGATAGGAGACTGAACAGTCTCATTTTATCCATGTGTGTGATATAGTCTTTGAATCGTTCCCAATATAGTTTGACCGTGCCTTGTGGTCTCTTGTATTTTAAGGTAAATAATGACATGATAACTAAAAGCGACCACGGTAACCAACCCGCTAAGGTAATATAAACGTAATAGATGATGGGTTGCTCGTGTGAACCGTATGACATTTTTCCCAAGAAGCGATCGACGTTTTCTTCCATAACGAGCCGTAGAAATGCTTCTCCTCCCTGTTGATAGGCCGCATAATACCAGAGTAAAGGCAAAATACAGGATAGTAGTGCTATGGGAATAATTTTATAGAAGGCTTTCCATACAGACACTTTTTGGAAAAGAAGGAATATGCCGATTACGGCGCATGGAAGTACGATGCCCACCGGTCCCTTAGTGAGCGTAGCTATACTCATAAATAGTATTGCCCAAATGGGGATTCCTTTCAACCCGAGTTCCCACCATCGATATAATTGGAGCATGGCTAAGACGATGAAGCAGGTCAGTACCATATCGACTCGCGACGCCATTGCAGCCCGATGCACTTCAAATCCCGAGAGTAGTAATAGAGAAGCAAGGAATGCTATGTCATTTCTGCTACGTTTGGCAAAAAAGAGAAAACACGCGATTGCCATAATGATTGTCGCCAATGCCGAAGGAAGGCGCGAAGTGAACTCTGTTACCTCTCCGGCAGGAAGGGACAACGCTGCGATACACCAATGAAAAAAAGGAGGCTTGTAGGCGATGTCTCCGCCATTGTTTATAGGTAGTATCCAGTTGTCGTTTTGTAACATACTGACTGCCACGATGGCTTCCCGGGGTTCTCCTTTGGTGTGGAAGTTGGTTAGCCCCAAATAGGGTATGATCGTTAAGGTACTGATGACTAACAGTAAAAGAAATAGAGATGTCTTGGAACTTATTTTAGGCACATTCATAATGGAGACAGTCTTTAAATCGTTTGGTTGTTATGAGGATCAAAATTGATTTTTTTATCTATAATATATTCCGAGCGATTTTTGGTTTCATCGAAGATGTTTCCAATGTACTCTCCGAGTATTCCGATGGTAAACAATTGCACTCCACCTAAAAATACGATAGTAATGATTGTCGAAGACCACCCCGGAACGATAGATTCTTTGCCGGAAAGGTACATGATGAATACCCAGATAGCAAAAGCCAATGCTATAAAAATGGAAAGTGTTCCTAATGATATGGCCAATTTTAATGGCTTTTTAGAAAAACCGAAGATACCGGCCGAGGCTAATGAAAACATTTTTCGTATGGAATATTTCGTTCTGCCGGCAGCACGTTCGTTACGGGTATAATAGAACGGAGTTTGTTTAAATCCCATCCAACTGAAAAGTCCCCGCAAATATTTATGCTTTTCGGGAAACTGTTTGAATGCATCCAAAACCTTGCGATCGATGAGCCTGAAATCGCCTGTATCGACAGGAAATGTGTAGTCAGATAGAGAGTTGAGCATGCGATAATAAATCTTGGCAGTGAATTTTTTCATGAAAGTTTCCCCTTCACGTTTATTGCGTACCGCATATACTACATTACTGCCTTCTTTCAAATAAGTATCTATTATTTGGGGAATAACTTCGGGCGGGTCTTGCAGGTCCACGTCGATGATAACGGCAATGTCTCCGGTACAGTTGTGTAATCCTGCACTCACGGCATTTTGATGTCCGAAGTTTCTGGAAAACGATATTACTTTTGTATGAGGATCATCGTTGGCGAAACCGAGTAAAAGTTCTTCTGTGTGGTCTTTGCTCCCATCGTTAACGAAAATAAGTTCATAATCGTGAGCCGTACTTTCCATTACTTGGGAAAATCGCTTATGGGACAAGGGTAGTACTTCTTCTTCGTTATAACAGGGAATGATTACAGATACTTTCATGGTATGAAACTTTTATTTTTTAAAAGTGATACATCTATTCATAATGAAATTACACAGTGTATATACGATCATACTCAAAAGTTGAGCCCAAGAATCGGGTACATATAATATCTCTACCAAAATGAGTAACGATATAAATTGTATGCCATAGCATATCCCGAAACAGATGAGGAATAAGATGGCTTCGCGGATAAAGTTACTATTTAATTTTTTAAATACCCAAAGTTTGTTCCAAAAGAAACTATTGACGACACCTGCTATATAGCCTATAAAATTGGATATGGTATATTTTACATGTAGAATCTCTTGCAGGAAGTAAATGACGATAAGCGTTATAAGGGTATTTATGATACCGACAATACCGAAACGAATAAATTGTCCTATTGCTTTTTTATCGTATTTTTTCAGTCGTTCGAACATGATGAAATGTCAGTCTTTAATGGGGTTGGTCGTGTCATCTTTCAAGGCTGGCAAAGACCAGTGAAATTTTACAGCGAGTAAGCGAACCGCAACGACCGATATGCCGCAAATGGATTGGTTGGTTATACTGTTGAACCCCATTTTTTCTCCTAGATAAAACATGATTCCTCCGGCAACACAAGCTAAGGCATAGATGTCTTTACGAAATAGCAGAGGTTCTTCGTTGATGAGGATATCGCGAATGATACTGCCGACCGATCCCGTAATGGTTCCCATGACGATCGCTACCCAAAACGGAAATCCGAACATGAGTGTTTTTTCTACTCCCACAACGACAAATAGAGCTAACCCGATCGTATCGAATATGAAAAACGTATTTTCGAGTTTTACCAAGTATTGTTTGAAAATAATGACGAAAATAAGAGCTATGGCCGTTACGGTGAGGTAGCTGCCGTTTATCATCCAGAAAGGAGTTGCATTCAACAAGACATCTCGGAGCGTTCCACCCCCTATGGCTGTTACAAGCCCGACAGCATAGGCTCCGAACCAATCGAATTGTTTTGCGGCTGCTAATCGAATACCACTAATGGCGAAGGCCAGTGTGCCGACAATTTCTAATATGGTGGCGAAAGTTGTATTCATAATCTTTCGTATGGAATTGCAAAGGTACTATTTTTTATGATAATCTGTCGTTCTTATTTTATTTTTGGGAGTTGAGTTTTTGTCGTATGAAATAAGTTCTGTAAAGATATTTTGTGGGAATAAAAATGTACCTTTGCACCAAATGTGGAAATAGACTGTGCTCGGTAGAGTCCGATAAATTTGTTTCTGCTTTTGTTTGCACTATTTCTCTTAATACAAATCTTTAATGAAAAAACGACTGCTAATACTTCTTTCAGTTTGTTTTATCTGTGTTTCCATATTTCCTTCTTCTCCGAAATATGAAATGAGGGCGGTGTGGATAACAACGAACTGGGGATTGGATTGGCCTTCGCGTCCGGTAAAGGTTTTGTCCGATAGATATATACAGCAGAAAGAGTTGTGTTGTATTCTCGATGAGTTGCAATCGGTGGGAATCAATACGGTGTTTTTTCAAGCGCGTATTCGAGGTGAGGTTTTTTATTCTTCTCGATACGAACCGTGGGCTGCCGTTTTAAGTCATGGGCGGGAACCCGGATATGATCCTCTTGCTTTCGTCATCGAGGAATGTCATAAACGGGCCATCGAATGCCACGCTTGGCTCGTCACTTTTCCGGTGGGATCGAATAGGCAAGTGAAAAAACAAGGTAGTTCTTCGGTTGTTGCCCGCCATCGTTCATGGTGTAAGCAATTATCGGGGGAATGGTTTCTCGATCCGGGGAATCCGTCAGTGAAGGATTATTTAAGAGCATTAGTCGGGGAAGTCGTTTCTAAATATGATGTCGACGGTATTCATTTGGATTATGTGCGTTATCCCGATAATGCGATGAGGTTTCCCGATACCGATTCGTTTAGGAAGTGGGGAAGTAGAAGCAAGTCTTTGTTGCGTTGGAGAGAAGACAATATAACCGGTATCGTCACAGCCATTTATGAAGAGGTGAAACGATTAAAGCCGTGGGTGAAAGTCAGTAGTTCACCGTTAGGCAGATATGCTTCATTAGAAGGTTTCCCTGCGGAATGGAGCTGCATGGAGGCTGTTTCGCAAAATCCGAAGGATTGGTTGCAGAGCGGACGGCATGATTTTATTGTCCCGATGATGTATTTCAGGGAAGAAAATTATTATCCGTTCTTGTACGACTGGGTAAATTCTTGTCCTCCCGAAAAAGTAATAAGTGGCTTGGGTGTTTACCGGTTGGATAAGAGTGAAGGTAATTGGCCTTTCATAGAAATAAAGAGACAAATCGAGACCACTCGGAAAATGGGAGTGGGACAGGCCTATTTCCGATATGAAAATTTACATACGCATACGATTTTGAGGCAATGGCTCGTTTCCTGTTTTTACAGGTATCCGGCCTTGACACCCGGGTTGAAAAATCCCATATCGCAAATACCGGATACCCCGAACAATTTACGAGTGGAGGCACAGGGCGGTGTTTCTAATATTTCTTGGAGTCCGGCAGATGGTGCGTTCACCTATGTATTGTATGCGACAAATGATTCTTTGGATATGAATACGGGAGATCAGATCGTGGCTGTATTACCTAAAAATATACATTCATGTTCATTGTCGATTCCTTATAGAAATTATGCCATAGTGGCTCGTGACAGGTATGGAACCGAGAGCGAGCCTGCGTTTTGGACAGGTAAAAACATAGAACCGGATAAGTATCGAATAACTCTATAATTATAATGTTGATATAAAAAATAAAAGCTATGTATCCTTTGAAATTTGAAGACATTCTTCGTCCTATGATTTGGGGTGGAGAAGAAATCAGCCGATTCAAACAGTTACCCGAAGTTCACCCCGGTATCGGTGAAAGTTGGGAAATCTCACAAGTAGGCGAACGTGTATCGGTCGTTAGCGAGGGGGAAGATAAAGGGAAAACGATTACGGAGTTGATTAAGCGCGACGGGGCGAATTTGCTGGGGAAGCATGTCGCAGCTCGCTATGCCGATAAATTCCCGTTGTTGATTAAATTTATCGACGCACACGATAATCTCTCTATTCAAGTTCACCCCAATGATGAGTTGGCGATGGCCCGGCACAATTCATTTGGGAAAACCGAGATGTGGTATGTCATCGACGCTAAACCGGGAGCAGGCCTCTATTCGGGATTTTCTAAGCAAATAACTCCCGCAGAGTATGTAGAGCGAATCAAAAATAATACGATTACCGACGTATTGCAATTTCATGAAGTGAAAAGCGGCGATGTGTTCTTTCTTCCGGCAGGCCGTATTCATGCTATTTGTGAGGGAATATTGATAGCCGAGATTCAGCAAAGCTCCGATATTACTTATCGCATATACGATTATGATCGTAGAGATGCGCAGGGCAATGCCAGAGAGTTGCATATCGAGCAGTCTATCGATGCAGTCGATTTTAAAATGTATGATAATTTACGAACCGATTATGCGGCTAAAAATAACGATGCTGTCGGTTTAGTCAAATGCCCGTATTTCGAAACGAATTTAATCGAAGTGGATAAAAGTGTGAAGCGTTCCGTTTCGGGACATGATTCGTTCGTTATCTATATGTGTATGGGTGGAAAAGTGCGATTGACCGATAATAACGGTTACACGATATCTTTACATCAAGGACAAACCGCATTGATTCCCGCTACACTCTCATGGGTGACAATCGAGGCAGAAACTTCTGCGAAGTTACTCGAATGTTATATTCCCGAATAATGAAGTGTTTTTTATAAAAAGAATAATGCCGGAGAATTATTCTTCGGCATTATTCTTTTGGTTATGATTGTAATATTTGCAATATGGGCGGATTCCGCATTCCAAGCAATTGGGTTTGCGAGCCATACAAATGTAACGTCCGTGTAGAATCAACCAATGATGTGCGATGGGGAGTAGGTGTCCCGGAATATTTTTTACCAATGTTTTTTCTGTTTCGAGAGGAGTTTTTGAATGGTTGGTAAGTCCGATTCTGTTGGAGACTCTGAAAACGTGAGTATCGACAGCCATCGCTTCTTTGTTAAATACGACCGATGCTATGACGTTGGCTGTTTTTCGGCCCACTCCCGGTAATTTTTGCAAATCTTCTATTTCGGAAGGTACGACACCGTTGAACTGTTCGATGAGTGTACGAGCCATTCCCACCAAATGTTTCGATTTGTTATTGGGATATGATACGCTTTTAATGTATGTATAAACTTCTTCCGGTGTAGCTGCGGCCAGATCTTGTGGAGTAGGGAATGCTTCGAATAGAGCCGGGGTTATCATGTTTACCCGTTTGTCGGTACATTGTGCCGACAGAATGACTGCAATCAGTAATTGAAATGGGTCGTGATATTGCAATTCGGTTTCGGCGATAGGTTTGTTTTCTTGAAACCATTTAATGACTCCGGCATATCTTTCTTTGGTAGTCATGGCGTTATAAAAATTTTATCATATGAAGACTATATTTCGCTAAGAAAAATCCTCCGAAAACGGCAATAATACCTCCGAGATTAGTACCGATGATATAGAATAGGGCACTGTGGGCTTTCCCTAAATTCAATAGATTCATCGTTTCCAAAGAGAATGAGGAGAACGTGGTAAATCCACCTAATAATCCGACGAATAAAAAAGCTCTCAGATTAGGTGAAAAATCAAAAGAATAACAAAAAGCCCAAAGTATCCCGATGATAAAAGAGCCTGCTAAGTTTACACATAATGTTCCCCACGGATAAGCCGGGAAAAGACGTTGAATTTCCGAAGCGATAAAAAACCTTGCAACAGAACCTATGCCTCCTCCCGCGAGAACACAAGCGACTTTACAAAACTCCATTCACATAAATTTTAATGAGCCGATTCGAATTCTTCGAGGAAACGTACATCGTTCTCAGAGAACATTCGTAAATCTTTGACTTTATATTTCAGATTGGTGACTCGTTCGATACCCATGCCTAATGCATAACCGCTGTATATTTTACTATCTATGCCACATGCTTCGAGGACATTGGGGTCTACCATACCGCAACCCAGAATTTCGACCCAACCGGTATGTTTGCAAAATGCACATCCTTTACCCCCGCAGATATTACAGGATATATCCATTTCGGCAGAAGGTTCGGTAAACGGGAAATAAGAAGGACGGAGTCGAATTTGAGTTTCTGATCCGAACATTTCTTTGGCAAAATAAAGCAACGCTTGCTTCAAATCGGCAAAAGAAACATTTTTGTCTATATATAAGGCTTCTACTTGATGGAAAAAGCAGTGTGCCCGGTAAGATATAGCTTCGTTGCGGTAAACACGACCCGGACAAATGATGCGGATAGGGGGTTGGGAGTGCTCCATCGTTCTTGTTTGTACAGACGAGGTGTGTGTACGAAGAAGAATATCGGGAGAACGTTGTATAAAGAATGTGTCCTGCATATCGCGAGCCGGGTGGTCTTCGGCAAAATTCAATGCTGAGAACACATGCCAATCGTCTTCGATTTCGGGACCTTCTGCAATTGAAAATCCCAAACGGGCGAAGATATCGCATATTTCGTTTTTTACTAAGGAAAGCGGGTGTCTCGATCCTAACGGAATGGGGTAGGCTGTTCGTGTCAAGTCTATATTTTGAGATTCCGAATGGGTATCTTCGAATTCGCTTTTCAAGGCATTGATTCTTTCTGTTGCAAGAGTCTTCAATTCATTCAGTTGTTTTCCTACTTCTCTCTTTTGTTCGGCGGCGACAGTTCTGAAATCATTGAAAAGTTGAGAAATTTCTCCTTTTTTACTTAGATATTTTATACGAATATTCTCTAAATCTTCTGATTTAGAAACTTTTAATGCCTCGATTTCTGCTTTGATACGTTGGATTTTTTCAATCATACCTGTATAATTCTTATTTTTAAATGCAAATTTAATAATAAATGACTTCTTTTTGGGTGGATTTTTGAGAAATATTTTTTTTGACGAATAAAAAAGGGAATCTGCTGAAAAAATATTCCTTTATTACTAATTTTGTTATGAATTTAAGAAGTAACGATATGTCTGTCTCTCCATTTTTACAAAGTATACACGAGTTTGTCGAGGATAAAAAACTTTTAGACAAATCTGGCCCTGTTATCGTTGGTGTGAGCGGAGGAGCCGACTCTATTGCGTTACTTCATGTCTTGAAGAGTTTGGGATATTCGTGTATAGTTTGTCACTGTAATTTCAATTTGAGAGGTGAAGAATCTTTGCGGGACAGGAATTTTACTCGGCAGATAGCTTTTGAGTGGAATTTGCCGTTCGAGGAGATTTCGTTTGATGCTTCATGTTATGCGATGACCAATAATGTGTCGGTCGAGATGGCTTGCCGCCAACTGCGATATGATTGGTTTGAAGAGAAAAGGAAACAATATCGGGCACAGGCGATAGCCGTGGCCCATCATCGGGACGATAGTGTGGAAACTCTGTTGCTGAATTTAATTCGAGGAACCGGGATTGCCGGTCTTACGTCGATGAAACCACGTAACGGATTTGTTGTGCGACCGTTGTTGACCGTTTCCCGTAAAGATATAGAATCGTATTTGTCGGAACATGGGGTGTCGTATGTGGTCGATTGTACCAATTTAGAATCGGTTTATATCAGAAATAAAATTCGATTACAGGTATTGCCTTTGTTACGTTCGATCAATCCGTCGGTCGACCATTCCATATATTCTTCTATTTTGAATTTGAGGGAAGTAGAATCGGTCTATAAAGCGGCTATACATGAGCAGGAGCAAAACGTGTTGGAATATAAAGGTGAATATATTTATATTCCGGTGGAGAAACTGAAACAGCTTCCGTCGCCTAAGGCTTTCTTATTTGAATTTTTGACTCCTTACGGCTTTGTTTCCGAACAGATAACAGAGATAATATCGTCTTGTGGCGGTATTTCTGGGAAGGTGTTTTTGTCTCGGAATTACAGAATCGTTAAAGACCGGGAATATTTGATATTGGAACCACAGGAAAGAGAAGAGGCCGGGACTGTGGTAGAGAAAATCGAAAGTCTCGAAGAATGTGGAACTTTGTTACACGGAAATTTATCGTATCGATGTCTGGACAACGATGAAACGTATTGTTTCTCTCGTGATAAATCCTATGCTTGTTTCGACTTGGACAAACTTGTATTTCCGCTAATTATTCGCCGGTGGGAGACGGGAGATCGTTTTACCCCCTTTGGAATGAAAGGCAGCCGTAAATTGAGCGATTATTTTAGAGATAGAAAATATTCTCTAATCGATAAAGCCAATGCTTTGTTGCTATGTTCGGGAAATACGATAATATGGATATTGGGAGAGCGCGCGGCCGATGGATATCGAGTGACTGCGGATACAAAGAGAATAATCGAATTTAAATATGAAAAATAGTTAAATAATAAACTTGTTTTTACATTTCTTGTTTTGTTTGACAAATCGGCCGTATATTTGTACAGTGAAATTGCGTAGTGAAATTCTGTACGCAGTAAATTCAAAAATCCAATAATTATATTTGTTCTTTCAGCCAGTATGAGTAATCATGCAGGTAGCTTTAATAAATATAAAGTGTAAATCATATTTATTTATTCATGTATAATATTTTAGAATTGAGCGCTAAAACTCTTGACCAGTTGAAAGTGATAGCTGCTGAAATGGGTATCCAAAAGATTGATGGTATAGAACAAGAAGATCTTGTCTATAAAATTCTTGATCAACAAGCTATTGATATGGCAAGTAAAGCTGCCGCTAATCCTCCTGCTCCGAAAAAGAGAGGTCCTAAACCTAAGAAAAATAAAGAGAAGTCTGTACTTGAAAAACCGAATGAACTAGAAAGTAAATCAAATACAGAGCCTACACCGTCTCTATCTGTGGAATCGACAGGAGTGGAAGATACGAAAGAGGTGAAAAAGAAAGGCAGAAAGAAAAAAAGCGATGTAACGAGTGAAACCTCGAAAAAAGAAGATGCAAAACAGGATAATGTTACAGAAGTAAAAGATATTCCTTCTATTATAGAAGAGACTGGGTTATCTTCTCATCCCGCTTTGAAAGAGCCGGTAGCCGAACTATTTGAGAATTTAAAAGAAAGCTCTATGGCGTTGGTGGAAAATAACGGTTCCAATGAAAACGAAGAGCTTCCTCAGCAAAGTACACAAGGAGGGCAACCCAAACAACGCAAACGGATACAAAAGAAAGCTCTTCCGGCTGAATTGATAAATGAAGCTCAAAACACACTGCAAACACCCTCGCCTTCTGTTCCGGTTACAACGCCTTCCACCCCGGTAGAAAACAAGCAACAGGAAATTATTCAACAACAGCCCGCTACCGCAAATCAAGGACAACAAGCACCGTTGCCTACATCGTCGTTACAGACATTCTTCCCACATAGCGAAAAGCAAAGATTTGTTCCGAGAGGACAGCGCACATTCGTCCCACAGAATAGGAACAGCCAGAATAATGCAGGAAATAACAATGGGCAAAACCAAAACTCGAATAATCAACAAACGTTTGTCCCTGAGCCTAAACCTGTCGAGAGACCATACGATTTCGATGGAATATTGACAGGTGTGGGGGTATTGGAGATGATGCCCGATGGGTATGGATTTCTTCGTTCGTCCGACTACAATTATTTGACTTCTCCCGATGATGTCTATGTTTCTCAATCGCAAATAAAGTTGTTTGGTTTGAAGACGGGCGATGTCGTTGAAGGACCTATTCGTCCTCCTAAGGAAGGAGAGAAATATTTTCCGCTGGTGAAGGTGGAGAAAATAAATGGTCGCACACCCGAATATGTTCGAGACCGTGTCCCGTTCGATCATCTTACTCCTCTTTTCCCCGATGAAAAATTTGATTTGACGAGTGGAAAATACTGTAATTTATCTACTCGTGTGGTCGATATGTTTTCTCCTATCGGTAAAGGACAGCGTGGATTGATCGTTGCACCTCCTAAGACGGGTAAGACCGTGTTGTTGAAAGATATAGCCAATGCTATCTCTGAGAATCACCCGGAGGTTTATATGATTATATTGTTGATCGACGAGCGTCCCGAAGAGGTTACCGATATGGCCCGTAGTGTAAAAGCCGAGGTTATCTCATCTACTTTCGACGAGCCGGCCGAACGTCATGTGAAAGTGGCTAGTGTCGTATTGGAAAAAGCCAAACGTATGGTTGAATGTGGTCACGATGTTGTCATTCTGTTAGACTCCATCACCCGTTTGGCGAGAGCTTATAATACGGTTTCTCCGGCCTCCGGTAAAGTGCTCTCCGGTGGTGTCGATGCCAATGCGTTGCATAAGCCTAAACGCTTTTTCGGTGCGGCTCGTAATATAGAGAACGGGGGAAGCCTTACGATTATCGCTACTGCTTTGACCGAGACCGGTTCGAAGATGGACGAGGTGATATTCGAGGAGTTCAAGGGAACGGGTAATATGGAGTTGCAGCTCGATCGGAAATTGTCTAACAAACGCATTTTCCCGGCTGTTGACATCACGGCATCGAGTACTCGTCGGGACGATTTGTTGTTACCGAAAGACACACTCAACCGTATGTGGATATTGCGTCGATACTTGTCCGATATGAATTCGATAGAGGCAATGGAATTTATGCGAGACCGTATGGAGCGTACTTCTTCGAATGAAGAACTTTTGCTGTCGATGAACGATTGAGTATCGTAATAGATATAAAAAGAAGGCCGGTGAATTGGAATTTTCACCGGCCTTCTTTTTATATGGATCAAACAAAGTGAACAGGGCGTGTGTTATATGAATAAATGTATAAGAAAATGGAGATACCCTCGATACAACTGAGTTTGGAACATATAGAGGAGTTAGATTTTACCTGTCCTGCGGCAAAAAAATCGATAAATATAGGAAAAGAGATTATTCCGGTTAAGTTTGTGGTAAATATTTATCCCGATGTTAAACGGGATTATTTTAAGTTGATAACAGGAGTCCGTTATATTCGTCGTCGTAATTTTATCGGTCAAGAACTTCTTTTTTATAGAATCGCTGTGGTTTATAAAATTGAGAAATTGAGGGATTTTGTTAAGCTCGAAAACTCCCAAGTCATAGTTGATACTCGGTTACTTGCATTGTTATTGAGTATATCAATCGGGTCGATGAGAGGAATGTTGGCACTACGTACACAAAATACAGTATTCAAAAATTATCCGTTACCTCTGATAAATGTATCCGAAATATTAACTTCCATGAATATAACCGATTCTGAGGGTATTGGGGAGAATCTGAATATATATTACAATAATTGAATCCTCGATGAATAAATTGATTTTGCTCCGGCATGGAGAGAGTATATGGAATAAGGAGAACCGATTTACGGGGTGGACAGATGTCCCATTGTCCGAAAAGGGGAGAGATGAAGCTCGTCGGGCAGGAGAGTTGTTACGGAGTTTTTCCATATATCCCGATATTTCGTTTACATCTTTGTTAAAGCGTGCTATTGTTACTCGCTTTTTAGTTATGGAAGAATTGGACAGGTTGTGGACTCCGGCATATAAAGATTGGAGGCTCAATGAACGACATTATGGTGCGCTGCAAGGCTTGAATAAGTTGGAAACATCTGAGAAGTATGGGGCGGAGCAAGTTCATATTTGGCGACGGAGTTATGATGTCAGACCTCCGCAAGTAGGAGACGAGGATCTCAGATATCCGGCTCATGATGCCCGTTATCAGATGGTTCAAGAAAAACTGCTACCTCATGGTGAATCGCTTGAAGATACTGTTCATAGAGTGTTGCCTTGTTGGAAAGAGCGTATTTTGCCAGAGGCTGAGAAAGGCAAAACGATACTGGTTGCAGCTCATGGAAATAGTTTGAGGGCCTTGATAATGATGCTGCAAAATTTATCGCCCAAACAAATTGTCGATGTAGAAATACCCACGGGAAAACCTTTAATCCTTGAATTAGGAGAAAATTTAACGGTTATGAATCAATACTATTTGGGGTAAAATAAACAGCATGGGCTGTGGTAGTAAAATCTTTTTTAGCTTCCATGATATATTCTTTTTCGGTTTTCTGTAAATAGCTATATTTGTCCGATTATTGATTTAGGTATGAAGACGAATAAGACGAATGCGGCTCGGCTGTTGGATAGGGCGAAAATACCATACGAATTGGTTCCTTATGAAGTCGACGAGAATAATTTAGCTGCTACTCATGTTGCCGAACAACTGGGTGAGAATATAGAACAAGTATTCAAGACTTTGGTATTGCGTGGCGATAAACACGGGATATTCGTTTGTGTGATTCCGGGCGACAAAGAGGTCGATTTGAAAAAGGCTGCCAAAATATCGGGAAATAAGAGTGCCGAGATGATTGCCATGAAGGAACTGTTGCCGACTACCGGATATATTCGGGGTGGTTGTTCTCCCATTGGCATGAAGAAAAATTATCCTGTATATATTCACGAAAGTTGTTTGTCACATGACCCTATTTATATTAGTGCCGGACAACGAGGATTACAGATAAAAATAGCATCCGGGGCTCTTATAGAATTTGTTTCAGCGGAAGTCGGAGACCTTGTCGGTTAATCTTGGTACACGATATAATTCGGTGTGGATTAATCCACAGGGAGTAAAATGTCTTGTCCATATAAGATGAGGTAAAAAAGACTTATAGAACCCGAAGGGGGATACATAGGTGTGAACAGAGTCTTCGTCTTTATTCACAATCTTTTTTCATAGTTCCCTGTTTAATGGTTCGGATAAGCCGGGATTCTATGCGGAGAAATTCTTGTTCGAAATTAGGAGTGAAGATTCCTTTCCCCATATTTTCATGTATCTCCGAAAATGTCCAGAACCTGCCGTCGTCGATTTCGACTGGATCGATTTGTATTTTTCCGGTATATACCGTATAGAATGTGTTTACCATCTCGCGTTCTCGATCCGATTCGAAGATATAAGTAAGCACATGTATCGGAATGAAATGCGTGATTCCCAACTCTTCGCGAACTTCTCTTGCCAATGCTTCTTCGACGGTCTCCCCGTAATCGATATGACCGCCTACGGCCGTATCCCATTTGCTGGGTTGAATGTCTTTATTCACCGATCGCTTTTGAAGATACAACTCCCCGTCGTTATTTATAATATGTAGGTGGACTACCGGGTGGAGCAATTTCGACCCGTTGTGGCATTCACGGCGGGTCGCTTTTCCTATTGTGTTACCTTGTTCGTCTATCAGAGGAAACCATTCTTCTTTATTCATGATTCAAATGAGTATTCGGGTTATAGTCTTGAATACGTTTTTGCAGCGTTTCTTCATCGAGAGGGTTCCCGGCTTCGTCGAATGGCAACCTGAAACCGCATCCTTCTTTCCATCGGCTGCATCCGTATGCCGTCTTTCCCTGTATGATATGGCCGGTGTGGCATACGGGACATGATAAAAGTTGTTCTTTTGGTTTCTTCTCCGTAGATGTTTTATTGGTTGTTTTTTTCTTCCCGGGTTTGGCCGATGTCGTCGATTTTTTCTTCGGTTCCTCCGGGGGTGGAGCCGCTGTGATTTTGCCGGAATTGTCGCTTAGTACGTACAAAACGATTTCGCCCACCATTTTTTTCAGTTCTTCCAGAAAATCGGCGGCACGATATTCGTTGCGTTCTATTTTACGCAATTTGTTTTCCCAAATACCGGTCAATTCGGCCGATTTTAGCAACTCGTTGCGAATAGTCCCGATTAGCTCCACTCCTGTTTGAGTGGCAACCAGATTCTTCCTTTCTTTACGGATATAGTGGCGTTTGAACAGCGTTTCAATAATGGCGGCTCTCGTGGAAGGACGTCCGATACCGTTTTCTTTCAAGGCATCTCTCAGTTCTTCGTCCTCTACCGATTTTCCAGCCGTCTCCATAGCCCGCAATAATGTGGCTTCGGTATACGGTTTGGGGGGCTGGGTCCATTTTTCTGCCAAAGAAGGTGTGTGCGGGCCGGTTTCACCTTTGGTGAAAGCAGGCAAGGTGCTTTCCGACTCTTCGTTATTTTCTTCTTTCCCGAATACGGTTCTCCACCCCGGAGATAAGATTTGTTTCCCCGTGGCTTTAAATTCGATTTGATTTACCTCGCCCAGTACGACCGTATTGGAAACGATACAATCGGGATAGAATGCCGCAATAAATCTTCGGGCCACTAAGTCGTACACTTTTTGCTCTTCGCCCGTGAGGTTGGTTGCCTTTACGTTCGTGGGAATGATAGCATGGTGATCGGTCACTTTGGAGTTGTCGAATACCTTTTTGCTCTTGGGGATCTTCCCGGTCGAAAAAAGGGCTGTTAATGTTGTGTAAGCTGTTAATGCCGACATTATGCCCGGAACCTTCGGATATATGTCGTCGCTTAGAAATGTAGTGTCGACACGAGGGTAGGTGGTTACTTTTTTTTCGTAAAGCGACTGAATGATTTTCAAGGTGCTTTCTGCCGAGAAAGAGAATTTTTTATTACACTCGACTTGAAGGCTAGTTAAGTCGAATAATCTCGGTGGCGCTTCTTTTCCTTGTTTGGTCGTTATATCGGTAACCGTGAAGGGGAATCCCTCTATTTTTTGTAGAAATTCTTTTCCCTCTGCTTCGGTTTGAAATTTCCCTTTGGTGACGGCGAATGTCGTTTCCCGATATAAGGTTTTCAATTCCCAATAAGGTTGAGGAACAAAATGTTCGATTTCGAGTTGACGGTTTACGATTAATGCCAAAGTGGGAGTCTGTACCCTCCCGATGGAAAGGACTTGACGGTTCTGTCCATATTTCAACGTGTAAAGCCGGGTAGCGTTCATTCCTAACAACCAATCGCCGATAGCCCGTGAAAGTCCGGCAAAATAAAGAGAGTCGAATTCTGTTTGAGGTTTGAGATTTTGAAATCCCTCTCGTATGGCTTCTTCTGTCAAGGACGATATCCAAAGGCGGTAGACCGGGCATTTACAAGCTGCTTTTTGCATAACCCATCGTTGAATGAGTTCCCCTTCTTGACCGGCATCACCACAGTTTATGACGGCTTCGGCGTTGGACATGAGCGATTCTATGATACCGAATTGTTTTTCTATACCCCGGTCGGAGATTAATTTAATCCCGAATCGGGTGGGTATCATGGGCAGGGATCTCAATGTCCATTGTTTCCACGAGTCGGTATATTCATGAGGCTCTTTTAATGTGCAGAGATGGCCGAAAGTCCAAGTCACCTGATAGCCGTTCCCTTCGTAATATCCGTCATGTCGGTTCTTTGCACCTACTATATCGGCTATTTCTTTGGCTACACTGGGTTTTTCGGCTATACAGACTTTCATTATATTGTTTTGTAGTTTAAACGAAGAAACAAGGAACGACAAAATCCGTTTTTCCGGTCGTGTCTTACTGTTACTCATTTCCGAGTGCAAAGTTACATTTTTATTTTCATTCTTCGTAATATCCGGTCAATGGCCTTGTAGAGATTGGGGCTTGTAAGAAAAATTTGTCTGGTCGATAACTTTTAGAAGTCTGCGGTCGGTAATCGGGGCGGTAAATTCTTTTATTTCAGTTTCAGTCAGTTTCCTGTCAAGGGAGTGTATAAGCCTGATGATCGAGCGGGTATTAATAAGCTGGCAAGTGAAATCGGTAGATGGTCCGAAATAGGTTTCGTATGTTTGTTTTCTGAGTGCTCGGAGTTTCTCTTCTCTCATGGAAATTTGTTCTTTTTCGGATTTTTTGTTGAACGACTCTATGGTTCTTTCTACATTATCGGGTGGCGTTTGGATCTCTCCGAATACAAATTTCAGAGTCTCTTTTTCGGTATTTGATAAGTCCATATTTCGCTTTTCGAGAGCTTTTATAAAGTCTGAATATTCCCAATTAGGAGGTGTCGTCATGGCTCTCCAACTTTCCAATAACATTAAAAAAGGCAGGTAATATTCCGAAGTCGTAGATAAAGGGTCATTCATGGCAAAAATATCTGCGAATGATATATAATCTATATTTTTAATACTATATTCGTTTATAATATTTTCGTCTATAATATTCATATATACAAATATATGATAAATAAAATTATAGTAATTATTTAGAATTGATAAATGATAAGATGTATCAGATATTTCTCCTTGATTATATTTCGAGTTTATATATTCAAGTTTTGCTTTAAATTTATTTTCTTCCGAAGTATAATATTTTTGTTTTGAAAGGGTGTTTAGGCTTTTTATCCAATCTTCCGTTTCCGAAATGTTTTTTAATCGTATTTCCCTTAATTCGTAATTGATTCGGGCATTCTTACCTCGGTATGTCGAGTGAACGCAGTTTTGTTCTATTTCTCCTGAATATCGATAGGGGGCGAATAATTCGTCCAAGTACGTTTCTATGTAAAGTGTATCTGTTGGTTCGATATAAAAAGGGATATATCGATCCCCAAAAATTAGTTTTTGTTGGATTGGATAGCGTGTAGGGATTTTTGCGGAGAACGAACCGTCTGGTGCGATAGGAATGTTTATTTCGGTCTGTTTCCCGGAGAACAGATCGTCCTGTATGATTTTCCCGTCGGGTAAATTCAACCGTTTGTGATATCCGACGAATTTACCTTGTAGTATAGCTGTGTCTGTGTCGAATGTTATTGCTGGTGTAGCAGATCTGTATATTGGATTGGGTTGTGGATATATGGAAGTCTTGTTCCTTTTTTCGGTTAGAGATAAACCTATAATTCTGATTTCGTTGGATTTTTGATTTCCGATGATATCGACCTCCGTTAAGGACGGAGGGAGCGCAGGGAAATCCATTTCTATATGGATCGTACTGTCGCTATCGAATTGGAAAATTCGGTTGAAATCGACACCGTCTATATCCCGTACTTTCCCGGAAAACCGTTTTATACTGTCTTGGACGACCCAATCGTCGTGTATGGTTAAAGACGTGTGCGGGAGTTGTTTCAGCGTGATGTACATTCGGCTTACGGTGTCTCGTAATAGAATACTGTCGACTGTTACAACCGGCGTATTTCGAGCGACCCAGTTCGGGTTGGTTATTATTTTTTCTGCATGAAGCGAAGATATGAGCAGAGGTAGGAAGAGTGATAAAAAAGCTCTCATTAGTGATTCGTTATATGTGTTATAGCGAATGAACAAATGAGAGCCGTAGTAAGTTCAATTTGATTACAGTCCTTTTTGTTTGGCCTCGTCCCAAATGGCATCCATTTCGGCGAGAGACATATCTTTTAGATTTTTACCTTTTTGTAATGTTTCCTGTTCGAGGTAGTTAAACCGTCGTATAAACTTTTGGTTCGTATGTTCCAATGCATTTTCCGGGTTGATGTCATAAAGTCTTGCCGCATTGATGAGACTGAAAAATAGATCTCCGAATTCATTTTCCATATTATCCGGGTTCATGTTTTCTATTTCATTTTTCAGTTCGCCGAACTCTTCAAAAACTTTGTCCCAGACTTGGCTTTTTTCTTCCCAGTCGAAGCCTACATTGCGTGCTTTATCTTGTATTCGATAAGCCTTTATTAGAGCCGGTAAGGCCGATGGCACGCCTTCGAGTACGGTTTTATTACCGCCTTTTTCTTTCAGTTTGAGTTCCTCCCAATTTTGCTCAACCTCGTTCGATCCATCGACATGGGTTGTACCGAATACATGAGGGTGGCGATAGATTAGTTTTTCACAAAGAGCATTGCAAACATCGGCAATATCGAAAGAACCGTTTTCTTCTCCTATTTTAGCATAGAAAGCGATATGTAACAATACATCTCCCAACTCTTTTTTAGTGGCTTCGTTGTCCTTTCTGATAAGAGCATCACAGAGTTCGTAGGTCTCTTCTATCGTGTTGGGACGTAAACTTTCATTCGTTTGCTTATGATCCCACGGACACTTTTCGCGTAGAATATCGAGGATATCGATAAACCGGCCGAATGCCTCTATTTTTTCTTCTCTCGTGTGTGACATGTGTTTATTTATTAAATGCTTTTAGTCCTTTTTGTAAGAAATCGATAAATTTAGGTACGCTTTCATTGTATCCGTATGGGGCGGCTAATGGCTCTCCGTCGCTATTGATAATAACATAGTATGGTTGAGCATTGGCTCCGAATTTATGTCTTTGTAAGAAACTCCATTTTTCACCGACGGTCGTTAGTTTTACCGATTTCCCATTTTCGGTTACCGTAATGGGCTTCTTTAATTTTTCTTTGTCATCGACCATTAAGGTAATAAGTACGTATTTGTTTTCAAGAATCTGTTTTACAATCGGGTCGGTCCACACGGAAGCCTCCATTTTACGGCAGTTGACACAACCATACCCCGAAAAGTCGATGAGTATGGGCTTCTTTTCTTGTCGGGCGTACGCCAAACCCTCGTTATAGTCGTTGAAGGCTGCGTGAACTTCTTTATTATATAAGTTGAAATCTTGGGTATATAAGGGGGGCGTAAATGCACTGATCGCTTTTAACGGAGCTCCCCACAATCCGGGAATCATATATAATGAAAAAGATAGCGAAATGATGGCGAGGAATAAACGGGGAACGGAGACGTGTTTAATCGGGGAATCGTGCGAAAAGTTGAGCTTACCGAGCAGATAAAATCCCAGCAATGCGAAGATAACGATCCAAAGCACCAAAAATGTTTCCCGGTCGAGTATGTGCCACCCATAGGCGAGATCGGCTACCGATAGGAATTTAAGTGATAAAGCCAATTCCAAAAAGCCTAATATGACTTTGACGGTGTTTAACCAGCCTCCCGATTTAGGCAATTGTTTCATTAAAGACGGGAACATGGCGAATAATGCGAACGGTATGGCTAAGGCGATGGCGAAACCTCCCATTCCGACAGCAGGTGCGAGTGTCCCGCCCCAAGAAGCGGCTTCTACTAATAGAGTGCCGATTATGGGTCCGGTACAAGAGAAAGAAACCAAAACCAATGTAAACGCCATGAAAAAGATAGCGATGATACCGGTTGCGGTGTCGGCCTTCCTATCGAGTTTATTACTCCATGATGCAGGTAGGGTTATATCGAAAGCCCCGAAGAAGGAGACTGCGAAAAGAACCAACAGTGTGAAAAACAGTATGTTGAACAAAGCGTTTGTCGCTAAATCGTTAAGGGCACTGGCTCCGAATAGTAGGGTAATCAGTAAACCCAGTCCTACATAGATAATGATGATGGACAAACCGTATAAGATGGCTTCGCCGATCGCCTTGTGCCGGCTTTGTTGTTTTTTCAGGAAAAAGCTCACTGTTAGGGGAATCATGGGCCAAACACAAGGTGTTAGTAATGCTAACAATCCTCCGATAAATCCCGATATGAAAATAAACCAAAGAGAACTTTCTTGCAATAATTTTTCGGTACTCATTGCTCGAAGTTCTTCAACTACTGGCTGCCAGCCTTTTTGACTGGTTAAATTGGAAGATGAGTTTGTATTAAGATTTACAGGAGTCATAACCGGGGCGGTTGTCGTTGGAGTTTTGCTTTCTCCAAAGGAAAATTCATGTTTGGTTGGAGGCAAACAAGTTACATCGTTACACGCTTGGTAAGTTATGTATCCGGTAATTTTAAAACTATCAGGATTTTCTATAAATATAGTTTGTTTGAAATCTATTGTAGAATTATACCACCCCAATTTCATATCGAATAAAGCGCTATATTCCTCATGAGGTCGTTTGGACGGGGTTACATCTCCCTTTAACGACACATTGGATATCTCGTCGAAAGAGAACGAAGTAGGAATAGGCCCTCCGGAGGGAATATCGGTAGCATATAAATGCCAACCATCTTCTATATATGCATGAAAAATAATCTCCTTCTCATTACTTTCTCCTTGCATGGAAACTTTCCATTTGACAGGCTCTATAATTTGAGAATAACTACTCATGCAAAAAAGCATGCCGACGATCAATAAACCTAAAAACTTTTTCATATTACCCAATTTTGTGTGGCAAAGATAGTGCAAACGAGGGCAGAAACAAATTTATTTGGTTATGCCGAGTGTCGCCTATTTTCGCATTTTTGCAAAGATAGTGCATATTAGTCAAATCGAAAACCGATTCGGCGATATGATTTGGGAAATAATAGATAAAATATGTAGATGAACAAAAATAGTGTTCGCTATGTGGATAATAATTTTTACCTTTGCCATGAATGTAAGTATAGTCTTTTCATCGTTAAGTAAAAATCAGACAATAAAGACAAATGATCAATAAGATAATTGCAGAAGAAAAAATACAGCAGGTTCGTAAGCTCTTGGAGAAAAAGGAAAAGATTGTGATTACATGTCATGTATCTCCTGATGGAGATGCTATCGGGGCTTCGTTGGGGTTGTATCATTTTCTCGATGGGTTAGGGAAAGAAGTAAATGTGGTCGTCCCGGATTTACTCCCTCGGAATCTTCTGTTTTTAAAAGGGACGAAAGAAATCGTAGTCTATACTCGTTATCCCGAGTTTGCCGAAAAATTGATGTCGGAGGCTGAGCTTATATTCTGTTTGGATTTTAATGCTATCAGCCGTATCGACCGGTTGCAAAAGTCTGTGTCTTTATCCGAAGCGAAGAAAGTCCTTATCGACCATCATTTGAATCCGGAGGATTTTTGCGATGTTACCATCTCTCACCCGGAGGTTGCATCAACCAGCGAATTGATTTTCAGGTTGATTTGTCGCATGGGTATGTTCGATCGCATGGGGTTGTATTCCGCAGAAGCCATCTACACGGGAATGATGACCGATACGGGGAATTTTACCTATAACTCCAATATTCCCGAAATGTATTACATCATAGCAGAGTTGGTAAAATTAGGTATCAATAAAGATAAAATTTATGCTTTGGTATATAATACCAATTCGGTAGATAAGATAAAATTGAACGGATATGCCGTCAGTGAGAAAATGGAAGTTTTCCCGGAATATAAGGCGGCTATGATATCGCTTACCCGAGAAGAATTGAAGCGATATGATTATCACAAGGGTGACAGCGAGGGGCTGGTAAACGTACCTTTGGGTATTGAAGGAATAAGGTTTTCTACTTTTTTCAGAGAGGATAAGGAGTATATAAAAGTCTCTATGCGTTCCAAAGGATTTTTCCCGGTTAATAAAGTTGCTGCGGAGCATTTCAACGGCGGAGGGCATTTAAATGCCGCCGGTGGAGAATTTCATGGTACGATGGAAGAGGCTCAGGCTCTGTTAAGGAGTATATTACCTTTGTATGATAAATATATGGTGAAGGATAAAGACTAAGAAGTATTTGATAAATATGGTAAAGATAGCACGAATTTTATTTGTTTTTTTTACGGTTATGATGGTATTATCGTCTTGCGATAATGGAAAATCCTATGCCGATTTGTTGAAAGAAGAAGATAAGGCGGTAAAAGCCTTTTTGGCCGATAAAATAGTAATTAACAGCATTCCGGCAGATTCGGTATTTGTTACTTTGCAAGATGTCGGTAACAACGATACGTTGGCAGTACCCTATTATCGTTTGGACGATGACGGCAATGTATATATGCAGGTTCTTGATGCCGGGATACAAGACGATCGTTTTGAGAAAGGGAATGATGTAAACATTCGTTTTCTTAGGGTCGATTTGAAAGCATTGATGAATGGTGAGAATCCCGATCCGGTGGGTAATACGAATCCGGCCGATTACATAACGATTCGTTTCGGTGAAACGACATTGTCTTCGACAACTCAATATGGGACGGGTATTCAATACCCGATGTATTTTCTCGGCAATGAATGTAAAGTCAATTTGTTGATTCGTGCAAAGTTGGGATTTACGGCTGAAACTTCTACGGTTATACCGTATCTGTATACTATTAGCTATAACAAATCAAAATAAAACAAAATGTCTCTCATTAAATCTATTTCAGGAATTCGCGGTACAATCGGAGGAAAAGCCGGAGATGGGCTGAATCCTTTGGATATCGTTAAGTTTACGGCAGCGTATGCTACCTTTATTCGTAAAAACACACCGGTAAAAACAAACAAAATTGTTGTCGGACGTGATGCCCGCATCTCTGGCGAGATGGTGAAACATACGGTTATCGGGACTCTTATGGGAATGGGATTCGATGTCGTGAACATCGGATTGGCTACGACTCCGACCACCGAGATTGCCGTGACTATGGAGAAGGCTTGCGGTGGAATTATATTGACAGCAAGTCACAATCCCAAACAATGGAATGCTTTGAAATTGCTGAATGAGAAAGGTGAATTTCTTAATGCCGCCGAGGGACAAGAAGTATTAAATATAGCTGCTGCCGAGGCATTCGATTTTGCAGACGTCGATCATTTGGGGCGTTTGTATGAAAACAACACATATACGCAAAAACATATCGAGAGTGTTTTGGCATTGGATTTGGTCGATGTCGATGCGATTCGCTCGGCCGGATTCAAAGTAGCCATAGATTGTGTAAATTCGGTAGGCGGTATTGTTATCCCTGAATTGTTAAAGGCTTTGGGAGTAAAAGACGTTATAGAACTGAACTGTACGCCTGACGGAAAATTCCCTCATAACCCCGAACCTCTTCCGGAAAATTTAACTCAAATAGCCGGTGTAATGAAGGAAGGAAAAGCCGACGTCGGATTCGTTGTGGATCCCGATGTAGACCGTTTGGCAATCGTATGCGAGAATGGCGAAATGTTTGTCGAAGAATATACCTTAGTCGCTGTGGCGGATTATGTGTTGAAACATACTCCCGGAAATACGGTTTCGAACCTAAGTTCTTCGAGAGCGTTGCGCGATGTCACACGTCTGTATGGACAACAATATAACGCCTCGGCCGTGGGAGAGGTCAATGTAGTGACTTTGATGAAACAGACCGGAGCGGTTATAGGCGGCGAGGGCAATGGCGGTGTGATTTATCCGGCCAGCCATTACGGTCGTGACGCTTTGGTGGGTATCGCTTTATTCTTGTCGCATTTGGCGAAAGAGAAAAAGACTGTCAGCCAGTTGAAAGCCTCATATCCGGCTTACAGTATAGCCAAACAGAAAATACAACTTACTCCCGATATCGATGTCGATGCCTTGTTGGTTGCTGTTAAGGAAAAGTATGCTCAATACGATATTACGGATATCGATGGAGTAAAGATCGATTTTCCCGATCGTTGGGTGCATTTGCGTAAGTCCAATACGGAGCCTATCATTCGAGTGTATTCCGAAGCCCGTACTCCCGAATTGGCCGAAGAGACAGCTGCCGGAGTAATGGCTGTAATTGCAGAGATGACAAGGAAATAATGCATGATTATATTCTGACAGAAGGAGGAGGCTCGTCGAGCCTCCTCCTTCTGTTTTTATCTAGATGTTTTTACAATCCGTTCGCTTCTCGTTTTTTCGTTTGTGAATATCTGTACTACATATATACCGTCGGTCAGATTTGAGACATCTATATGCTGATTGTCAAAAGGCAGGGGGTATATTTTCCCGGTAAGGTCTATGGCGTTTACTCGAATTATATCGCTCTCGGTAGTATTAATTTTATCTTTTGCATAGGTAGGATACAACTTTGCCGATTGTTTGTTTTCTTCGATTCCTGTATTTCCGTTTTTCACGATTTTGAAAGTATCGAATAGAGTCGCTTGGGCATTTGCATCCGATGTGTATGTTTTGACTTCTATTTCAGAACTGCTTACGCTTATTTCACTAAATGCAGGTGCTCCGGGTTGTCCATATTTCCCTGTGAATAAATCCCAATAACCTTCGACTTTATGTTTGTCAAATCCTGCTTCCATTTCGTCTTGTGTATAAGGATAGTAACGTTTTCGTCCACAGGTTCCGTTTACAAAGTAAAGAGTCCCGTCCTTTACATTGAATGTCCCGCCTTGTTGTCCTTTGGGGTTTTTATTGCTGTCGGGAGAAACTAGTTCTACATTTGTCACGCTTCCCGGAACGATCGTTTTCGTCGTATTGTTTATGGGACCCATTACTTCATAAATGTGGTCATGCCCTTGTATGACAAAATCTATGTTCAATTCTTGAAATACAGGCAGTAGGGTGGCTCTGAACAAAGCCCCGTCTTCATCGGTCTGATGTCCGCTACCGGTAAATAAGTTTTTATGTACGGCAGCAATTCTCCATTTGGTATCGGGATATTTTTCTACTTGGTCTCTAAACCAATTGGCTACGTCGTTGCTCAGATATGTACTGGTCCCATTCGCATAACTGTAACTTCCCCGCCAAAAATCTTGATGGCTATATACCATAAATAAAGCATCGCCATAAACGAATGAGTAGGTAATTCCGTCGAATTGAGGTTTGACTGTCGCTGTTTCGTTGAAAGCCTTGTCGGTATTGAAATGATATGTATAATTCAAATTAGGAGTGTCATCGTGGTTTCCATCGGTCGGAGCTAAGGCCATTCGGGATAAAAGAGGTTTCATGCTTACTTCGAACCATTGTTCCCATTCCCATTCGGAGTTTTGTTCTGTTCCTGTTTCTACAAAATCACCTGTGAACAACAAGAATTTTGCATCGGGAGCTTGTTTGGCTGCCGTGATTGCAGACCATCGTGCATTTTCTACATACTCATTGTCCATAATATGGGAGTCTGTCATATATAAGAATTTAAATTCTTCCTTGTTCGTATTAGCCGTAATGAAGGATTTAATATCGCTCCAATTCCCATCATATCCCACACGATAGGAATAGGTTGTATTCGGGGTAAGTCCGGTAGCGATGGCTTTATGGCTTGTGTAATTGAATTTTGTGTTAGCGGGTAGTGCGGCTGCTTTTAATATGCCACTGGTACTTACCGCATAATTTAGATTGTTTGCAGCTTGATGAGCCGCTTCTATTTCTGTGGCATTCGTAAAATCCGATTCGACAGCATTGCTTTTGGCTACAATTTGTACTTTCCCGGAAGAAATACCACTGTTTGTAAACCAAGTGAAAGCCATTCGAGTGGACGGGTCTCCGTTGATATTCGTAACTACGCAATAGGGCATACCTTTGGGTACGAGTGCTTGAATCGTTTCTTTCAAGGCGAGAAGGTTGATTTGAGAGCTGTCGCCTCTTGCGGCCTCTTTGGCCATAAGCATTTTTATGAAAGAGGGAATCGTATAGTCATCTTGTGACAGTTTATCGGCTTCTAATACATCGGGGTGTATAATGATAACGGGTTTTTCGGTGACTGTTACGTGGCAAGTATCTTTAAAGTTACCGTCTATGGTCGTAACGATAATTTTTGTTTCGCCTATACCTTTTCCTGTAACTAATCCACCCTCGACGACAGCTATCGAATTGTTTAAAGAATTCCAAGAGACTTTTTTATTAGAGGCATCGGACGGTAGTACGATAGCAGATAACCACTGTTGTTGCTCTTCTTCAATAGATAGTGATTTAAGTGTCAGAGAAACAGATTGTACGGCTACATCTTTTGCATCTGGGTCATATTCATAGGCTCCCAAATCATATCCGGCTCCTTTGGGACGAACGGTTCCTTTTATGTCGTAGGTAGGAGCATCGTTATCGGCAAACCCTTTGTCGATACACGGGGAGTTATTTGAGAATGTCCAGTCTGCTGCACGCATGGCTTCTATATCGGCGGCAGAGTTGGGAATACCTATAAATAGAGTAGGGGATTTGAAGTTGGGTCCGGTCGCATCTGTATTTATGGAACTTAGAGTTAAAGCATCTTTGGCATCGGCAAATCCACTGACCGCCGCGTTGTGGCTCGAACCGTTTCCTTCAATAAAAGCGATAGGATCGCCGAATCCTTCTTCTGCTTGATTGTTCCAACAAATCGTATTGATTGTCTTTCCTTCGCTGTGGATCGCTGCATATTGGGAGCCATAATTACAAGCTATTATACAGTTTGCCACAATGCCGGAAGGATTATAAATACCACCACTATTGGGCCAACCGCTTACTGTTGCCGAATTGTTATGGATAATACAGTTTCTGACGATACCGCCGTTCTCGTTGCGTATGGTTCCATATTTGCCTTGATTGCCTCGCATGATACAGTTTTCGACAATACCACCGGAGTTACGTATCGCACCACCGGAACTGGTGGAGGAGCATAGCTCTATAATACAATCTTTTATAACTCCTCCATCATTGAAAACTCCTCCTCCGTTTTGTCCTTTACAGTTTTTGATACGGCATTTCGAAAGAGTAATATTCGCCCGGATATAAGCTGCTCCTCCATCGCTGCTATGTTCGGCATTTTGAAGTGTAAGTCCTTCTATGAGGGTCGGATTTTCGCACGGGGAATCGTATTTGACGATTAAGTATTTTCCCAAACCTGTTCCGTCGAGTATGGTTTCGAATGTTTCGATGTCTCGTGCACCTGTATCTGCATTATATCCGCCTAAAATATTTACTCCGTCTACAATAGATACATATTCATTGTAGAGTCCCGAAGACACAAATACCGTATCTCCTGTGTGGCAGCTTTCTACGGCCGATTTGATGGAACCTTTTGCGGTAGCCCAAGATAACCCGTCACCATCACTACCTGCCGATACATATCGGTTTGCGGCATTACACCAATTACTCGATGCCAATAAGGCTATCGATAATGTCAAGCAAGATAATTTTTGTTTCATAATATCAATTATTTGTTAATGAATTTGTTATAAAATTATTTTAAACGGGCATATTTGATTTTTTATTTTTGTATGTTTTATAGCACATATTTCGAATGGATATATTTTAATAAATTGACAATTAGGTGTTTGTGTCTTGTTTGTGGATATAGATATACCTTTCGGATACTTTCGAAATGAAATATATCGAAACTTTATACAGAGGAATAAGCCAATAGAAGAATTATTTGCTCCTTATATCGGAATGTAGGACAAATAAAATTGAAAGGATTGCCTTCTTTTGAATGAGAATTTTAGAGCATTTTTGTTGATAGGGTAGGTATATTATAGCCTTTCGTTCAAGATGTTTGCAATATCGGTGGTGAGGTTTTCCTCGGTGACAGTCTGTACGGTAGATAGTCGAATGAATTTATCGCTTGGTGTACAGATAACTGTAAATACAGCCGACAAACAGGGCTCCGCCTACGATGTTGCCGAATGTGGCAGGAATGAGATTTGCCAAGATGAAATCACACCAACTTATCACAGCTCCTTGCAGCATGCCTAACGGGATAAAGAACATATTAGCTATGCTGTGTTCGTAACCTATGGCGACAAAACACATGACCGGAAACCAGAGACCCATCATTTTTCCAGCGGTGGAGTGTGCGCTGAATCCAAGCCAGACAGCGAGGCACACTAACCAATTCGCTCCGATTCCTTTGAGGAAGACGACCCACCCAGACATGTTTACTTTGGCTTGTGCGATTTGGACAATGGCGTTTTTCCACGGATCGGCATCAACGATGCCCGTACACCATACCATTATATAAACAAAGAAAATCGCTCCTATAAAATTGCCTATATAGACGATCGTCCAGTTTTTCAATATGGGCATGATTCCGTATTTCTTCTTCATAAATCCGGGAATCAGCACGGCATTATTACCGGTGAAAAGTTCTGCCCCGGCTAAAACGACCAAGATAAGTCCCAAAGGGAACATGCAACCTGACAATAGTTTTTGTAACCCCGGATTTCCTGCTGTCCATTCGGGAAATCCGTATCCGATGAGTAGGGAGAGAAGTCCTCCCATAGCGATGTAAATCCCTGCCAGCATTGCGGCGACGAGCGTTCTAGGAAAGGATGACAAGATTTTATTCAGTGCTGCCCGTTCGGCTTGGGCTACTATTTCGGCGGGTGTAGAAAATGACATGATAAATTTGTAATTACGAGGATAGGAGACGATTCTACATAGTCAAACCACAAACAAGATTTACCTTTTTTTATCTTTGTTATAGCAACCACAAATATTACTTTGATTGCCACATTTTTTGTTGCTGGAAATTCGTCATCAAAGGTAGACAATTAAAATAATATACGCACTACTTTATTTGTTTTTATTATAAAATATTGTTTAGGAGGTTGGCGGGGGGATTATCGAGGAAAATACTTTGAGGAATATAGTAAAAACGGCTGTCGATTTTCTATCGGCAGCCGTTTGGGTGATTGGGTGTACAAGTAAATCTATTTATCGGCCAGTTAAGCATGAATTTGTTTTATGGCTACTTGACGAGTACTTTGGTAACTCCTTTTTCTGTATGGACAAGGTAGCAGCCTGCGTGCTGCATAGGAATGACTTTGTAATCCGTATGCAAAGAGGCACTCGTTATCGTTTTACCATCGAGCGAGTAAACGGTGACTTGCACTCCGTTCAATCCGGTCAATATGATGTTTCGTCCTTCACTGTATATCAAGCTATTGTCTGCTGTTTCATCTGCTATACCGGTACTTCCGGAAGTCAAGGTGATATTGTCTATGGCTATGCGTGCACCGGCTTTTTCTGTTTTTCCACGGAAACCTAACTGTATGCGTTTATTACCGGCCAGTTGGTCGAGCGGGAGACTTACTTTGGTCCATTCGTTAGAACCGTTCGATTGAAGAGCCTCGCTTGCTGCTTCGTAGATTGTGCCGTTTACGGTGGTTTCTACTGTCAGTTCTGCGTTTTCCGTGTGCAGGTAGAATTCAAGTGTGAGTTTGTCTTGCCCGGCAATGTTGATAATAGGGGATTCAAGGCGGCTGTCATCTGCTTCCGCTTTTTTATTTACCAACATGGCGTAGCCGTTATCTTCATCTTGAGCGTCCAGAGAACCGCCGTTCTGATACATACCCCACGTATCATCTCCGCCTACGGTAGCTACCGACCATGTTTCGGTGGAAACATTTCCTTGGGCAAACGATTCGGCGAAGGGGAATGCGAGAGGCGTACCCAACATAATGCCGAATGGGGTGTAAGCACCCTTACCTCCGGCAGACACGGCGCAGATGTATCCTTGTGTGTAAGTTTGTTTGGTAAGCCCGGCAGTTGTCATGAGATAAGAGGTTTCTTTTATGCCGGTAGCCATGTCTATTATACTGCCGAAAAGGTATGTTCCGTAGTTGTAAGTCAGTTCTTCGGGATTGATGAACCCTCCGTTGGCTCCTGTTTCCGCCGGGGCATCCCACGTCAATAGGGCGGCTTGGTCGTTTTCATCGTCCCAACTGGCAATGAGGTTTTGTACATGTTGCGGGATATCCGTGCCGATGAAAACAGACTTTTCGGCATCGCGCCCGCGTCCTTGTTCATCGTACACGATGACGTTATAATGGTTCATACCTTGCACGCCATCGACCGTGAAGGAGTATTCTTTCCCTTTTTCCACTTCATTTTCAGTTAGGATAACGTTCCCTTCCTTGAGAATCTCGATTTTGGAGAGGGTGGTGAGTTCATCGCCATTGATGGCTTTGGTCGGGGCTTTGAATGTCAGAACAGCTTTCAAGACGCCGGTCGGATCGGGAATGGCGGTGAAGTCGGTTACCGAATCGGGAGCGGTGGTCGGTATGAACGGCTCGATAACGATGTCGTCTATGTAAAGCAGATACATACCTTGGCTGGTGTGGTGGAAGCCGAAGTAGTAAGTGCCTGCTTCCTGTACTTCAATGACCGATGACTTTTCGAGGTAAGTGTCACCGCTGACTGTGTAGTCGCCAAGCGCATTAAGCATACCTTCAACCGTGTTTTCGGAACCGAATGCGGTGCTGAAACTTTCTGTGTAGAATTCGCCGTATCCTTTTGTTTTGAATGACAGTTTATACAGATAATCCGTTCCCAATTCGATGGGAGGTGTGATGATCCAGTCGTCGGCGTTCTTGTCTAACTGGTCGCTTCCGGCGGCATTGTTTATCCAAGCCCAAGTCTTGCCGTCTTCGTTGGCATCGATAATGGTGAAGATGTCGAGTGCGCTGGCGTGGTCGAACGTTTCTTTGAATTCACCCTTGAACGCCGAGCCGAAGCGGATGCGGTTCGATTCGGTGGCGACTCCCACTTTTTCAGCTACCGCTGTTACCGTGTAGTAGTAATTGCCCAGCACGTCTGGCAGGTCTTCCGTGAAAACGGTCGCCGTATATTCGGCGTTTATCGTATCATTGCCGGGGTAGCGCACGAGGATATATTTCAGTAGTTCGGCGTCGAAGTGTCCGCCGTTGGCTCCATTGACAGGAGCTTCCCAGCTTACGGTGGCATGGTTGTCTTCTAGTGTGAATTGCAGATTACCTACGGCTGCGGGGCTATCTACGCCGGCGTAGATTTCGATTTTGCTTTTTACACCGTCACCTTCGGCGTTCGATACGAAGGCTTCCACTTTGTGCGTACCTTCCGTAAAGGTGTAAGGTGTGGAAAATTCGGCTCCGGCAACGACTGTTGCGTTTTCGAGCGTGAGCTTTTGGTGGTCGACGTAGATGGATACCTCCAACGAACCTTCCAGCTTGTCTCCTTCGAATGTTTTGTCTGGGGCGGTGAAGGTAATGTTGGCATCTAATCTTTCCGGCGAAGTATAGTTTACGCTCAGCTTATCGACGGCTGCGGGTGCTTGAGGGGCTGCTGCCGGTGGTACAGTGTAAAGTCCGAGCAGGACGACGGTTTCGTCATAATCGCTCACGAGTGAAGCCTTGCCGTTGTCGAGGTTGACTTCATAGAGGGCGGATTGCAATTTGTTGTTGATGGCAGCCCAATACATTTTGCCTGTGTTCAGGTCGATAGTTGCGCTTTGACTGTTTGAGGGCATGATCCCAGTAGCGCCGATGGAGGCTGCCGTGCCCGTGGCGGTGTTGATAGTGTAAAGGTTGCCATCATCGGCTATGCCGTAAAGCGTCCCTTCTTTGTCAAAAGACAGAGTGAAGTACATGCGGTCGCCGGTGCTTGCCACTTGTGTTGGTTGCCCGGAGAGTAGGTCGACCGTGCAGAGCCTCGTCGTACCTGCTTCGGACATGAATTGCCCGTAAATGGTTTTGGTCTTGCTATCGTAAGCGAGGCTGATAGGATAGTTGTCGTACGAGGCTTTGAGTGTCTGCTGTATGTCTCGCGTCCAGCCGTCCGTGTCGAAGAGGTAGTAATTGACGCCATACACGGTAGAGCCGTAGGTCGTGACTCGGTATCCGCAGAATTTCCCGTCGGCATAGACGGCTGCCGACAGATTGAAATCGGCTGCTGTTTTGACTGGCGTGAAAGTGGTTCCTTCCTCTGCGGGGAAGGAATAAATGCCGAATTCCCCATTTTCGGAAGTACTCCACTTGGAAGAGTAGGTCATACAGCCGAACAGTTCTACACTTTCTGCGAAAGCAGCGGTTTTCAGGGAATGACGGATAGCAGCAGTTTGCTTGCGGATTGTTTTCTGCGGGTTGTTTTCTATGGCGGACAGTTTCTCTAACTGTGCCACTTTGTTGTTTGATTGGGCTTTCAAGTCTCCCAAACCGTTTACAGTGCATACAAGCAGCACTGCCAAAAACAAATTTAAAACTCTTTTCATGCGATAACTAAAATTTGATGAATATACGATGGTTTTTAATACCTATTTATTATTAAAGACAAAAATAGTTGATGAAAAGAAAGCAGAAAAATATAAATCTTCTCAATTTGTCAATTTTGATAATTTGCGAAAAGATTGAGGGTATGCCGGGAAATATCGGCTGAGGCATACGACTCTGGTTGGATAAAGAGGATTAGCTGTGTTTAAAAGTGGGTTGAGAGGGATTACGAGTCCAAATGTAGTTTTTTTATTTCTTGGCGGAAACGGGAAGGAGGAACTCCCATTTCTTTTTGGAATGCTCTGTAAAAAGAAGAAAGTGAGTTGTAGCCGAGCGAATCGGAAAGCACTTTCAAAGGAATGTCATTTTCAGGCTCAGATAACAGAGCGAGCGCTTCCCGGATGCGGTATGAATTGATGTATTCGGAGAAAGAGGTGTTTTGCTCCGTAAACATGCGCGACAAGTAGGTGCGGTTGGAGTGAAGCCGTTCTACGAGCATGTCGATGGAGATACTGTTGCTGCGGTATAAGTGTTCGTCGTTCATCAGCTTTTCTACGGCTTCAAAGAGTGCTTTGTTTTTCTGGCCGGTGTTTACCAGATCGGTTTTCTCGTCCCGTTGTTCGAGCAGTTGTCTTTCCCGCTGACGGTGGGTGTCGTATAATATCACCAGTTGCCGGTACATGTGGTTCTTCCGTACATAAAGTACATATAGAGCTATGAGTATGACGGCTATGAGCCCGGTCACGAAGACGGCTAATTGAAGTTTCCGGTTTTTTTCAGACAAGAGCAGTTCTTTTCGGCTAAGTTCTTTTTCAGCTTTTTCTGTCTCGTAGTTTAGTATCATGTGGCTGAATGAACGTTCTTGTTCTATATTAAAAATGCTATCGGCGAGGGATTGATGTCTTTCCTTATGTTGGGATGCCATAGCAATATCTCCTTTTTCTTGAAATAACTCGGCCATACCTTTGTAAAATTGGAGGCGGTAATAGTAATGGTTTTGCTGTTCGGCCAGTATAAGCCCATTTTGGTAAGCTGTATTTGCTTCGTCGTAACGTCTTTCCGCTTTCAGAAAGTTGCCGTAATAAAGGTAGGCTTCGGTGAGTACGTCTATATTGGTGCGTTGTGTGTGGTTTAGTACTTTTCGGAAATATAGTTCGGCTTGTTGAGGTTTTCCAATGGCGGCAAGTATGTTCCCGTGGATAACGTCCGGTTCGTCGGTGTTAGCCATATGTGTCGCAATGGCGGTGGCTTCAGATATATAATGTAGCGCTTCGTCATAATTTTTCGAAAGATAGTACATGGTGGCAACGTTCAATGCGCCGAGAAAGCGTACATAATCATTATGTAGTTTGCTTCCCCCTTCGTATACCTCCAATGCGTATTTTATACCTGAGGGGTCGTTTCGAAGGTAGTAAATCCTCGTCATATTGCTTAAAATGATATAATAATTTGTTTTATCCTCACTTGCGTCGGCATATTGCAGAGCTTCTTGGAAGTAGGCAAGGGAGGCATTGTAATTGAGTGTCGTATTGCGTGCGTTTATTCCTAACCCGTTGGCTATAATGGTCTGTATATAGGTGTCGTGATGTTCTTCTACATAGGGAATAGCTGCATTAAAATACGTGAACATGGAGTCTGCTTGGCCGGAAAGTATATAAGCTTGTCCGATGTATGCGCCTACATAGGCTTGTGTTTTCTTGTCGTGGTTGGCAATGGCTTTACGGTAGTAGGTTTTAGCTGTGTCTATCAGTATTTCGTATTCTCCTTTACGCACGTACTCTCCCCAACTTTTGATGAGTGCGTAGGAATCTGTATGTGTTGCAGGCGTCTGTACGGTCATGGCGTTCTTCTCCTGTTCCTTACAGCCGGAGAGAAGCAATATTATCAGAAATATGTATGATAAAATGCTGTTCATTCGAATGCTGATTAAGAGCTTAAAGTCGGGTAATCATTACCAGTTTATCACTCTTTTTGTGGTATGTGCAACCGGTAGGTCTTGTTTGTTATTTTTCAATAATGTCGTACCTTTCGACAACAAAGATAGTGCAAAGAAAAAGCACAGGCAAATTTACCGGTTCATAAAAGTGCTGTGCGATAGGGCGGAAGTACCCGCAGGGCGAGGGGAATACATTCTACAATCAAACGTTTTTTTGCAATTCCTCTCCTCTATATTGTTTCGTAAAGCTACGGAACATGGCAGGGGAGAGGTCGATGCTTGACTTTTTCTCCGTTACTGCCTGTATTTTTCGATATATCCATTGAATTAACCCCTCCGTCACTTCGTGCCACCTCCCCTATATTTTTGCTATGCAAAACACAGAGGAGGAGGTTTAATGCCCTTCTATCTCATTATTTATCAATGAGACGGATCGTGTTTGTCCTTCTCCCTCGCCGTGTCCAATGGCATTGCGGGGTATCGTGTAAAAAAATATAGGGAAGAGACCGAAGAAACGGTAGTTCCTGAGGAGAGGGTGTGAAAAAGATGGCATAAGATTTTTGACTGTAAGGGTTAACCCCCTCGTCCTGCGGACACTCCCCCTATATTCCCTTACGGTAACACAGGGGGAGAGGGCTAAAATGCATTTCGAACATCTTTAAACTCCTCCCTTGCCGTGCCTCGTAGCCTTGCGGGGTGTGGCGCAGCCATAGGGGAGGTGGCACGTAGTGACGGAGGGATTGAGAAGATATTATATAATCTTTGATTGAGGAGTTAGAGGTATAAAACGGGTAATCCCCATTAATTATCGACAGAGCCCTGATTGTTTTTGATCGTTTTTTTGGGTGTGGATATATGCCTCTGCCCCGTATTCCACAAGAAAATGGGATACAGGGGGTTGAGATGTGTATTTGGAGAATGAAATATTTTCTTTTATTCCCGCCTATTGCAGCCGAAAGAGGCGGCATGGAATCCGGGATTCGGTTCACCGATCGGAGTTCTTACGTAGGTTTCGCACCAGATATTGCCGGAAAGAGGCGAAAGGGGATTGGGTCGATATTCCGGTGTATCGATGTGATTCGTAAGGTTCTTTTCCCGGTTCCCGAATCCATTTTCTAATGATTCGGAGGTGTCTCCGGGTTTTCTTTCGTATGAATCGGATTCTTTTTCTTCTCTGTTTTCGGGGGTCGATGCGGTTTCCGAGGCGGCTTTTTCGTTCTCTTCGTTTTTTCTTTCCTCTTGTTTCCTGAGCGCTTCGCGCCGGCAGGCTTCGAATCGTTCGCGTTCCTCCCGTTCCTCGGGTGTGTCGAATATCTCTTCGTGGTCGACAAGGTACTGTGTGGACTCGATGTCGTATAGCCCGGCTTTCCGAAAGAGTTGGTTTCTCTTTTGGTAGTGCCAAGCGAGTGTTCCATCGGCTTGCATTTTCTTCCGGTCGCAGCGGGGACGTTTTCTCTCTTGGGAATGTCTTTCGAGCTTGTCGATACATCGAAGGACGGCGAGCAGGGTCAACCGGTCCTTTTTAGGATCGATTTCGAGGAGCATCTTGTAGTACTTGATCAGGGCTACTTGACGGTAGTTCTCGATTTCTCCTCTTAAATCTATGCTCGTATCGAATCTTGTATCTATCATCGCTCGTTTGTTTTTTCGACAAAGGTATATTCTTGTTGTCGGCAGTTTATGGCATGATGATACTTTGATGAAAGAGACGTTCTTACCGTTTTTTATTTTTGTTTTTTCTGTTATGGACTTGTCACAATTTTTGGAAAATAAATTTATAATGGAACGACTCCAATGCCGGGGCGATCCAGCAGTGTTATTTTTCCTTCGACAATTTTCACTCCATCGAATAGATCGTTGGATATAAGCAGGTTTCCGTCAAGGTCGGCCCAGTGGGCTAACGGCGACAGTTGTGCTGCGGCAGAGATGGCACAGGAGGTCTCGGTCATGCAACCGATCATCACTTTCATATCCAAAGCTCTTGCCAATATGGCCATTCGGTAGGCTTCGCGCATACCGGTGCTTTTCATTAGTTTTATATTGATACCATCGTAGAGCCCGTATGCCCGTCGTACATCGGGCATACGTTGCAAAAATTCATCGGCGATGATAGGCAGAGGAGCGCGTTCGTGGAGCCAAGCCTGTTCGTCTATCTTTTCTTTGGGCATGGGTTGTTCCACGAACAGGCAGTTTTGTTCACTAAGCCATTGTATCATTTCGAGCGCATACTCCTTATTGTCCCAACCTTGATTGACATCGACACAGATGGGGCGGTTGGTCTCTGAACGAATGATTTTTACCAATTCTTTATCGTTGTCCAATCCCATCTTGATTTTCAATACATTGTAGGGGGATGCTTCCCGCAGTTTCTGACGGACAACTTCTGCGGTATCTATCCCGATAGTAAAGGAGGTATCGGGGCATTTTTCGGGGGAGAGTCCCCATATTTTGTACCACGGTTGTCCCATGATTTTACCGACGAGATCGTGCAAAGCTATATCTACCGATGCTTTTGCCGACCGGTTGTCGGGTGCAACGGAGTCTACATAGTCGAGAATTTCTTCCATGCGGAAAGGATCGGTAAACTGCTTCAAGTCGAGTTGCCCAAGAAAGCGACATACCGATTCTTGGGTTTCGCCCAAATAAGGCGGCATGGAGGCTTCTCCATATCCTGTCCATTCTCCGAAACGGAGTTGTACTTGTACATCGGGGGTGTGGGTACGAGAACTTTTCGCCAAATTGAAGGCGTGTTTCAATTTCAAGTCATACGGTTTGAAAGAAAGTTGCAATCTATCTGAACTTGTTTCTTTGGATGCGGAAGTTCCGCAACTATTAAAAAGTGCGGGGGATAGTGTCAATCCCAATGTGCCTATCGCACTTTTGCGCAAAAAATCTCGTCTGTCCATTTTCAGTTTATTTTTGCTCGAAGTACCACGGGTGTCGTTTTACGGCCGTGATTCCCGGAGTCCCTATCTTGTTCACGACTCTGCTGATACCGAGGAGCGGAATAGCGTAATAGTCGGTATCCCGAGCATCGATACTGTTTATTTTGACTTGTCCCGAAGAGTGTATATATTTCCCATCGTTCAGGTAGAGAGCCACGTGCGAGACTTTGCCGGGGGCGTTGCCGAAGAACAGGAGGTCTCCTGTCTGACATTCGTCCCATTGTTCTGCCGGCATGATGTCGCCGGTGAGAGCTTGTTGCGAAGCATCGCGGGAGAGAATGATTCCGGCAGAAAAATAGGCCGTTTTGACAAATCCCGAACAGTCGGCACTTTTGACCGAAGTGCCGCCCCAGAGGTAAGTCGTTCCCATCATTCCTTCGGCGGTCTGTATGATTTTATTCATGTTTACGGGAGTCGATGCCCACTCGGAGAGTTCGCGACATTCGTCGTGTTTCAAGAATCCGGTTCTTCCATCGGGGAAAGATACGGGTATGAACTTTTTTCCCGCTTTTCCTGCGGCTTGCAGAATACAGCCCGATACGATATCAGACACGGTCTCGGCATTTTTATCTGCGGAAGCATATACATAGCCTTGCAGTCCGGTATAGACATATCGGGTGGCATTTTTCCATTCGGTCCACTCGGCAGTAGTTTTTACGGAGATCGAATTTGCGATTATCCAACTGATGTAATTATCGGGAGTTTGCACTCTGTACCAACCCTTTTGCTCTTCCAAGATGAGCAGGGGCGTACCGAGAATAGCCTGAGAGACCATCTCGGCCGAATGTCTCGGCTCGCTTCTCAAATGTGCACAGCAGACTGTGACAATACCTCTTGTCTTTTCGCCAAGACGACGGTCGGGCAGCAACTTTATCGCATTTATATAGGAGATTCCGGCCGTGTCGAGCGTTCGGAGCAATGTTTCGACGGCTTGCCGGTTGTCGCACTTTCCTTTCAGAATATGGATAGAATCGTTCAATAGCTCGCTCGATACCGTATAAACGGCTGTGCGGGAATCGGGTGCATATTGCCGTCCGATTCGTTCTATCCAAGTTTGTATATCATTGGACTGGGCATTTGCCATAATCGGGATAATCAACAGAAAACAAAGTATGATCTTTACAGTCGATGTGTTCATGAGGGTGTTCGAATAGTAAACAATTATAGCGAAAGATAAGAGCCGTGTAAACGGAAATCGCATTTCCGACTTGGCTATGCCGAACCGCTTCTTATCTTCATAGCTACAAATATATTGAAAAGCCCCGATAGATCGAACTTTACGACCCGATAAATTTCATCTGTTTGTTACAATCCGGTTATCGGGGTAAAGCAATCTCGGGTAGTGTCCAAAAATGTGCTTGGGGAAAATGTTCGTTCAGATAGGTTTTCAAATATTCCTCGGTGTCTTTGTCTATCCGTTCGTCTGTTTTCGGAAAGGTATTGTAGACCATTCCGTAAAGGGGAATATTCCTATTTACCAGCGCTTCGATAGAGAGCAGCGTGTGGTTGATGCTACCCAAACGCCCGGACGTTACCAAGATAACCGGCAGCTTTTGGTCGGCGATGTAATCGACCGTCAGGTATCGGCGAGTAATAGGAACCATCAAACCTCCGGCTCCTTCGAGCAGAACCACGTCGTACCTGCTTTGGAGTATCCGGGTGGACTCTGTTATTTTTTCTATGGGAATAATGCGGTCGTCTATCTCGGCTGCCAAATGCGGAGAAGCGGGGTAGGAATAGACAATGGGGAATGTGATTCGCTCCTTATCCTCCGGGGTGAACGGTATTCCCATAATTTCCCGATGCAGGTCTATGTCTTCGGAGTGGCCTACATTCCCGGTCTGTATCATTTTTTGAGTGATCGTTTTAATCCCTTTGCTGTTCCATTCACGTGCCAGCCACCCTGTGGCGTAACTTTTCCCGATGTTGGTATCTATACCGGTGATAAAAAAAGTTCCTTTCATATCTGTGTTTTTTTATGTGCGACGATGTAGACGGGTCGATAGGTGAGCGTGATCTCTTTTTTCCCGTCGAAAGTCTTTCTATATCGCTTTATAAAGTCGAATCCTTTTTGCCGGGAGTGTCCCGAAATACCTGTCACACCGGTGTTTTTGAGATGCCGGAGTAACTCGACGGGAGTGTCGAAACGAAGGGTGCATTCCTCTTGTTCGAAAAGTTCGACCCGAAAGTGTTTTTCGAACAATCGTTTTAAATCGGCAGACTCCCAATAGGGCATTTCTACGGTCATTAAAGATTGTATTTCGGGCAGATTGCCGGCTGCGAATGTGCTGACGGCGATCGTGCCCGTATCGGACAAATTGCCGGATATGCGTTTCAAGAATCCTTCCAAATCGGTGAACCATTGAATCGTCGAAGCGGAGGCAATCAAATGGTATGTTTCGTCGAAATCGATTTTTTCGGCATCGCCTTCCATGAAATTCAACTGTTTGAACGGTAGTGCGGTTATGTAGTCTTTCATTTCGGGCGACAGGTCGTTTATCGTGAATCGGGCATCGGGGAATCTGTCGATGAGACAGCGGGTCAGTTTCCCTGTTCCGCAACCTATTTCCAGTATATTGTCGATGCATTTGTTCAAACGGCTCGGAATCTTGTCGTTCAGCTGTCGGGCTATCCGGCTTTGGATAAGGCCTTCCCGTTCATAGGTGGAGGCTGCGTTTCCGAAGCTGTTTTTAATGGTCGCTTTGTCGAGCCTATTTTCCAACACAACCGGGCGGAAATGGAAAAAATGGGGTTCGTCCAGCTCTTGAACGACCGTTGTCCCTTCCCATGCGTTCACTTGGTTTCTTGCGGGAAATATGAGGTCTCTTGTCCCGATTATCGCTTTGTCCCAACGGAAACGGGGACGAGGGTGCAGGGTTATGTTCTCGCCTATGGCACGCAATTCGTCGTACAAGCTGTTCATGTCTCTTTCGGGGAAAGCCTCCTTAAAATCGTCGAGGTGTTCGCAACACATGCGCCGGTAGAATTTTTTCAAGCTCGCTTCGTTCAAATGTTCGAGAGTCGCCCGGAATATTTCGGGGGGGATGCCTTTCTCGATGTCGATTCCGCATTCGGTTCCGTTGATGGCCGTGGCGTGTCTTATGGGGAGTCCTTTATCGGGTAAGACCGTTGCCGCCGCCCAAACGCCAAACGACCACGCATAGACTTCGATGTTTTTATAGTCGAGGAATGGGGTGGTGTCGAAGTTCAGGTCGGTGTAGTCGTAGCAGACACAACAGTCGCAGCCTATGTGACTCAGATAGGCAAACGGATGCGTATCCATTCCCCAACCGGCGAAGAGGAGGATTAAGTCGTCGGTGTGTCTGCGAGAAATGAAAGTTTGTATCATAGGCCCGATGAAATCTTGGTTAACGTGTGAATGAGCCGGTCTATCTCCGTATCGGTATGTCCGGCGCTCAGCGAAATCCTTAACCGGGAGGTTCCTTGCGGTACGGTGGGCGGGCGAACCGGCAACAGATAAAAGCCTTCGTGCTGTAATTTTAAGGCGGTTTGTACGGTGCGTTCCGTTTCGCCCAATACGAAAGGGACGATGTGGCTGCTGCTGACAATCGCTCCGTTCAACGGATTGAGCGCTTGTCTTACTTTGTGGCCGATTGCCTCCAAATGTTCCCGGTGCGATTGCATATCGACGATTTTATCGATGATGAACAGCGTCCATTCGAGATTGACAGGCGGCAATGCGGTCGTAAAAATCAACGTCCGCATTTTGTTGACCAAATACCGTTTCATTTCATCGGAGCAGATAACGAATGCTCCTACCGAAGCGGCAGCTTTTCCGAACGTACCGACCAAGAAATCTATCTCTTTAATAACGTCTTGCTCTTCGGCGCAGCCCAATCCGCATTGACCTCTTACGCCGAAAGCATGGGCTTCGTCGACATACAGGTAAATATTGGGATAGTGTTTCTTCAACGCCACTAAGCGGGGCAAGTCGCATTCGTCACCGTCCATGCTGAATATGCTTTCGGTCACGATGAATACCGCTTCGTATTGCGAGGCCGACTCGGAAACCAACCGTTCCAACTGTTCGTAATCGTTATGCCGGTAGCGTATGCAGCGGGCTTTGGAGAGTCCTATCCCGTCGACTATGCTCGCATGGACGAGTTTGTCGGCCAAAATCAAAGAGCGGTTGTCGGTCACTGCCGGCAGAATGCCGCTGTTGGCATGGTAACCGCTGTTGAATACGAGAGAGGCTCCGGCTTTGTACAATTCGGCGAGCCTTTTTTCCAATCGAGCGTACACGGGGAAATTGCCGGTCAACAGCCGAGAAGATGTCGAGGAAAAACGAACGTCACGGGGATTCAGGTTTTGCAAAAACACCTTTTTTAAGTCCGTGTCATCGGCCAGTCCCAGATAATCGTTCGAGGAGAAATTCAACATGGTGTTCCCGTCACGGACGATGGACAGGCCTTGTGCATCCACTGCCGGCAAGGAGCGCAAATTTCCTTGTCGAGAGAGTTGTTCCAATTGGGAAGAATAGGTATTCATTATCGCAGTGTTTTTACTACCTCCAACAGAGCCGAGGTGAGTGTGGAAAGTTGGGACTGGGTTATGATGAACGGCGGCATGATGTATACCAATTTCCCGAACGGCCTTACCCAAATGCCCCGCTCGACAAATTGTTTCTGTATGGAAGCCATATCGACCGGTTTTTTCATTTCGATGACTCCGATAGCTCCCAGCATTCTTACGTCGGAAACTTGGGGCAGTGTCGCCGCCGGACTTAACTCCCGTTTTAATTGGGCTTCGATGGCGGCGACTTTCTCTTTCCAGCCGGAAGAGAGGAGGAGAGAGACGGACGCACAGGCCACGGCACAGGCCAAAGGGTTACCCATGAAGGTGGGCCCGTGCATGAATACTCCCGGATTTCCGCTGGAAATCGTGTGGGCGACTTCGTGTGTCGTCAAAGTGGCCGCCATAGTCATGTATCCTCCGGTCAGGGCTTTGCCGATGCACATGATGTCGGGGGTGACTCCCGCATGTTCCCAAGCGAACAGTTTCCCGGTGCGGCCGAATCCGGTGGCGATTTCATCGAAAATGAGCAGCAGGTTGTATCGTTCGCATAGCTGCTTGGCTTCCCGAAGGTATTGCGGGTGATAGAACCACATGCCGCCGGCTCCTTGCACGATGGGTTCGAGGATAAGTGCCGCCAATTCTTCGTGATGGGCTTCTATGGCTTCCCGAAGAGGTGCGATGCAGGTGGGATCCCATTCATCGTCGAATCGGCAGGAGGGAGAAGGGACAAAATAGCGGGTGGGGAGCGCATCTCCGAAAATGGAGTGCATACCGGTTACCGGGTCGCATACCGACATGGCATTCCATGTGTCGCCATGATACCCCGACCGTATGGTGATGAGGTTACATTTAGAGACCTTTCCGCGGGCGTGCCAGTATTGTATAGCCATTTTCATGGCGACTTCGACCGATACGGAACCCGAATCGCAATAAAATATGTGTTGCATGGACGAGGGTACGATTTGCAAAAGCAGTTTCCCGAGGTCGATCGCCGGTTGGTGGGTGAGTCCACCGAACATGACGTGCGACATTTTTTTTAGTTGCTCTTCCGCCGCCTTGTTGAGCGTGGGGTTGTTGTATCCGTGTACGGCTGCCCACCATGACGACATGCCGTCGATGAGCCTTTGTCCGTTTTCCAATTCTATATATACCCCTTCCGCTCTCTTGACGGGATAGCAGGGCAGGGGATTAATGGTCGAGGTGTAGGGATGCCATAGATGTTGGGCATCAAAATTATCCATAAGCAAGCGTTTTTAGAATATGAAAAATCCGGTATAAAGCGAAGCTGCCGCTGTTATCCCGGAATATATAGATGGTAAATGTCTGTTTATTGTCGCACGAATGACCGGTGGAGCAGCTTGTCACCGGAGTATCTACGGTACTCTCCAAAATTTCGGGGAGAAAAAAACTTCCCGCCGTGTGTTCTTCTTCGGACGGTTTATCCGAACGTTCCATATTTCCCACGACAATATCGGTGGAAGTTGTGGAAAGTCCTTTTTTCAAAGACTTGTCGGCTATTTCCTTACGGACACTTCCTATGTTTACACATTTGCCTATACTGCAAAAGGTAGCATAGTTGTGGCGATTCCATCGGCGGAACCATACCCTGTGAACCGATAAGGAGGTCGAAGTTTTCATATCGCAAAAGTACGAAAAAAATTAGAAACGACTTCTCTTTTTTTCTTATTGAGACCGTGCGGATAAAAAAACGGCTGGCGGTGTAAGATAGTAGTTCGAGCTATAAATGTTAAATATTGCCCGATTTGCCGAAAAAAGTGCGGTGTGCCGTTCGTGGTGTACGTCGCTTTTTTTATATTTGTAACTACGAATATAGGATGCGGTTCGGTATAGCCAAGTCGGAAATATAATTTCCTCTTGTCTCTGCACTCACCTTTCGCTATATTTGTAAACACGAATATAGGATTCGGTTCGGCATAGTCAAATCGGAAATATAATTCCCTCTTGTCTCTGCACTCACCTTTCACTATATTTGTTCACAAAGTGATATGTTTGAAAAAACAACAGCCAAATCGGCTGATAGTATAATTTATCCAACAAATAAAATTATAGAAAATATGGACCTAACATTGAATTTGAACTCACGTTTGCAACCCATGCACAGACATGATTTGGAAGATGCACTTCAAGAAATTCTTGAAAAGGGAAAATTGGGAGAAGTAACGGGTGGAGGAACACTACAAAGTCCACAAACCGGAGAAATTGTATCCTGTGATATAGAGATTCACCTAAATGATGATAAACAAGATAGTGTAAACCGTTTGGTGGAGCTTATGAATATAATAGGAATCCCCAAAGGCTCAGCTTTATTATGCACAGCACCTGAAATTAAGATAGAAGTAGGGACTTTGGAGGGATTGGCTTTTTATGTCAATGGAACGGATTTACCAGATGAAATTTATGAGAGTTGCGATATCAATCACGTCATTGAGCAGATGGAATCAGCAATGAATGGCATAGGTCGTTTTTATAGTTATTGGGAAGGTAATGAATGGACAGCCTTGTATTTTTACGGGGTTTCATTTGTTGAAATGAAACAAAAAATAGAACCGTTCATTGCTTCTTATCCTTTATGTCAAAAAAGTCGAATAGAACAAATTGCATAGTTGGATAACAGTCTCCTATATACATCTTTTTATTGCTGTGCGGTATGGTGTTTCTGCACAACAAATAGTAGAATGGAGCGATTTGCAGACTATAATGGATAACTCGACGGTTCTTATCGTGTGGAATCGACACGGGATTGCAAGCCTTATATGTTGCTAAATCGTTGCTTCTATTTCTTAAACAATTATCTAAAATTTTATTTTTCAATTAGTTAAGATAAACCGACGAAAATCTAAAATAAATTTGTTTCTCTACATCGCTTCTGCTATCTTTGTAAATACGAAGATAGGATGCGGTTCGGCATAGCCAAGTCGGGAATGTGATTTCCGTTTGTCTTTGCACTCACCTTTCGCTATCTTTGTCAATACGAAGATAGGATGCGGTTCGGCATAGCCAAGTCGGGAATGCGATTTCCGCTTGTCTCTGCGCTCACCTTTCGCTATCTTTGTAAATTATACATCTATGATTCATGTAACATAGATGAATGGAAGTCATCGGAATTTAATGAGATATGAGAACTGGTATAGTTTATATGGTGGCAACGGTTTTGTGTATTTTTGTAACCTCTTGTTTTACAGGAGTCGAGAGTACAAAGAAAATAACTATGCCCGATACAGGCGAAATTGCGGCACAGAGTCCCGAAGATCGTTTTATAGAGTCTTATTTCGTTCAACAAGGGTGCGATGCGTGGCGCATAGGAAAGCCGTTTTATTATACCGATGAAAAACTTTCGTTCGTTTTCAGACCAGAAAAGCCTACTTTCCCGGATAGTATCTCTTTGAAGGGGAAAATTTTTACGTATGCCGGAAGTATAGAAGAAAGTCCTTTTGGCGGGGACGACAAAGTTGTCTTGTTATTCGATTGCGAAGGTCATAAGTTTCGCTATGAAACAGGGAAGACCCGGGAGGAGATCGGTCGGTTGAAATATACACCATTGATACCTCCGTTCATCGATATCGATGATTTAAATATGGCTCGCTCTCTTTTGAAAGACAGAGTTCTGTATATAAAAACGCCTATGTGGTACAATGAAAAATCGGAAGCGATAGAGGGGCGAAAGTTGATACCTGTCCGAGTTGTGGATATTCGTCCGGGAAATAACGTGTTGCCGGTCGAAGTTTGGTTCGAGGACGATAAAGGAAATCAAGCGGGAGTTTTCATGTCATTGCTTTCTTCTTCCCGCTCCCAATATATCACGTTCGACCGCTTGTTTTCTTTCGAGAATCCACGTTTGCAATATAAGGAAATACAGGACGATGCTTGGGAGCAAATTACGTTGGGAAAAGTAAAGACGGGTATGACGAAGGCCGAATGTAAACTTTCGTTGGGCAATCCGAACGAGGTGAAGAAGATTCCCACATACAGCGGATTGAGAGAGCAGTGGATATACAACTCGGGAGCGTATCTGTTTTTTGTCGATGATTTGTTGGCCGATTATAGGTTGTGATATGATTAAGGTAGAGGAGAATTATTTTATAAAGGACAGGCATACATTCCACATGCCCGTTTATACCAAGTGGTTTGTAGAGTATGAAACGGTCGAGGAGTTGGTGACGTTGTTGCAGTCCGATTTATTGCGGGAACATACTTTTTTCCCGATAGGAGGGGGAAGCAATTTGCTTTTTGTAAAAGAAATGTACAATGGCGTATTGTTGCATTCTGCCATACAGGGCATGGCTGTGTCGGAGGAGACCGATACCGAGGTGCTTGTGGAAATAGGAGCGGGTGTCGTGTGGGACGACTTCGTCGCTTGGACGGTCTCCAACGGTTGGGGGGGAGCCGAGAATTTGTCGTACATACCGGGCGAAGTGGGAGCGAGCGCCATTCAAAACATAGGAGCTTACGGCGTGGAGGTGAAAGATATTATCCATGAAGTAAAAGCGGTAGATGTCGAGACTTGCGAATCCCGTACCTTTCGAAATGCAGAGTGTAGGTATGGTTACAGAAGCAGTATTTTCAAGCACGATTGGAAGGGTAGATATATCGTTACATCGGTAGTGTACAGATTGCAAAAATCGCCCGAACTACATTTGGATTATGGAAATCTGCGGGCTTCATTGTCCGGCGATGACATTTCTATCGCTGATGTCCGTAAAGCTGTCATAGAAATCAGGCGGTCGAAATTGCCGGAACCCGATGAATATGGCAGTGCCGGTAGTTTTTTCATGAATCCTGTAATTCCTACGGAACAATATGAGAAGCTGAAATCGTCTTATCCCGATATGCCTCATTACGTCGTAGACGATATGCATGTTAAGGTTCCTGCCGGTTGGCTTATCGATCGTTGTGGCTGGAAAGGAAAAAGTTTCGGCGGTGCGGCGGTTTATGAGAAGCAGTGCTTGGTATTGATAAATAAAAACAATGCAAAGCCCAACGATGTGGTTGCTCTCGCGGAAATGATTCGTAAATCGGTATCGGACACTTATGGTATCGTTATCAATCCTGAGGTTAATTATATTGAATGAGTATGATGCAGGTTACTTTCTTAGGGACAGGAACTTCAACCGGAATACCGCAAATCGGTTGTACGTGTTCGGTATGTACTTCTACCGATCCGAGGGACAGTCGGTTGAGAACCTCGGCCATAGTTGAGATAGAGGGTAAGAACATATTGATCGATTGTGGCCCCGATTTTCGTCAGCAAATGTTGCGATTCCATATTAAACGAATCGATGCGGTATTGGTTACTCATATACATTATGACCATACCGGAGGGATAGACGATTTGCGTCCTTTCGGGGAAAACGGTACTGTTCCTATTTATTTGGAGCCTTCGGTCGCCGAGGGAATACGAAACAGGTTGCCTTATTGTTTTGCCGATCATCGTTATCCGGGAGTTCCCAATATTTGTTTGCAAGAGATAGGTCTGTCACCGTTTTTAATAGAGGGAATAGAAATTGTTCCCATAAGGGTGATGCATTATAAATTGCCTATCTTGGGGTATCGTATAGGACGGTTTGCTTATATAACGGATGCTCTTACTATTCCTGAATCGGAATATGAGAAGTTAAAAGATATAGATGTATTGGTCGTAAATGCTTTGCGGAAAAAGCCCCATCTTTCGCATCAAACGTTAGCCGATGCGTTGCGAATCATCGATAGAGTGGGGCCGCGGGAAGCCTACTTGGTTCACATGAGTCATCATATGGGATTGACTTCGGAGGTAGAAAAAGAATTGCCTGCCCATGTGCATTTCGCATACGATGGTTTGGTTATCGACAGCTTGTGATTATTTTGAACCATCTTCTTTATAGCTTGTTTTAGCTATAAGAATAAAAAACAATTTGATTATGGCAAAAACAATTCAAACTGCTATCGAAGCCGGTTCTCGTATGGCTCCCGCGAAATTCTATATAAAGATTACGCCGGACGGCCCTTATTTGCTTTATGGTAATCCTCCTATGGATCAAGAGATTATAGTTCCTAATGACGAAGGTTCTTCTTGGACCTATCGTAAGGGTAACCATTTTAGTACGACAGAGGAGCCTACGGCTTTATGCCGATGCGGAGCATCCAAGAACAAGCCTTATTGCGATGGCTCCCATCATCATACGGACTGGGACCCGAAAGAGACGGCATCTCATAAGCCTTTATTGGAAGATGCCGAAGAATATATAGGGCCAACTATGGTACTTGCTGATAATGAAGAATATTGCGCTTTCGCTCGTTTTTGCGATGCCTACGGTAGAATTTGGAATTTGGTACAAACGGCCGAATCCCAAGAAGAACGTGACTTAGTCATTCATGAAGCCGAGCATTGTCCAGCCGGCCGTTTGGTTGTTTGGGATAAAGAAACAGGCGAGATTTTTGAACCTCCATTTGATCCGGCAATAGGATTGATCGAAGACCCTGTGATTAAAGTCAGCGGCCCCATTTGGGTAAAAGGAGGAATTCGTATAGAAAGTTCGGACGGAAGCAGTTATGAGATAAGAAACAGGGTTACCTTGTGTCGGTGCGGACAATCGCAAAACAAGCCTTTTTGCGACGGGACACATGTGTCGGCTAAATGGCATGACAAATTACCGATGGAGCAGGAAGCAGAAGTAGAATAAGACGATATATGATTTTAGGAGATTTGAGTGACACGAAGCGGGTAGAGGCTTTGCATCCCTTGCTGGGGAAACTTTTCAGTTATATTAAAGAGCATGATTTTCTTTCCGATTCGATTGGGCGTATCGAATTGGACGGTGATCGAGTTTTCATCAACAACGATTATCCGATATTACGTTCTCAATCGGAACAAGTTGTAGAGGTACATCGACGTTACCTCGATGTGCATGTTCCTCTTGATGCTCCTGAAATAGTGGGGTGGAAGCCTCTGTGCGATTTGAAGGAGGTGCAGCAAGCGTATTCCGAGGAGAAAGATTGTGCCTTTTATTCCGATAGGCCGTCGACTTATTTCACCGTATATCCCGGTCAGTTTCTGATTGTATTTCCAGAGGACGGCCATGCTCCTATTATCGGAGAGGGTAGACTGCGCAAAATTTGTGCTAAAATAAAGTTGTGATCGGGTATCGATTGAGAATCGATAAATATTTTTATTCGTATTATTTACAAAGGCAAATATATATACGACAATACCCTAAATCTCGTGGTAACAAAATTTAGGGTATTGTCGTATATGGTTACTTTTATAAATTATCCTTTATTACTTTGCAAGGATTTCCGACTGCTATGCAATTGGCGGGTATAGATTTGGTGACGACACTTCCCGCTCCGATTGTCGTACCGTCTCCTATGGTTACGCCGGGTAGGATTATACTGCCACCTCCAATCCAAACGTTTTTCCCGATGTTCACCGGTTTGGTGAGAGATTTCCAAAAACAGCTGTTTTCGCCCAAACGTTCCTGAGGTGCGGTGTGATGGAAGACTGTATAGATATGTACACCCGGACCTATTCCCGAATAATCGCCGATAGTGATGGTATTACAATCCAAAAATACGCAGTTCATATTTATTTCCACATTTCGCCCGATATGTATATTCTCACCGTAGTCCACGAAGAAGGGAGCTGAAATCCAAACATTTTCTCCTCTTGATCCAATTAAATCGTCTAATAATGAGGATAGTTTTTCTATATCGTCAGATGGGGTATCGTTATATTCTTTTTGTAATTGCTTTGCTTTATGCCATCTGTTGATTAATTCTGTGTCACCGCAATCATAGGGCTCTCCGGCAAGCATTTTCTCTTTTTCTGTTTTCATAATCTTAAATTATTCTCATGGTCTAACAAATATACGAAAAACGGATTGAAATTTTAATATCTCAATCCGTTTTTATGATTCACATCAAGAAGTTTCTAATCTTGTTTTTTTGCTTTCATGCTCGATATGGTTAAAAAGGCAATGAGCAGCAAATACATAATCAATCCGACAGTTTGCAGAGTCGCTTCACTCAAATCGTGGGTATACTCGAATCCTGCAAACTTCATTCCCGCACTGACGACTCCCATGAGCGCACCGCCGGCAATGAATCCCGAAGCCAATAATGTGCCCTTATCCAAACGGGCTTTGTTCAGAGCGGTATCTTTTGAACGGCTGCCTACATACCAACTGATAAGCCCTCCGATGACCAAAGGTGTATTTAGTTCCAACGGAATGAACATACCCAAAGCGAACGCCAAAGCCGGGACATTCAGCCATGTCAGCAGAACGGCAAGAATAGCACCGATTCCATAGAGCATCCACGGTGCGCCTTGTCCCATCATGAGGGGCTCGATAACTGCCGCCATAGCATTGGCCTGAGGTGCTACCAAAGCGTTTTCCCCGGAGAATCCGTACGATTTGTTCAGAATGAGGATAACACCTCCTACGGTTGCGGCAGAGACGAGTGTACCGAGGAATTTCCAAGTCTCTTGTTTGCGAGGAGTAGAGCCTATCCAGTAACCTATTTTCAAGTCGGTAATGAATCCGCCGGCCATCGAGAGCGCCGTACAGACCACACCGCCGATAACCAACGCGGCAACCATTCCGCTTGTCCCTTTAAGTCCGACCGCCACAAGGATAACCGACGCTAGAATCAGTGTCATCAGTGTCATTCCCGAAACGGGGTTCGTTCCCACGATAGCGATAGCATTTGCCGCTACGGTGGTGAACAGGAATGAAATTCCGGCGACTACCAAGAAAGCGACCGTTGCTTGCATGAAATTATTGATAACTCCCAAATAGAAGAACAGGAATGTGATAATCAAGGCGAATACGGCAGCCGAGATGATGAATTTCATAGAGAGGTCTCGTTGTGTGCGGGGGGCTTGATCCTCTATCGCTCCCTTATTTTTCCCCGAAAATTCTTTTGTAGCCAGTCCTACGGCTCCTTTAATGATACCCCAAGAGCGGATAATACCTATCACTCCCGCCATAGCTATACCGCCGATACCTATGTACCGGCCGTAATCGGTAAATATCTGTTCGGGAGCAGCCGCAGCTAATTCGCTACCGGGTATGCTGCCCAGCAGAGGAATGATGACGAACCAAACGAAAAGAGAGCCGGAACAAATAATCAAGCAATATTTCAAGCCGACAATGTATCCGAGTCCTAACACGGCTGCGCCTGTGTTCACTTTAAATACCATTTTTGCGTGGTTGGCGATCTCTGTTCCCCACGGTAAAATGCGGGTGGTAAGCACTTCGCTCCACCAGCCGAACGTCGAGAGGCAAAAATCGTACAGACCACCTACCAATCCTGCCAGAATCAAAGGCTTGGCTTGGTTACCGGCTTTTTCTCCCGAAACAAGTACCTGAGTCGTAGCCGTAGCTTCGGGGAAGGGGTATTTCCCGTGCATATCCGAAACGAAATATTTGCGGAACGGAATGAGAAACAAGATACCCAATATACCGCCTAGCAGCGAACTCATGAATACTTCCATAAAGTTCACGGTCAGTTCGGGGTATTTGGCTTGTAAAATGTATAGAGCCGGCAAAGTGAAGATAGCACCGGCGACAATCACTCCTGAACAGGCTCCGATGGACTGGATAATTACATTCTCGCCCAATGCGTTTTTCCGTTTAGCGGCTCCCGATAGTCCTACGGCTATTATGGCGATAGGTATGGCGGCCTCGAATACTTGGCCGACTTTCAAACCTAAAAATGCTGCAGCGGCCGAGAAGATAACAGCCATGACAATACCCCACGAGACTGACCATGCATTGACTTCGGGATAGACTTTTTCGGGCGAAAGAATGGGTTTGTACTCTTCGCCCGGTTTTAATTCCCGAAATGCGTTTTCGGGCAAATCGACAGGTTGTTTTTCGTTTGTTTCCATATTATATTTTTATTTTTTGTGTATTGCTTTTTCTTAAAAACGTGGCAAGTTAATAAAAAATGCAAATATAGCCGATAACTTAGGCGGCGTTTTTGATAATTATATTACAAAATGAAAATTTATGCGAGGAAGAAAGTAAAAAAACTTGTACATTTGTTACGATATAAACACTGAGAAGATGAAAGAAATATTGGATTATTTGTCCCGATTGAGAGAAAACAACAATAGAGAATGGTTTCAAGCTCATAAGGAAGAGTATGATCGGTTGCGTCCTTTGTTTGTTGAGAAAATCCAAGAACTTATACAGCAAATATCGCAGTTCGACGAAGATATCGTGGGGTTGGAGGCTAAGAACTGTATGTATCGCATTTATCGTGATATTCGTTTCTCGCCGGATAAAACTCCGTATAAATCGTATATGTCCGCTTATATAGCGAAGGGTGGCCGTAAAAGTTTGCGAGCCGGGTATTATTTCCATTTCGAACCGGGGAATTGTCTGTTGAGCGGGGGCGTTTGGTGTCCGGAACCCAAATTGTTGAAAGCTCTGCGCCAAGCGGTTTACGATAATTATGACGAGCTGAAAGATATTGTGGAAAACAAAGAGTTTAAATCGTTGTATCGGGACTGGGTAGGGGAAACTTTGAAAATCGTTCCCCGACCGTTTCCACGGGATTGCGAACAAGCCGTATGGCTTAAACGAAAAGATTATGTGGTGGTGAATGTGAAGCCTGATGATTTTTTCGGTTCGCCCGATTGGATCGAAAAAGCGGCTCATGATTTTCACATCATGAAACCGCTGAACGATTTTCTCAATTATACGGTCGATGAAATTTACGATTTATAGGAAATAGGAAGGGGAGAGGAATTGCCTGACTAAGAAGTTGTTTTAAATTTATAGAGAAATAATATAATCATTGCAAGCAGGTATGTTCCGGCCATATTGCGTCCCTGTCTCGCATCTAGAATCCCTTGATTTTTGTCAATAGCCCGCTATTGACTGCATATCTCGGACTCCAATCTGCTTCAACATAGGGCTCAATCTGTCTCGGAATAAATTTAAAACAGCTTCTAAGGTGGCTCGCTCCTCCTTTTTTCAGTTTAGTTCCACGACCGTAATACCGGCTCCTCCCAACTGGACGTGTTCGTCTTGGAAGTGGGAGACTCCCGGTACAGTTTTGAGGTATTGTCTGATGACTTGTCGAAGAACGCCAGTTCCAGTGCCATGCAGAATGCGTACGCGAGTACAACCTACTTGTATGGCATCGTCTATGAAATAGGTAACAGCTTGTAACGCTTCGTCGGCCCGCATGCCTCTCACATCGATTTCTTGCTTGAAATTCAGTTGCTTTTCCCTCATATCGTCGGTTGTTTGCGAACTGATAAAAGTGGCTTTCGAATTTTCTTTTTTGATTTGGTTTTTGCTGACCTTTTCCAAGCGGTCGGCTTTGACGGTCGATTTCAGCAGTCCGAAAGCGACGGTAATTTCATTACCGTTGACGGAAAGGACTTCACCCACAGAATTTTGGCCTTTCAAGCGAACGGAGTCGCCTTTCATTAAAACGGTGTGAGCGGTAGGTTGTAGATTGCTTTCTTCTCTTTTTTGTTGTTTCCGTTTTTTCCGGTCGTTGATCTGTTTGAGTTTTTTACTGATTTTGTCGTCGACGGTCGGGGTTTCTTCCAATTCGGTTTTGAATTGTTCGAATTTCTGCCGGGCTATGCGGGTTTTTTCTTTCTCTGCTTGCGCCTCTTTAATTTCCCGTATCGTGTTTTCGATACGTGCATTGGCTTCTGCGAGAAGTTGAGCGGCATCTCCTTTCGCCTGTTTCAACAGTTCCTTGCGTTGTTTTTCCAAAGCGATCAAATCGGCTTCATACCGGGCGGTTAGTTCTTCGAGCTTTTTCTCCCGTTGGCGTATGTTCTGACGTTTACTTTCCCAGTAGCGTTTGTCCCGAACGATGTCTTGCAAATATTTATCCATATCTATGTATGCCGAACCTACTTTTTCTGATGCGGCAGCGATTACTTCTTCGGGAAGTCCTATCTTACGGGCGATTTCAATGGCGAACGAACTCCCCGGATTGCCAATGGATAGTTTGAACAAGGGTTGCATCAGATGGCGGTCGTAAAGCATGGCTCCGTTTATGATTCCTTCTGAATCTTCGGCAAAGTGTTTCAAGTTTTGATAGTGGGTCGTGATGATTCCATAGGCATGTTTTTGGTTGAATCGGTCCAATAATGCTTCTGCTATGGCTCCTCCGATTTGCGGTTCGGTTCCCCCGCCGAATTCATCGATAAGTAAAAGGCTGTTCTCATTCGCATTACGTACGAAATACTTCATGTGTGTGAGGTGAGAACTATATGTACTCAAATCGTCTTCGATAGATTGCTCATCGCCGATATCGATAAATATATCCTTGAATATGCCGGTTCGGGAATTGTCGTGCATGGGAACCAACAGTCCGCATTGCAACATATATTGTAAAAGCCCGACGGTTTTGAGACAGACCGATTTTCCCCCGGCATTCGGGCCGGAGATGAGCAGTATTCTGTTCTTTTCGTCTAACGTCAAATCGAGTGGTACGATTGTTTTCCCTTGCCGTTTCAACGATAGGTAAAGCAAGGGGTGTACGGCGTGAAACCATTCGATTTGCCGAGTATTTTCAAAAGTGGGTAAGACTCCGCCTATTTCCTCGGCAAAGAGGGCTTTCGCCCGAATAAAGTCGATTTCGGCGAGGAATTCATAGGAGTAGATGATTTCATCGATAGCCGGACGAAGTTCGTCGGTAAACGATGTTAAAATACGTGTGATTTCTCGACGTTCTTCGTTTTCGAGTTCCCTAACTCGATTGTTCGCTTCCACAACTTCGGCAGGTTCGATGAATATGGTCTTTCCGCTAGCCGATTCGTCGTGTACGATACCCCTGATTTTTCGTTTGTACGAAGGTGCTACTGGTATTACCAAGCGTCCGTCTCGCATAGTGGGGCTGACTTCTTTATCTACGAATCCTTCGCTCTGGGCAGTCCTCAGTATTGCATTCAGACTTCGGGATATACCAGATAACGTGGCGGATATATTACTGCGAATGTGAGCCAGTTGGGGGGAGGCATTGTCTTTGATATGTCCGAATTTATCGAGAATGAGATCGATTCGTTTGATTAAATCGGGAAAAGAACTTATCTCTTTCGACAGTTTATATAGATAAGGGTATTTGATTTCTTCCTCTTCTCCGGGATATAAAAATCGGATAATGCGTTGTATGGTGTCGAGCGACCTCCGCAGGTCGAATAATTCGGCTTCTTCCAAAAAGGTTCCTTCTATACGAACTCGTTTTATCGACGGTCGTACATCGAAAAAGAAATCGGCGGGAAAGTCATCGGCATTTTCAAGAATGCGTACAAATTCCCATGTTTGATTCAGTTGTTCCCGTATAGATTCGTAACCGGTAGAAAACGTCATTCTATCGGTATAATCGATACCCAATGTGCTGAGACATTTTTCTTTAATGAGCGATCGAATTTGGTCGAATCCTATTTTTTGTTCGAAATTTTGTGGATATATCACGCTTTATGATTTATAAAACGTTGCAAATGTAATAAAAAGACAGATGATATACATTATTTATCGTTGAACAATACATGTGATTCGGGTGTATTATGAATAACTAAAATAAAAATTATGGAAGCTGTGAATAGTGTTTATAAAGAAGTGAAGAAAATGTTTCAGACGGCGGTTCCACCGTATGTCGCTACCGTTAACGACGATTATCATTATGAAGTTTGGGCTATAAAGAAGCAGGCTGGGGAATCCCAAGTTTCGGAAGAATTATTGGGGTATGTAGCCAAGCATGAAGACAGTGTCACTGTGGGATTTAACAATAAACTCGGTGAAAAGATAAGAAAAGAGGCCTTTTCGTCGCTTTTATTGGCTAAAATGAATATTCATGGAAGAATCCGTATTCATCGTATGACGCATCAGTTACACATCGATTTACAGAATGCGATAGATAATTTAATGCGATATTATACAGAGATGAACTGGATTTGATGAAGGACTATGGTTATTTCACTTTTCTTGTATGTTGCCATATCGTTTCCATTTTTTTGAATAGAAGTTTCGTGCATGGGAAAAGTAAAATGGACGGTTGGGGTCGGTATGAAAAATACTCGTTCATTTTGTCCTTCTCTTAGCTTTTCGTATATTTGCGCACTTATAAATAATGCGCATTTATGACACAGATTGAAACTAACAATGAGATAGAAGACAAGAAAAGTCTTAATTTCATAGAACAGATAGTTGAAGCCGATTTGAAAGCCGGAAAGAATGGCGGCCGTTTGAATACGCGTTTCCCGCCAGAGCCTAACGGTTATTTGCATATAGGGCATGCGAAAGCGATCTGTATGGATTTCGGAATTGCCGAAAAGTTCGGAGGTACATGTAATTTGCGGTTTGACGATACCAACCCGGTGAAGGAGGACGTAGAATATGTAGACTCCATAATGGAAGATATTCATTGGTTGGGGTTCGATTGGGGAGACCGGTTGTATTATGCATCCGATTATTTTCCCAAGTTATGGGACTTGGCCATTCGTTTAATCAAGGAGGGTAAAGCCTATGTCGACGAACAATCTTCGGAAGAGATAGCCCGCCAAAAGGGTACTCCTACACAGCCGGGAATAGAAAGCCCTTATCGGAATAGAAGCGTAGAGGAAAATCTCGATTTGTTCGAGCGAATGAATAAGGGCGAATTCGAGGAAGGCCGTTTTGTCTTGCGCGCGAAAATAGACATGGCTTCTCCCAATATGCACTTCCGCGATCCTATCATGTACCGTATTATCAAGCATCCTCATCATCGTACCGGAACGAAATGGAATGTATATCCCATGTATGATTTCGCACATGGGCAATCGGATTATTTCGAAGGGGTGACTCATTCGATTTGTACCTTGGAGTTCGAGGTGCATCGTCCTTTATATGAGTATTTTGTAAAGGAATTGGCCGACGATAGTTATTGCCCTCGCCAGATAGAGTTCAACCGTTTGAATTTGACCTATACGGTGATGAGTAAACGGAAACTTTTACAGTTGGTAAAAGAGGGTCTGGTTGCCGGCTGGGACGATCCTCGTATGCCGACGATTTGCGGATTGCGCCGTCGTGGATATACGCCTGAATCCATAAAGAATTTTATACAGAAAATAGGTTATACAAAATACGACGGAATCATTAGTGTTTCTTTACTCGAACATAGTATCCGGGAAGATCTGAATAAAACAGCTACCCGTGTATCGGCAGTTCTTAATCCTGTTAAATTGATTATTACCAATTATCCGGAAAATAAAGTGGAATATTTGGAAACCGAGAATAATCCCGAAGACCCGGAGGCAGGAACCCATCAAATACCTTTCACCCGAGAGCTATACATAGAGCGGGACGATTTTATGGAAAATCCTCCCAAAAAATTCTTCCGTTTGGCTCCCGATCAGGAAGTGAGATTGAAGTCGGCATATATAATCAAGTGCACCGGAATTAAAAAAGATTCCGATGGAAACGTAGAAGAAATTTATTGTGAATACGATCCCGATACACGAAGCGGTATGCCGGGAAGTATGCGCAAAGTGAAAGGTACGTTACATTGGGTATCGGCAGAATATAGTTCGACGGCAGAAGTCAGGTTGTATGACCGGCTATTCAATGTAGAAAATCCGGCAGAGGAGAAAGATGTGGATTTCAGAGAATTATTAAATCCCGATTCTCTAAAAATCGTCGATAATTGCCGTATCGAGCCTTACTTGGCCGAGAATGCCAAGCCCGGCAATCGATATCAATTCCAGCGTACAGGATATTTTTGTGTGGACCCGGATTCGACCGATGGGCATTTGGTGTTCAATAGGACCGTATCTTTGAAAGACAGCTGGGAAAAATTAAAATCGAAGTAAAGTATAAATTTATTTTCTATACTGTCGGATTCCTTATGTATAAGGGATTCGACAGTTTTTATCTGAATCTGCGATGTCAGCTAAAAAGCCGAATGAACTCATAGACCGCTACGAAGAAATGTTGCGCGGGACAGTTAGTTGCTATTTCGATACCGACGAGATAGATGAAATCTCGGATTATTATGAGTCCAAAGGGCAGTTGTCCAAAGCGTTGCACGCTATTGAGTTCGGGTTGAATCTTCACCCCGACAATGTGGATTTGAAGCTCAAAGAGGCTCGTTATATGCTTTATCTCGATAGGGCAGATGAAGCGAAAAGAATTATGTCCGAACTGGCCGATTATAGTCTTGATGCCACACTTATTCGGGCTGAGCTGTTATTTCTCGACGGTTATATGAAAGATGGCCATGCGTTGTTGCTTGCTATGTTGGATAACGACGATATTCGGGAGGATTTTTGTTTCGATGCCGTGGATATATATACCGATTACGATTGTTTCGATGAATTGGTGGAGTTCGTGGAGAAAGCGGGAAAGGTGTTATCCGATAGCCGGGAGCTGTTTCGAGAAATGGCGGCTATCTGCGAAGAGCGTTCGGAGTATGAGCGATCTGTCATTATTTATAATAAATTGATAGACAAAGACCCTTATTCGTTGCAGGATTGGTTTTCTTTGGCCAAAGTCGAGGCTTTGTTAAAACATTATGACAAAGCGGTAGAGGCTTGTGATTTTGCTTTGGCGGTGAAGGAAAATGAAGAGTCGATAATCTCGTTTAAAGGATATTGTTATTACGACTCCGGACAATATGAGAAGGCCATAGAACAATTTCTTGAATATGAGTCTATCACAAAGGAAAAATCGGTTGCTTATGAATTGATCGGGGAGTGCTATGTGAAATTGGACGATAACAACAATGCGTTGAAGTTTTTTCACAAGGCTCTCGATATAGAGCCTTCGAACTCGAATATATGTTATCAGTTGGCTACTTGTTATTATGAATTGGGAGATATACAGAAAGCCGTTGTTTATTTGAGAGATACTTTAAGCCTTGATAGTAGGGACGACGAGGCTCATTCGTTTTTAGGTGAAATTCTTTTGCAGGAAGGAGACTACGAAGAGGCCTATTATCATTTGTCCAAGTCGTTAGAGTTGAATGAAGACGATATGGAAACTATGAAACTCAAAGGTGAGGCGTGCCTCCATCTCGAATATTATGAAGAGGCTGTTTCTGTGTTTGAAACAGTGCTTCGAGAAGATTCGTACGACCTACATTGCAGGCTTAAATTAGCCCTCGCTTATGCGAAGATGGGCGATGACACGAATGCTGAGCGCCAGATACAAATCATAGACCAAATGAGCCAGTCTGCCGATTTTAGCGGTTTACCGAATGAGAAGTCGCAACAGTGGAAAAATGTGCATGGAGCCATTCAATCGTTAAAGCGCTTTTTGTTGAATCATATAGATGATTCGGAAAATAAAGAATCCCTTTCATAAAAAGGGATTCTTTATTTGTTCGATACCGATCTCTGTTTCCGATCCGTGACCGGGATATACGATTGTTTCTTTCGGTAGAGTAAGTAATCTTGTTCGTATAGATTCGACCAACTGATGATGATTTCCTCCCGGCAAATCGGTCCTTCCGATGCTCATTTGGAAAAGCGCATCGCCCGACAGTACAAACCCTGAATCGGGGGCATAAAAAGCCATACTTCCCGGAGAGTGCCCGGGTACGGCAATCGCTTTTAATTTTTCATGACCGAGGTCAAACGTGTCTTTATCGGAAATATAATGCCCGATCGGCTGTATTTCTCCTCGAAACGGAATACCGAAAGATTCGCATTGGCGTACCATATTTTGTAAGAGAAATTCGTCGGCTTCCGCTGCACATAATATAACTCCATATTTTTTTGCCACGAAAGAATTACCGAAACAGTGATCGAAGTGCAGATGCGTAGCTAACAAATATTTTACGGTCAGCTTATTATCGTCAATGAATTCGGCGAGAGTTTCTTCTTCTTTCGGATAATAGCATCCGGCATCGACGATGGCGCATTCCCTACTGGCCGTGTCCCATAAAACATAGGTATTTACCGGGAGCATGTTGAATTGAAATCGGGCAATTCTCATTTGAACCTATTTTTTTACAATTTGCACATAGACGACTTTTTTCGTGTCGAAATAATCTTCTTTGAAGTAGTCTTTCAAGTCGAATACGATCGATGTCTTTTTTACTGTAACGAGTTCGTTTTGTAATTCACCGCCTTTTAGACAGAGAAGTCCGTTGGGAAGCGCGTTTCGTTGTTCTTTTTTTATGTTTTTCCGTATCAGTTTCAATAGATCGGGTAGGGGCATAACCGCCCGGCTTACCACGAAATCGTATTCGGACTTGTTTTCTTCTACGCTTCCGTGCTGAAAAGTTACATTTTCCAAATCGATGGACTCGGCGACGTTTGCGGCGACTTTTATTTTTTTCCCGATGCGGTCTATCAGATGGAATTTACATTCCGGGAAAAGTATGGCGAGGGGAATACCGGGAAACCCTCCTCCGGTTCCCACGTCGAGAATCTCGGAACCATCTGCGAAATTTATCGTTTTGGCAATTCCCAAAGAGTGCAGGATATGGTGGAGGTACAAGTTCTCTATGTCTTTGCGAGAGATAACATTGATCTTTGCATTCCAGTCGGTATATAACTGTCCCAAAGCCGTAAATTGATTTTCCTGCTTCGGTGTCAGATTCGGGAAATATGTTTTTATATATTGCATGGTTTGCTGTTTATTTGATTAAACGACGAACGGGGCTGTCGGGTAAAATATAGCTGTCGATCTCTTTGAACGGTATTTCTATACTGGTTTGCCCTGTCGCATAACAAGCTATTTCGTAAGGGTTATATACCCAACAGATACCGGTATCGGTCAGATAGAAGTTTTCGGTAGCTATGATATCTTCCGTGTCGAAATAGCCTAATTCCAGTAGGGAGTCGGGTGACGATACATTCAGTTGTTTCATCAGCCGGTTTAATAAGATAGAACTAAGTGTATCCGATGAATCGGGCTGGAAAATATCGTCTAAACCGATTTTTCCCCAGTTGGAAAGGTCTATCGTGTAATAACGATTCGAATACATGCCGTGGGCTCCGCCCGTATATTCGGACGAAGATACTCCATAACAGAAGAAATCATTGCGATTGTAAACGGGAGCAAGTGTGTAATCGAAGTCCCATTCGAAAGAATAAGCCTCTCCGCTTTTCGTCAGTTCTTTTTCGAATTCGGGTTCTATTTCTTTATAGGCGTTTAAATGAGACTCTACGACCTTTTGTGCGGCTTGTTTCAAGGAGTCTCCCGTATATTCGTCTCCAAAGGTTAGAGGAGAAAGTATTTTTTGCAAATGAAGGTAATCGCTGTCTTGTTTGTATTTTACAGGAATTTCCATTGTCAAGACAACTTTACAAGCAGGCTTTGCGGTATCTCCGGAGAGATGGTAGGTGTCTGCGATGACTAATTTTTCCACCACAACAGAATCGGCATTCGTTTCATTTGAATGATTATTCTTGAAATTACAAGAGTACAGACAGCTTATCAATGCTATTATACTCAATAACGATACTTTTTTCATATAAATAAGTTTTTTACAAAAATACACCTTTTGTTGTGCTTGGCAAGGGAAAAGAAGCAAAAAAGGAATAGTATTATGCGAGCACCCGGTTTTCGGGATTTTTATAATTTCTGTTGAAAGATTTGTGTACATTTGCATAAGCGCGAAGATGGGCTACATTCGGCATAACCAAATGATTTTTCTGCCCCTCGTTTGCACTATCTTTGCAAAAATGCGAAAATAGGCTGCACTCGGCATAACCAAATAAATTTGTTTCTGCGCTCGTTTGCACTATCTTTGCAATAAGATTCGTGTAAAATAAACCTATATGTTACAAGTCGGAAAATTCAATAAGCTCAAAGTTGTTAAAACGGTCGATTTTGGCGTTTACCTCGACGGGGGAGAGAAGGGCGAAATTTTATTACCACGGAAGTTCGTTCCGGAACAATCATGCAGTGAAGGCGGAGAGATAGATGTCTTCGTTTATTATGATTCGGAAGACCGGCTTATTGCAACGACACAAAAACCGTATGCACAAGTAGGTGAATTTGCGTGGTTACAGGTAAAGTCGGTGAATAGAATCGGCGCATTTTTGGATTGGGGAGTAGAGGCGAAAGATTTGTTGGTCCCGTTTCGGGAACAAAATACGGATATGCAACAAGGCGAGTTTTATATTGTATATGTATATCTCGACTTTGCTACCGGCCGAATAGTCGCTTCCGCAAAATTGGATAAATTTTTAGACAATGTCCCTCCTGAATATGAGGCGAATCAACCTGTCGAAATCATAGTAACTCAAAGGACTCCGCTCGGATACAAGGTTATTATCGATAATTTGCATTGGGGGGTGATTTATCACAACGAGATTTTCAGACCTATAACCATTGGGGAGCACTTGCGTGCTTATGTAAAACAAGTGAGGGAAGATGATAAGATAGATGTGATGTTACAGCTTCCGGGATATGAAAAAATAGACCCGTTGTGTGAATCGATTTTACAGAAGTTGAATGAAGCGGGAGGGGTGTTACGACTTTCGGATAAATCGCCCGCCGAGGAGATTGCACATTATTTCCAGTGTAGCAAGAAGAGCTTTAAAAAAGCGATAGGCGCTTTGTATAAAGCTCGACGCATTGTTATCGAAGAGAACTCTATTCGTAAGTCATAATAACGGTTCAGTAGAAAATCCGAGGGGGTAGGCCGGAATTTTAACGAATGCGATGGATTGCATCCCCTGTGTTGCGGTAGCAATAGGGGAGATACCGACGGAACGGTAGTTTTTGAGGAGAGAGATTGGAAAGATTTCATAAGTTTTTTTAGCAGTGTGGGTTAACCCCTCCGTCCTTGCGGACACCTCCCCTGCCCGCGCCCCCCCCCCCTCCGGGTTAGTACCTG